>Ga0182024_10011745_pt1 | contig 17503 bp, 17 predicted proteins | sample P32metaG_FD_120480 | JGI IMG/M metagenome (GOLD analysis project Ga0182024, IMG submission 120480) | Permafrost microbial communities from Stordalen Mire, Sweden - P3-2 metaG (Illumina Assembly) | ecosystem: Environmental > Terrestrial > Soil > Wetlands > Permafrost | place: Sweden: Stordalen... | reverse complement strand
GCCGACGGCAAAATCGAAATCAATCCTCAGATCTTTCAGATCATCCAGAAATACGGTGCCGATCAAAGCAGTCTGGCCGGCCAGATGTCGATGGGCGTGCAGCCGAAGATCGTCAAGGTTTCGGTCGGCGGCAAAATGAAAACCATCGTCTACGACATTTCTCCGGTCGCTGTCGAAGTCCCCCGCCGCACAATCAGCGGCGTCTACCAGGCCTCCGCGATGCGCTAAATCGCGCTCGATTTTCAAGGGCCCCGCTTCTCCACGCCCCGCCGCCTAGCGACGGGATCACGGGCCGTAGACTGTCCGCCAAGGCAGCAGCTAAACTGCCTCTTCGTTCTTCGTCCCCTATCCCCTCACCCTACGCCCTCACCCTCCCCGCCATGCCCTCCTTGATCCTCGGCACCCGAAATCGAAAAAAGTGCGCCGAGCTGGCGACGCTGCTCGAGCCGTGGGGATTTGAATTGAAAGCCGTTGTCGATCTACCGGAATCGATCGAGATCGAGGAAACAGGCGACACGTTTGCCGCCAACGCCGCGCTAAAGGCTTGCCAACAGGCCCGACATTTGAATCGCTGGGTGCTCGGCGAGGATAGCGGACTTGTCGTCGATGCTCTCGGCGGCGAGCCGGGCGTTTACTCCGCGCGATTCTCCGGCCCGAACGCCACCGACGAATCGAACAATCAATTGCTCCTCGAACGCCTTGGCGACACGCCGCTCGCCCGTCGATCGGCCTATTATGTTTGCCATGCGGTGTTGTCCGATCCGAGCGGAGCCGTGCGCTGCGAAGCGTCGGGCGAATGCCGCGGCCGGATTCTTACGACGGCGGCCGGCAGCGGCGGATTCGGCTACGACCCTCTGTTCGAAGTCGTCGAATACCATCGCACATTCGGCGAGCTCGGCCCCGAAGTAAAAGCCTGCCTGAGCCATCGCTCCCGCGCGATCCGCCAATTGATCCCACAAATGGTGCGACTCGTCGATTCGGGGTAGTGGCAGTAGCCGACTAACTGTGCGAAAATGCTTTGATGCGGCCCTGGAAGCTAATCTACGATCTCGCACTGCTGACAGTTTATCTGGCCATCCTGGCCGGCATTGCACTCTGGGTGCTCCACATGCGCAGGTCGATGATCGCGCAGCTCGACCAGCCGGAGCAACTCGAGAGCTGGCAAGAATGGCGAGCCGCCGCCGCGAAACAAGACGGAACGCACGGCCCCGTCGCGCGCGAAGTTCCCCGCAGCGATCTGCCCCCCATGCTCTTGATGATGCGCGACAACTTCCCGGCCATGTTCTTCGCCGCAACCGTCTTCCCCGCGATCATCCTGGGATTTTTCCTGCTCGTCCTGCGCGGCGTTCTTCGACAATCCGGCACGCCGCCACCCGCATAGCATTCTGGCGAATTATTACTCACCGCCGGCTGCAGGTTTCTCTTGGATGCGCTTGATTTCCTTCTCAAAATCGCTCTCGAATCTGCGATCTTGGTGAACGCGAAATGCCGTGTATTGCTCTTCGGCAAGCCGCCGGGCGACGTCGGCCGAGACGGAGCCGGCGTCGCTCAGCACGTCGTATTCGTTGAACTTCAGAAACGCATCAAGGCGCGAAACCCAATCGGCCATCCGCATGGGGATTTGCCGGGCGGCCTGATTCTCGGCGTAATCCAAGTACATCGTGACGATGCGCTCCAATTCCTTGATCTCCTGTTCGATCAAATAGTTCTTGGCGATCGACACATCGGATTTCAGAATCTTTCCCTTCGGCGCATTTCTCCAAGTGGTCAATCCCATCGACGGCTTCGCGGCGTCGGCCCGTTCGGCGATGATCTCCGCTGCCGTCTTGCCGGTCACGGCCCAATGAAGTTTGTTCTGCACGATCTTGAAGAACATCGTGGTGATTTCGGCGTTCTTGTCGTAGTCGATGCTGCACTGCTCGTAGATGTCGGTGATTTTGAGATAAAATCGCCGCTCGCTGGCCCGAATCTCGCGGATTCGTTCGAGAAGCTCGTCGAAATAGTCTTTTCCGAATCGCTTGTTCAGCTTGAGTCGCTCGTCGTCGAGTACGAAACCCTTGATGACGAATTCCCGAAGTGTTTGGGTCGCCCAGATGCGAAATTGGGTAGCTTGGGCGCTATTTACGCGGTAGCCGACGGAAATAATGACATCGAGGTTATAAAACTCGATTTCGCGGGATACCTGGCGTTTTCCCTCGGTTTGAACTCTTAGAATTCTTCTAACAGTTGCTTCCGGACTCAATTCGCCGGAGGCATAGATCTCCTTCATGTGGTAGCTGATCGTGGGAAGTTCGACCCCAAAAAGCTCGGCGATCTTCTTTTGATTCAGCCAAAACGTCTCGGATTCATGGAGGACCTCGATCCGTACCGCCCCGGCGGGGGTTTGGTATAGGATGACGTCGCCGTCGTTGGGCCGCTCGGATTTGTCCATGGATCGCTCAATACGCGGCAGAGCCACGATCGGGAATTGTGAACGTATGAACAGTATCGGCTCTCAGTGTACAGCTTTTCCGCGAGTTGCCAAGATCCGCGAAGCAAAAAAACTAGACCGTCTTGGCGCTCGTTCATTTGGTTTCGGATTTTCGGAGTTCTTGTTGCAGCCGCTCAATCTGATGGCTTAGCATTCGCTGGCCCCATGTGTCTCGGACTTCCTTCTCGTGCCACATGCCAAACAGGGAAAGCAGGAGAACCACAAGGCAAATACCGCGGGTCGTGAATGACGGACGGAGCATGAGAAACCCTGAGACGCCAGCGATGATGGAGTAGAAGATATAGCAGCAACCGGGTCCACACGCCGCAATGAACATGCTGCTGACGGCAATCGTGCCAAGGTAAATGCAACTGAGAAGTGAAAGTTCCGATACTAGCGCCTGATGCGGACGCGGCGTGCTCGGGGCTCTGACACCGGAATTTGCAGAAAGCGCGGAAGGCGGAGTGTTTGGACGCCCTTGTTCAATGGACATGCGCAACCTCGCATGACGACATAATTCAGAAGCCGTCCGGACAACCTTTAGATCATTGTATCAGAACTGGTCCTCTTGATCCGCTCAAACGGAGTGGGGAGCCGGCCCGCCGGGTGCCGCCAAAATCGTCTTCGCCGCCTTCCGTCGATCATTCGCCACCAGGCAGGCGACTTGCTGCTCGGCGCCCTCTAATTCCGGCGGCGTGTTGTGGCAGCGCGGTTCGGCGATGGGGCAGCGGTCGACGAAGCGGCAGCCGGGATACTTTTGGTCGGGCGTCGGCACTTCGCCGGTCAGCACGATCCTGCGCCGCTTGCGCTGCGCCGCCGGATCGGGAAGCGGCGCGGCCGACAACAAGGCCTGCGTGTACGGATGCAGCGGGTTGCGGTAGAGCGTCGCCGCGTCGGCCAGTTCGACGATTCGGCCCAAGTACATCACGCCGATCCGATTGGAAATGTGCCGCACGACCGACAAATCGTGCGCGATGAACAGATACGACAACCCCAGCCGCTTCTGCAAATCGACCAGCAAATTGATCACCTGCGCCTGAATCGACACGTCCAATGCCGACACCGGCTCATCGCACACGATCAATTGCGGATCAACGGCCAGTGCCCGCGCGATGCCGATCCGCTGCCGCTGGCCGCCGGAGAATTCATGCGGATAGCGATTCACGTCGCGCGGGTTCAGCCCGACCATGTCGAGCAGCCGCAGCACTTCGAGCTTGCGCCGGCCCGAATCGTGTAGCCGAAAGATTCGCATCGGTTCGGAAATGATCCGGCCGACGGTCATCCTCGGATTGAGCGAAGCGAACGGGTCTTGAAAAATCATTTGAATCTGCCGGCGAAACGGATGCATTCCCGCTTCGTTCGGCCCGTCGATCCGCTGGCCTTTCCACAACACTTGCCCCGACGTGACACGCACGAGGTTCAAAATCGCCCTCGCAAGCGTCGACTTGCCGCAGCCCGATTCGCCGACGAGGCCAAGCGTTTCGCCGGCTCGAATCGTGAAGCTCACGCCATCCACCGCACGCACCGCTCCATGCACACGATGCATCACGGGCCCGCGCACGAACGGAAAATGCACCGCCAAATCGCGGACTTCCAACAGCGGTGTGTCGGTGTCGATCACGGGGAACCTTTAACTATCAATGGCAACCTGTAATCGCCGCGCCGCCCTCGCTAACGCTTCGGGTTACTATTGCACACAGTAACCCGAAGCGTTAGCGAGGGCGGCAGTGGTCGCGGCCATACTACTTCTTGGCCGCCACTTGCTCGGCGACCGGCATGGTGACTTCTTTCACTTCATTGAAACAGCGAAACGTCTGCTCGCCGCTGCCGAACCACGGCGGGTCCTCTGTCTTGCAGCGTTCGATCGCATGGGAACATCGCGGCTGAAATTTGCAGCCGGGCGGCAATGCCGATAAATCCGGCGGCTGGCCGGGAATCGGTGTCAGCTTGGTTTGAGCGCCGTCGATTCGCGGGATCGATTCCAGCAGGCCCAGAGTATACGGGTGCTTCGGTCGTGTGAACAAATCGTCCACCGGCGCCTGTTCGACCAGCCGCCCGGCATACATCACCGCAACCCGTTTGCAGCTATTGGCCACGACGCCCAAATCGTGCGTAATCAGAATCACGGCCATCCCTTCGCTGCGTTGCAATTCGGCGATCAGCTCGAGAATCTGCGCTTGAATCGTGACATCGAGGGCCGTCGTCGGTTCGTCGGCAATCAACAATTGGGGCCGGCACGACAAGGCCATCGCGATCATCACCCGTTGCCGCATTCCGCCGGAGAATTGGTGCGGATAATCAAACACCCGCCGCTCTGCTCCGGGGATACCGACGCGGCCGAGCATTTCGACCGCATGGAAGAGTGCCTCCCGCCGACTGTAGCCGAGATGCAACTGCGTGACTTCCGTCAATTGACGAGCCACGGTGAGAAACGGATTGAGCGATGTCATCGGGTCTTGAAAGACCATCGCGATCCGATTCCCGCGAATCTTCGCCAATTCGCGCGACGGGAGTGGCCGCAAATCACGTCCTTCGAAGAGAATCTGGCCGCCGGTGATCCGGCCAGGCTGCGGCACCAGGCCCATCACGGCCAGGCTCGTCATGCTCTTGCCCGACCCGCTTTCGCCGACCAGTCCAACGGTTTCGCCCGGCTCGACGGTGAGCGACACACCGTCAACGGGGCGCAGCACGCCGCGGTCGGTGTGGAACTGGACGTGCAAGTCGCGGATTTCAAGGAGCGGGGGCATGGTAGTGGTTCGGCTGCAACGCTGCGGCTCTGAGATTGATTCAATCGCTAAGCCCAGGGAAGGCCTGGCGGAGTCTCTTCAATTTGAAAACGCTTTCCAGGCCTTCCCTGGGCTTGGGCAGTGCCTACTTGTTCTTCAACCGCGGATCGAGCGCGTCCCGCAAGCCGTCGCCGAGGAAATTGAGCGCGAAAAGCGTCATTCCAATCGCCGCGGCGGGAAACACGAACAGCCACCAAAAAATCTTGATCGGCGTTATCACCTTGAACCCAACATTGGCCAGCAATCCCCAAGAAACATCCGGCGCTTGCACGCCCAATCCGAGGAACGACAAAAACGCCTCGAACAACATCACGCGGGGAATCGTCAGCGTCAGATAAACAATCACCACGCTCAGCGCATTCGGCACGATATGGCGGAAAATGATCCGCAGCCGGCCCGCGCCGATCGTGCGCGCCGCGTCGACGAATTGCTCGTTCTTCAGCGACAACACCTGCCCACGCACCACACGGGCCATCGTCAGCCAATAGACGGCGCCGATAACGACATAAAACACGGTGATCCGATTGATCCCATGCTTGTCGAGCCAAAGCTGTATTTGATGGGCGCCGAGAGTCGTGTTGATATAGATCACGATGAAGATGAACGGCACCGAATAGAGCACGTCGACGATGCGCATCATCAAATTATCGACCCAGCCGCCGACATACCCGGAGATGGCTCCGTACGACACGCCGATGATCAGTGACACCATCGCCCCGACCAGCCCGGCCATAAGCGAAATCCGCGCGCCCCACATCACTCGCGCCAACAGATCGCGGCCCAGTTCATCGCGGCCGCAAAGGCTATTGAGCGACCGCCGGCCGAATAGCCGCACGCGAGTTTCGATCAGCCAGCGATTGACCGGCCCGATTTCTCCGAATGTCTTGGTCATCCACTGCGGCGTCTCACCGGCCGGTGTGGCGGCGTCGCCCGGCTGAGCGTCGGGCGCGATCTCCGGCGTATCGATGAAAACCGGCCACATCCGCGGCGGCTCGAAGCTTCGGTCGGTCGCGGTTTGAATCGGCGACTGTAGCGTCAGCAGCGGCGTCAGCAGAGCGCAAACCGCCAGTAGCCCCAAGAACACGAGCGACGCCAGCGCGATGCGATTCCGTCGCAGGCGCCGCCATGCTTCCCTCGCCGGCGAGACGCCCCGATTCCGCGCCGCCTCGGCGAGCAGCCGCGCGTAACGCTCCACTTCGACTGGATCGTCGAGCCGTCGCGGCGTCAGCGGATGATTCGGGGATTCGGTCATGCAACGCCGCTCATTCCATTTTCACGCGAGGATCGAGCACGGTGTACACGATATCGACGACCAGGTTAATTCCGCACAGTAGCACCGTGTAAAACAGCACCACGCCCATTGCGAGCGGATAATCGAGATTGAGCGCGGACTGCACGAAATGGAATCCGAGCCCCGGAATCGCGAAGATCTGCTCGATGATCGTCGAGCCGGTGAGAATATCGACGATCGTCGGCCCGAGATACGAGACCAGCGGCAGCACGGCCCCTTTCATCGCATGACGCAAGATGACGGTTCGCGTCGGCAATCCCTTGGCATACGCGGTGCGGATGTAATCTTGTCCCAACACATCCAACATGCCGGTCCGCACCAGTCGGGCAATTTCCGCCGCGAACGGAGCGCCCAGGCAAAGCGACGGCAAAATCGCCTGCCTCAGCGAACCGAATCCGGCCGCCGGAAGAATCGGCCAAACAAACACGAACACGATAATCGCCATCCCGGCAATCACGAAACTCGGCAGCGCAATGCCGATCGTCGCCAGCGACATCAGTCCAAAATCCAACAACCCGCCGCGCCGCACCGCCGACACTACACCCGCCGAGAAACCGAGCGTCAGGGCAAACGTCAGGGCCAGAATTCCGAGCGTTGCCGAGCGCGGCAACCCGGCGGCGATGACCTGATTCACCGAAAAATCGCCGAGCTTGATGCAGTATCCCAGGTCGCCGTGGCAAACCTGCGACAGCACATCGAAGTATTGTTGCAAGAGCGGCTCATCTAAATGGTAGCGATGCTCGATATTCGCCAGAATCTCCGGCGAGAGCTTGCGCTGGCTGTCGAAGGGTCCGCCGGGCGCCGCATGCATCAGCAAAAACGACACCGTGAACACAACCCAGATGGTGACGACCATCCACAGCAGACGCTTGGCGATGAACCAGATCAACGCAATCCCTCCGCGTGCAAGAGGCGATCGCGCGCTTCGAAATCCACCCACACCCGGCCGAGCGGATGCGTGTCCAATGCGTTTTCGAAAAAACCGTGGACGTAGTGCCGCACCATGTTCCGCGTCACGAGCACGTAAACCGGAATCACGGGCAATTCATCCATGAGAATCTGCTCGGCGTCGTGAAACATTCGCAATCGCTTTTGATCGTCGCGCTCCTTGGCGGCATTGGCGATGAGTTCGTCGTATTTCGGATTGCTCCAGCCGGTTTGGTTGTCGGCCCCGCCGGTGACGAACATGCCGAGAAACGTCATCGGATCGATGTAGTCGCCAATCCAGCCGGCGGCGGCAATGGAATAGTTGCCCGACCGCGAAGAACTGAGGTACGCGTGCCATTCTTGAAATTCCAGCCCGATGTTGACGCCCAGCGATTCCTTCCACTGCCGCTGGATCAATTCGGCAACCATCTGGCGCCCCTCGTCGGTATTCGTCAGTATCGGAATTTTTTCCATGTCGCGGCCGCCGGGAAAACCCGCCTCGGCCAACAATCTCGCCGCTTCTTTCGGGTTGTATTCGCCGCACTGGCCCGGCTCGTAGTTGGAATATCGCGGATAATTTCGAATCACCGGGGGAACCAAACTGCGGGCGGCCACTTCGCCGGCCCGAGTGACGTCATCGACGATCGCTTGTTTGTTCAGCGCCAGATTCAATGCCTGCCGGACCTTGACGTTGTCGAGCGGTTTCCGCTTCACGTTCAGACGATAGAAGAAGATCGTGAACTCGGGCAGCGGATGGAAATCGTCTCTCTTCGCGTCGAGCAATTGCTTGACGATCGCCGGAGGCGGGGCCGGAATCCAATCGACCTTGCCTGTCAGATAGAGGTTCAACGCCGTCGTGCGCGATTCGATCACTAGCGCGTCGATCGAATTGAGCCGCACTTCGTCGCGGCCCCAATACGTATCGCTCTTAACCATCCGCATCCGCTCGCGAATCCTCCGATCGGCGAGCCGGAAGGGGCCATTGCCGACGATGTGCTCGGGCGACACCCAGCCGGGATACCCGAATGTCTCGACGCATTTTTGCTGCGTCGGATAGAGCTGAAACATTCCGGTGACTTGCAGAAAATAGGCGGTCGGGTCTTGCAGCGTGATCTGATACGTGTGGGGATCGATGGCTTTCAGCCCGACTTCGCTGAAATCGAGCAGCACGAATTTGCAGCCGTTCGCGCCTTCGCCCGGCTCGAACGTGCGCCGCTTGCCGTCGATCTCGACGACATACTTGCGCTGCGGCCGATCGTCTTCGTCGGTCGTCTCTTCCTTGGGAAACGGCGGATCGACGCGGATGAGCTTGCCGCGCAGCACTTTCCCCCTGGCAAACTCCGCCGCCCCCTTCGGCTGCTCGTTCAACTCGATTTCGACCGGATCGCCGGCTTCGACGCGCAGCGTGTTGTATTTCCGCGCGTTTTTGATCGTCCAATAGATATACGAATAGTCGCAGCCGGTTTGCGGATCGAGGGCTCGGCGATGGGCCCAGAGAAAATCGGCGGCGGTGAAGGGCGTGCCGTCGGACCACTTGGCGTCGTGCCGCAGGTGAAATGTGTAGGTTTGCTTGTCGGGCGAGATTTCCCAACTTTCGGCGACGCCCGGCTTCGGCTCGAGCGTTTTTGGATCCCAGCGCGTCAGCCCCTCGAACAAGCAATCGACGATCCGGCCTTCGAGTTGACCGGTGATGATCGAGGGATCAACCGATTTCACTTCGGCTTCGTTGGCGAACGTGAAATCGGCCGGCGGCTCGGGCTTGAACGAGATCGCCCAAACCGTCGCCCCGGCGAGAGCCAACAGCGCAAACCAAGCGACCAGATTCCGCGCGTTGAATAGCATGCAACGTCGATTCCGTTGGTCCGTACCCGCGATCGTCTCTCCGCGCCTCCGCACAAGGTGACCAAAACGTGCTCACGCGGAGACATCGAACGGCGCGATCAAATGAGCCTCAATTCTCTACTTGGCGCTCTCCACCTTCTCGCTCTGCACATTAACCGGTGCTGTTTCTGGTTTTGTCGATGGTTTGATTGCCGCTTCAGGATTTACCGGCGTTTGCTTACTGGCGTATTTGTATGTTTGTTCTACCTCGATTGACTCGGGATTCGTTTCGGGGTTGATCTTGGCACGGGCCTTGATATGCAATTCGACCGTATGCGACGCGAACCAGCCGCGGGTGATGTCGAACTCGCTAGTTCCACTCTGGTCGTAACGTTCGAATGTCACTTTGGGAACGCTTGGCCCAACTCCCGCCTCAACCTCACTCTTTCCGGTGAATTTGAGCTTCGCAATCTTGTGGCCGCCTACTTCATTGACTGCAGCAAGAGTCACATGAGTCGTGACCCGCACGTTGACGCCGGACGTTTTGCGGGAGACTTCCGTTACCCAAGTTTCACCGATCTTGACCGGCTTGGTGGGGAGGACTGTTTCGATTTCCTCGTTGAACAAAGCCATTATCCGTTCTCCATCAAGGACCGGCTTGAGTTCCAGTGCGGAATCAGCGGGCAGTTTTGCCAATATGGCGTCTACTCCGTCGACTCGATCGACCTTGCCCGCGCGAGTGAAGTGCAGCATTAGTTTCGCGCCAGTAATTGCCGAAAGAGTTCTCTCCTTTTCGGCGGAGACTGTTTTCCCTAAGTTGGGAATAGCAATCTGAATGCTCTCGTAGGTGAGCTCCACCGAATTGCCAGAGGCGTCGGAGCTGGTCCCCCTTAGCCTTGTTGTCGTGGTCGATTTCCACGACTGCTTTTCCGGCGCCGGCTTACTCGTGCCGGAAACAATCTGCTCATTTTCCATGACCGTCGTCTGACGATCGATTTGGCCCGGTGGGAACTTTACCGCAATCACAATCGGCTCGGCAGCACCGACCGACGGGGTGGGCACAAGCGGCGCTATTATGGCGAAGGCTAAACCGGCGAATAGCGTGCAAGATTTCATCGCATGGTTCCTGGTGATCGACAAGCCGGCTGAGGCAACTCTCGAAAACGCATCGCCGAAGCCGAGTTTCCTGCGACTCTTACTTGCTCGGTTCGAGCTTCACAGGCTCGGGCTTTGGCGCCTTCGTCGAATCCGAACTTGTCGCTTCCGCCTTCGCCGCCGTCAGCGTAGTCGTCGCCTTCACGGTTTGGTCGATCTTCAACCAAGTCGGAGTATTTCCCGGGCTATTGAGCCGTATATCGCCCTTCATGTGCTGTTCCAGGTTTTGCGATGTTATCCAGCCGCGGGTTAGGTCGAATTCGGCCGTTCCATTCTGGTCGAACCGGTCGATCTTCATCGTGGGATCGATCCCCGTGGCGGGCGGCTCGATCTTGCCGCTGCCGCTGAATTCAAGTTTGGCAATCTTATGCCCCTCGCGCTCGTCGATTCCGACAAGCTTCACAGTGCTCTTGATCTTCACTTCAACTTTCGACATTTTTTGGCTAACGTTGGTTTCCCAAGTGTCACCGACATTGACCGGGGTCGTTGGCAGCAATAGCCCAACGACAATGTTAAACCCATCCTTGATCCGTTCACCATTGAGGAATTGCTTGATTCCCGCTTGTGCCTGACCAGGAGGGAACTTGGCCACCATCGCCTCGACGCCGTCGACCTTGTCAACTTTTCCGTCCGGCGTGAAATGCACCAGGACTTTTGCGCCGACGATGGCGGCGAGCGTTTTATCCAATTCGGTGGACAGGTCTTGTCCCAAGTTTGACATGGACATTTTCACGCCGTCGTAGGTGAGTTCGACCTGGCTTCCGGTGGCGTCCGACATGATTCCCTTGAATGTCGATCTTAGCGACATCTTCGTTGCGTCCTTTTCCGGCGCGGGCAGCGCGATGCCGGAAAATGTCTGCTCCGTGTCCATTGTCGCCGTTTGATGATCGATTTCGCCCGCGGGAAACTTGATCGCAAACGTGATCGGCTCGGCCGCGACCGCCGTCGCGGCCGGAGCAAGCGTCGCGATCGCAGCGAACATCACCAGGGCGACCGGCATCCAAAATCTCATCGCAAAGCTCCTGGCAATTGACACGGCGACCGTATGCCGACGCGTGTGGAATTTCGTTTCAACCGTCCGCAAGAGTATAACCCGCAGCCGGGGAAAATAGAATTGGAACGCGATACCACCGCCACACCGCCGGGGCTAAACGTGCCGTCGTGTCGCGGATATACTAAACCGATGAACCAAACGACGCGACAAAGCACGGGAATCGCCGCTCTCGACGAGCATCTCGGCGGCGGACTGTTGCCCGGCACGCTCACCGTTCTCGCCGGCGCCACCGGCATCGGCAAGACGCAACTCGGGCTCGCGTTTCTCCAAACCGGCCAGCAGCAGGAGGGGCATCGCGGGATCGTGTTCGATATGTCGTCGCGCGGCGATTCTCAGAATCATGGCCCGTATGCCTCCTCGCGCTACGGCTGGCAACTTCGGCCGATGGCCGCCGACGAATCGATCGTGCCGGAAGATGTCTGGCGGATCGACGGCGAATTGGGCGATTATCTGAATGTCTTCCAGCAAGCCGGCCGCCGCGTCACCCGGCAGGATTTGGATTTCGACCAATGGCTCGATTGGAAGGCCGATCTGACGAAGCGGCTGGCGACCGCCATTTTTTTCTTCTACGGCAATTTCATCCGCGGCGTGCGTCGGGCCGTGATCGACGGCATGGAGCCGGTCGATCGCCCGGCGGAATCGATCCAATTCGAGTTGTTCGAGTACATCTACCATCAGATTCTGCGCAAGGAATCGGATTGGGTCGCGCGCGATCTGCTGCGCGAACGGTTTCGCGCCAATCAAGCCGAAGTCGATCGTCATGCCTACGACTTTCGCCAGATCGGCTGCTTGCTGCTTTCGACGACGCGCGAAACGATGCTCGAAGACCTGATCGGCCGGCCGCTCGACGAAGGAGACGTGCTGTCGAACGCCAACACGGTGATTTACCTCGGCCGAGTGCGCGAAGGCAACCGCCTGGCCCGCGCGATGTATATCGCCAAGCACCGCGGCAGCGCGTGCAGCGAGGAGATTATTCCGTTTGAGATCGGAAATGAAGGGGTGAGGGTTTAGGGTGAGGGGTTAGGGGACGAAGACATGACGGGTCGCGGAAAAAGGGGACTGGCTCCGAGCGTAAGTTTGGTTCGGACCAAGATTCCGGATCGCCGCTCGGTGCCTGTCCCCTTTTTCAACACGCCGCGTGCCACAGGATTTTTTGATACGATCCGAAATTGACTTCCGCCGATGCCCGAGCCGCAAATTTTTCGCGTCCTGCCCGAACTGGAAAACCAGACGATCGCGGCTGCGCTGCGGCGGTGGTTGCCGGGCATGTCGTGGGGCGAGATTCGGCGGCTGATGAAATCGCGGCATGTGATGATCAGCGGAAACCTGTGCGTCGATGCCGGGCGGCGGCTCAAGCTGCAAGATGTCGTGAAGATTCTGCCCGAGTCGGCCGCGCCGGCGCCGAAGGAGCAAGATGTTCATGTGCGGCATCTCGATGAGCATGTCGTGGTCGTCGAAAAGCCGTCGGGCCTGACTTCGAATCGGCATCGCGAAGAGCGACAATGGTCGGCCCATCGCCGGCAAATGCAGCCGACGCTCGACGAACTGCTTTCCCGAGTCGTCTCGAAGCTCGACACGCGCCGGCGGGGAAAAGGCGTGCCGGTGCCGGTTCGGGCCGTGCATCGATTGGACCGCGACACCAGCGGCCTGATGGTGTTTGCCCGCACGGCCAAAGCCGAGCGCCACCTGGCCGAGCAGTTCCGCCATCACACGACGCATCGCCGCTATCTGGCGATCGTCGAAGGCACGGTCGAAGCGCAAACGATCTCGACGAACCTGGTCCGCGACCGCGGCGACGGCCATCGCGGCAGCACGACGCAGCCCGACGTGGGCAAACTGGCCGTCACTCACGTTCGCCCATTGGAGCAACTAGCCGGCGGCAAATACACGCTCATCGAATGCCGCCTGCAAACCGGTCGAACGCATCAAATTCGCATCCACCTTTCGGAACTCGGCCACACGGTCTGCGGCGAAAAAATCTACCGCCATCCGATGAATTCCCGTCCCACGACCGACAAGAGCGGCGCCCCGCGTCTGGCGTTGCACGCCGCCGAACTCGGCTTCGAACATCCGCAAACCGGCGAGCAACTTCGTTTCGAAATGCCGTTTCCGCCGGATTTGCGCTTGTTTTTGAAAACGCTCCAAGGAAAGTGATGGTGCTGTCAGGACGGGCGGTTGACGAATTATCCAGATGTTGTATTATATAGCAACAGATCGCTGCTTGACGTAGCCGATCTAATGGACGCGATCCCATGTACCACGCCCATGTGATTTGGGATTTGGCCGATGAACCGGAAGGGAATGTTGCTCACATTGCGGAGCACGGAATTAGCCAAGACGAAGTTGAGGATGTATTGCTGAACCCGGACAGTGAAACGGCGTTTAGCCGATCAAGCGGGCAGCCGATCACGTTTGGCTACACAACGGACGGTCGTTAAATCGCGGTCGTTTGGGAGCATGTCATGGACAATCCACTGACGATGCGACCGATTACGGCTTTTGATGCCCCCGAGCCGAGTGCATAGAGGTGAGGTGCAATATGGCGAGAAAGAGAGTGGTTCGAAATAGCGGTCGCTCGGCCGCGAAGATCAAGCGAGAGCGCGAGATTCGTGAACGCTTCCAACGAGATCGGCCATCGCTGGAGTCTCTGACGTCCAACGGCGAGTTTTCGCCGCCCGTGAAGCAGAGCGAGTATCTTATCCTAATGGAGTTCGCGGCGCGAATGAAGCAAGTGCGGGAGCAGAAGCAGCTTAGTCTTACCGATGTTGCCAGCCGCAGCGGAATCGACAAATCGGCAATCAGTCGGCTTGAAAACGGACTGACGGAGAATCCGACCATCGGAACGCTCAGCAAAGTCGCCAGATCATTGGGAAAGCGCATTCGAATCGAATTGGACGACGACGTGCAGGGGTCAGGGGGCAGGGGGCAGGGGACAGGGACGAAGAGCTGAGACGAAGAGCAAAAGTGGGACGGAATCACATGGGTACAAACAACGGCCATCCTCCGCTTGCGCGTCCCCTCGCCTCTCGGCCCTCGGCCCTCGCCCCTTCCCGCCGCCGCGTTTTGCTCGTGCAACTCCCCATTCCTCCCGTCGGTCCCGAACCGATTCGCGGAAACGTGCCGCTCGCCGGCGGTTATCTGAAGATGTACGCCGAGCGGCATGGGCTGGTGGCCGATTATCAGATCGATATTCTGCCGACCGCGGTAGCTAACACGCTCGGCGATCGTGGCCTCATTCAACAAATTCTGGCGGCCGAGCCATGGATGGTCGGCTTCACATGTTATCTCTGGAACATCCAGCGGACACTCTGGATCGCCGCGCGGCTCAAAGAGGCGCGGCCGGAGTTGCAAATCTTGCTCGGCGGGCCGGAGATTACGGCCGACAACGATTGGGTGCTGCGCGACGAAGCCATCGATTTCGCCGCCATCGGCGAAGGGGAACAGACATTTTGCGATCTGTTGCAAGCCATGCGGTCGCTCGGTGGCGTGGCTCCCATCCGCGCGCCGATCCCCGGGCTGTTCGTGCGAGAAAGTCAGAAGGGCCGCGATCTGTTCCTGCCGCCGCCGCGCATGCCGCTGGCGAATTTGGATCAGATTTCGTCACCCTATTTGGCCGGCATTCTCGACGCGGCGGATGAACAAATGCTGCTGCTGGAAACGATCCGCGGCTGCATTTTCAAATGCAAGTTTTGTTACTACCCAAAGAGCTACGACTCGCTCTATTTCCTTTCGGAGGAAAAGATCGTCGCGAATCTGGAGCACGCCCGGCGGCGCGGGGCGCGCGAAGTCGTGCTGCTCGACCCGACGCTCAATCAACGCCGCGATTTTTCCGCGTTTCTGAAGCTGCTCGCCCGCTGCAATCCCGAGCGGCAATTCACGTATTTCGGCGAACTCCGGGCCGAGGGGATCACGGCCGACGTGGCCCAACTGCTGTGCGACGCGAATTTCACCGAAGTCGAAATCGGCCTGCAATCGATCGACCCGCTGGCGATGGAATTGATGGACCGCAAAAACAACCTCCGGGCCTTCGAGCGCGGCGCCCGGGCGATGCTCGATCTGGGAATCAAAGTGAAAGTCGACCTGATCATCGGCCTGCCCGGCGATACGGTCGATTCGGTCCGCCGCGGCCTCGACTACATCCACGCGAGCGGGCTGTATTCCGAAGTGCAGGTGTTCAACCTCGCGATCCTGCCGGGCACGTCGTTCCGCCAAGAGGCCGCGATGCTCGGCTTGGAATTCCAAGACCGCCCGCCGTATTACGTCCTGAAAACGCCGACACTCGACCTTCCGCAGGTGTTCGAATTGATGCAAGAAGCCCAAGAGATGTTTGAAACGGAATTCGATCCAATGCCGGAGCCGGGTGTCGGAATCGGCGGTTGCGAAGTCGATTCAAACGCCTGCTGCACGATCGATTTGGACGGCATCGCGAACGACGGCGACACAGAGTTGCCACCAGCCGCTGAAAGATCGCAAGCATTCACGCTACGATTGCGCTCGACCGACTTCAATCAGCGCCGGGCGAGCGCGGATGCAATCGTCGCGCAACTGCTCGAAGAAAACCCCTACACGACATTGCAACTGATCGTCGAACCAACCGCTGACCCGCATTCGCTCAGCCCCGCGACTCTCGAATCGCTGCTGGCCGTCTGCTTCCGCAACCCGACGTATCTCGACCGCTTCTACAGCGTCCTGCCCGGCCGTCCAAAAGGCGCGAAGCGATTGATCGTCGCGATTCCTGCCGACAAGCGCGCCACTACCGACCCGCGCTGGACACATCAAATCGGCGAACTCGCCGCGATCGTCTGGCACGGCCCAATGGCCGCCGGCGAAGAATTGGACGATTACGAATACATTGAAGCACCTGCCGCGGACGCCGTACGCGCGACAGCAACCGAAATAGTCGCGAGATAACTGAAAGAACACGTTCCCGTGTTATATCTGGAGTGGGCAAAGCGAAAATTGAAACCGCAACCCAAAGAGCGAATTAAGGTTGAAATTCCTGAAGATCTGCGTGAATCCCTGCACGGAGTGTTCGAGTTAATTCAGCAGACCAAGCACGATCGCGATCGTTCCCTTTATTATGACGACGCCATTCAGGTCGGCGCCGTATGTGGCGGGAAGTACGGAACCAAACTTCGGCCGTACGTTCTGATGTATTACCCTGGAGGAGATCGGAAGAGAGGCCGTTGGACCCTGAATCTCCATCTGACCGAGATCGAGGACATAGGTGATGGAATAATGACGGCAATAACTTTGTACTGCTGCGTCTCGCCAAACTGTGGATGCAAGTTTCGCGAGCAAGATGCGCATTGTTTCAAATGAGACTATGTGGACGAGTAATCGATTCTCCTCAAAGATCACTTACTGCCTGCATCCAGCGGCAGATCGGGAATCTGGATGTTGATGTCCGGTGGGGATACGGCCTGAGTTTTCGGCAAAGGTTGTTTGACAGCTTTGGGATCGAACCGCTCATGCATCTTCATCTTCGTCTTCTTCGTTCGGATATTGCGGCGGACTTTTGCCGATCCGATTGACGATCTTCGGGTATTTTCCGTCCGGGGCGCTTTCGTCGATGGCCTTGATCGTGATCTGGTGCCACCAATCGTCGCCAAAATCGAACCAATAACAGAAGACGCGACCGACCGACAGGCCCAACGATTCGATGGTGGTTTCGTCGGCCATGCCGGCGATATCGTCATCGCATTCGCCAAACGCAAAGGGATGAACATACCTGGGCGCCCCGCGACTCTTCCGCCAATCCCCGAACTGGAATTCGTACAGGTGTTCGTCATCGCGATCGTACGCATCGAAAATGGCAAAGTGCAGGTCTTCGAGCGTTTGTTCGCCACGAATCTGGATCGTACGGGAAATCCGTTGATCTTTCTTGGGCGGCTTCGCGGTCGGGTGGCCGATCAGAAAAACTTCGACCGTGTAGAGCCGCGAAGTTTTCGTCGCAGTGCGTTTCTGAGTTTTGCCGGTTGGTTTGCTTGTGCTTCGTG
>Ga0182024_10011744_pt1 | contig 17505 bp, 14 predicted proteins | sample P32metaG_FD_120480 | JGI IMG/M metagenome (GOLD analysis project Ga0182024, IMG submission 120480) | Permafrost microbial communities from Stordalen Mire, Sweden - P3-2 metaG (Illumina Assembly) | ecosystem: Environmental > Terrestrial > Soil > Wetlands > Permafrost | place: Sweden: Stordalen... | reverse complement strand
TCAACGGATGCGGATAAATTGATTTAAGCAAAGCAAAGTGTCAATAGGATTTTTTCACGGGGAAAAATTAAAAGTGATTTAACTTTTCGATTCATCTTCGATCTTTACAGCTGTTCCGTAAGCGTTGGCAAAGAAATTTATTACGTTCCAATTTGAATCGAGTTCGATGTTATGACGAAATCCGACAATTGCGTTTGCTCCGAGATAACTTGCCCGCATTTGCAATTCAGCCACTAAAATATGAAATGCAATTTCCATGTCATTTGATTTGAATGATGCTCCGGCGTATTGCACAGCTAGACCAATATCACCAGCGCCGTCCAAACCAATTCCACCAATCATTTGTCCGACGCTTCTGCTTGATGATGAGAGTTGTCCCTTTTGTTTGATGATCGAAAGTTGATGTAAATAGACGACTTTGCGCTTGTTAAATTCTTCAGCCATCGCACCTCTCGTCCCGATTGAGAAAAAGACTGTCTTGAGAATTTTATATTTCTCTTTTAGATCGCCGCTCGTAACAGGCATTGAAGCCTGTTCAAAAACTTGCTGGTTTGATACCAGCGATAATGGATGCTTGTTATCATACATTTCCTGCAAGTCCACGGTGCGATAGGATTTGTATGCACTGTCTTTTGCAAATAGCACACGTTTGAAACTTTCAAAGTCAACTTGTTCCTCAATTTTTTGGGCGCTCATAATTTCGGCAGTCTCACTCTCGTCAATTTTTCTGTCGAGAATTTTTCCTTGAATTCAGTTGACGAATTCCGCGCGTGGGCGTATAAAGTTAACGATTTGAGAGTTTAGAGTAAGCAGTTGTCGGCACAAACCAAATCTAGGTTCCTCACCATTAGTTGTGCCTGCAACGGCAAAGTCCACCTTATGTTGTGGTTTTTGCTTTACTTGAACCGGCAACTGTGGTTGCCTAATCGCGAGCAATCGCAGTTAACATCATGTATCTCAAAAATTTGACGGTTTTCGGCTTTAAATCTTTCGCGGACAAAACCGCGCTGAATTTTCAACCCGGCGTCACGGCCATCGTCGGGCCGAACGGCTGCGGCAAATCCAACGTCTCCGACGCCATCCGTTGGGTGCTCGGCGAGCAATCGGCCAAAGCGTTGCGCGGCGGCGAAATGGCGGACGTGATCTTCAACGGTACGGATGGCCGCAAACCGATGGGCATGGGCGAAGTGTCGCTCACGCTCGGCGGCGTGGACGGGGAAAATTTGCGCGCGGCGGGCGTCGAGGTCAGCTACGACGAGGTCACGCTCACACGCCGGATTTTTCGCGACGGCGGCAGCGAGTATTTTCTGAACAAAACCCCGTGCCGGCTCAAGGACATCCAGCAACTGTTCATGGGCACGGGGGTCGGGCGGACGAGCTACAGCATTCTGGCGCAAGGCCACATCACGCAGATTCTTTCGAGCAAACCGGAAGACCGCCGGATGATTTTTGAGGAAGCGGCAGGTATCACGAAATTCAAATCGCAAAAAAAAGAATCGCTCCGCAAACTCGAATACACGGAACAAAATCTTTTACGCGTGGCGGATTTGATTCGCGAAGTGAAACGGCAAATCGGTTCGCTGCAACGGCAGGCGGGCAAGGCGAAACGCTACAAACAAATTTCGCTGGAACTGCAACATCTCGACACGCAGCTCGCGCGGCATCAGTTCGACGTTTTGTTGGCGGAGATTTCCGAGAAGCAAAGTGCGGCGGAAAAATTGCGCGACGAAATCGAATCCGGTTCCGCGAATGTTTTGCGTTGCGAGGATGAAATCAAACATTTGCGCGAACGACTTGCGGAATTGGAACACGAAGTTTCCGCGATGCAGCAGCGCGGATTGGAATTGAAGGGCGAGATTGACCGGCACGAAGGCCGGAGTCAATTTGGAGAGGAACGCCTGCGCGAACTCGAATCGCAAAATTCCAAAGCGCTCGCGGATATCACGCAGGCCGGGGAACGCTGCCGCGCCGCCGAGGAAGAATTGGCGAATGTGAGGCGGCATTTGTCCCAGTCCGAAGCCGCGCTGGTGCAGCATCGCCTCACGCTTGAAACGCAGCAGAGCGCGTTGAAGAAGGTCGAGGAAGATATGCACGCGTGGCAGGAATCTTTGCGCGAGGCGCAGGCCGCCGCGTTTGCCGCCGCGCAGGATTTGTCGCGCATCCGCAACGAAATCACCGCGCTCGATTTGCAGAAGCAGGGCAACACGATCCGGCTCGAAAAACTTTCCGCCGAAAAAGTTCAGCTTGAGGAGGAGCGCACACGGCTCGAAGCGCGCCTGCAGGAATTCACCGCGCGCGTCGAAGTTGAAAAACTAAACGTCGCGACCACCCGCGGTTCGGTCGAGCAACGGCAGAATCGTTTGCGCGAATTGCAAAACGAATTGCAGCAATCGTCCGCCGAGCAGGATCAATTTTTGCAGCAGCAAGCCGAAAAGCGTTCGCGTTTGACCGTGCTGGAACAACTCGAAGGTTCGCGTGAAGGTTTTGGCGCGGGCGCGGTCGCGGCGTTGCGGCAGTCGCGTTCGGTCATTGGTTCACTCGCTGACAAAATTCGTGTTCCCGATCAATTTGTGGTCGCGGTTGAAAACGCGCTCGGCCATCATCTGCAACTGGTTTTGACCGAGCAGCCCGAATCGGCGCAGGAAATCCTTGCCAACTTGAGCGCGAACAAATCCGGTCGCGCGAGCGTCGCTGCGCTTTCAATCGAAATTCCCGACGACAAGCAACTCGTGTTCGGCGCGGAATTGTCGCCCGATGAAAATAAAACTGCTGCGCAAAATGGTTTGAAACAAGGCCAGATCGTTCGCGCGCTGGACGTTGTCCAGACCGAGCCGTCGGTGGACAAACTTTTAAGAGCATTGCTCGGTTGCACCTTCATCGCGTCCGATTTGGCGACGGCGACGGCGCAAATCCAAAACGGCCACGCGGGCTGCGATTTCGTCACGTTGACCGGCGATTTGTTGAGCCGTCACGGCATTTACACCGGCGGTTATTTGAACGGCAGCGGCAACAGCCACGCGCCGTCGTCAATTCTTGGCCGCAAAAATCAAATCACCGAACTGCAAACGGACGTGGTGGAAATTCAGAATCGTGTCGCCGAGGCAAGCCGCAAACGTGGCGCACTGTTGAGCGAGCAGACGGAATTGCAAGCAAGCTTGCAGCAGGCGCAAACGGAATTGCGCGAGCAGGAAGTGGCGATTGCCACACGCGAAGGCGAGTTCAACGCGCTGCAAAATTCCAACCGGCTGCTGCACCAGAAAATCGAGACGGTCGTTTTTGAGGTTCAAAGTCTGGCCGCGCAGGAACAGGAAGGCCTGCAGAAACGAAACGCGCTGACGACGCAGTTGAATGAGCTGGAAACGCGCGAACGCGCCGGACAGGAAACGGTCGCCGCGGTGACGACGGGACTTGAAAATCTTCGCCAGCAACGGGATACCGCGAATGCCGCGCTGACCGAAAGCAAAGTCGCGCTCGTATCGGACGAGCAGCTTGCGGCGTCGTTCCGCCAGCAGCAACAGGCATTGGCGCAGCGGATTCAGGAGTTGAAACAAGTCATCGAACAACGCAAAAGCGAGTGTTCATCGTTTGTCTCGCGCAAGGAGCAGGCGGAATCGGAGATCCAGGAATCGCGCGGCCAGATTGGGTGTTTGGCGCATGATCGCGAACAAGTGAACGCGCAGGTGGTTGAATGGGTTGGGCGGAAAAATTCCCAGGAGACGGAAATATCCACGCGCGACGAAAGTTTACGTTCGCAGCGCAGCCGGTTGACGGAATTGCAAAATCAGCGCGGAACAATTGACGTTGAACTGGCGCAGAAAAATATGTCTGTGCAAAATTTGCGCGAGCGCGTTCAGCAAAAATATCACGTCAACATTGATGACGTACGCAGCGAGTGCATTACGATCACGTTCGCCGACGAAGGTGCGGCGAAGGTCCAGACATTGACGCCCGAAGAAATGGCGGCGAACGGCGCGGCGACGGATTGGAACGCCGTCGCGCAGCAGATTGAAGCGTTGCAAAAACGGCTCGATGAAATCGGCCCGGTGAATTTGGTGGCGATTGAAGAATACGAGGAAACGGAGCAGAGACATCAATTTCTCACGACGCAGCATGATGATTTGGTTTCGGCGAAGGCGCAATTGCTCGAAGTCATCAACCGCATCAACACGCAGACGCGGCAGATGTTTTTGGAGACGTTCGAGAAAATCCGTGACAATTTCCGCGCGATGTTCACTGACGTTTTCGGCGGCGGCAAGGCGGACTTGATTTTGTCGGACGAAAACGACGTTTTGGAAAGCGGCATTGATATTGTGGCGCGTCCGCCGGGTAAACAATTGCAGAGTATCTCGCTGCTTTCGGGTGGCGAGCAAACGATGGTCGCCGTGTCGCTGCTATTCTCGATTTATCAGGTCAGGCCGAGTCCGTTCTGCGTGCTGGACGAATTGGACGCGCCGCTCGACGAGGCGAACATCAACCGTTTTGTGCGCGTGTTGCAAAGATTTCTGGCGCACTCGCAGTTCATCATCATCACGCACAACAAGCGCACCATCGGCATGGCCGACGTGCTTTACGGCGTGACGATGGAGGAACACGGTGTGAGCAAGATTGTCAGCGTTAAATTCCATAAAGCCGACGAGCCGGGGGCCATTCCTGAAAGCGCGGAAATCGTAATGGCGGATTAAATCAAACCGGTTGCCGTTCCCAAAATTCACCACGAATAATGCACGGTGTAGCTCACGATCTTTTCCTCGTCCGGCTTCACCGGCACGCGAAATTCGACGGTCTGCGCGTCGGTTTTCTTGAAGTCGTCCGATTTTTGCGTGATCTCCCAATTGTTCCAGCGGTAGAGATGTTCGACAACGCGGATTTCCACCGGCTCTTTCTTGCGGTTGCGCAGTTTTATCTCAAATGACTCGTCCATCCACTTATCGCCGGTGTTCACATGGAAATTCGTTTGTTTGCGTTCGCCGACCAAATCGAATGAATTTCCCGTAGTCACACGAATCGTCTCATTGCGCGGTGTGTGGTCAATCGTGTCCTCGCCGGTGAACTCCAACTGGCCGTCGTCGTTGCGGCGGTAAAACCGCAGCTTGCCCGCCGGCAGCGCGATACCGAGATGATTCGTCTCCGCGTTCACGAACTCGCGCATGACGGCAACTTTTTTATTTCCGACTGTGCCATAATCTTGGCCGTAGTTCAATCCACCGTAGAAGCGATAATCTGACGCACCGTCATAAACGTAGATCGTCGGTGCTACGACACCCTCCGCGTGAACAAATTCGACCTGCTTCGTTTCGCGGTCATGTAAAGTTGTCGGACGCGCGATGGAATAAAGATGAAATTCGTCGAAGGCTTTCTCCGTGACGGCGGGAGTATTTTTGTCCATTGCATAACCAGATAATTCTTGGACTGTTCTGTATCGGGTTTGCGGCTGAATTTTATTCACGTCGCCGGCCATCAATTTGATTTTGGCGCTTTCAAAATTTTTCCCGCTTTGATTGTTCATTGTCACCCAGCCGATCAAGTCGACCGTGTCGCCTTTTTCCGGCGCGACGAGATTGTAGCTCGCTTCCCAACTGAAACCGCCGGTGATATAACCGACTTCGGCGTCGAACTTGCCGGGCTTGTCCGATTGCAAAAGCCAGTTCAATGTCGGCTTGAGCACCGTGTCGTCGCCGAGATCAGGAAACAGGGGCATTCCGGGCAGGCTGAATTGTAATTTGCCGTCCGTTTCGATGATCGGCTGTTGCGATTCTCCACCCGGCACATAGCCGCTGCGGATGATTTTTCCGGGAATGAGTTCGCGCGTCTGCGGGCTATCCTTGGTGCGGATGTTTTCAAAATCAATCGTTTTGCCCTCGAACAACGACAGCAGCAATTCCTGTGATACGGGATCGTTGCGATAATTCTGTTCCAGAATTTGCAGCGAATGTTTGCCGGTCGGGTCGCGCAAAATCACCGAGTCCGGTTCCACTTGCGCCGTCGCATCCGCGTAACGGACGGAATTGATGCCGGATTGAAGGTCGAGCGGTACGGTGTCGCGTACGACGGCGAAGTTTTGGTTGTAAATGGTGAGCGACGGCTCGGCGTTTGTGATGGCGGCGGATAGCGCGCCGATAATTAGAAAAGTTGGAGTGAAATTTTTCATGTTTAATTCATTAGTCTTGGATTCGCTCTGGCCGTTCAATTTCGAAGGGATAAATTGGGATACGTCCGCGTAGACAATCTGGCAAGAAATTTCGCCGTCGCGATTTTTTTAAGAATCAGGGAACAAAAGTGGGGTTTTTATTCTCTTAATAAAATGATGGATGCCCAAACGATGCCCAAACCCTGGCAATGCACGGAGATGGAACTAAGAAAACTTCCGCTGGAAATTTCACTTCTCCGGCGCGTGGAATGTGTCAACGCGTTTCAGGGAGTAAGAAAACCGGTGGCGGCGATTCAGGCGGCCAAAGAAGGATTGCGGGCACTAATCAAAAAGACTGAAGAAACCGGCTGGCCCAAACCAGACACAGAAAAAGCCCGCCGTGCTTTGGCCATGTTGGAAGGACTGGAATAATTTTCCGGCCTAAATTTTGAATGGGAAATACAAAACTGCGCGCTCAAAGACTTGAGCGTTGCCTGTGGAAAGTTCATCAAATATTTCAATGGTGCCGGTGGCGGGACTCGAACCCACACGACTTTTTAAGGTCCCAGGATTTTAAGTCCTGTGCGTCTGCCATTTCGCCACACCGGCTTCGCGTCTCTACGCTAGCTGCGAAATTCGGCGAATGGAAGCGTGAACTTTTCCAGTGTGTGCCGAAACTTTTTTGTCACGTTGAAAAAAAAGCGACAGCATTTTGTCATGCGCTTTCGTAAAATTTTGCAAAATCGGCCATTTTTTGCAAAATAAAATTCTTCTCCGAACGGCACAGTCGGTGCTTAAGGAAGGCAGGTGTTTGAAGTTGCGTTGTTGGATTTTGGTGGGGGACCTCGGCGGCAGCCAGAACTTGATTGTGGGGGTTTCAGTTCGGATGATCGCTGTCAGGTTTTTGAAGACGGGCAAAGCCAATTTGTCCGAGGAGGAACACGACGCACGCGCCTGCTCGGTTTGCCCGCAAGTCGTACCGCGAATTGAAGCGACGAAGGAGGTCGGCGGTCATTGCGGCTGGGCGGAGTCAAGGCGCGTGCGGTGCGGCTAAATTTTTGTCAGGCGCAAATCTTGCCGCTCATCAAGCATCTCGTCGTGACAGTCCGCGCGTCGTCGTTTAATTTTTGCCGATGCAGCAATCGATGTTGACGCTTGGCCACTCGCCCGATCCTGATGACGCCTTCATGTTTTACGCGCTCGCGAAGGATTTGATTCCAACGCACGGCTTCCGCTTCCAGCATATCCTGCAGGACATCCAGACGCTCAACGAACGCGCCACGCGTGGCGAACTCGACATCTCCGCCGTCAGCATCCACGCCTATGCCTACGTCAGCGACAAATACGCGCTCCTGCCCAGCGGCGCGAGCATGGGCGACGGCTACGGTCCGATGCTTGTGGCGAAACAAAAATTTTCCCGCGAAGAAATTGCGAAGAAAAAAATCGCCGTGCCGGGAGCCATGACCAGCGCATTTCTGGCTTTACAACTTTGGTTGGGAAAACCCGCGGAGGAATTCAATTACATCGTCGTGCCGTTCGACCAGATTTTTTCCGCTGTGAAAAATGGAATCGCCGAAGTGGGTTTGATCATTCACGAAGGCCAGCTCACTTATCAAAACGAAGGACTCGTCGTCTGCGAAGACCTCGGCGTTTGGTGGGGCAAACAAAACGACGGTTTGCCGTTGCCGCTTGGTGGGAATGTCATCCACAAAAAATTTTCACCGGATATTCGCCAGAAAATTTCCGGCATTTTGACCGCGAGCATCCAGTTCAGTTTGGATCATCGCGCCGAAGCCGTGCAACACGCACTGCAATATGCGCGCGATATGGGCCGCGACCTCGCCGACAAATTTGTGGGGATGTATGTGAACCACTGGACGCTGGATTACGGCGACAAGGGCAGGGAATCCATCCGCCATTTTCTCGACCACGCGTTCGAACGTGGATTGATTCCACACCGGCAGGAATTGGAGTTCGTGGTTTAGCCCGTTCGAATCGCGCCATCAGCTTCCATTTTGGCGACAAGCGGAAAAATGTCGCGTTGCAAGCAGAACGCCACGTCGTCGCGCAATTCTGGAATCGCGAGCAAACGCCGCGCGTTTTCTGAATTGTGAATCGCCGCCCCCAAATTAAATTGCGCCTGTGCGTAAGCGTACCGCGCAATTTCGGCTGAATCGGAAAATTTGGCAGGGACGGCGCGTTGCGCCGTCCGGTCATCGCAGCGCGATGACCCTATCTTTGCCTTGCCCCACCAGATTAGCATTTCACAGAGCGCGCCTGCTGCGAGCACGTCTTCATCCGCCCTGTTTTCGCGCGTGCCCGCGCAGACGAGTGAAATGTTCTTAAAATTTTTCTGCCGAAGAAATATTGCCGTCGCGCCGAGATTCAAAAATGAAGCGGCCAAAACGATTTGCGCGCCCGCACAGACGCGTAAGGCGTGTGTGCCGTTGGTTGTCGTCGAGACAATCGTTTTGCCACGGACTTTTTCCGGCGTATATTCACGCGGCGAATTGCCGAGGTCGAAATCAATTCCGTTGGCGGAAATGCGGACACCGTCGCGTTCGCCGCCAAGCAGAACCTCCGGTTGTTTTTTCCGAATGGCCAGCGCTTCGGAAATTTCAGAAACAGGCACGATGGCTTTCGCGCCGTTGTTCAGCGCGGTCACAAAAGTGCTCGTGGCGCGCAGCACGTCGAACACGACGCAGGCCGTGTTTTTCAAACCACGATTGGCGAGCGTGGGTAATTCCGCTGGCGTCAGAATCACTTCAATTTTCATTTTGTATCGCGCGCGAGGAAACGAAGGCGGATTCCCTTCGCAAACTTCGTGTTCTTGGCGCGAAATCTAGTTTAGTTTCGTCCGAATGTAATGAAAAAGATATTGCTGCGCGCAGCCCGCGTGCGGGCCGAAATGCGTCGCAGCGAAATGTCGCAGGTGTTTCTCGCTTGCGCGGCGGCGCGGAAAATAAAGTTGTTGCAGCGCGCGTTCGATCCAGACATCCACGGGGAACGCGGAGTCGAAACCGTAGGCGAACAATAAAACACAATCGGCAATTTTGCCGCCGACGCCGCGCAGTTTCATCAATTCGCCACGCGCTTCGGCCAGCGGCAATTGACGCAGATTTTCCAAATTAAATTTTTCTTCGGTAATCTGGCGTGCGACGGCGAGCAGATGCGGCGCGCGAAAACCCATTTTGCAGGCGCGAAGCCCGGTTTCGGTCGCACGGGCAATTTTTTCCGGCGTGGGAAATGCGAAAACTGGAGATTCGTTTGGCGGAACGAGGATCGGGTCGCCGAATTGTTCGCAAAGCAGCGCGATGATTTGCCGGATTTGGACGATTTGTTTGGTGGAGGACAAAATGAACGAGGCGAGACATTCCCACGGGTCCTGGCGCAACACGCGCAATCCGCGACACGTGGCAACGGCATCGCGCATCGGCGCGTCTTCAGGAAAAGTTTTGAGGACAGCGTCCCAATCAATTTCAGTCTGCAAATAGTCGCGCAGCCAAATCCAACTTTTCACCGGCACGGCGGTTTCGGCGCGAATGCCATTTTGGTTTTGTGTCAGCCGCACCCAATTTTTTCCAACGATGCCAATCCACGAACCATTTTGTTCGCGCCAGCGGAAAACCTGGCCGGAATCCAGTGTTGCCGCCAGATCGTAATCACGGACGCAAAAAAATTCCGTCGCGGCCATTTTTCAGCGCAGGTTGTAGCACGCCCAGAGATGAACGCGGTGGAAGACGCGGTCGCCATATTTGATTTCGCGTTCACCGAGGTCGGTGACGGATTCAAATTCCTGCGCAATGTGCGGCGGCACGGGCGACGGCGGTGGCACGTTGACATGGTTGACGGGTTGGTGCGTCAGCCATTTCCAAAGCCAGTCGTGTTCAAGCGGGTAGGGGTCTAATTCCGAAACGTAAACGGCATTTTGACCTTGGTGGCCGACGCGATAATCATATTCCGGCCAGAAATAAAATTGATTTGCCGGTGTGTCCGAATCCGCAGAATAAACGAGCGGCTTCGTGTCATCAGATTTAAGCGCGTCTTTTGCCTGCGGCAAATAAAATGAAAACAATCCGGTGATACCGTAATGACTGCAAATGATGAACGCGGGCTTGCCCTGCTGTTGAAGTATTTCGCATTCCGTTTCGGCGAGTGTGGCGGCCTGCTTCCACTCACGCACGCGGCGCGACGGGTCTTTTTCACCGGGCAACGAGTTGCCGGCTATTTTGCCGACGAGATTGCTGTCATACATGATTGCGACTGCGAGAAATCCGAGCGTCAGTCCGATTGTCAAAAACGGTTTGACCAGACGCGAGCCGCTGCGCAGGCGCGCGTCCCAATAAACGGCCATCAAGCAAAACATCGGCGGCGCGGCGGGTGCGATCCAGTTCGGTAAAATCCGTGAGTGAAACGAGTAAATCAAATGGCCGAACAAGACCGGCGTACTCATGCAAAAAAAGTAAAGCCACAACGGGCGTTCGCGTCTCCCTTTCCAGAAACCGAACATCGCCCAGATTGCGCCGATGAAAAAAATCGGATTGAGCAACGCGGTTTCGCTGAACAGAAAATCCCAGAGGTAGCGCAGCGTCGGGTGCCATTGGCCGTGCAAACCCGCGTTGCCCGCCACATGATGTACGGTGATCCAATTGTGCTGCGAATTCCATATGACAACCGGCAGCGTGCAGATGGAAAAAATCAGCAGTGCGAGCCACGGACCGGCGCGGTGTAAATGCACGCGCGCTTTCGGGCACAATGCAAAGAAAATCGCCCAGCAGACAATTTGGTAGGCGGCGCTGTATTTGCAGAGAAAACCAAGCCCCATCGCCAGGCCGACGACAAGCCAGTCGCGTGCTTTTCCATCCGGTTGTGCCGCGCGCCAGCCGGCGACGAGCGCCCACATCCAGCATAGCACCAGCGGCGAATCAACCGTCATTAAAATGGCGCCGACGCCGAGCAACGGTACGGCGGTGACGGCCAGTAACAGCCAGAACGCGGCGCGCGCGTTGACTTCACGCGTGAAAAGCCGCAGCACCATTACGCTCAAAATCGCCGCGAACAACGGGGAGAAAAAACGCACGCCAAATTCAGAGTCGCCAAAAAGGGACGTGCTGATGAATTGGATGAACGCGATGCCGGGCGGCTTGCTGTAATACGACAGTGCGAGATGTTTTGACCAAACCCATTGATACGCCTCGTCTTGGCTCAAGCCAATCATGCCGCCGGTGATGTAAAGCCAGCGCGCGATGAGTATGACAAAAATCAAAATGTAGCCGAGGCGGAGCCATTGCCGGTCGGTCGTGATTCGTGAATCATGAATCGTGGATGGCACGGGCGATTCAGTCCGGGAATTTCCGATTTTCAAATTCGGCACGAGCGAAGGCAATTGCGCGTGCCAGAGCGGAAACCATTTTTTCCCGAAATGCTGCCATGTGGTTTCGAGTGTAAAAGCAAGCGCGATTGCATAACCCGCACCCAAAATTGCGCCCGCCAGCACGTCGCTTGGATAATGCACGCCGTTATAGACGCGTGAAAATGAAACAGCCAGCGCCATCGGCAGCATGAACCGCAAACTGCGCCGGTAAAACAGAAACGCGATCATTGTTGCCGCAAACCAGTTTGCGGCGTGCGCCGACGGCATGCTGCCGGTTTGTGTGCAGCCGAGTCGCTCGACGACAGCCGGCAGCGTGATGCACGGGCGCGGGCGGTCAACGGCGTGTTTAATGGTGTTGACGACGAGCGGATCGCCGAGCGCGACGACCAGAAAAAGCATCAGTGCACACAAACGGACACGAACATTGCCCAGACACAAGGCTGTGACCAAAGCGATGAAGACAAAAAGGACAAACCAGCGCATCGCGCCGTTGCCGCCGCTCAAAACCGGCATGAGCCAGTCACAGAGCGGATTGCTCAGCGAGCGGTTGATGAAATGAAACAGGCCGATGTCGAGTGTTTGCAGCCAGTGCATTGCCGAAACTGTAGCGGGAATTCAGCGATTGGAAAACGGAATTGCGCTTGCTTAATAAACAATAATTGAACGAATCGGAAAACCTTTCAGTTTTTCGCGACCGTTCAAAAATTTCAGTTCGATCAGGAAAGCGACTTCCAAAATTTGCGCGCCGAGTTTTTTCACGAGCGCGCTCGCGGCGGCGGCGGTTCCGCCGGTGGCAAGCAAATCGTCAATGATCAGCACTCGCGCGCCGGGCTGGAGCGCATCAATATGCATCGCGACGGTCGCCGAGCCGTATTCGAGCGCGTAATCCTGTTCGTGCGTTTTATGCGGCAGTTTGCCTTTTTTGCGGACGGGCACGAAGCCGGTATTCAATTTGAGCGCGGCGGCGGCGGCAAAAATAAATCCGCGCGCGTCTATGCCGATCACGGCGTCCACCGAACCGGGCGAAAATTTTTCCACCAGCAAATCAATTGCGCCTGCGAACAAACGCGCGTCCGCGAGCACAGGCGTGATGTCTTTGAATTGGATTCCGGGTTTGGGAAAATCCGGAACGTTGCGGATGGCGGCTTCGATTTCCTTTGGTGTGACAATGACTTGAGGCATGGCTTATTCGTCTTTCCTTTTTGTGCTTTCAAGTTTTTCAATCATGCGGCGGAGTTTTTTCAGCGCAAGATTTTGGATTTGGCGGACGCGCTCGCGCGTGACGCCAAACTTTTCGCCGACTTCCTCCAGGGTTTTTTCCGTGCCGCCGTCGAGCCCGAAGCGATAGCGCAAAATTGTAGCTTCGCGCTCGTCGAGATGCTTCACCATGTCTTGCAACATCCCGATGACGGTCTTGTCTTCGAGATTTTCGTAAGGCGACGTGGCGTTTTCATCCTGCACCACGTCGGAAAAATTATTCGAGTCGTCGTCGCCAATCGGCGCGTCGAGTGACGCCGGACGGACTGCGGCCATCCGCATTTGCTGGACACGCGCGGAGGTCAGGCCGAGTTCGTCGGCCAATTCCTCATCGGTCGGTTCGCGGCCAAGTTCCTCCTGCAGCTTCATGGCCAGACGGCGCATCTTGGAAATTTTATCCACGAGATGCACCGGCAGGCGAATCGTCTTCGATTGATTTGCCAGCGCGCGTTTGATGGATTGCTTGATCCACCACGAACCGTAGGTGGAAAGCTTGCCGCCCTTTTTTGGATCGAACCGTTCGACGGCTTTCATCAGACCGATGTTGCCTTCGCTGATCAGATCCAGCAGCGGCAGGCCAATACCCTCGTAATCGCGCGCGATTTTCACAACGAGGCGCAGGTTCGCCTTGATCATGTGTTCGCGCGCCTTTTTGTCGCCTTTCTTGATGCGCGCGGCCAGTTGGATTTCTTCCTCCGGCGTGAGCAGTTTTACCTGTCCGATTTCGCGCAGATAAAGTCGGATGGAAGTGTCGCCATCGTAACGTGAACTTTCATGCCGGATGAACGCCGTCGTGTCGCCTTCAACTGGCTTGGGTGCGGCCGGTTCGGGAATGACATACGCGGCGGGCTTGGGCGTGGAAATTTTCACGCGCCCCTGAGTTTTGGTCGCTTTGCGTTTTTTGGATTTTGCTGCCATAAAACGCATAAGACGTTAAAGGTGAAACGCGCGCCTGCAAGAAAATTAACTTTGGCGGAAACCGAATTTAATTCCGGCTGTTGCGCGACAGCGTGATGTAGTAAAGCAAATTCAAAATCGCCGACACCAACGCGGCGACGTAAGTGAGCGCAGCGGCATCCAGAACCTTGCTTACGCCCGCGCGTTCATCTTCGCGCACGAGGCCAAGCCGGAACAACTGCTCCTTCGCGCGGCGGCTCGCGTCATATTCCACCGGCAGCGTGACGAGTTGGAAAAGGGTTATGATTGCGAAAGTCACAATGACGATTGGCAGAACGATTTTCAACAGACCGAAAATAATTCCGACAAAGAAAATTCCCGCATAGGCCATGCTCGCGAACTGCGTCACCGGCACAATCGCCATCCGAAAATTGAACAGCCCGTATGCCGCCTGATGTTGCAACGCATGACCCGATTCATGCGCCGCCACGCCGACCGCCGCGACCGTCCGTCCGCGAAAATTTTCCGACGACAGGAAGAGTGCGCGCTTCGCCGGGTCGTAATGGTCGCTCAAGCGACCGGGGATTTCCTCCACCGGCACATTGTTGAGGCCGGCGTGGTCGAGGATTTCGCGCGCTGTCTCCGCGCCCGTCACGCCTGACTCGACGTTCACCCGACTGTATTTGCCGTAAGCGTGCGACAATTTGATCTGCGCCCAGATGCCGAGCAGCAATCCGGGAATTACGAACAACAACCACACTGGGTCAAAGAAAAACATAAACTCGTTTCAATTGACAGCACGCCAGCCGTTTTCATTCAAAGGAACGTGTGCCATACCTTGGCGAAATAAAACACAAATTAAGTCAACAGGCGAGGTTTTTGTAGAATTCTAATTATTGGGCGGAACTATATATAAAGGTTTTGAATCGTATGGATTTCCAGCTCCGTAGGGATTATTAATGCTGTCAGGAGAATACTTGTTGCCGTATTGACCGTATGGGTTTGATACCGAGTCAGGGTCGTAAGGATTGCTGCTGAGTTTGCCTCGATAATTTCCATCGCTGTCGTAAAGTTTTGGCGTGTCCGTGGCGTACGGGTTTTGCACTGACGTGCTGCTATATGGACTGCCGTATTGGCTATAAGGATTTTTCACACCGTCGCTTTTATATGGGCTACCTGCCCCATAAGGATTGGCAATCGAGTTCGGATCGTAGGGGTTTCCATTTAGGACACCTAAATTTTGGTCTGATGATGAAGTGATTGTCGGTGCAGATATAGTTGTAGTTGTTGCTGGTGTAGGTGCAAGCGTTTCTGTTGTGGACTCGTAGGTGTTGTTTCCTATCTGGGTGCTAGTGGCATCCAGTGTGTCTCCACCTGTAGAGTTCAGGTGAGTGTAATCGGTGTTTCCAATTTTACTGGAAGTGCCAGAAACTGTTGTTCCATCCGAATTCATACCATTGAGGTAAGTGTTATCACCTATTGTCGTAGCAGTGCCTGAGATTGTTGTTCCATCTGAATTCATGCCATTCATATAGGTCGTATTACCTATTGTTGTAGCATTGCCAGAAACTGTGTTGCCATCACTTCCAAAACCATTCACGTAAGTGGTGTCTCCGATTGTGGTGGCGGTCACGTCTTGCGCCATTGCGACCTTGGCAAGAGTCAAAGCAAAGAGTAATATAAGACCAATTGTTTTCATAAAAACCCTCTGATGAAGAAGATAAAAAGAATTACATCAAATGTCAAATATAAAGAATTTGGCGCGCGATTGTTGAATCATAATTCCAAAACCTTCTCAAACCGTGTCAGATTTTTTGCGCCATTGGCCGTGACGAGCGCGACGTCTTCCAGCCGCACGCCGCCGATTTCGGGATAATAAAGTCCCGGCTCAACGGTCACAACCTGTCCAGCTTTTAATTTCCCCGTGGAGGTCGCGCCGATGCGTGGCGCTTCGTGGATTTCCAGTCCGAGTCCGTGCCCTGTGCCGTGAAAAAATCCCTCCATGCGCCCATTGTGATTGCCGGTCTTGTAACCTTGCTGAACGAAAAATTTCTGGACGGCTTGGTGAATGTCCGCCGTTTTTACCTTCGCCCGGATCTTTTCAAACGCAATTTTTTGTCCCTGTAAAACCGTGTTGTAAAGTTTTCGCGCGCCCTCGCTCGCACGCCCGCGCACGACCGTGCGCGTGATGTCGCCGAAATAGCCGGTTTTTTGCGAGCGCGGAAAAATATCAAGGATGATCGGCTCGTGCGCGCGTAACGGCCCGTAGCCGCGTTCGTGCGGGTCGCAACCCTGTTTGCCGCCGGCGACGATGGTGTTCGCCGCCAGCCCGCTCGCCTGTAAAATCGCGCAATCAATCACCGCGCGCAGTTTTTCCGACGTGAGCGGAAGATTGTGGTAAATAAGTTTACGATTACGGCCAATCTTTGCCCGACGCAGGACTTGCATTCCTTCCGCCATGCCGACCTCGGCCATCATGAGCGCGGCGGAGATTTTTTTGACCTCGTCGGCGGATTTGATTTCCCGTCGTGGGAAAAAACCGGTGCGCGGTTCAACCTTGATTCCGAGTTTTTTCAAATCCTTTGCCAGGCCGAAGGGAAAATCGTCTGGCACGGTGATGCAGCGGATTTTTTTATCGTGCAGAATTTTTTGGATGACGTGCGGGAAACCGGGCCGTTTGATTCCCTGCGCGCGGAGCTTTTTCTGAAATTGGTTCAACGATGTGACGCGGCAGTGCAGCGCTTGCCTGCGCGCGCGGTCAATCTCCAGATCGCTCATCACCAGGAGCGGGCGTCCGCCGAAATTTACATAAATGAACGGGTCGGGCACGAACAGGCCGGTGGCATAAAGCATATTCGCGTCGCGTTCGCTGTCCGCGACGATGAGTAATGTCTCCTTCGATTTCATCGAATGAAGCGTTCTCTAAATTTTAGGTTCCAAACAACCGGTCTCCCGCGTCGCCGAGACCGGGCAGAATATAACCTTTTTCGTTTAACTTTTTATCCACCGCCGCGGTGAAAATCGGCACGCGTGGATAATTTTTCTGCACGGCGCGAATACCTTCGGGCGCGGCGACAAGATTCACAAGACGGATGTGTTTCGCGCCCTGCCCGGCAAGCAGATCAAGCGCAGCGACGGCGCTGCCGCCGGTTGCGAGCATCGGGTCAATCAGGATAATTTCAAACCAGCTCAAGTTTTTCGGCAGGCTTTGGTGATAAAATTGCGCGCGCAAAGTCGTTTCCTCGCGCTTCAAGCCGATGAAGCCGACGCGGGCGTGCGGGATCAATTGCAGAATGGAATCGAGCATTCCGAGTCCGGCGCGCAAAACGGGAACCAGCACATTTTCGCGTTCGAGTTGATAGCCGCGCGCCGGCGCGAGCGGTGTTTCCACGGAAATTTGGCGAACGGAAAAATCGCGCGTGGCTTCGTAGAGCATGAGCGCGGCGATTTCGCCGAGCAGCTGGCGGAATTCCTGCGGTTGCGTCCGTTTATCGCGCAACCGTGTAAGGTTATGCCGCACCAGCGGGTGCGCGATGACGGTGACGCCTTTCATCAGTCCACAAACGTCGGCGAGAGAAAATAAAGATAGCCGGCTTGCAGTTTCGGCACTTCGATGCCGAGGTCGAGCTTGATGTCGTGTGACGCGCTGCTCTGCCCGAACATCGAAAGAAAATTGCCGATGTCGTAGCGTTCGCGGTATTCGATCAGATTGGCGTCGCTGATGCGCGCGATTTTTTCCGCGCGATCCACGGCGTCATCGTAGTCGCCAAGTTCGTCCACAAAACCCAGCTTCAATGCCGCCGCGCCTGACAACACGCGGCCGTCCGCGTAATCCGCCCAGTTTTGCACG
>Ga0182024_10011743_pt1 | contig 17505 bp, 15 predicted proteins | sample P32metaG_FD_120480 | JGI IMG/M metagenome (GOLD analysis project Ga0182024, IMG submission 120480) | Permafrost microbial communities from Stordalen Mire, Sweden - P3-2 metaG (Illumina Assembly) | ecosystem: Environmental > Terrestrial > Soil > Wetlands > Permafrost | place: Sweden: Stordalen... | reverse complement strand
GCGGGCCCTTTCGGGGTGCGGCTTGCACCGTTTGCTCGCGCATGTCCCGCGACATCCGCTTCTGGGGCCTCGACCGGATCTTGTTGCTTGGCTCTAGGCATCTCGTGGCACCTTATCCTTCCGCGGAGCGGGGCAGCCTACCATGACCTGAGCGCAACGTCCCTGCGGGCGCCGCAATTCCCGGTGCGCGAAACCAGCGCTGGCCGTCGCCGGCCCACCACGCCCTACTGCCGGCGCCTGAACCTGCTCGTGCTGCGCTGGTCGCCGAGGTCCTGCTCGCTAAAGAAGCTGTCAAGCGCCCGCTCGTCGAACGCCAGCGACTTATCCTCGCCAGGAGGGCCCTCGACGGGACCGTCGCCCGCAGTGCCAGCTCCCACAGCTTCGCCCCCTGCATCGGACGCACCTGGGACGACCTCAACGTCATTGTCGGCCGGGCCGGCGGGAGGGGCCGGCAACACCTCGCGGGCCCGAGGCCCCTCGAGCAGACGCGGGTCCGGTTCCTCGTCGTCTTCGACTACCGCAGGGCTAAGCCCTGTCTCGGGGAACGTGCCGGCTGTCGCCTCATCAGAAGCCCCGGGCGGGATCGTGACGTCCGCTGATTGGCCCAACCAGGAGTTGCCGGAAATGGCGCTCGAAGCAGGTGGATCGCTCAGCAAGCCTGCGTTTTGGACAAGGGCCGACGCATTCCCGACGAGGCCCTCGGCGTCGCGCAGCACCCCAAGCAGGTGGGCCCTGTTGACGTCGACCCAGCTTCGTAGCGCCTCAGCCTCTTGCTGGGCCTGTTGAAGCGCCGAACTCGCCATCTCAACGCTGGCACGGCCTTCGGCAAGGTGACCCTCGTAGGCAGCGTGCCCGCGCTCCTCGGCGTCCGACAGAAGTCCCTCGGCATGAGCACGGGCCTCAGACACGAGAGCCTCTGCCTGGGTACGGGCATCGGACACGAGGGCGTCGGCCTGAGCGCGAGAGCCCTCCCCGAGGGACTCGGCTTGCACGCGAGCCTTCGAGAGCAACCGTTCTGCGTCGTCGTTCGCCTCTTTGACCGCCTGGTCAACCGTGCGCTGGGCCAACAGCAACATCCGCTTAAGGGTCTCGTCACTCGCGTTCGCCTCGGACGCTGCCTGCTCGGCGCGCTGCGCCCGGTCGGTCGCCTGCTGGAGACGGTCCATGAGGGCCTCGACACCGAGAGCCGCCTGCTCCAGGAACTCGTCGACGTCCTCAGGGTGGTAACCGCCCCGCAACTTCTCACGGAACTGCACGTCGCGGAAGGCCTTCGGGGTCACATCCATGACGTCAATCGTAACAGCCCATGTTTTCTGGGTCGCGAACCGCTCAATGTTTAGCGGTCGCGAAGCTGTGCCACCTCGGAATTGGCGGGAGCGGAGGGACTACACCTTCACCAAAGGGAACAGGTAGAAGGTCACGAGCAGGACCACCAGGACGGCGATCATGTAAGAGATGTCGAACATCCCCGCCGGCGGGATCACCTTACGGAAAGGGGCCACGTAGGGCTCTGTAAGGACGTACAGCCAGTGGGTGAACGTCGACATCCCTGAGCTCCCCGAAGTCGGGAACCAGGACATCACCGCTCTCATGAACAGGATGATGAGGTAAATGCAGCCCAGCGTGTACAGCGGGTGCTGAAGGTAGGTCAACTAAGTGCCCGCCGACCTGTCACTGGCGGTACAGGCCCCGCTCCTGGAGACGGCGCTTCTCCTCGGCTGAAACCTCGACGTTGCTGGGGGTCATCAAAAAGACCTTGTCCGCCACCTTGTCCATGGACCCGCCCAGCGCGTACGCGACTCCGCTGCAGAAATCGATCATCCGGTGGGCCAGCTCCCGGTAGGCATTACCCAGGTTGACTATTACCGGCTGGCCCGTTCGGAAGCGGTCAGCTATCTCCTGAGCGTCGGCGAACTCGGAGGGAGCGGCCACATGAACCCGGGCCGAAAGGGCCGGCGTCGGCAGGGGTCGCAACGGCGTGGGGGCCGCTCGCAAATTAATTGTCGTCCCTTGGTCCTGCCCGTCACGTGGCAACGTCCTTACGGCCGGGGAAGTCTGAGGGAAGGCCTCCACAACCTCGCCGCCTCTGCGCGCGGTGGCCGCCTGAGGCTGAGGGACCGGCACTTCTTCGTAAGGCTCGTAGTCGTCGTATTCTTCGGCGTCGGCGAGGCCGAGCCACATAAGCATCTTCTTGCCTGTCCCCGGCATAACTCCTCCTTACCTCTAGCCTAGCCTGGCCGAGCCCCGACCAGGGACATCTGCTGGCAGGCGCTGGCCGAAAAGAGCTCTTCCCAGACGGATTATCGTCGCACCTTCGGCCACGGCCAGGTCGAAGTCGGCGCTCATGCCCATCGACACTTCGCTAAGCCCGAGGGTGCTCGCAAGACTTGCGACATCGCGGAAATTCCGCCGGCTGTCTTCTCGCGCGGCTTGTGCTCGGCCGACCGCCATGAGCCCCCTAACATCCAACCCCGCCTCGAGCGCCGAGTCGACCAGACCGGGCACCTCAGCGGCGCTGGCGCCATGGCGGGGGGCTCGTGCCGGCCCGCGACCGCCATCCAAGCTGCCGGCACCGGGCCCATCGATACCCCCGTCGCCCGTGATGCGCACCTGTACCAGTACCGCAGCCGCCGGCCGTCTGCGGGCGAGCGCGAGGGCTCCCTCAACGCTGTCGAGGCCGTGCCAAAGATGTACCTGCGGCGCGAGACGGGAAAGCTTGTTGCGCTGGAGCCCTCCAAGGAAGTGCCAGCGGACGCCGGCCGGAGCTTCGGACGCCTTCGACAGCAGCTCCTGGGCGTAGTTCTCGCCAAGGTCCAGCAGGCCTGCCCCGACTGCGGCTTCGACGGCTTCAGGCCCGAAGCCCTTGGTCACGGCGACAACCCTGACCAAGCTCGGGCTCGCACCCGCCTTGGAGATGCGGTCCCTGACCTGAGCGAGCCTTTCCGCCACGAGTTCAGCGCCCACGAGTTCAGCGCCCACGATCCGGGCCCTCCCCGCCCCCGGGCACCCAGACCACGCTGGCCTGCCGAGCCTTGTCGCCGTTCGCTCTCCAGGACCAGTGGTCAGGCGAGCAGTGCGTGCAGATCTGGGCGTCACCGACCAGGGTGGCACCGGCTCGGTCAAGCGCAGCCCGTACCGCCGCCGGAAGGTCCAGCGCAGGGAAACCGTCCGAGTCAAGCGCCACGACACCAGGTCCGAAGCGCTCGGCGACAGGCTCGAGGTCGGGCCCCGAAAACCTGTACGCGTGCGGCGCGATACACGGCCCGAGGGCAGCCGACACCTCGCTGGCACCGAGCGAACGCATCGTCGCGACCGCCGCCTCCACAACTCCGGCCATGAGCCCCCGCCAGCCTGCATGCGCAATGCCAAAAATACCCTCAGGGCTCGCCAAGCCGACCGGCGCGCAGTCGGCCGTCAGCACCACGAGCGCCGCCCCTGCACAGGCGCTGACGGCGGCATCCGCTTCTTCGGCCCTGCAATCTCCGGGTTGCTCCACGACCACCACGCGATGGCCATGTACTTGGCGGAGCCAGGTCCAGGGGGCATCCGCCAGCGGGCGTTGTGCCGCAAGAGCGCGCGGCTCTCGCGGGTCTGCGAAGTCACCTGCGCGTCGGCCCCCGGCGCGCATCTCGGAGGCCCCGGGCAAAGCGATCGCCCAGGTCCCCCGTGGAGGCGCAGGCCGGTTGGGGCCTGCCGAAGAGCTACTTGAGGAACGGGGGGACGTCGAAATCGTCCTCGTCCCCGAAGCTGAGACCGGCAGCCGCCATCTGTGCCTCGGCATCCACCAGGCCGAGCGCCCGGCGTGGGCCCGGCGCAGCACGGTCATGCGCCTGATCGTTCGCTGGCGGGCCGTCGACCGGGTCGAAGCCCGCGGCGATCACCGTTACGCGCACCTCGTCGCCCATGCCCTCGTCGATGACCTGCCCGAAAATGATGTTGGCATCCGGGTGCGCTGCCGCATGGATTATCTCTGCAGCCTCATTCACCTCGAACAGCCCGAGGTCTGGGCCGCCGGCGATGTTGAGGAGGATGCCGCGCGCTCCTTCGATGGACGCTTCGAGGAGCGGCGAAGTCACCGCCATCTTCGCTGCGGCCGTTGCCCGCCCGTCACCCGAAGCAGAACCGATGCCCATGATCGCCGTGCCTGCATTGGTCATGACCATCTTCACGTCCGCGAAGTCGGTGTTTATCAGCCCGGGCGTCGTGATGAGCTCGGTGATGCCTTGGACCCCGTGGAGCAGGACGTCGTCGGCCATCTTGAAAGCGCCGACCATGGTCGTCTTGGCGTTGGACACCACGATCAAGCGGTCGTTCGGGATAACGATCAACGTGTCCACTTTTTCCTTGAGGCGCTGGATGCCAATGTCAGCCTGCACCGCGCGCTTGCGCCCTTCGAACGCGAATGGCCGGGTGACAACGCCGATGGTCAGCGCACCCACGGATTTTGCGACTTCGGCGACAACCGGGGCACCGCCTGTGCCGGTCCCGCCCCCCTTGCCGGCGGTGATGAACACCATATCCGCGCCCTTGAGGACCTCTTCGATCTCGTCACGGTGCTCTTCAGCGGCGAGGCGGCCGACCTCGGGGTCGCTGCCCGCACCTAGGCCCCTGGTCAATTGGCGTCCGATGTCCAACTTGACGTCAGCGTCGCTCATGAGGAGGGCCTGCGCATCGGTGTTGATAGCGATGAACTCGACCCCTTTCAGCCCCGCGTCGATCATCCTGTTGACAGCGTTGACGCCGCCGCCGCCGATGCCTACGACCTTGATCACCGCTATGTAGTTCTGCGCTGTGCCAGCCATCGCACCTTTCCTCAAACGGCTCTCTAGCCCTGACGGCTCACTCGGCATAAAAACCCTGTCCCACGCTCTTGTGCCGTGTACGACTCTGGACCTAAACTAAAGGTTTAGAGTTGCTCAAGCTCTACGTACAGTTGAACAACGTTAGCCCTAGTGCCACTTGTTCATCAAGTGGCAGGTCAGTTGTTGCTTCAATTCGGTAGCGGTGTCAGTGCCGGCCGTTCCGGGACCGTGAGGTCCACCTGGGCATACCCGGCGAGGCCGACCCGGCTGACGAGTTCCTCTAGGACAGCCAACTTCGTTGCCAGCCCTGACGCATCCCCGAGCAACACCAGCTCCGGGCCAGCACCAACGTGGGCGACAAGGCCACTTCGTGCGGAGTAGGCCAGCTGCAGCCTGCGCTCGGCCAGCGCAAGGGGGGTCGCCTCAGCTGCTGCCAGCAATTCCCGCAACTCCGGCTGGGCCAGCCCGCTACCCGGTGAGATATCCGAACCCGGTTGCCCACCCTGCGCGCCAAGCAACACCGGCAGCAATGGGGGCGCTTCATGTGGCGGGACCACCTCGAGCACGCGCCCAGTTGCGTCCACCGCCTCGACGGCACCTCCCGAGACGATCAGGGCCACGGGTGACCGCTCTTTGATGGTGATCGCGACCGTCCATGGCCAGTGCCTGCTGAACGACGCTGATGCCACCCAGGGCAGGGCTTCGACAGCCCTCGCGGCACGCTCGGGCCCCGCATCGATCATCAGGGTGGTGTTACCGGGACCGGAGAGCCCCGCCGCCAGGAGCACCCGCGCCCGGGGCGTGTGGGAGTTCCCATGGACCACCACGTCCCTGACCCGCAGCAGCGGAGAGTGGAGCAGTCCTATGCAGGCGGCGACCGCCGCGACGACTGACAACAGGCCGACAAGGGCCCGCAACCGCCGGCGCCCCTCGAGGCGGCGCGCCTCGGCCCATCGCCTCCTAAAGCGTGGGTCGACTGGCGGGATATCGCCCATGAAGTGCTGGGGGGGCTGGGGCGGACGGGGCGGCGAGGTCACCTGGGTCATTACGGCTCCCTTTCGGGCTGTGCTTGTGTGGCCCTCGCGGGCTGTGCTGCGCGCTCGAGAAGGTCGTCCGGCAGCGTGGTCAGGTCGCCAGCACTCATCGTCAGGCACAGGTCTCCAGGGCGGAGCACCCGCTCCAGGACTGCCACCAGCTCAGCGCGCGTCTCCGCGTACTCAACGTCCTGAGCGGGGTGCGCGGCGCTTATGGAGCCCGCCACAAGCCTCCCGCTGACCCCGGGAAGGGGGTCTTCACCGGCTGCGTAAATACCGGTGACCACGACGAGGTCGGCACCCTCGAACGCGTCGGCGAAGTCACGGAGCAGCGTCGCCGTCCGGGTGTAGCGGTGTGGTTGGAACACCGCAACCACGCGTCCCCAAGGCCCGTTGCGAGCCGTCGCCAAAGTTGCGCGCACCTTGCCCGGGTTGTGCGCATAGTCGTCGATGTAGGTAACCCCGTTGGCCTGTCCGCGGAACTCGTAGCGGCGCCTGACACCCGAGTAGGCCGCCAAGGCAGCTCTGGCATCATCGGGCTCGGCGCCCACCTCGAGCGCCATCGCGATCGCGGCCGTTGCGTTGCGCACGTTGTGCAGCCCCGGGACGGCGAGCTGGAAGCGGCCGAGGCTTTGGCCGGAGGCGCTCAGTTCGAAGCTCGATCCCGATGCTGAGAGCTCGACTGCCGAGATCGTGTAGTCGGGGCTGCCGAGGCTGCCATAGGTGGAGACCCCGGCAACAGCCAGCGCGAGTGCCGACGCCCCCGGGTCATCGGTGCACACGACCCGGGGGCCGGGCGCCTGCACGACGAACTGGCGGAATGCGGCAGCGATGGCGGCCTCGTCGCCGTAGTAGTCAAGATGGTCAGCCTCCACGTTGGTGACGACGACGCCTTCTGCGCCCAGGCGGAGAAAGGTCCCATCGGACTCGTCCGCCTCGACCACGAACCAATTACCGCTCCCCCAGCTCGCGCCTCCGCGCCCATCGGGCAGCTCGCCCCCGATGAGGAAGCCCGGCTCGAAGCCGGCCTCCACGAGGACGGCGGCAAGCATCGCCGTCGTCGTCGTCTTACCGTGCGTGCCGCTGACCGCGAGAGTGCGGCGCGTGTTGCATATAGCAGCGAGCACCTCCGCCCTTGTCAGCGTCGGTACCCCTCTCCGCCTGGCTTCGGCGAGCTCGACGTTGCTGGCGATCACAGCCGTCGAAAAGGCGACGATGTCCGCTCCGTCGACATGGGAGGGGTCATGGCCGGTAAAGGTGCGGGCCCCGAGGGCGTCGAGGCGCTCGAGCACGGGCGAGCCCTGCAGGTCGCTCCCCGAGACGATGTGGCCCATAGCGACGAGCAGGGTCGCGATCCCGTTCATTCCGGCGCCGCCCACCCCTACGATATGAAAGTGGAGCCGGCCGCGGCCGAGGTCGGGCAGCTCCCGGTCGGCCGGTGCTCCAGGTGCCTCAGGCGCCACTTGCGTCCCCCTTCGCACCGTTGCTCGTCGCGTCTGTGAGAGGCCTCGGGCGAGCATGTTCTTCAGCCAGGTGCGCCACCGCCTCGGCAGCCCCCGGACGCCCAAGCGCCTTGACGGCTTCGCCCATGCCGGCCAGTCGACCCGGGTCGGCGAGGAGCGCGTCGAGCTCCTTTGCCAGTCGAGCGCCGTCGAGTTCCTCGTCGGGCACTACCACCGCACCGCCGGCTGCTGCGAGCAACCTGGCGTTTGCGCCCTGGTGATCGCCCGGGGAACCCGGTAACGGCACGAGCACTGCGGGGACACCGGCCAAGGCCAACTCGGCGACCGTGTTGGCGCCAGCGCGCAGCACCCCTATGTCCGCGGCAGAGTAAAGCGACACCATGTCCTGTTCGTACTCGACCTGCTCGTAGACGAGAGCGCCTCGCTGTCGGGGCGCCCTCTGGAACTCCTCCCAGTCACGACTGCCAACTACGTGGCGGATCGCAACATCCGTTCGTCCCGCCCAGAGCTCGGCGAGCTCCAGCGTGGCGCGGTTGATCCGCAAAGAGCCGAGCGAGCCACCGGAGACGGCCACGACCCGGGCGGCAAGGGGGAGCCCGAGGCGCTCACGGGCGGCTGCCCTTGCGGCTGGGCGCCTGTCGACAGCAGCCAGGCTCGCCCTCACCGGGACCCCCGTCACAACCGCCCGCGGGAGGCGGACCTCGGGCGAGCTCACCGCCGAGGCGGCGGCTACCCGGGCGGCCAGGCGGTTGGCGACGCCGGGGACGGCGTCCACGTTGACGACCACAACGGGGACCCGCCACAACGACGCAGCCAATACGCAGGCGAAGCTGGCATAGCCGCCCAGCGAGATAACAACCGCCGGCCGCCACCTCGAGAAGGAAAAAACCGCTATGGCCACGGCGGCGCACAAACCGGCGACCGCCTCGGTGTTGGCGACAAGGCTCTCCAGCGACACCCGCCTGATGAGCCCCCTTCCCGGCAAGAGGGTGACCGGGAACCCCTCGAGCGCTCGCGCCTTGGCCTCCAGCCCCCGCCGGGCACCGACAAAGCGGAGCGTCGCCGGGTCATGGCCGTGCTCAACCAAAGCGCCCGCCACCGCGATGCCAGGGTAGAGATGGCCACCGGTTCCCCCGCCCGCTATCACTGCCCAGGTGCCGGGCCCGCCGGGCGCTATGTGGCTAGCCCCGCTGGTACTGGTCATCGGCCTCGCTGGCGCTGGGCTGTCGCGACCTGACGGGGACGGCGCGAGACGGCGGAGGCCCCCACTGCCGTAGCGGGCTCGCCATCTAGGCCTGTCACGGGGACCGGGCCAGAGCAACGGCGGGCGACGTTCGCCAGCAAGCCGGTCGCAAACAGCACGATTATGAGCGAGGTCCCTCCGTAGGAGATGAAGGGCAGCGGCACCCCGGTGACGGGCAGCAGGCCTGCCACCGCACCAATGTTGATCATCGCCTGCGAAATGAGCCAGGCCGTTATGCCAGCTGCGAGCAGGCTCTCGAAGGTCGTCCGTGCACGCCAGGCGACCTGGGCCCCGACAATACCGATAGCCGCGAACAGGCAGATTATGACCAGGCTCCCCGCAAAGCCCGTCTCCTGGCCGATGACGGCGAAAATGAAATCGGTGTACTGGTTGGGGAGATAGCCCCAGGCCGCAACGCTCTGGCCGATCCCGGTGCCGAACCAGTGCCCCCCGCCGAGAGCTATGAGGGCCTGGACCGATTGGTACCCAGTGGTGCTCGCATGCGAGAACGGGTGAAGGAACGACATCAACCGGGCGGCCCTGTAGCTCGCCGAACCCGCCACGAGATAGCCGAGCAAACCTCCGACCGTGCCCAGGCCCAAGAGAGGCGCGGCAGGCATCCCGGCGGTAAAAAGCACAGCAGCCCCACAACAGCAGAGCACTACCGCAGTCCCCATGTCAGGCTGTTTCATTATCAGGAGCACAAAAGCGACCATCCCGAGCAGCACCGGGGCAGCCCGGTAAACCCAGTCCGGGGCGTTCTCACGTCGTGACAGGACATCCGCAGCGAACAGGACGAGTGCCAATTTTGCCAGCTCCGACGGCTGGAAACCGAATGTGCCCGTGCCGAGCCACCTGGACGCGCCGCCCGCACTTCGGCCCACGAAAAGCACAGCCACCAGCGCCGCCCCGGCGAGGACCATGAGGGGCCTGGCGATGCGCTGCCAGAAAGCAATCCTGATGCCCTGAGCTACGAAAAACGCCACAGCGCCGAGGCACAGGTACGTGCCCTGGCGTTCGAAGTAGTACCAGGGAGTGCCGAATTCGCGAAGGCTGACGACGGCGGAGGCCGACAGGACCATTACGAGACCGGCCATCGACAGGACCGCCACGAGAGCGATAAGGAACAGGTAAGTGGACCGCCGAGTCCCGGCGCGCACAGGCACGCGGACTGTTCGCGTGCTGCCGAAGCTTGCTGTCACGGTCACTGTCGGTCACCCTCCGCTGTGTGTGCCCCGGTCAGTTCGGAGCTCAATTTATCCTTTACAAGGGCGGTGAAATGCTCGCCGCGCTCTTTGTAGTCCGAGTACCAGTCGAAGCTCGCGCAACCTGGCGAGAGCACGACGGCGTCACCGATCACGGCAAGGCTCATGGCGGCGTCGACGGCTTCAGCCATGGACCCCGCCTGGCGCACCGGGACCTGCCCGAAAAACGCCGACGTCACCTCGTTGGAGGCCTCCCCGATCGCCACGACGGCCCGTACCGGGGGCACGGTACCTGCAAGGTCCGAAAGGTCGAGGCCCTTGTTGCGACCCCCGGCGATCAGCACCACCGAGGCGAACCCGCTGACTCCCGCCTTCACCGCTGCCGGCGTAGTCGCTTTGGAATCGTCGTACCAGGCGACACCCCCGGACTGCCCGACCAGTTGCACCCGGTGGGCGGGCGGCAGTGTGCTGGCGGCCGCTAGCAGGCAGCCCTCCGCGCTTGCACCGCCAGCCATTGCCACGGCGAGAGCTGCCGCTGTGTTCGCAAGGTCGTGGGGCAACGCCCTTGGAAGGTCCCCCGCAGGCAGGAAAAAACCGCGTGGGCCGGCGATCCCCTCGGGGCTCACGCGCCACGCGGGTTCGGGCAACCCGGTGCTGGTGCCCTCGCCATCGGGTGCGACCGGCTCGACGCCGAAGGAGACGACTTCAACCCCGGCCGGGATGTTGCCTGCCGCCCGGCGGACCACGGGGTCGTCGGCATTGACTACCGCAACACAGCCATCGCCCTGAGACGCCCAGATCTTGGCTTTCGCCCCTGCGTACTGGTCGAGGCTCGGGTGCCAGTCCAGGTGGTCCGGGGCAAAGTTGAGCCAGCAGCTGACGTCAGGACGGAACCTCTTCGTGTACTCCAACTGGAACGACGAAACCTCGGCCACAAGAACCCCTTGACTTCCGGGGGAAATATGGGTGACCGCCTCGATCAGAGGGTACCCCACGTTGCCGGCTGCGACCGCGTCCTTGCCAGACGCAGCGAGCATCGCCACCACCAGCTTTGTGACGGTGGTTTTGCCGTTTGTCCCGGTGATAGCCACAAGGCGGGGCCGCTCGCCCTGGTCGCCACCCATCGCGTCGAGCACCCGCCAAGCCAGCTCGACTTCGGACAGGACTTCGACGCCGAACGCCTTCGCAGCGACGATCGCCGGATGGCTAACCGGCACGCCCGGGCTCGGGACCACCAGGTCGGCGCTGCAGGCCAACTTCTCCGCCCGCTCCGGCCCGCGCCCGATTTGGACCGTAAGGCCAGGCACTTTGACCGATACCTGGGCGCCCCGGGCGACTCCTGGGTCATCTTCGAGGACCACTACCTCTGAACCGTGGCTTGCCAGCCAGTGGGCGGCAGCTCGGCCCGATAGGCCGTAACCGATCACAAGCGCGCGACCCGGGATGTTCAAGACGTCCCCCCGTGAGCCAGGAAATCAGCATAAAAGACCCCGAGGGCCACAGCTGTGAACGCCCCCGCAAGGATCCAGAAGCGGACTATTACCGTCGTCTCCGGCCAACCGAGGAGCTCGAAGTGGTGGTGGACCGGTGCCATCCGGAACACCCGCCTGCCGAAGGCGCGGTAGCTGGTCACCTGGACGATCACCGACAGGGTCTCGAGCACGTAAAGACCACCGATCAGCGGTAGGAGAAGGTCGACGTTCTCGAGCAGCGCAAACACGGCGATTGCCGCGCCGATGCCGAGAGAGCCGGTGTCGCCCATGAATATCTGAGCGGGCGCCGCGTTCCACCAGAGGAACCCCGCACAAGCGCCGATCATGGCGGCGGCCATGACTGCTTCGTCAAGCGAGGCCGGGTTCCGGTACATCACCTCATGGCGCAACTGGTAAAAACCGATCACCGTGAACGCCACAAAGGTGAAGGCTGAAGACCCCGCCGCAAGCCCGTCGAGGCCATCTGTAAGGTTGACCGCGTTGGTTGTCCCCACTATCAACAGCACGGCGAGGACTACCCACCCCACGTTGCCGAGCTGCAACCCGAGCGAGTTGAAGCGGGTGAAGGAAAGGTGCGTATCGACCTTCAACCACGTCACCGAGACGATCGCGAACGTAATGGCTACGGCAAACTGACCAGCGATCTTCGCCCGTTTGTTGAGACCGAGGCTGCGCTGGCGGGTGACTTTCAGCCAGTCGTCGCAGAAACCGACCAGCGCCATCGCACAAATCGTCAGCAAGCCTACGAGGCCGCGCGTGGTAAAGGTCGCTGAAACGTGGGCGACGCTGTAACCAACCACGGCGGCCCCCATTATCGCCAGGCCGCCCATCGTGGGAGTGCCGGCCTTGGAGAAGTGGCCCGTGGGGCCGTCTTCACGAATTTGTTGCCCGATCCCGCGCGCTCGCAGCTGGTTTATCAGCAACGGCGTGCCGAGGATGGCGACCAAGAGAGCGACACCACCGGATATGAGTAGAGCCTTCATCGCTCCGCCAAGCCGTGGAGGCGTCGCAGGGCTTCGCGCGCTACCACGACATCGTCGAATTGCTCTACGTGGTCCCCGAAGTCCTGGCCCGTCTCGTGGCCCTTGCCTGCTATCAAAACGACATCGCCGGGCTCCGCCTCCGCCAGCGCGGTACTGATCGCCTCGGCGCGGTCGGGGTGGACGAGCGGGGCGGCCCCGTGCGCACCACTCGATACTTCCTCGATGATCGACAGTGGTTTTTCACTTCTTGGGTTGTCCGAGGTGATGACCATGACATCGGCAAGGTCGCTGGCCACACGCCCCATGACGGGGCGTTTGGCGCGGTCCCTGTCACCACCGGCTCCGAAAACGACGATCACACGCCCCGGGTTGTAGCCCGGACCGGGCTTGTTGGCGAGCTCCCGTGCCGCCCCCAGCGCCTCGCCGAGCGCAGCCGGAGTGTGGGCGAAGTCGACCAGCACTGTGAAGGGTTGGCCCTCGTCCACCTCTTCGAACCTGCCTCGCACCGGCGGGACCGACGCGAGCCCGCTGCTGATGGCTTCGCGGCTCGCTCCCAGCTCCCTAGCGGCCGTCGCGGCGGCCACGGCATTGGAGAGGTTGAACCTGCCCGTCATCTGCAGCTCGAGCCGCCCGCCGTGCCACGAGAACGACGAGCTCCGCCGGCCCAGTTCGACCTCCGTGGCGTCGCTCGGAGCAAAGGTCACCAGCGGGACTTGCGCGCCGGACAACATCTCGACGAGCCGGGCGCCCCAGGGGTCGGCCCGGTTGACAACCGCCAGAGATACCGCACAACTCGTGAACAACTGCGCCTTGGAGGCGAAATAAGCCTCCATGGTCCCGTGGTAGTCCAGGTGGTCCTGGCTCAAGTTGGTGAAGACGCCGGCCGCAAAATGGGTGCCCTCGACCCGGTGCTGGTCCAGGGAGTGGGAAGAAACCTCCATCGCCACGGCAGCCTTGCCGCAGTCGCGCATTTCGGCGAGGCGCCGCTGTAGCGCTGGCGCTTCCGGCGTCGTGCGTTCGCCGCTCAGCGTACCGATTACCCCTGCCCGCCAACCTTGCGCATCAAAAATCCCAGCTAATAGAGCGCACGTCGTCGTCTTGCCGTTGGTCCCGGTCACGCCGACGACGCGCATAGCCCGCGACGGGGAACCCCAAAGGGCTGCCGAAACCGGCCCCAGCGCCCGTCGCACAGACGGGACAACCACGTCGGGGACGCCGAGGCCGAGAGGGCGCTCGGAGAGGAGGGCGACTGCCCCTCGCTTGACGGCGTCACTTGCATAGTCGTGGCCGTCGGCCCTGCTGCCCGGCACACAGCCGAACAGCGTTCCCGGCGTTACCTCGGCCGAGGCGATCACAATGTCGTTAACCAAAGGGTCATCAGCCGCGTGGTCATCAGCCACGAATTTGGCGGCGTCAAGTTCAGCCGCTGCGAGCAAAGCTCCCAAGCGCACACTCGGCCTCGTCAAGCCCCCGACCCTACTGGCCCGACCCTACTGGCCGGTCGATACTGAGACCGGAGGAGTCGTTGCCAGGCTGTCGGGCGGAGTGGTCGTGGCCGGGCTCTCAGATGTCGTGGTGGTCAGAGGCACCGACGAAGTGGGCGTGGTCGTTGCGACGGCGTCGTTGGACGTTGTGGTCGAGCCGGCGGACGTTGTGGTCGAGCCGGCGGACGTTGTGGTCGAGGTGGTTGAGGTGGTTGAGGCGGCCCCCCCGGACGACGGGCCCACCTGTACCTTCGGGGATCCCGCCAACCCCGGCAGGACTGGCCCGGCCGCTTCGCCCTCCTCGTAGTACGGAGTTGCGAGAGGCAGTCCTGGCAGCGGGGCGGCCGGTTTGTGGGCCGGGATGCCGAGCTCTTGGAGCGCGTCACGCACGATTGTTGCGAACACCGGTGCCGACGCCACGGCTCCGTACTGGTGGGTACCGTTCACAACCACCATCGCAGTTATGGCTGGGTCCTCCGCGGGGACGAAGCCGGCAAAACTGGACACGAAATCGTCGTTGCTGTAACCGCCGCCCGGCAAGGGGAGCAATGCTGTGCCGGTCTTGCCAGCGACTGTATAGGGCTCGAGGTTTGCGGCCATTCCTGTGCCAACCCGTACCACTCCTTCGAGCATCGAGGTCATCTCGTTCGCGACCTGCGTGCTGACAACCCTGTGAGGAGCCTGGACGGGGAACAGGCGCTCGGTCCCACTCGCGTCCACGTAGCCGTCGGCGAGACGCGGCGCTACGTAGACCCCGCCGTTTGCGATCGTGTTGTACGCGGCGAGCATTTGCACTGCGGTGACCGCTATGCCCTGACCGATCGGCACCGTGGCGATCGAGGTCCCCGACAATTGCGATTCGTTCGGCACGATACCAGCCGACTCCCCCGGGAAAGCGATGTCGGTCTGCTCCCCTATGCCAAAAGCGTGGATGTACTTCAGCAAATCGGGCATGCCCATGCGCTGCGCTACTTCTATGGTGCCGATATCTGAGGAATGGGCAATTATGTTGGGGATGCTCCAGTACAGCGTCGGGTGCACCCAGGCGTCGGTGAACTGGGTGCCGGCGACGTAGTACGGGTCAGGGACGTCGAAGTACTGGTTGGGCCGCACCGAGCCGGTCGCCAACGCGGCGGAGACTGTAACGAGCTTTTCCACCGAACCCGGCTCGTAGACGCTGGTGAACGCCGAGGCGGCCGGAGCCTCGACAGGCTGGGCGCTAGCGACGGTCCCACCGTGGCCCGGCACGCCCCCAGGCGGGACGAACCACACCGGGAGAGCGGGCGGTTCGCTCATCGTGGTGGGCTCCGAGGAGGTGCGCATCGTGAGCTCGGCGACAGCCAAGATGTCGCCGGTCCGGCGGTCCATGATCATGGCGATCCCGCTGTTGGCCTGCGCAGCGACGATGGCCCGGGCCAATGCCTGCTCCGCGTCGTACTGGAGCGGTTCGTCGATGGAAAGGACGAGGTCATCGCCGCGGACCGGGGCCCGGTACTCCTGGAGCCCGCCCGGGATCTGGCCGCCGGCGGGGTCCATGTCCTCCACGAGCTTGCCGGGCTTACCTTCGAGGAGGTTGTTGTACTCGTACTCGAGCCCTGACAGGCCAGCCCCGTCGGTGCCTACCATCCCGATGAGAGGGGCGGCCAGCTGCCCTGCCGGGTCGAACTGCTTCGGCTCTTGCATCGTGTAGACACCCGGCACCACACCGTCGTTGACCAGTTTCTCCACCTTCACTGACGTTGCATTAGGGACCGTCCTCGCGAGGTAGACAAAGCCATTCGGCTCGCTGAGATCCGCTTGCAAGCTCGCCTCGGGTAGGCCGAGCGCCACGGAAAGGGCCTTCGCCTCCTGCCCCGGGTTGGTGACCTGATAAGGGTCGCCGAAGACGGTGGTCATAGGTACCGACATCGCAAGCTCGTTGCCGTCGCGGTCGAGGATCGCTCCGCGTTCGCCGAGAAAGGAAAACTCGTGCACGTACTCGGAGCGTGCGTCCGCTTGGTACGTCGCAGCGTTGACACCCTGCACGAACAGCAGGCGGGCGAGGATGCCGCCCAGCCCGGCGCTCATTAGCGCCAGTGATGCACAGAAGCGCCAGATGCTGCGCGTCCTGTTAGCGCGGATATCCCGTTTCACGGGCTGCCGCTCAGGTACGGCTTTATCGAGGGCCAGTCCGCGTCGCCCTGAGGAGCCGTCACTGAGCCGGCCGGGGCTGAGCCGACCGGTGCGGGGCCGCGGCCTTTCGTTGCTTGCGTGGTAGTCGCTGGCAGGTACGTCACGGCGCCCGGTTGCACAAGGCCGAGCCGGCCTTCGGCCTCCGAGACGATGCGCGCCGGGGCTTCGAGCTGGGCCACCTGCAAGCGAAGTTTCTCGTAGCTCGCCTGCTGGGTCGCCGCAGCCTGGGTGAGCCGGTCGAGGGTGAACTGGTTCTCGGCGATCAGGACGTGGAACGTGACCAAGCCGAGGCAGAAGACACCAAGGAGAGCGATACCGGCCGACACCAGCAAACGCCTCCCATTAGCTCTCCGTCTCGCCTGCTCGCGCACGAGGCGGAGGTGGCGTCTACGTTCGTCAAAGCTCTCGTCAGAGGGGTCTGCTTCGTAGCCCTCATGGGAGGGCTCAGGGTCCTGGAGAAGGCCTCCCGCCGAGAACTCTGCGGACTGGACCTCCCACCCGGGTTCGGCCGGGGTCACCGCGGTCTCCTTTCAAGCAGTGGGAGTGCCTCTGCGGCGCGCAGACGCGCGCTCTGGGCACGGGGGTTGGCCGCTACCTCTTGGGCCGATGGCTTGCGAGCACCGCGGTTGAGGAGGCGCACCTGGGGGACAGCGCCACAGACGCACGGCAACCCTGCGGGGCAGTTACACCCACCTGTCGCCGCGTACACGAGCCGTTGCTTTACCGCCCGGTCCTCTCCTGAATGGTACGCCAGGACCACGATGCGCCCCCCGGGGGCCAACCGCTCGAGGGCCGCATCGATGGCCAGAGGAAGGACCTCCAGCTCTGAATTGACGGCCGCACGCAATGCCTGGAAGACCCTCTTGGCGGGGTGGCCCCGGCGCCGTGCGGCCGCCGGCACCGCCGAGCTCACAACATCGGCCAACTGCTGGGTCGTTGTCAGCGGTCGGGCGTTGACGATGGCTGCCGCTATCCGGCGGGCAAAGCTGGTCTCCCCGTGGATGGCGAACAGCCTTGCAAGCTGCGCTTGGGTCGTCTCGTTGACCACACTGGCGGCCGTCATGCCCTGTGAGCGGTCCATGCGCATGTCAAGGGGCCCATCGAAGCGGTAGCTGAACCCTCTCTCAGGCCTGTCGAGCTGTGGAGAGCTGACGCCGAGGTCGAAAATGGCCCCGGACAGGGAGCCGATCCCGAGCTCGTCGAGGACTGTCGCGAGAGCGTCGAAGCGTGCCCTGACGACCGCCGCTCTAGCCCCGAAGGGCGTAAGTAGAAAAGTGGCTGCGGCCACTGCCTCTGCGTCTTGATCGAGCCCGACCACCCTCAGGTGTGGAAAGGCCGTCAGCAGTGCAAACGCGTGACCGCCGCCGCCGACGGTCGCATCGAGCACCACCCCCTCAGGAACCCCGGCGAACATGTCGATTACCTCTTCGAGCATGACCGGCAGATGAGCAAAGGGCTGGCCCGGAACGGGGGCGCCAGGACTTTGGTCGTCCGAAGGTCTAGTATCAGGCAGCTTTTTCGGGCTCATACGCAGCCCCTCGGCCAGCACTGCCCCGGGTTTTCTCTCCGGGAACATGGGACTGGGCAGGTGGAGAAGGGGACTCCCGTCCTGCTGGTCAAGGGGCT
>Ga0182024_10011742_pt1 | contig 17506 bp, 15 predicted proteins | sample P32metaG_FD_120480 | JGI IMG/M metagenome (GOLD analysis project Ga0182024, IMG submission 120480) | Permafrost microbial communities from Stordalen Mire, Sweden - P3-2 metaG (Illumina Assembly) | ecosystem: Environmental > Terrestrial > Soil > Wetlands > Permafrost | place: Sweden: Stordalen... | reverse complement strand
GACCAAAACCACGTTGCTACCACTTAGATCGTAGCAAGCTTGGCCCCATTTCAGTTCTTCATTGAGGCCCGACGCAAGGCAGAGTTGGCGGAGCGCGGCATATTCAGCGCTCCAGTGTTTTTCCTTGCCATGAACCTTACTTACGAGTGGATTCATTCTTCCTTTGATTCAATCCGAATAGTTTCTGGGCGTAGATTCGATTGTGCTTGCCCATAGCGGACAGCTTGAAATCGCCCAGCGCGCACGCCGCAGCATCCAACGCATGGCGATCGTCTGGACACGATTGCGATGGGCCACACGAGCCACAGGAGTTCAACGTCACGAGCGTCGCTTGAAATACTGCACGGCGCGCTCGTGCTTCTCAGCAGCCTCGCGGGTATCGAACGTGCCAAGGTTCCGCCGCCGATTCGTCCGCGGGTCGATCTTGCGCGAATACAGCCGGTACTTGCCGGATTTGAGCTTGCGTATCATGCGGCCCAGCCTCACACCTGACGCACCAATCCCTGACTCAACCTCGCTGTCGATAGCAAGCTTCGAGCCTGTGACCTGGTCAGGTTGTACGGATCAGAGACGTGTGCCACGGAGGCGGCATGGCATCCTGCGCGATCGTGCCGCAGCAGAAAAGAACCGGGGAGCCGTGTAGCTAATCCATAAGCGACGTCTGTGTGCAACTGCCCTACTGGCGATTATATACTTGACGTACCGGCCCTGTCGGCGTAGGATTTGCCTCATTCCACAGAGCAAATCCCATGAACCTTCAGAACCCTATTTACACCGACGAAAACAAGGCCCGCGAGCACCTTGAGGCTCTGCGCTGGCCCAATGGTCCTGTCTGCCCGCATTGTGGCGTCGTGGACAACGCTGTAGCGCTCAACGGCAAGAGCACGCGTCCCGGTGTTTACAAGTGCCGTGACTGCCGCAAGCCGTTCTCCGTGACCGTAGGCACCGTTTTCGAGCGCTCCAAGATCCCGCTGCACAAGTGGCTGCTGGCTAATCACATGCTCTCATCCGGCAAGAAAGGCACGAGCAGCCACCAGATTCACCGCACGCTTGGAGTGACCTACAAGACGGCGTGGTTCATGACTCATCGCATTCGTGAGGCAATGGCCCCGGCCAAAGGTACTGGCCCCTTGGGCGGCCCCGGCAAGTCGGTTGAGGCCGATGAGACTTTTCTTGCCAAGTCTCCGAAAACGCGCAAGACGACCCCGCTGCACGCAAAGCCTGATCGCGTCGTATTGAGTCTTGTCGAGCGCGGCGGCAATCTGCGCTCGATCTACCTTGACGGTAAGACGGTGCGCCAGTTCCTCATGCCAAAGGTTCTGCACGACGACAGCCGTTTGCTGACGGATGGCGCGCAGCATTACAAGTTCCAGTACCTCACGCACGAGTCGGTAGATCATTCCAAATTTGAATGGACGCGCGGCGACGTGCACACCAACACGCTTGAAAACTTCTTTTCCATCTTCAAGCGCGGTTTGACGGGCGTCTATCAGCATTGCGGCTCACAGCACCTGCATCGCTATCTGGCCGAATTTGACTTCCGGTACAACAATCGCTCGAAACTCGGCATTGAGGATGCTGAGCGCGCCGACAATGCGCTTAAAGGCATCGGCGGCAAGCGGTTGACTTATCGGCAAGCTCATTTCTAAGCGCAACAAGGCAAAGAAAATAAGAAGTTCGGCAAGTGGATAGATACGATACACCCGAGTTTAAACCGTACGTCAATGCGCTCGGACAGTTCTCTTTGGCATGGAACGCCCTTCAGCACAACTTGTGCGTGCTTTTCTCGATTGTAACGCTGGAGAGAACTCCAGTGGCTGGAGATGAGTTCAACGATGTTCCGACGCATATATGGCATGCGATCAAATCGGATAGATCGCAGCGAGAAATGCTTTGTGAAGCGATTAAACATTCAAAACTGGGGAAGGAGAATCAGTTAGCAGAGCATGGCAAATGGTTGATTGACAGAGTCGGAGAACTGGAGAATAGGCGCAATGACATTTTACATTCCGCCTTGATTCCCATTGAAAGGAGCCCGGGTGTAAAAGAAGTAATTCCCGACGTTTTTTTCTTAAATCCCAAAGCCAGGAATCTTCAAAAAACGAGAAATCTGTTGGAAGAGATTCTCTCATGCTGTAGTAACGCTATACTTCTCGCTGATTACGCACAAATGTTGACGGGTGTTCTTCTGATGCTGCCGCGAGCGCAATTCTCATGGCCTGATAGACCATTACTGCAAGGTCGGCACCCGAAAGAAACGCCGGTAAGCCAGAACCCAATTTCGAATAAATAACTGATTCTCCAGACGCAATCATCGCTTCCGTGATTTCGGGCAGGGCTTCGTTTGTATCGTGATTAGCCATGGCGCTAGACTCGCACCATGAACCAAAAGCCCAAGCCAAGCGAAGACGACGTGCTGCGGCGAATGCTGGCGACGCCGCCAAAGCCGTTTACCCCGAAGAAGAAACCCAAGAAGGCCAGCAAGAAGTAGCTGGCCGCGCACCTTGGAGCGCTACGTTCGGGGCGCGCAGAATCACCCATGTCGCTATAGTACGTTAAGTATATAATCGCCGCCCTACTTCGCATAATGTATATTATGTTAAATTATGACTTCGTATCCGGAAAGCTGTCGGTGTCAGAATAGATGGCAGCCGCCAGAAACTCCGACGCCCCTTCCCGAACAAGAAGTTGCGCGTAGGCGATCTCCTCACTGACAGATTTCATGACACGGGAACCGGGCTATCTCGGTATTTCCAAATGAGTTCGTCGGGACTCCGCCACGAATTGTGACGCGAAGGTCTCGTCGAAAGCAGCCGCTCTCGCCATTGAGACTGCTCGATGATCGCTCGAACATTCGGCGCAGCTTACGGCACGTGTGATAGCGATACCGCTTCGGCTTGGCGAAATTGAATACCTGCGGGACCTAATAATTTGTCGCGACGCGCGCGAGGCCTCAACCGGCGGGCGATGGAGCGTCATGCAAGCTTCGGTCGCCCCGCACCCACGGAAGGAGGCGTGCCGTATTGATCGCGTCATCAAGCGCGCGGTGATAACTACCCTCTAACTTGATCTTTGCCATTTCGCATGCAGTGGCGAGTGAAACATCGCTGCCGATCTCTTGTCGGACCGTAAAACTCCGCCTGGCGTTCTCGTGCGGTAGCTGTAGAGGGTCGTCTACGCCGTGACGGGCGCAATCGCGCGCGAATTGTTTGCGATCGTAGTCGCCCCAGCTTGTCCATAGAACGCCTGGTTCGCGGCGTCGATCGGCGAATTCGCGCAGCATCCGCGCTGCAACTGGAAAGTACGGCGCCGCTTCGATGTCAGTCTGCCTGATGCCCGTGAGATTGATGCAGAATGGCGTAAGGATCGGCCTTTGGAGGGGTTGGACGAAACTCCGGAAGCCCTCAAGGATCGCACCGTCGGCCGTAGCCCATACCGCGCCGATTTCGATGATTTCCATGGCCGCGGGAGGCACACTGCCGTCGTTAGCGCAGGTCGCTTCCAGATCCACGACTAGAATGCAGGTACTCTGTTGACCCATGGCTGTCGACCTTCCGCCTACTCCCGGTTAGTCAGCGCAATCCACGCCGTCGAAAGCGCCTCGGCCGTACGCTCGATCTCCGCATCCGTGGTCAAGCGCCCCAGGGTGAGCCGCACGGAACCGATTGCCTGCTCAGCTGGGACGCCCATCGCTAAGAGAACTGCTGACGGGGTCTCATGCCCGTCGTGACACGCCGCCCCAGTGGAAGCCGCAACTTCCGGAGTGGCGGCGAGCAGCGCAGTACCCGAGACTTTTGGAAAGCAAACGTTGAGCGTGTTGGGAAGGCGCTCCTCGAGGTGGCCGTTCAATATGAGCCCAGGCACGTGCTCGCTCAGCCGTCGCCAGAGCCGATCTCGTAGTTCCGACATCCGCGCGCCGGCTGCTTCCAGGCTCTGCCGAGCGACTTGGCACGCGGCCCCAAGGCCCGTGATGCCCGCCACATTCTCCGTCCCCGGGCGCAGCCCCCGCTCATGACCAGCGCCCAGAGTGAAGGGCTTGAGTGGTGTTCCGCGGCGGACATACAAAGCACCAACGCCCTTCGGCGCGTAGAGCTTGTGCCCAGCGATCGAAAGCAGATCGACGCCGAGTGCACGCGTGTCGATTCGGACCTTACCGACCGACTGCGCGGCATCCGTATGCACTAAGGCGCCCGCTTTGTGCGCGGCTCGCGCGATCGCAGAAATCGGTTGCAGCACGCCGGTTTCGTTGTTGGAGTGCATGATCGTAACCAGGGCCGTGGCGGCTCCGATACCGTCCGTCGTCTGGTCCAGATTTACACGGCCATCTCGACTGACCTCTAGGCGCGCGACGCGCCAACCATGTCCTTCCAGCCACGCGCAGGGAGCGAGGATGGAGGGGTGTTCAATGGTCGACGTCACCACTTGCCGTCGCTGCGCAACGGCTTCAGTAACGCCGCGCAGCGCAAGATTGTTCGCTTCCGTGCCCCCGGATGTGAATACGATTTCATCGACTGCACATCCCAGTAATGCCGCGACCTGCCCTCTCGCGTCGTCGACCGCGGCGCGGGCGCGACGGCCGAACACATGGCTGCTTGATGGATTACCGCAGAGCTCGCGCAGATGCGGAAGCATTGCATCGACGACCTCCGGCAACAGCGGCGTGGTCGAGTTGTAGTCAAGGTAAATTGGGTTATCCGCGTGCATGAAAAACTCTGCACCCGCGTTGCTTCAGGTGACTCGGCGCCGCTTCGACGCTAATGCGCTCTGACGCGCACCGCAAGCACCCCGGGCGTCCCCTTGTGACTGACTTACTGCGGGCATACACTCCAAAGGAATGCAGGCATGCGGGGGGTATTTCCATGGCTGACATGACCCGGCGCCAGTTCTTGGCTGTAACCGGCGCTTCCTTGGCTGGATCGAGCCTCGCACTCCTGGGTTTCTCCCCAGCTGCAGCAATCGCGGAGGTCCGCGAATTCAAGCTTGCGCGCGCCACAGAGACGCGCAATACCTGTCCCTACTGCGCTGTCGCCTGCGGCATCGTGATGTACGGGCTGGGCGATGCCGCCAAGAACGCAAAGGCCAGCATCATCCACATCGAAGGAGATCCGGATCACCCGGTCAATCGCGGCACGCTGTGCCCGAAGGGCGCCGGACTGCTCGATTTCGTGCACAGCGCAAGCCGCCTACAGTACCCCGAATACCGCGCTTCGGGCTCCGACAAATGGCAACGCATCTCCTGGAATGACGCGCTCGACCGAATCGCTAAGCTCATGAAGCAGGACCGCGACGCCAATTTCGTAACGAAGACGCCGGAGGGGCTGACGGTAAACCGCTGGCTCACTACCGGCATGCTCGCCGCGTCGGCAAGCAGCAACGAAGTCGGCTATCTCACGCACAAGGTCATCCGCAGTCTAGGCATACTGTCTTTCGATAATCAGGCGCGTGTGTGACACGGCCCGACGGTGGCAGGTCTTGCCCCGACGTTTGGCCGTGGAGCGATGACGAATCACTGGGTCGACATCAAGAATGCCGACATTGTGCTCATCATGGGCGGGAATGCAGCCGAAGCCCACCCCTGCGGTTTCAAATGGGTCATTGAAGCCAAGGCGCACAACAAAGCGCGGCTGATCGTCGTCGATCCGCGCTTTACCCGCTCGGCCTCCGTTGCCGACGTGTACGCTCCGATCCGTACCGGCACGGACATCGTGTTCCTGGGCGGCGTCGTCAGCTATTTGCTGGCGAATGACAAGATCCAGCACGAATACGTCAAAAACTACACTGACTTCACGTTCATCGTCCGCGAGGATTTCGCGTTCGCAGATGGCATTTACTCCGGTTACAACGCGGACAAGCACAGCTACGACAAGTCGACCTGGGACTACGAGGTCGGCGCTGATGGTTTCGTGAAGACCGATCCGTCGCTCGCTCATCCGCGCTGTGTCTACCAGTTGATGAAGCAGCACTACGCGCGCTACACGCCGGAGATGGTCGCGCGGGTCTGCGGCACGCCGCAGGCCAAGTTCCTGCAGATCTGCGACATGATGGCCTCGACGGCTACCCCGACGCGGGCCATGACGATCATGTACGCACTCGGCTGGACGCAGCACTCAGTCGGATCGCAGATGATCCGCCACGGGGCCATGGTGCAGCTGCTGCTTGGCAACATCGGCGTCGCAGGCGGCGGCATGAATGCGCTACGCGGACATTCCAACATCCAGGGCCTGACCGACCTTGGGTTGATGTCTCAGCTATTGCCGGGGTACATCAATCTTCCCAGCGAAAAAGAGCAGGACTACGGCCAGTTCATCGCCGCCCGCGCCTTCAAGCCCCTGCGGCCGAATCAGCTGAGCTACTGGCAGAATCTTGACAAGTTCATGGTCAGCATGATGAAGGCATGGTGGGGTAATGCCGCCACCGCAGAAAACAACTGGGCCTACGACTACCTCCCCAAGCTCGACAAACTGTACGACATGCTGCAGTCATTCGAGCTGATGAACCAGGGCAAGATGAACGGCTTCATCTGCCAGGGATTCAACCCGCTGGCAGCTGCTCCGAATAAATCGAAGATGAACGCCAGCCTCGCAAAACTGAAGTACCTGGTCGTGATGGATCCCCTGGCGACCGAGACTTCGGAATTCTGGCGCAATTTCGGCGAACACAACGATGTGGACCCGGCGCAAATTCAGACGGAGGTGTTCCGCCTGCCGACCTCGTGTTTTGCTGAAGAGGAAGGATCCCTCACGAATTCGTCGCGCTGGCTGCAATGGCACTGGAAGGGAGCCGAGCCGCCCGGCGAAGCGCGCTCCGATATTCCCATCATGGCCGAGATCTTTACGCGCATGCGCGCGATGTATCAGACCGAGGGCGGAGCATTTCCGGATCCAATCGTGAATCTCTCCTGGCCGTACGCACGCCCGAACGACCCTTCGCCGCAGGAGCTCGCCCGGGAGTACTCGGGCAAAGCGCTAAAGGATCTCGCCGACCCGAAGGATTCGTCCAAGATCACGCGCAAAGCGGGCGAGCAGCTTGCAGGCTTCGCGGAGCTGCGCAACGACGGCAGCACCTCGAGCGGCTGTTGGATCTTCTGCGGCGCGTGGGGACCGACAGGCAATCTCATGGCCCGCCGGGACAACTCCGACCCGACCGGGATTGGCCAGACCGTCAATTGGGCCTTCGCATGGCCTGCCAACCGCCGGGTCCTCTACAACCGCGCATCCTGCGATCCGAGCGGCAAGCCATTCAATCCCGATCGGGCGCTCGTCTCGTGGAACGGTACCGCCTGGGGCGGCGCCGACATTCCAGACTTCAAGGTCGATGAGGATCCCGCCCACGGCATGGGCCCATTCATTATGAACCCGGAGGGAGTGGCTCGGTTTTTCGCCCGCGCCAACATGGCTGAAGGGCCCTTCCCCGAGCAGTACGAGCCCTTCGAGACGCCACTCGCCACGAATCCGCTAAGTCCGAAGGAGCCGCGGGCTCTGAACAACCCGGCCGCACGTGTATTCGACGACGACCGCAAGGCGTTCGGAAAGTCCGCTCAGTTCCCTCATGCGGCCACGACCTACCGCCTCACCGAACACTTCCACTACTGGACCAAGCACGTGCGCCTGAACGCGATCATCCAGCCGGAGCAGTTCGTTGAGATCGGGGACGCACTGGCGAAAGACCTCGGCATCTCCTCGGGCGATCAGGTCAAAGTGGAATCGAAGCGCGGCTACATCAAGGCTGTGGCCGTCGTCACCAAGCGATTGCGAGCGCTACAGATCGATGGCAAGACGCTGCACCACGTCGGCATTCCCATCCACTGGGGCTTCAAGGGGCTTGCGAAGCCCGGCTTTCTCGCCAACACGCTCACGCCCGTCGTCGGCGACGCCAACTCGCAGACGCCGGAGTTCAAATCATTCCTAGTCAGGGTCGAGAAGTTGTAGGAAGACAATAATGGCACTGCAATCACTCGACATCGTCAGACGCTCGGCCACGACAACTCGGTCGCCCGATATTCGTGAGCCGAGCGGCGGCCGCGACGTCGCCAAGCTCATCGACACGACGAAATGCATCGGCTGCAAGGCGTGCCAGGTTGCCTGCATGGAATGGAACGATCTGCGCGACGAGATCGGCACGAATATAGGCCAGTACCAGAATCCGCACGATCTGAGCGCAAACACCTGGACGTTGATGCGCTTCGCCGAAGTTGAGAATCCCAAAGGGGATCTGGAATGGCTGATCCGCAAGGATGGCTGCATGCACTGCGCCGACCCGGGGTGTCTGAAGGCGTGCCCCGCGCCCGGCGCGATCGTGCAATACGCCAATGGCATAGTGGATTTTCACGAAGAGAACTGCATCGGCTGCGGTTATTGCATCGCCGGCTGCCCTTTCGACATCCCGCGAATCTCGAAGAAGGACCACAAGGTCTACAAGTGCACACTTTGTTCCGATCGCGTCGCGGTGGGTCTTGAGCCGGCCTGCATCAAGGCGTGTCCCACGGGTGCCCTTGTCTTCGGCACCAAGGACGACATGAAGCAGCACGCCGCGGAACGTATCGAAGATCTGAAGTCGCGCGGATTCGAACAGGCCGGTCTCTACGACCCCGCGGGAGTCGGCGGCACCCATGTCATGTATGTGCTGCACCACGCCGATCAGCCGCAGCTGTACAACGATCTGCCCATAGACCCGCACATCAGCCCTGCCGTCCGATTGTGGAAGGGCATCTCGAAGCCCCTTGCGCTCGCCGCCATGGGGCTGACGGCGTTCGCCGGATTCTTTCACTACATTCGGGTCGGGCCGGACGAGACGGATGCGAGCGATGAGGCGGCCGCGCGTGAGTTGGCCAAGAGCCTGGAGAAGACGTCGTGAGTGATGTCGAACTTGGCCCGGAGCGTCGCGATACGGTTTCTCCGGAGCATCACGGAATGATCCTGCGCTACACCGCAGGCGATCGCACTAATCACTGGCTCGTAGCCATGGCCTTCGTGCTCGCGGCGCTGTCGGGACTCGCCCTCTTTCACCCGGCACTTTTTGGGTTGAGCGGCCTGTTCGGCGGAGGACCCTGGACCCGGATTCTGCATCCGTTCATCGGCCTTCTGATGTTGCTCGCCTTCGTGCCATTCGCGCTGCGGGTCGGGTCGGAGAACCGCATGCAGCCGCGGGACTGGCTCTGGCTGCGTCAGTACCGCGACGTCGTGAACAACCGGGAGGACCGTCTCCCGGAGGTCGGTCGCTACAACGCGGGCCAGAAGCTTGTGTTCTACGCCGTAGTGCTTTGCCTCGCGGGCCTGCTGCTGTCGGGTCTCGTCATCTGGCGCGCTTATTTCTCCCTCTATTTCCCGGTCGCCGTCATCCGCTTGGCGGCCGTCGTGCACGCCGTGTGTGCGCTTGTGCTCATCTGCACGATCATCGTCCACATCTACGCGGCAATCTGGGTGAAGGGTTCGGTCGAGGCGATGACGCGAGGCAGGGTGACACCGGGGTGGGCATGGAAGCATCATCGGGCCTGGTTTCGCGAGATCATGACCCGTGCAGCGAATTCTCGACCCCGCTCAGATTGAAGCTTTCGCCCAGCGATCCATCCCGCGCATAAAGCTTCCCGATCCGGATCATCTCTTCTCGCGGCGCGCGGAACGCCTGCGAGCGCTGAGCGACAACCACGCCATCGGTGACTACCTGCGGCTGATGGCCGCCGTCAGTGATGCCCAGCAGGCAGCAATCGGCGTCCTGGCAGCGCTGCCGCCCCGCGCCGGGGAAGTTACCCAGTCGATCGACCAGCAGATAACCCTCGCGCGTGAGCACGGCATGCCGTTGCTGCAAGCGGCCGGTTGGCCGCGCGACAGCCGCTGGCGCGCGGTCTTGACTGAACTCTGCAACGGCGTCATCGCATCTCCAGACATTCCCGATGCGGTGCGAACCGTCTGCACGCGGCTTTGTGACGGGAAAACGGTACACCTGGAAGAACAGGCTGATTTGCTGCTCGCCGCACGCAGCCGCGGAGTCCATGCCGAAGCTGCGCCTTTCATCATGGCCGCGCTGCAGGTGTACTGGGTTTTCATGGTGGCCTCGCTTGCCATGGATCGCGTTACGGATCTGGCCGCCGCTCACGATCAAGCGGCCCACGCGGACGTAGCGGGAGTCTGTCCTGCTTGCGGCACCCTCCCCGTCGCGAGCGTCGTCCGTGCAGACAAGCGATATGAAGGCTACCGCTATCTTCACTGCGCCTTGTGCTCGACCGAGTGGCATCTAGTGCGAATCAAGTGCAGCCATTGCCTGGCTACCGAGGGTATCCGCTACCACTACGTTGCAGGCAGCACCGAAGCGGTCCGCGCTGAGAGCTGCGAGAACTGCCGCACCTATCGCAAGATTCTGTACCAAGAGAAAGATGCAGCCGCCGAACCCGTGGCCGATGACTTGGGAAGCCTTGCGCTCGACCTTCTGATGACCGAACAAGATTATCGCCGCGCCAGTGGCAACCCGCTGCTCTGGCAGCCCACGGAAGTCTGATCGGTGGACACGCGACACGCCAAAGCCGCTGACATTCCCTCTCTTGATCGCCTGCTGAATGGGCCGGCGTTAGAGAGCCTGCTCGCACGCCACGGACGCACGCAGGTCACCGCCGCCCTGCGCACCCATCTGGATGATCTGCGCCGCTCAGCGTTGGCTGGAAGCTTGGATTCAGCGGCATTGAAAGAAGGTACCGTCGCAGCAGCCCTCGAGGCGAATCTTGAAGTGTCGGCGCGGCTGCGCATGCGCTCCGTATTCAATCTGACCGGCACCGTATTGCATACCAATCTGGGTCGTGCGGTCCTGCCTGAGGAAGCCGTCCGCGCCGTCGTAGACGCCATGCGTGCGCCAGTCAATCTGGAATTTGATCTTGCATCCGGCCGGCGCGGCGAACGCGAGACGGTCGTCGAAGAGCTGCTTTGCGAATTGACCGGCGCCGAAGCTGCAACGGTAGTCAACAACAACGCGGCGGCCGTGCTGTTGATGTTGAGCGTTGTGGCCGCACGGCGCGAAGTCGTGGTGTCGCGCGGGGAGCTGATCGAGATCGGGGGCGCATTCCGGATGCCCGATATCATGCGCCAGGCCGGTGCGAAGCTCGTCGAGGTCGGCACAACGAATCGCACCTACGTGGCGGATTATGCCGACGCGATTGGAGCGCGGTCTGCGCTTTTGATGAAGGTGCATACCAGCAACTACGTCATCAGCGGCTTCACGAACTCGGTCGGCGTCGCCGAACTCGCAGAACTGGGACGCGCGCGCTCTGTCCCGGTGGCCGTTGATCTGGGCAGCGGGTCGCTCGTGGATCTCTCGCGTTGGAACCTGCCCAAGGAACCGACCGTTCGCGAGACCGTGGCGGCCGGCGCCGATCTGGTGTCATTCAGCGGGGACAAGCTGCTCGGCGGGCCCCAAGCAGGCTTGGTTGTGGGTCGAGCCGATCTCATCGCCAGGCTAAAGAAGCATCCTCTCAAGCGAGCGTTACGTTGCGGCAAGCTGACGCTGGCGGCCCTGGAGCCCGTACTCGCGTTGTATCGCACACCAGAGTTCTTAGCTGATCGTCTGACGACGTTGCGGCAGCTCACACGAGCGGCCGCATCGATGCAGCAGCAGGCCCTGCGCCTTCGGCCGGTCCTTCAGCGTGCAGTGGGCAATGGGTACGAAGTATCCGACGCGCCGATGTTTAGCCAGATCGGCAGCGGTGCGCTGCCGGTCGAGCATTTACCGAGCCACGGTCTTGCCATCCGCGCGACTAAAGGAAAACGAGGCGGTCTGGAGCGTCTTGAAGGCTCGTTGCGCGGCTTGCCTCGGCCTGTTATAGGACGCGCTGCCGAGAAGACTCTTTGGCTTGACTTGCGCTGCCTGGAGGAATCCGAGGAAGCGCAGTTCATCGCGCAGTGCAGCGAGCTCAGCCAATGATCATCGGCACTGCCGGTCACATTGACCACGGTAAGACCACGCTGGTGCGTGCCCTGACCGGCGTCGACACCGATCGCCTCAAGGAGGAGAAGGCTCGCGGCATCTCCATCGAGCTCGGATACGCTTACGCGCCGCAGGGCGACGGCGATGTGCTCGGCTTTATCGATGTCCCCGGCCACGAACGTTTTGTGCACAAGATGGTTGCCGGTGCATGCGGAATCGATTTTGCCCTGCTGCTGGTCGCGGCCGACGATGGCGTGATGCCGCAGACGCGCGAACACCTGGCGATTTTAGAGCTGCTCGGTATTTCCCGCGGGGCCGTGGCCCTGAGCAAGGCAGACCGCGTCGATAGTAAACGGTTGCAGGAAGTGCAGGCTGAGGTCACCGCGACGCTTGCTTCCACGGCATTGGCTGCAGCGCCGATTTTTCCGCTTAATGCCACACGGCCGGACGATCCGGGCACGGCATCTCTGCGTCGCTATCTGCGCGACATCGCCGCGCGCTTCCCGCCCCGCCGGGACGAACGCCTGTTCCGCCTCGCCGTGGATCGCGTGTTTACGCTCGCCGGCCACGGCACCGTCGTGACGGGCACCGTGTTCTCAGGTCACGTCCGGACGAACGACACTGTCGCCGTCATGCCGCGGGGTACCCTGGTCCGGGTGCGAAGCATCCATACTCAAAATCGCGCCGCTGACAGCGGCGGCGCCGGCCAACGCTGTGCGCTCAATCTGGCCGGCGTCAAGAAGAGTCTATTATCGCGCGGCGACTGGCTCGCCGAGCCACGGGTGTTTGCGCCCACAACGCGCATCGATGTCCGTCTTCATCTGCTCCCGGACAGCGGCCTACACCTGAAGTCCTGGTCTCCGCTGCACGTGCACCTGGGCACAGCGCACGGCGTTGCGCACGTCGCCTTGTTGGGATCCACAGGCGTGTCAGCCGGCGAGTCCAAACGCATTCAATTGGTCTTTGACACGCCGATCTGTGCTAGCCCCGGCGATCGGTTCATCGTGCGCGACGCGCAGGCTACGCACACGGTGGGGGGCGGCGTCGTGCTCGACCCGTTCGCGCCGTCACGAAGGCGACGCTCGGTGGAACGCCAGCGTTATCTCGATGCGCTCGAGCGCCTGATTGCCGGCGAAGGCGTTGCACCGTTACTGCAGCAGGCGCCTTATGGCGTCAAGATGTCGGATCTGGTGCGCTTGACGGGACGGCCTCCAGAGCACGTTTCGCTGCCCCCTGGCGCACTCACGATCGCATCCACCCACGAGCCATTCGTGCTTCTCCCCGCGCACTGGGAGACATTGCGCGAGCGCGCCGTCGCGTCCCTGCGCGCCTTTCACGCGCAGGTGCCGGACGAGCTCGGTCCGGATATCGGGCGGTTGCGCCGCATCGCCCTGCCCGACTCATCTGACGCGCTCTGGCGCGCCCTGATCGATGCGCTCGTGCGTGAGCGTATCGTGCTCTGGAGCGCGCCGTGGCTGCACCTTCCCGAGCACGCGATCATGCTGTCGGAGGAGGATCAGGCGCTCGCACGTAAACTGCAGCCGCTGATCGCTGCCGGACGCTTCGATCCGCCGTGGGTGCGCGACCTCGCCGCCAGCGCGCACGAACCGGAAGTGCGCGTGCGCGAGGTGCTGCGCAAGCAGATCACGCAGAACACGGTGTATCAAGTCGTGCGCGATCTCTTCTACGATCGCGAGTGCATCGGCGAGCTTGCGGCTGTCGTTACCACCATTGCGCAGGAGCACGGCGCCGTCAACGCAGCGCGGTACCGGGACGCGGTGGGTCTCGGCCGCAAGCGCGCGATTCAGATCTTGGAGTTTTTCGATCGCGTGGGCTTCACGCGCCGCGTGCAGGATTCGCACGTGTTACGTCGCGACAGCGGTTGGCGCACGTCGTAGTCACACGCGGAAGGCATACGTACCCGGTGGTGCGGCTGGGCTTCAAACCCAGGAGGGGGCGTCAAGCGCTTCCTGGTAGGTTCGACTCCTACTGTCTTCCGCCATTCACGCAACGAGTTCGCGCGTGCGGATCTGGTAGCGAAACGTCGTCGGACTTAGGCTGTCGAGACGCCCCATGGCGGTCTCGCCATTGGGATACATCAGGAACGGAATCGCGGCCTTGCCGGAGCCCGGCAACGCAACGTCGTGGCCGTGATTGTAGGCCACCCAGTTCATTTCCCAACTACCGAACAGTGCAGCGCGTGCCGCCTGCACCTTCGGGTCGCTCATCGGCAGCCCGCCGGGCACTTCCTCCAGCATGACCTTGTGCACGTCGGCGGGATCAACGGGGACCCAGCCAACCCCGTGCGCATAGAACTCGGCGCGGCAATGCTGTGCCTTGCTGATATCGCCGCTCCTGCCGAGGCTTTTGAAGCCCATCCGCGATTCGGCAACGCGTATGCCATACGCATCGCGCGCGGGGATCCGCACGGAACGCGCGAGCGCCACGAACAGCGCATTGATGTCCGCACATTTTCCGCCCAAGTAGCCGGACTTCAACATCGAGGCGACGTCGCCCATGCCGCAGCCAGGCGTTTTAGGGTCGCGGCTCGTGTTGTCCACCACCCATTCGTAGATCGCGCGCGCTCTGTCCATGTCGCCGTGACAGTCGCGTGTGATCTTCGCGGCCGTCTCCCGTACGATGCCATCTGTCGGCAGCAACGATGTCGGGCGCAAGTAAGTGTCCAGGGTGCTCACTGTTTCGCGCGACTGCCGCGCCACGGTCGACTGACTGACGTCCACTCGACGGTCGCGCGTCGCAATGCGGTTCGTCAGCGTGACAGGGCGTGCTGACTTGGAATGTTCCCATTCGACCCGCAACAGCACGACGTCGTATCCGGGGGCGCTGATGAGCTCGGCCCGCGACGCACCGGGCGCGTCCCATTGCGTGCCGAGCGGCAACTGGTAGCTCGTGCGGCGGCTCAACGGCACGGGTAGCCACAGGCTCGTCCGGCCGGCCGGACTGGCTACGTCCACGGAGGTTGTGATTTCAAATGTCCGCCAATCGGTCGCGGGCGGGGGTTCGGCGGCGCGCACGCCGCTCGAACGGGAGGTGATCGAGAGAAGCGTGGCGGCGGGAACTGCGGCCGAGAGGTGAAAAAGGAAATCGCGGCGCTTCATGACACTTTCCTCGGGCGGCGGCGCACACTTGATTCTCGCGCAATCCCGCCGAGAATACGATCGTGACGACCGCTCTCTCCTCATCCCCTCGGCTGACGTCCTTGTCCCACGGTGGCGGGTGCGGCTGCAAGATCGCGCCGGACGTGCTGGCGGACCTGCTCAAACGATCCGCTCCGGCCAGGTCGTTCACGGATTTGCTGGTCGGCACTGAAACCACGGACGACGCGGCCGTCTATCGACTCAATGATGCGCAGGCGGTCATCGCCACGACCGACTTCTTCATGCCGATTGTGGACGATCCGTTCGACTTTGGCCGCATCGCGGCCACCAATGCCTTATCGGACGTCTATGCCATGGGCGGAATGCCCATTCTGGCGCTGGCCATCGTAGGCATGCCGATCAATGTGTTGCCAGCCGAGGTCATTCGCGACATTCTGCGCGGCGGCGAGGCAATCTGCGCCGAGGCCGAGATTCCCATTGCCGGCGGTCACAGCATCGATTCGGTGGAGCCCATCTACGGGCTAGCCGCAATCGGCATCGTCCATCCGCAACACGTGAAGCGCAATTCAGACGCGCGCGCCGGGGATGCACTGGTACTCGGCAAACCGCTCGGTGTCGGCATCTTCTCCGCCGCGCTCAAGAAGGGCCGGCTGGACCCGGCCGACTACCGAGCGATGATCGACCTGACCACGTGCCTCAACCGCGCCGGTCCGGATCTTGCGAAACTGCGTGGCGTTCACGCCATGACCGACGTCACAGGGTTCGGACTCCTCGGTCATCTGCTTGAAATGTGCCGTGGCTCCGGGATGGGCGCTCGGGTCAACATGGCGGATGTGCCGCTGCTGGATAGGGTACTCGCGATGGCCGACGCGGGACTTGTGACCGGCGCGTCAGCGCGCAACTGGACGTCTTATGGCGCTGAGGTGCAGCTTGGTCCGCGTGTTACAGGCGCGCACAAGGCCTTGTTGTGCGATCCGCAAACCTCGGGTGGACTGCTGGTGGCTTGCGCCCCGGACGCGCTCGCGGATGTGATGGCAACATTTGAGCGGCACGGATGCGCACAGGCGGGACTGATCGGCGGCATGATTGCGGGGCCGAGTCGCGTAACCGTTGAGCTCTAGCGGCTACAGACCTTAAAGCCATTCACATCGCATGCGCGCGGCAATCGGAAAGAGCGGCGCCGTCCGGCGGCGCCCAGACCACGCCGATTTCAATGATTTCCATCTCCTGGCACGGACACATTGCTGTCGTTAGCGCAGGTCGCTTCCAGATCCACGACGAGAATGCAGATGCTCTGTTGCCCCATGGCTCTCGGGGTACCATATAATTCAGCCGGCCAGCACAGGAACCATGCGCGGCCTAAGCCCAATGCCCCAATCGTGCGCCATTCTGGAAGATATCTATGAACACAGCAGGATCAATCGACGCCTCGAAAGCTCGTGCGGCGCTCGTTAAATCCGTTCGCGATCATTGGATCTTGTTTCTGCTGGAAGGGATCGTTCTCGTTGGCTTGGGGCTGCTCGCGATTTTCCTGCCACTGATCGCCTCTCTCGCCGCGACGGTCTTCTTCGGCTCAATCTTGCTCGTTGCCGGTCTCATAGGTCTCATCGCAACCATAGCGGCGCGGCACGCACCGGGCTTCTCATGGTCGTTAATCTCTGCGGTTCTCGGAATAGTAACCGGCGCCCTGCTCCTCGCATCTCCGGTCGGCGGAGCCGTGTCTTTGACCGTAGTGCTGATTGCATTTCTCTTCGTAGAAGGTGCAGCGTCAATCATGTTTGCGGTCACCCATCGCAGCCGCGAATCGGGGGGCTGGGGCTGGATGTTTGCGAGCGGTTTGATCGATATCGTATTGGCCGCATTGCTCTTCGCCGGCTTGCCGGGCACGGCACTGTGGGCCCTGGGCGTTGTCATCGGCATCAATATGGTTTTCGGTGGCTGGTCGCTGATCGCGATGTCATTGAGCGCGCGACCAAAGGCCGCGACAGCCGCATAATTGGCAAGGCTCGGCGACGCCAGTGTCGACATCCTCGCCCGACGGGCTTCCGATCTACCGCGTGCTGACCGGAAAAGACGATGCCGCCTTTTGCCACCGGGTTTCGGAGGCACTGGCTCTGGGCTACAGGCTTCACGGTTCACCCGCGTTGAGTTTCAACGGCCAGCATGTTGTTGTCGCACAAGCGCTTTTATGGCCCGATAACGACTCGAAGTAATCATTCTCGCATTAAATGAGCAATATTCGAAATCTAATGCAAAGAGGAATCTCAATATCTCGCCCTACCAAAATCATCATTGTTTGGGCGAACCAGTCCTGCTGAACCGACTGTGATTTTGATCCGCAAATTGTAAAGGAGTGCAAATGAACTATTCACGTCTCGCGCTGGCGGCGCTTGGTGGCACGGTCGCGTCTTTTGCCTTTGGTTTCTTAGTGTTGTGGCTGGTGCCAGCTCTTATCAATGAAGCCCACAAGTACCCGGCCG
>Ga0182024_10011741_pt1 | contig 17506 bp, 18 predicted proteins | sample P32metaG_FD_120480 | JGI IMG/M metagenome (GOLD analysis project Ga0182024, IMG submission 120480) | Permafrost microbial communities from Stordalen Mire, Sweden - P3-2 metaG (Illumina Assembly) | ecosystem: Environmental > Terrestrial > Soil > Wetlands > Permafrost | place: Sweden: Stordalen... | reverse complement strand
GGTGCCAATTCCAGAGAGATGTGTGGCGGGCCTTCGTGCTCTTCGCCACACCGTGACACGGCGAAGACTAGAGCGAAGGAGCCCTCAATGGCTGTGAGTCATCTGGAGTGCAGAGAGTGCAAGACCGAGTACCCCCTGGAGGCGCTGTACGTGTGCGAGCAGTGCTTCGGCCCGCTGGAGGTCGCCTATGACCACAGCCAGCTGGAGCGCGACCTCGGCGAGTTGCGCCGTCGCATCCAGGGCGGCCCACAGAACATCTGGCGCTACGCGGACTTCCTGCCGCTCACAGGCGGTCCCCCCGGACCGTCCGGCCGGCTGGCGTCGCGCGTGGGCCTGCCCGCAGGATGCACGCCGCTGATCCGCGCCGACCGGCTCGCCGAGCATCTGGGCCTGCGCGAGGTGTGGGTCAAGAACGACGCCGTCAACCCGACCCACTCGTTCAAGGACCGCGTCGTGTCCGTTGCGGTCACGCGTGCGCGCGAGCTCGGGTTCGAGGTGATCGCGTGCGCCTCGACCGGCAACCTGGCGAACTCCGTCGCGGCCCACGGGGCGGCGCTGGGACTCGAGTCCTACGTCTTGATCCCCGCCGACCTGGAGGAGCAGAAGGTGCTCGCGACCGGCATCTACGGGGCCAAGGTCGTCGGCGTGCAGGGAACCTACGACGACGTCAACCGCCTCTGCACCGAGCTCTGCGCCGAGCGCGAGTGGGCGTTCGTGAACGTCAACCTGCGCCCGTACTATGCCGAGGGCTCAAAGACGCTGGCGTTTGAGATCGCCGAGCAACTGGGCTGGGAGCTGCCCGACCGCTGTGTGGTCCCGGTGGCCTCGGGGTCGCTGTTCACGAAGATAGCCAAGGGCTTTCAGGAGTGGCGCGAGCTCGGGCTGCTCGATGGGGAGCTGCCGCGTATGAACGGCGCCCAGGCCGAGGGTTGCGCCCCCGTGGCAAGCGCGTTCGCAGCCGGACACGATGTCTGCCGGCCCGTGAAGCCGAGCACGATCGCCAAGTCGCTGGCGATCGGCAACCCCGCCGACGGGCCGTACGCGCTCGATCTGGCGCGAAGCTCGGGCGGCGCGGTCGATGCCGTCAGCGACGAGGAGATTCGGGCCGGCATCGCGCTGCTGGCCGAAACCACCGGCGTCTTCACCGAGACCGCCGGCGGGGTCACCACCGCGGTGCTGTCGAAGCTCGCGGCGCGCAGAGACATCGACCCGGACGAGCGCGTCGTGCTGGTGATCACCGGCGATGGCCTGAAGACGCTGGACGCTGTCCGCGGCACATTTGAGACCTACACGATCGCCCCGAGCATCGAGGCCTTCCAGGCCGCGCTGCCCGAGACCGTTTCAGTCTGATGGCCGTCGTCGTGAAGATTCCCACGCAGCTGCGGGCGGCTGCGGGCGGGGAGGCCGAGGCGGAGGTGGACGGCGCGACGGTGCAGGAGGTGCTGGACGGGCTGTTCGCGCGCTTCGACGAGCTGCGCGCGCGCATCTACGACGACGACGGTTCGTTGCGGCGCTTCGTCAACGTCTATCTGGCCGGCGAGGACATCCGCTTCCTCGACGGGCTCTCAACGCCAGTCGCCGACGGCGCCGAGCTGACGATCCTGCCGGCCGTCGCCGGAGGCTAGGGCGAGGCGAGGTGGTGGATCGCGCCTGATCGGCCGGCGTGGGCCGTCGGTGGCGTAGAGCCGCTGAACCCGATCGTCGAGACCAGCCCCGCGGCGCACATCGCTCCGATCGTCAGTCCGCGCAGCATCCGCGGGCTCAGCCAGGAGAAGTTGTGGCTTTGCAGCCACGTCCGAAATCCGGTCGCGGCCGAGGCCGCCGTCATCGCACAGCCGGCGCACATGACATCAGGATAGTGCTCACGGCCGCTCGCGTGCGCCGCGGCGCGGCCAAAATGGCTTGTGAGCATTTAGACATTTCTTAGGGGCGCTTCAGCCGCACGTCAGTAGCATGCGGTTTGATACTTCTATGACCGCGCAAGCGCCCACCCGTTCCGCCGCCGCCGAAGGGCTCACCGAGCGCGTCGATGCGATCGCCTGCCTCGATGAGCGCGTGCGGCGGCAGGCGAGCTCGGCGGGGCCGATCGAGCCGGGCCGCTACATCGAGGTCCAGGGACCAGGCGAGCGGCTCCTCGTTCGGCTTGACCCGGGCGTGACACACATCGGTCGTGGCCTGGCCGCTGACCTGCGCCTCGACGACAAGTCCGTCTCGCGACGCCACGCGATGCTCGTTCACGATCCCGCCGGCACGCGGATGCTCGACGATCGCTCCTCCAACGGCACGTTCGTCAACGGCAGGCGCGTCGAGCAGGCCGATCTGAAGAACGGTGATGAGCTGGTGCTCGGCCGGGTCGTGCTGCGCTACCTCGAGGCCTGAGGCGCGGTCTCGCCGCCGCTGTCGGCTCGGCGGCTCTCGCCCCGTAGGCGTCGCGCTCGCCTCCAAGACGACGGCCAGCTACTTGGCCAAGCCGACCACCGCCGCCCTCGCCCCCAGCCGGTAGGTCGGGGGGGCTACAGTTCGCCGTACAAAGCGAGCCTGGCGACGGGGGCACGATGACCTTCGGAGACTATGCAGACCCACACGAGGCGTGGCCGGTGCCGCGCGCAGCGGCACTGGCGTCGACCGGCCCGGGGCGAGATCGTCCTCGTCGCTTCATGGCGCTGAAGCGGGTGGCGCTCGCGGGTGTAACCGCGTTCATCGCGGTCAACATCTGGACGGGCTGCCCATTGCTGGCGTTATGGGTCGGCTCCCAGGCCGTAGGACAGGGCACGCTGAGCATGGCGGCGGTGTGCGTGGTCATCGTCGTGCTCGCCGCTCTGGTGTTCGTGATGGCGGTCATGCTCACATGGCTCAACGGCGTCTACGACGAGCTGATCGGGCGCCCGCGCACCGAACCTCGGGCGACGTGGTTGCGCAGCATGCGCGCGGAGGGCGAGGGCCGCGGCAGCCACCGCGTGGGAATCACCGCGCTCGAGCGGATCGTGATGATCAACGTGTACATCGCCGTGATCACCCTCGTGGTCTGGTACGTCCTGTTCGCCGGCGCTCCCGCACCGGTCCTGTGCACGCGTTGTTTTTGAGCCGGTCGCCGGACTGCCTGCGGCTAGCTCGCGTAGACGTGGATCTGCACGGGGCTGCCGCCGGCTGACCCCCGGACGGTGCCTGAGCAGAAAGCGGGCTGCGCTATCCAGTCGGCGGGGATTCGCTTGACCCAGCGTCCGTGCGCCACCGTCGCCTGGCCGGCCGCGCCGCCCTGCGCTCTGTGCGCTGGACTGAAACAGCTGATCGACCAGCTGAGATGGAGTCGCGATTGCGCGGAGTCTGTCAGGACCAACCAGAACAGCTGCGGTGGTCGAACGTGGTGGAAGTCTGCCTGCTCCGCGCCCGGCACGCCCGCCGCGCCATGAGCGATCAGCGTTCCATACCCGCTGCCGGCCGCTACGGCGGCAGGACAGACCGCGCTTAGCGCCAGCAGGATCGCGCTCAGTGCGAGCCGGTGTCGTCGGTAGGACCTGTCGGATTTGCTGAAAGTGCTCACCGCAACTAAGTTGTTATACAGACCGGCGCGAAACGCCGCGTCCGAACGGCGCCCCGCTTGCGAGCCCGGTGCTAGCGTGGCGAGGTGAATGCGGCACAAGGTTCGCGCCCTGATCCTCAGCGCGCTTGCGCTCGCTACCGCGGGCTTTGCGAGCGCTTCGGCCGCGAGCCCGCTTGGCCCGGTGTCGGTCAAGGTCTCGCGACAGCCGAGCATCGGCGGCGACGTCAGCGTCAGCTTCAGCGCGCGCGGTCACCTCCCACAGGGCGGCTACTACTACGCCGTCATCGTCCTGAAGGAATACGCACATCATCTGCAAAGCACGCCCCCGCCGTGTGCCATCTCGAGCGACATGAGAAGGACGCAGTACGGCTACTCCCGTCGCGGTCGCCCGGTTCGCCTGACGCTCACTGCCGCACCCTCGGCCAGTAAGCACTGGTGCCCGGGCGGTAGGTACATCGGCGCGGTCTACGCCGTCCCACACAAGCCGCGGTGCGGCGGCTCACAACCCTGCTATGGCCGCAGCACGCAGAGCGGTTCGTGCTGGGACCTCGAAGGCAGGATCGTGTGCGGGGTCGTAGCGATTCCGACCTACTCCTACCCGGGCGGGCTGCCCAAGCCGATCGACCACACCGCGCGCGTGGTCGGGCACTTTGAACTCAGCTTTCCGGGCGCTCCGACGGCCGTCTCAGCTGCGCCCGCAAGAGCGGCGGCCACGCGTCCCGCGAAACCGGCCAGAGACCGAGCGTGGTGACGCTCGGGAGCGGAGCGAGCGCGATGGCCGTGCTGCGGATCGTCGAGGCCGGCAACTTCCCGGCCTCTGCCTGCCGCGAAGTGACCGCTGCGGGGCTGCGCGTCTTCCCGCCGGGTCAGACCGCGTCGAAGGTCGTCCCGTTCCCGTTCCAGACGTGCTCGCGCGCTGGGCAGAGCGTCCTTTCCGTGCGTGCGGTCGCGCTGCAGGCGTAGGGCGGCAGCCAACAAGATGGCTTTCCAACCCGTCGTCGGAGCGTGCGCTCGAGCGCATCCTTCGTGATCGCGACTGCCGCTTCGTCACCCGGACGCGACGAGCAGTCCGCGTGGCGTGGCGGGCGCACGCCAGCCCGCAGGAGAACGTGGAGGTCGGTGGTCCCTCGATCGAGCGGGGATTGCTGCCCGGGCCCGTGGCCCAGCCGGGATACTCCCCCAATGTCCTCGGCGAACCTGGAGCTCGTGCGCTCGATCTACGCGGCCTGGGAACGCGGCGACTACAGCTCGACCGAGTGGGCTGACGCGGAGATCGAGATGGTCAGCATCAGCGAGCTTTTCCCCGGCAACGCCACCGGAATTGCTCAGCTCGCACGATTTTGGCGCGAGATCATCAGCCCGCTGCAGGGCTTCCGCGTCGAGGCCGAGGAGTTCCGCGAGGTTGATGAGGAACGCCTAGTCGTACTCGCCGTGTGGAGCGGTCGCGGCAAAGCAAGCGGTATAGCCGTCCGTCGCGAGGGAGGACACGTGTTCCACATGCGCGACGGCAGGGTCTTGAAGCTCGCCCTCTACGAAGACCGCGCACGGGCGCTCGCCGACCTCGGCCTCATACCGGACACGGGCTCGTAGCTCCGCTGCCTACTCGGAGAGGCCCGCCGCCCGCAACGCCTCTCCGTGATCGAGATAGGCGCGGGCGCGCGAGATCTTGCCGCCGCGAAGCTCGTAGACGACCCCCACCGGCGCACACGCCGCTGCCCTTTCCACGCGCCGCGATTCGACCGAGCATGAGCACGCTCTCGCCGAGATCATGTCGACATCGCGCCGGTTGTGGGCGTCTATTCGTCGCTTGACGATCTCCACGTTCTGCTGCGACATCGCTTACCCCCTCGATGCGGCAAGCCGCTCGGCGGCAGCGCGCCCCGCGTCGATGTCGGTGTAGGTCGTGAGCCGCTCGATCAAGCCGTCCACCCAGACGGTGACGACCGCGTAGCGGAGTTCAGCAACAGCGCCGAGAGTCCCGAGCGCGGGCCTGGCCCCAACCTCTCCGGCGTCTGGTGTGACGATCTCGCTGAGCGCGCCCGGCAGAGCTCGCGCGGCTGCTCTCAGCTCGCGGCGCTTCAGGGATCGTCGGGACTTTGACGCGACGCACGCGCCCGGTCCGTGATCGAGGCGTATAGTCGGGCGTGCGTTCGGGGTCTGAACGCATCAGCCCTCAGAGCGCCTTCGGGCGGTCGGCGCCGTCCGGCGACCGGTAACGCCGAACAGGGAGGGCAGCATGAGATTGAAGGCATTGTGCGTCGGCTTCCTCACCGCGCTGGCACTAGGGGCGTCCGCGAGTGCGGCCTCCGCCATGCCTCAACTATGGCTGCTCAGAAGCCCGTCCGTCAGGGGCGTTGTCGGTGAACATGCGACCAACGAACTGGGACTTGGGCTCACCAGCGGTCCAGGGGAATTCAGTTGCGAAAGAGCGTGGTCTGGAAAGCTCCTCTCGAACGGGAAGACGAGCGACTCACTCGAATTCCCAACCCTTAAACACTCAGGTTGCACATCAGGGTCGGCGTCGCGTGGCGGGCAGGCGTCTACAGTCGTGGCCACCGACAAAGGCTCGTTCAAGGTTACGCTGAAACCGAAGTTGATCGTCGGGGTGCCGGGGGGTGGTTGGTGCGTATATGAACTCAGCACCTTTGAACTCAAATTCAGCCCGGCCGTTAGCAGCAGCCTCTACTTCTACGTCGAAGCAGGAGGTACCGCGACCGCGAAACTCGACAAAACGCTCACCCTGGGCGAAAACTGCTCTGCGACGCAAGCTTGGGAAGTGGTGTTCGAGGGGATCACATCCGAAGCTCTCGACGAATACCACACGGAACCGGTCAGCTAACGCAGGGCCTTGGGCTGGCCGCGCGCTTTCGCCGCACTCGCTCAGGCGAACGTTCCGCTCGCTGCTGTACGCGCTCGGCGAGGATCCCGGAACCGTCATGGAAGAAATGGGCCACACAGACCCCGCGGTTGCGCTCCGTGTCTACCGGCAGGCGATGCGTCGCCACGAGGATGAGAAGACGCAGCTCCGCGCGGCACTCCGGTTAGGTCCGGACCGTCTTCCCATCGCGTTAGCGTGAAACCTCGTCCGGTGTCCTCCTTGGGACTGGTCGCTTCGACACCAACCAGCCTCCAAGGAGGCCCGGATGAACAACGTCCTGAGCTTCTACGCCTAGAGCAGCTTCGCGAGGAACGCCGAGGGCGCAGCACGCAGAGCGGCTCCTGCTGGAAGGTCGAAGGCCGGCTGGTGTGCGGGGTCGTCGCGAACCGGACCTACTCCTACTCCGGCGGACTGCCCAAGCGAGTAGACCGCAGCGCGCGCGTGGTCGCTCGCTTCCACCTCACCTTCCCTGGCGTGTCGCTCGGCTGAACGCGCTCCGAGCGGGCGTGGGAGCACAGGGCCCCACGCCCGCTCGCTTGCGCCGGCGGCTAGCGCTCGCACGCCACCCATCCGCTGGAGCTCGCGCCGCCGCCCTATTTGGTCTTCGTCGCCTTGGCCGTGATTACTTCGTCGCCTTCTTCAAAGCCCACCATCTTGTCGTAGCCGGTGACCTTGAGGTTGGGGCCTTCTTTCGATGCCGACACCAGTTCGCCCGATCCTTCGCCGAATTCCTCAAACGAAGGTTTCGCCGCCGTGCCGTTTCTGAAGCGCGGCGTCCATTCCCCCGTGAAGACCGATTCTCGTCCTTCGCAGTTGATCGTCACGGTGATGCCGGTGGTCCTGTCCCTGATCACATTCGACCCGGCCGGGACTTCCTCCAGTTCCGAGGGCCATGGCATGCCCGACGCGGTGACGCTGACGCCTTTCGGACATTGCGCCGATCGGCACTCGTAGAGGTCGAACAGCACCGTTCCATCGAGACCGGCGTCGCCCCCTTCGGGGTTCCAGACGTTGCCCGCATCTGACTTCTTACACGTGACACCTTGCGCTTCACTGCCGCCGCTGCCGGACCAATGCGGCGGTTCCGATGAGGTCGCGGTGATGTCTTCCTCGCCTGGGGGACCCGTCAGGGCATCGGTGCCAATGACGGGGCTCGTCACCGGTTCGCCTTGCTGCTGGAGTTCGCCGGACCCGGCTCCAAACGTGAGAACGCTGTTGCTGAGAGTCGGCGTGAGCGTTCCGGTGAATGTCTGATGGAACGGTTCGTGCGCGCACTTCACTTCCAATTCGATGCCCGTGATTTCGTCTTTTGGCGGCGAGCCCGCGATCAGGCGCGTGCTCCAGCCAGACAGGTTCTTGGCGATCACTTCGGGGTTTTCGGCGCCGCAGAAAGCGGAGTCGTGACCTTCTTTTGCGATGAAGCAGCTCGACAGCGCGAATTCGCCGAAGCTGTCCTTACCGGCACCGCCGCCGATCGGATTTTCGATCGTCTCTTTGTCGTTCACGGTGCACGTCACGTGCGATTCCTCGGACAGGACGTGTTCCAGCGTGAGCGTGCCGCTCGTGGCGACGGAGACACGTTCGCCTTCTTTGAGCTGACCACCGGTGGGCTTGAGCGTCAGTTCGCCCCACGACACCGTCTGCGCCTTCTTGTTCGGCGGCAGCAGTTTGCCGTTGCTGTACCAGCCGATCGGGCATTTCGACGTGACCGTCGCGCTGAAGTCCAAGCCGACGTCTTCGAGGCCGGTGAAGTCAGCGCCAGAGAAGACGACGAACTGGAGCGTGTTGAGGCCGGTTTTGAACGGTCCGGTGGCGGGGCCGAACGCCCAGCCTCCGGTCGGTGGGCCGTTGAAGTTCGCCGCGGTCGGCGGATTGAACGGCTGATTCCCGATCGGCTGGCCGTTGAGGAAGGCTCCGGCCACGTTGTCGGCAAACATCGTGCCCTGGATCGTGGCGCCCGACACCTGGTTCTGACAGAGCCGGAAGGTTTCGTCGAAGATGAAGTACACCGGTTTCACGCTGGTTTCGCCGGTCGCGTTCTGGCTCACCCAGCTCGCTCCTGGAATCGCGCCGCTGAACGGGCCCGCTGGTGCGCTCGGCGGCCCCATCGCGATGGCGTGGCTGGGCGTCGGAATGTTGCATGCCGAGCCCGTGTCGGGGAACGGGCCCGCATGAGGTTTCGTGAGGGGCGCATAGTTGACCGAGTTGCCAGTGAACGTTTTGAACGCTTTGGGACTGATGCACAGCGAGTTCGCTGCGCTGCTGACGAGTGTTTTTGTTTCCGCCTGCGCGACCACAGGCATCACCGCGAGCGCGACGGCGGCGAGTAGCGACGCCAAGCCGAGTGCGAGCTTCTTGTTCATGCTGTCCTCTCCGTTGTGATTGAGATCCGACGCCTGATGAGCCGTGACACCGTTGCAATGCGTTGTCTGCAGGGGGCACGCGACGGCGCGCGGCCGATTCCGCCCGCGGCCGCCGAGTAACTATCCGGCGCGCGCCCGTATGGGGCGGGACGCACCGACCCGCCTTCTCGAGCTGCACGATTGGACATCTGCGCGATGTCGTCCCCCGTCCCTCTCCCGGCTCTCCCATCGACCCGGATCGAAGAAGACTACCGCTCGCGCTTGTGCTTCGGTGCGCCGAGCTGGCGAGGTACGGCCGAGCCTCCTGGATGACTGAGATGCGGAGGTGACGGCCGGACCATTTCAGCCCTCGCTTCGGCAGTTCCCACTCCGGCAAGGGAGAGCCGCGATGACACCGGATGACCAGACCGGCAGTGCATACACGCGTCAGCGAGAAGGAGGCAGGCCCGAGAGTCCGCCCGAGCCAGAAGGCATTTTCCGAGCGCGCCCGGCAAGATTCGAACTTGCGACCTCTCGCTCCGGAAGCGCGCGGTCGCAGGCTCATACGGCCAATGGTGGCGGGGAGTCTACGGCGCCCGCGCTTCGCCGACGGCGCTCGTTGGCCACTCATCGGCCTAAACCGGGCGAGATCCTGCCCGCGCGACCACGACAGCGGAAGGGTGCGGCGTCGTGAGACCCACACCGCCGGTCCCGGCGCAGCCGCTCACGCACGTCGCCCTGATCGGCGTGGATGCGCCCGGCGCGTGCCCGGACCCCGCCCGCTGCGAGCACCGCTCGAGGCATGCGTCCGGTCCGTGGCACTGCGCGTTCAACCATCCGCGGCCGGCACCGGCCCCCGACCTCGAGCATGAGCGGGCCAGCGCGCAAGGAATTACCAGAAAGTCGATCGCCAATCGGCGCGCAGCTCGCCCACAACTTGAGCGTTTCACCTACAACGGAGAGGAGCTGACAGGTGACCGGCAGACCGAAGACGAAAGCTCGGCGTGAAGCGCAGGCGCGTGTCAAAACCCGTTTCGATCGCGTTGCACGTGAGGCGGTTCTGAAACGCTCGGAGGAGCTGGGTTCGGTGGCGGCAGCGGCGCGAGGCTGCACAGCTTGCACGGCGAGCGCTGCCGGCCGGTGGGCACGAGGGCGAGGAGGATGAGCCGGTCGACGAGGTCGTCGACGCGGAGATCGTCGGGGAGCAGGAGGGCGAGGTGGACGGGGAGTCCGCGTCGGAGGTGTCGTGGGCCGACCTCCCGGACTCCCGGAAATCCCGCTTTATCACCCGGCTTGACCAAGGCTGAAGTCGAAGCGATTGCCGCCGGCATACCGGCGACGGAGACGAGCCGTCAGCCGAGGCGCTGAAGGCCGCAAAGGCGGCGAACCTGTCGGATCTCGCCAGCGAGGCGACCGCTTGGATGAGCATGGGGCTGGGCACCGCTGCGTTGGAGGCGTACTCGCCGAGTGGAGCGGGGTCGCGGCAAAGCAAGCGGTATAGCCGTCAGCCGCGAGGGAGCACACTCTGCCCCATCATGCGAAGGCCGGCGCGAGCGCGCTGCTTCGACTGCCGTCCGTAGTCCGCCACCTCGATATGCGGGCTCCTCCGGACGTCCGCGTGCGCGCTGAGCTGATAGTGTCGGCTCGACGGAACTTGGGGAAGGAGCACCTGAGTACGGAGGGTGGGCCCTGTTGCGCACGGATGCCATCTGACTGGGCGCACATTCAACGAGCTGGGAAGGGCGCACCCGCACGGTTAGGGACGAGTTGGGGGACGGCAGTGGTGAGCAGTTCGAGCTGGACGCTTACGGTTGGCGGAAGCCATGAACTCAGGCCCTGACGGATCAGTACGCCTTTCGCGTGCAGCTTGAACCACGTGGAGTAGATCTCCACCGAGCAAGGGAAGTCAAGCATGACGCTTAAACGATGGAAGGCCATCTTGGCCGCTACCGCAATAACCACAGTCGGCGCAGTCGCTCTGCCCGCCATGGCCCAGGCGACCACAGCCTGGGTTGCACAAACGACCGTCAAACTGCCGCACAACAGCTGTGCAAACCCAGGGTACAACACCATCAAGGAAGCCCTCTCCTCGACGGCGACTACTATCATTGTCTGCGCGGGCAAATATACCGAACAGGTCCAGATCGAACGGCCGGTTAGTATCAAAGCTCCGGGAGGTGGAGTTACGATCCAGTTGCCGGCAACACCGGTGAACTCGACCACACCCTGCGATACGGAGCTCACTGGGTCCCAGCCCAACCAAGACGCCGTGTCGATCTGCACAACAGGCACAGTCAGTATTACCGGCATCAAGGTCGAAGCACTGTGGCCATCCGGGACTTGCTACGACAGCATGTACGGCATCTTCGTGGGCGATGGCGCAACGCTCAAAGCCACGGACGATGAAGTGGTTGGTGCGGGTGCAAGCCCGATCAACGGTTGCCAGGGCGGCGTAGGTATCGAGGTCGGCACTACTCGCTCACCGGGCGAGGTTGGTCACGCGACTCTCGTCGGCGACACGGTTTCCCAGTACATGAAGAATGGCATCACGGATGAATCTGCAGGCTCAAGCCTCAGCGTTACCTCGACGACCGTAACCGGCGCCGGACCGACACCCGAAATCGCTCAGAACGGCATTCAGGTAAGCTTTGGCGGATCAGGTAAAATAAGCAAATCCACCGTCACAGGAAACGAGTGCAACGTCGCAGGAGCCTGTGGTAATAGTACAGAAGATTTGGTAAAGTCCCAGGCGACCGGTGTGCTCTTCCTTGACGCAACTAAAGGTTCGAGCGTGCAAGACTCCAAACTCAATGAAAACGACATTGGCGCCTATGCGTATGCCGAAAAAGAAGTAAACAAACCATGGACAACGATCAGTGGTAACACAATGAACAAGGATCGTTATGAGTCGGTGGTGCTAGATCAAGGCTATGCGGTTGTGAATAAAAACGAAATGACCGAAGGAGAAGTCGGCATCCAGCTGATCCAATACAACGGTCAGGAATTCGGACCCAGGGGCACGGGCTCTGAAGACAACATCGAAAAAATGTCAAGATTCGCGGTCGAAGGATACTCGGACCTCAATCCGGCTGATCACTTCGGCTCGTTTACGATCACCAAAAGCCACATCAGTAACAACACGGGGATCGTATCCACGAACAATCCATCAAAACTCCCAATCACTACAACCGGCAGCGACACCTAGGACAAACGTCTCTTATTTGGCACGGGGCTGGCTCCGGAGGCAACTCCGGGGCCAGCCCACGTAAAGAAGAGTTGCCGGACTTTGGGCGAAGAGGCCCAAGGCATGGGTACGGCGGCATCGGTCGCGCCGTCCACGACCAGGACCTACGCGCACCGACGTTTAGCTTCCCCAAGCAGCCGCGGTCCGGGCCCAACCGTAGAACGCGGTCATTGCAGGACCCGAGCGCAGCCCCGCGCGCGGTGGGAGGCGCGAACAAGCGGCTTGAGGCGAATGTGCTGCCGCCACTGCCGGGCCGGATCACGCCGCACTCGTCCAGGCGAAGCGGTGGCTCGAGCTCGGCTGGGGCGAAGATCGTCCACTGGTAGAGCAGCGCTCGCTCGTGGGTCCCCGGTGCCGGCGCCAGGCCGGCGTCGGGATTCAGGTCGGCGAGATGCAGGCAGATCGCCGCCGATTCGAACACGAACCCTTCCTCGTCCTCGAGCACGGGCACGCGGCCCAAGGGATGGCGGGCGCGGTGCTCCTCGCCCTTGGCCTCCTCGCGCGTCATCATCGTGATCTCATACGGCTCGCCGAGCTCCTCGAGCATCCACGCGACGCGGATCGGCCGGCCCGCGTGCTCTCGGTGATACAGGCGCATCATGCGCGGCACGATAGTGGCCTGTGCGAGAGCCCGCCCCCTGGACACAGGGCTCAGGTTTTGGCGCTGGCCGCGTACTCGCTGTCTAACTACTCGTCGGTGATCTGTGCTCCGTGCTGGGCGGCGGGCTCTGGTCAATTTCCTAAAAATGTGGTTCGCGCCACGCTCTCGAGACCACGCGGATGCGTCATCCGAGCAACTGCACTCCGTCTGGGCCTGCTCATACGTATCGTCTGACACCATGCTGCGCTTCGCGCCGAGCGAACTGACCGACGCTGAGCTAGCGCTGCAGGCGGAGGTGCGGGAGTTCCTCGACGCCGAGTTGCCGCGCGGAAGCTTCGCTCCCGGACTGGGCATGGCGGCGGGTCGTGACAAGAACTTCTCCCGCGCGCTCGCGGCGCGCGGTTGGCTTGGCATGTCCCTGCCGCGCCGGTACGGGGGCGCGGAGCGGGGCGTGGTGGACCGTTTCATAGTCGTTGAGGAGCTGCTGCGCTGGGGCGCGCCGATCCGCTATCACTGGGTCGCCGATCGCCAGACCGGACCGCTGATCCTGCGCTACGGCACAATGGCCCAACGCGAGCGGTTCCTTCCGCGGATCTGCCGCGGCGAGGTGTCCTTCTCGATCGGCATGAGCGAGTCCGAGGCGGGCAGCGACCTGGCCGCCGTCCAGACGCGCGCGACGCGCACAGACGGCGGATGGCGCGTAAGTGGGACGAAGCTCTGGACCGGCGGCGCGCACGAGAACGACTGGTGCGTGGTGTTGTGCCGTACAAGCGACGAGGACGATCGTCATCAAGGTTTGACGCAGCTGATCGTTGATCTGCGCGCACCCGGCCTCACCGTACGACCGATCGCATATCTCGACGGAAGCGAGTTCTTCAACGAAGTCGTCCTCGATGACGTGTTCGTTGCGGACGACCTCGTGGTTGGTGAGGTGGGAGCGGGTTGGGCGCAGAATACGTCGGAGCTGGCCTATGAGCGAGCCGGACCTGAGCGCTGGCTGTCGACCTACCTGGTCGCCGAGCAATACCTACGTGAGCACGGTGCTACCGACGAGCGCGCGGAGGCCGCGCTGGGCGAGGCGGTCGCCGGCTGGTGGGGAATTCGCACGCTGTCGCTGTCGGTCGCGCGCCTGCTCGACGCCGGCCAAGCACCCGCAGCGGAGGCGGCGCTGGTCAAGGAGCTGGGAACGCGCTTTGAGCAGGAGGTGCTCGACACGATATGGCGGCTGGTGCCCGACGATCTCGATCCAGCCGCGGAGTCGCTGTTCGAGCGGCTGCTCGCGGCCGCGATCCTGGGCGCCCCGTCGTTCACCATCCGCGGCGGGACGAACGAGATCCTGCGTTCGGTTGCGGCGAGGGCGCTGCGCGCATGACGGTTGCGGATGGCCTCGCGGTGCTGCGCGAGTGCGGACCCGACCGGACCGCGGAGACGGTGCTACTCGGCGAGTGGCTGCTCGCGCAGGCCGGGCTGAGCGGGGAAGGACTGGCGGTGACCGTCGCGCCGGGAAGCGCCCGCGACAGCGTCGTGCTGCGGGACGGCAGGGTGAGCGGTACCGCGCACCGGGTGCCCTGGGCGCGCGATGCGGCTCGGATCGCCGTCCTTCACGACGGACGCGCTCTGGTGGTCGACCGCGCGGCCGTAACGATCCAGCCGCGCGTGAATCTCGCCGGCGATGCGCGCGACACGGTGCTGTTCGACGGCGCCGTCGCACGCTCTGGCCCCGGCGTGGACGCCGACGCGCTCTTCCTGCGGGGCACTCTGATGCGTATCGCGCTCATGGCCGGAGCGCTCGATCGCCTGTACGAGATCACCGTCCGGCACGCAAGCCATCGCCGCCAGTTCGGACGGCCGATCGGCTCCTTCCAGGCGGTTCAGCAACACCTCGTCATGATCGCTCAGCAGGCCGCACTTACCAGCGTGGCGGCCGACACGACCGCGCGTCGCCCCGGCGGGTTCGAGATCGCCGCAGGAAAGCTGCTCGCCAACCGGGCGGCGCTGAGCGCGGGACGAGCGGCCCACCAGGTGCTCGGAGCGCGCGGCACGATGCGCGAGCATCCGCTCGGCCAGCTCACCCGCCGGCTCTGGGCCTGGCGCTCGGAGTACGGTGACGAGCACCACTGGAGCACTCGGCTCGGTGCGGGCGTTGCGCGCGCTGGTGCCGACAGCGTCTATCCCGCGATCACCGGCGGCTCCACGGTCGTGAGCGTCTGATGCCCGACGTCGTCTTCACCATCCACGGACTGCCGACCGAGCATACGCCGGTGCTGCTCACCCACGGCTTCGGCGCCAGCCAGGCGATGTGGGCGCCCAACTTGGACGCTCTCGGCGTCGACCGCCAGGTACTCACATGGGACCTGCCCGACCACGGCGCGAGCATCCTCCGATCTGATGAGCTCTCGCACGACGGCTGCATCGCGGACATGCTCGGGCTCCTCGACGTGCTCGGCGCGCCACGCGCGGTGATCGGCGGGATGTCCCTGGGCGGATTCCTCTCGCTGCTCTTCTGCGCGCGCCATCCCGAGCGGGTGGCTGCGCTTCTGCTCGTCGACACCGGCCCGGGCTTCCGCGACGGCGCGGCGCGCGAAGCATGGAACACATGGGTAGGCGGATTGGCGGACGACCTCGAGGCGCGTGGCCTGGCGGCGCTGCGACCGAGCCCGGAGACGGCAGTCGCCGAGCATGCGGCCGGCGCCGACGGCCTGGCTGCGGCGGCGCGCGGCATCCTCATCCAGCGCGACGGGGAGGCGTTCGAGTCACTGAGCAGGATCACCGCACCCACTTTGATCGTGGTCGGGGCGAACGACGACCGCTTCCTGTCGGCGGCGGACGCCATGACTCGCCGCATACCCGGCGCCCGCAAGATGATCGTCGCTGACGCGGGCCACGCCGCGAACATGGATCAGCCCGCGCAGTTCAATCGCGCCGTGCTCGAGTTTCTGGAGGAGCTGTGAAGGAGGATTTGACAGTGCGCGTGGGCGAGGACCACGTCGCGACGGTTGAGTTCGACCGCCCGCCGAACAACCACTTCGACGTCGAGCTGATAGCTGCGCTCGCAGACGCGTACGAGGCGCTCGACGAGGACCCCACGTGCCGGGCGATCGTGCTGTGCTCGACCGGCCGGCACTTCTGTGCAGGCGCCAACTTCGCGGGCACAGGCGACGCAGGTGCGCACGCGCTCTACGCGCAGGCGGTGCGGCTGTTCGCCGCGGCGACGCCGGTCGTTGCGGCCGTCCAGGGCGCCGCGATCGGCGGGGGGCTGGGGCTCGCCCTGTCGGCCGACTTTCGCGTCGCGAGTCCCTCCTCGCGTTTCGCCGCGAACTTCGCGCGTCTGGGTATCCACCACGGCTTCGGGTTGACCGTGACGCTTCCGGCGGCCGTCGGCATGCAGGCGGCGCTCGAGCTGCTCTACAGCGGCCGACGGGTTAAGGGCGAGGAGGCATATGCGCTGGGACTTTGCGACCGGCTGGCCTCAGACGACGAGTTGCGCAGCGAGGCGCGCGCACTCGCGTGTGAGATCGCCGCCAGTGCACCCCTTGCCGTGCGGTCCATCCGCCAAACAATGCGCGGCGACCTCCATGGCCGCGTGCGAGCTGCGACCGAGCGCGAGTACGACCAGCAGGCGCCCCTGTTTGCGACCGACGATTTCCAGGAGGGCGTCCGTGCGACCGCCGAGCGCCGAGCGCCGCGGTTCACCGGTCGCTGAGAGGCACGGCACCCTACGCCCGGCGGGGCTGCGCCGTGCGCTCAGGCAACGACCTGTGCGTGGGCAACATGGGAGCCGGCGCTGGGAGTCAGGCCGTCGGTGCGACCGGCACAGTAACGCGCTCCAAGCGCTTGCGGTCCGAGGTTCTCGAGGATCTCTAGTCCCGCGCCGCGCAGGTCGGCAGGGAGCTCGTCGGGGTGAAATCCCGAGACCCAGGGCTCGCCGAGTGACGCGACCTGGGCGCGCGCCCGCTGCATGGGCTCCGGCGCGCCGTCGGGGTCCAGCAGCCTTTGATCGAGGTAGCTGAAGACGAGCTCGCTGCTGGCGACTGCACAGGACGCAATCGCAGCGAGCGTGGCGAGGTTTGCCTCACGGGTGAGATAGGTCGTCACTCCAAGCCACGAAAAGAAGGCCGGGCGATCGCGGCGAAACGACGAGCTCGCAAGCGCATCGTCAAGCGCCGTCTCGCTCAGGTCCGCGGCCACGAGGTGCAAGCCCGGCGGCGGCGGAATACCGCAGAGCGAAAGCCGGACGGTCTTAAGCTCCTGCGTGCTCGGGTGGTCCACCTCGAAGATCTCCAGGTCTCGGGCAAACGGCGGGCGGCGCAGCGCAAAGCTGTCCATCCCGGCGCCGATGATCACATACTGGCGGACCCCCCGCCGGACGGCCTCTGCCAGCACATCCTCGGCGTAGCGGGCGCGCAGAATCACCGTCCCATAGGAGGGATGTGCCCGCAGGACGGTGTCCACGTCCCCACCACCAGCACGCGCGAGCATCGCGTCGCGCTCCTCTGCGAGGACCAGCCGTTCGCCCCAGGCGTCGTCGATCAGCACGGGACGGTCCAAGCGCGTGTGAGCCGCCCGCATCAGCGCCGTCCCCATCGCCGTTGTGCTCGCCCTGCCGCGGTCCATCGCGCGATTCTTGCAGAAGGCTCGTGTGCCGGCGGGAGCAACGAACGTCAACCGGGTGATTTGCAGGTAGTTCCTGAGCGCGCCCGGCAAGATTCGAACTCGCGACCTCTCGCTCCGGAGGAACGACAAGGAGGAAGCGAAAGACGGGCAAAAGTGGCTCTCCCAAGCCAGATGCGCCGTCGCCGGGCGACGGCTGATACCTGCGGATACGGGCCGATTTGGGGCCGTTTGGGCTACTGAGCGAACACAGTGGCCCAAACGATTGTGGCGACCGTGCCCGGTCGCG
>Ga0182024_10011740_pt1 | contig 17507 bp, 13 predicted proteins | sample P32metaG_FD_120480 | JGI IMG/M metagenome (GOLD analysis project Ga0182024, IMG submission 120480) | Permafrost microbial communities from Stordalen Mire, Sweden - P3-2 metaG (Illumina Assembly) | ecosystem: Environmental > Terrestrial > Soil > Wetlands > Permafrost | place: Sweden: Stordalen... | reverse complement strand
TGTAGCCGCTGATCTGGGAGCGCCGAGGGTTGGTGCGGCCGGGCTTTGGGCGCAGCGCCTGTATGTAAACATACTGGCCAAGCCCAAAACCGGGCGCAACGGCCCTCGCCGCCGCAGAGCGGCTGCTACAGAATTTTTTAAACTGCTCTAATGTGGGCGCAATGCGCGAGCTTCTGGTGGACCCCATTGCAAGGCCTCCTATGGCACTTCGCCTGTCGCGGCCTGCGCGATTGCGTCCCGCTGGTCCGCATCCAGTTCCAGCGGCGGCAGATGATCGTTGATAAGTGTCTCGACAATTGTCCGCGACGCATTTGGCCGCCCCAGCTCCCAGGCGTTCCGCCGCATGGCCTCGAGCTGGCCGGGCTGATCGAGCAATTGGTCGATCTTCCACGCAAGCGTGGTCAATTCGTTGGATTTCAGCGCGATCCCTTTTTCCAGGAGATGATCGCTGTTCCGCTCCTCCTGCCCGGGGATCGGATCGACGATGATCATCGGCAGTGAGCAGGCGAGGGTCTCGGCGGTGGTCATGCCACCGGGTTTTCCGATGAACAGGTCGGATATTTTCATGAATTCCTGCATTTTGTCGGTGTAGCCGACCACCTTGAATCGCTCGGCCTGGGGCCCCAGCATCTCCTTGAGGCGATGCCGCAGCTCGTCGTTCCGTCCGCAAATTACGATGCCTTGCACGTCGTGCCGCAATTGCAGAAGCCGTGCCACCACGAATTCCGCCGGCGTCACTCCCAACGCGCCGGCCGATATAAGGAGCGTCGTTTTATTCGGGTCGAGGTGGTGCTGGTACCGGATTTCAGCCCGGTCAATGGGCGTGGCAAACGAGGGGTCCACGGGAATGCCGGAGACCGTGATGCGCTCGGGCGGAAGACCGAGCACCTCGAGGTGGGCCTTCGTTTCCTCAATCGCGACGAAATACCGGTGAAAAACCCTCGAGAGCCACATCGCGTGCATATCGAGGTCCGTGACGACGATCGAGAGATGCGCATCAAGCATCCCGCGCGAGATGAGGTGCGAGATGATCCCGACGGGCATGAAATGCGTGCAGACCGTAATATCCGGCTTGAATTTCTTGATGAATTTCACCAACGGAAGCGCGCTCAGCCGGTCGAGCCGCAGGCGCAACTGGTCGGTCTTCCACGGTTCATCGCTTTGCTTGTAAACCCAGCCGAGGACCTGCGGGGCGGAGCGAATCAACTGGACGTAGAGCTTCGAATAAAAATCCCGGAAAAGCTTGTTCGTGTAGATGAGAGCATCCTTGTTCTCCACGGTCTCGACGCGCGGATCCGCGGCGAATGTCTTGGCGAGGGCCTCAGCCGCCTTGACGTGGCCGGTGCCCGCGCTTGCGGAGAAAATGAGTACGCGCTTTTTCATCAGGGGCTCGTGGTTTGGTGTTCCTTAGATTGGCCGGGGGGTTCTTGCACGTTTAAACAAGTTAGCACAGGGAATTTCGAATTTCTGCCCTCGCGCGACCCTTGCCTACTTTTCGGACAGCCTCTAGCCTCCCGGGATGCTCGATATTCGTCTCATTCGGGAAAAGCCGGATTATGTAAAGGAACGCCTCGCGACAAGAGGCGGCGATGCCGCGACGCTCGTGGATGAGATCCTGGCGTCCGATGCGCTGCGGCGCTCGCTCGAGACACGGCTCCAGCAGTTCAATGCGGACCGGAAGCGAATGTCCAAGGAGATCGGGATGCATCGTGCAAAGGGCGAAGATACTACGGAAATCGAAGCCGAGGTGAGGGTCATGGGGGACGATATTGCCCGGCTCAACCTGGAAACGACCGAGGCGGACGCCCGGCAGCGCGACCTCCTTCTGCAGATCCCGAATTTGCCGCACCCGGCGGCGCCGATTGGCACGGATGCCGCCGCGAATCCAGTGGTGCGGACGTGGGGGGAAAAGCCCGCGATCTCCACGCCGCGCAGCCACATTGAGATCGGCGAGGCGCTCGGGCTCTTTGACCTGGAGCGGGCGGCGCGCATGAGCGGGAGCGCTTTCGCCTGTTACATGGGGCAGGGTGCGCGGCTCGAGCGGGCGCTTATCAATTTCATGCTCGACCTTCATACGCGCGACCATGGGTACACGGAGGTCAGCCCGCCCTTCGTCATCCGCAAGGAGGCGCTTGTCGGCACCGGCCAGTTGCCTGGGAAATTTGAGGAGCAACTTTACCGTTGCGAGCGGGATGAGCTTTATCTAGCGCCAACCGCGGAGGTGCCGGTTACCAATTTGCATCGGGAGGAAATTCTCGCGCCGGCGGATCTGCCGAAGAGGTATGTGGCGTACACACCCTGCTTCCGCCGGGAAGCCGGTTCGGCGGGCCTTGGGACCCGCGGATTGATACGGGTGCATCAGTTCGACAAGGTGGAATTGGTCAAAATGACAACGCCCGAGACATCCTACGCCGAGCTGGAATCGCTTACGGCGAACGCGGAAAGAGTGCTCCAGCTCCTGGGCCTCCACTACCGGGTGATCGAGCTGTGCACGGGGGACCTCGGGTTTGGCGGCGCGAAAACCTATGACATCGAGGTCTGGGCGCCGGGGCAGAATGGCTACCTGGAGGTTTCCAGTTGCACGAATTTTGAGGATTTCCAGGCCCGCCGGCTCAACCTTCGGTACAAGGATGCGGAGGGGAAAAACCGGTTCTGCCACACGCTCAATGGCTCCGGGACGGCTCTGCCGCGCATCTTTGTCGCGCTGCTGGAGGCCGGCCAGCAGCCCGATGGGAGTGTCGTAATTCCCGAAGCCCTCCGAGGCCATTTCGGTGCCGAAAAAATCTCCAAAGCTTAGCCCATCGGCGCCGCCTGGTCCGGCCGATGGGATTCCGGGCGTTGCGCGGACGCGCCGTCTGCTCGCCGGCGTATCCGGGGGCATTGACTCCACGGCGCTGCTGCATGCGCTGGTCGGGAAGGGGTACCGCGGTATCACTGTTCTTCACCTCAATCATGGTTTGCGAGGCCGGGCGGGGGCGGCGGATGCGGCGTTCGTCCGGGCGCTTGCAGAGCGCATGGGGCTTCCGGTTATCATTGGACGCGCGGACGTCGCGGGGCTCGCCCGCGAGAATAAGATTTCCATCGAGACCGCGGCCCGTCAGGCCCGGTATTCATTCTTTGCCAAGGCGGCGCGGGAGGCGCGCTGCAGGACGCTCGTCCTGGCCCATCACGCGGACGATCAGGCGGAAACGTTCCTTTTCAATCTCCTCCGCGGAGGCGCGTCCGGGCTTGTCGGGATGCGGCCTCGGGCAACGCGGGAGATCGACGGCGTGCGGCTGGAAATCCTGCGGCCCTGGCTCGCCGTCTGGCGGGCCGAGATCGAAGCCTACGCGGCTCGCGAGAAAATCCGGTACCGCGAGGACTCATCGAACGTCTCGATGGAACACACCCGCAACAGGCTCCGCTCCCGTGTGCTGCCGATGCTGGCGGAGGAATTCGGCCGCGATGTGCGGCAGAGCCTTTGGAGGGCGGCAGAGGTGCTCGCCGCCCAACAGGAGTGGCTGGACGGATTCGCCCTGGATGGGACTGAACTCCCCGTAAACAGCCTCCGCGCGTTACCCGAAGCACTTCAGCGTCACACCATCCACGGCTGGCTGCGGCGCCATCGCATCCCGCAGATCTCGTTTACCCTTATTGAAAGCATTCGCGCCCTTCTACCGTCCGGCGCGCCAAAGGCAAAATGCAATCTTCCCGGCGCAGCTTTTGCCCGGCGGCGCGCGGGACGGCTGTTTATCGAGCAGGGAAAAGCGGATCTGAAATATCCGGGCTAGGCGTTGATCCCTGAGCCTCAGGCCGATAGAATGCCGCCCCCGATGCCGACCCCATCCCCGTCCCCGACACCGGGCCCGAGCCCATTCCCAACGTCCCCGCTGTCGCCGCTTACCACCCTCTCCCCACTGCTGCAGGTGGCGGCCTTCGTGGCTGGCGGAGTACTTATCTATCTCTTCATGGTGCTGCTAGGGCGCTGGCTCAAGCACCGCGCGGGCGTCCAGTTGAGCGTGATGTACAAGCTATTCGCGGCAGCGCTGGGCCTGTACATCCCGATGATCCTCCTGGGCTGGGCGGGGCCGCAAGCGAGCGCCTACTCACAGGCGGCGGGACGGGACCTCGAGGCGGCCTCCATTCTGCTGGGCGTCATCTTTGTCCTCACCCTGCTGAAGCGATACCTCTGGGAATACTATTTCGGGGAGAAGAAGGGGATGCAGATCCCGAAGTTCCTCCGGGAGATTTTCTCGGCGCTTTTCTTCTGCGCGGCGGCGCTGGTCGTCTGCACCCGCGTTTACAATATTACGGCGTCCTTTGCGCTTCTCTCGTCCACGGTTGTCGTTGGTGTGATCGGCTGGGCGATGCAGGATCTGCTGGGGAACGTGATCGCCGGCGTCGCGCTGCAAATTGGAAAGCCGTTCAAAGCCGGGGACTGGCTGATCATCGAAACGCAGCATGCCGAAGTCATCGAGGTCAACTGGCGCTCGACCAAGCTGCGCACCAACGACGACCATTACCTGGACATCCCGAATAGCTCGATTGTACGGAGCACGATCGTCAACCTTTCATATCCAAGCCACCTGCATGCGATGCGGATGCGCGTCGGCATCGACAGCGAAGCCGCCCCGAACAAGGTAAAGCACGTTCTCATGGAGGCTACGCGGGCGGCCCACGGCGTGCTCGCCTCGCCGCCACCGAAGGTTTTTCTGGTCGAATTCGCCGATTCCTCAATCACTTACGAGGTGAAGTATTGGCTGGAGAATCATGCCGCCTATAACGATATCAGCGACGCGCTGCGCACGTCCGTCTGGTACGGGCTGCAGCGGGCGAAGATCGCGATTCCGAACCCGATTCGCAATGTCCAGATCGAGCGGAAGCGGCCGAGCGAGTTCAAGCTTCCGGATGAAATCCGCGCAGTCATCCGGAACAAGCCATTCTTCAAATGCCTCACGGACGATCAGGTGAAGAAAATCGTCGGCGCCGCGACCGTCTCTCTTTTTGGCAAGGGAGAGCATATCGTCGAGCAGGGGGCGTGTGGCTCGTCAATGTTCATCCTGCTTACCGGGGAGGCGTCGGTTTTCGTCCGCCATCACGACCACGATACGGAGCAGGCGCGCGTGGCGGGGTTGCAATCGGGCGATTACTTCGGCGAAATGTCGCTGTTAACCGGAGAAGCGCGGACCGCTACGGTGGTAGCCGGAGCCGATTGCCACGTCCTGGAGATTGCCAAATCGCAACTCGCTCAAATCCTGCAGGAGAACACGGCGCTGCTCACCAGCCTCAGCGAGATGCTTGCCCAACGCAGGCTCGATAACGAGGGGATCCTGGCCTCGACCGCGGAGCGCCACGTGCTGGTGGGGAAAAAGGAGGAATATACCAGGAGCTTCCTCCACACGGTCGCGCGGTTTTTTGACCTGTAGCCAAGGCTTTTGCACAATGAAAATGCGTCCGGCAACGCCTGGATTAACGTATCGTCCACGTGGGTCAAACCATCCTGATCACCGGCGCCAACCGTGGGATTGGATTCGCCCTTGCCACGGAATTATTGAAGGGAGGACACCAGGTCCTGGCGGCTGCGCGGAGCCCGGCCAAGGCAGTGGACCTCGCGAAACTGCGCGCCGGAAATGAAGCGTCGCTGGCGGTGCTGGAGCTCAATGTGAACTCGGAAAAATCGGTTGCTGCGGCGGCGGAAAAAGTGCGGGCGCTATCCGGTGGCCTGGATGTGCTGGTGAATAACGCGGCGGTATTTCCCGAGGAGGGAGATGAATCGATCTTCGGCATGAAGCTGGAACATTTCCGCGAGGCGTACGAGACCAACGTGCTCGGGGTCATCCGTGTAACGCGCGCGTTTGTGCCGCTGTTGGAAAAAGGGAAGGACCCCCGCATCGTTAATATCTCGTCCGGAGCGGGGTCGATCGCGGCAAAGGACGATTACCGCTATTACGCCTACGCGGCGTCCAAGGCGGCTCTCAACATGGTGACCCGGGGCCTGGCGGCAGAGTTTCGGCCACGCGGGATTTGCGTGGTTGCCATGACGCCGGGGTGGGTAAAAACCGAGATGGGCGGCCCGAATGCGCCGTTGGCGCCGGCGGAATCAGCGCGGGCGATCGCCCGGACGATCACGAAGCTGACGATGGATAAGTCATCGCTATTCCTGGAGCGGACAGGCGGAGAAGTTGAATATGGCTGGTGATGCCGCGGGCGCTTAGCGCCTGTTAACACTGTCGGAGCCCATAGTGTCAACAGGCCCTATCCCTCTCCCGGCTGAAGCGGCGTCGCATTAAACTGCCGGATCGGCGGACCGGCCTTGAATATTCCGCGCTCGGCCACGATGTGCCGTATGGTGAGCGTACTTCCTTGAAGATCGACAGCCATGCGTCCGCTCAGCGGGAGGAAACTTCCCGTATTGATGATGACTCGCGGCCCGCGCTGCCAGTGGCCGTAACAATGAGTATGGCCGATCAGGATAAATCTGGCCCGGGGCCGGAAGGTGCGCGCGAGGACCTCCGCACGGCCGGGCGTGACAGCCCAGGAATGAAATATCTGAAACGGACGCCAGGGAGGCCAGCACTCGCGCAAAACGGTGCGGATGGCGGCGAGCTTATCCCGCCGCATATGCGTCTTGTGAAGCTCGATGGCCAGGGCGGCGCGCTTGCTGGCCTTGAGGCGCTTTTCGAAATCGAGAAAGGCGTCGTCTTTCAGCCCGGCCAATTCGCGCGTGTGGGCGGCGGCGAGGATTTCGGCATCGTGGCTCCAGGGAGAAATATCATGGAAAAGCAAATCGCCATGGGTCACCAGCACCGCGCCGCCGGCAAGGTCCACATGGCTAAGCTCCGAGAGCATCGGGTCGTGGTTGCCGTTGATGAAAACGGGCTGCGCTCCGGCGGCGATGCAGGTCTCGCGCATGATGCGGAAATTGCGCATGCCGATGCGGCGCCCGCGCCGGTAGCGGAGTTCGGCAGTATCCCCGTTGAAGATGACGGTCTTCGCATCGCGAAAGAGCGGGATGAGCTGCTCGGCGCGCTCGATAACGCTGGCAGGATGGCCGAAATGCAAATCGGAGACGATCCTGATGGGCTCTTCAAACTGAGGCGTTTCAATCATTCGGTCGGAGAAAGGGAACGGATGGAGCGCCGATCATGCCGCGGGAAGACGTTGCACCAAAAATGGCGGAAGACAAGAATCGGGGCCGGCTGGAATCCGCGAGCCACGCGCCGCGGCCGGATCCCGGCTCAAGCCTTGAACGCAAGACACTCGTAAACCACCCGATCAGGCTGGTAATTCGACAGCGACCGGAGCAGCACCTTGACGCCCTGGTGTTCCGCGCGGCTTTTGTCCGCGAGCTGGGGAACAAGATTCGGCGCCGATTCCAGGACCTGGACGATGTCGCGATCCTGCCCGAGGACAATCGGCTTCGCGCCGGGCACGACGACGATGGAAATGAAGCCCGAGACACTGGCCAGATCGAGCGGCAGAGGGGACGGGCCAGCCGCGGCGTCGGCGGCGGCGGCGTGGCGAACCTCGAGCTGGATCATCCGCGCCTTGGCCTCCGGACCCGTGGATTCGAGCGCGATGGTAATTGCGTCGAGGAGCTTGTGACGGACGTCGTTCAGGTCCTCGAGGGACTTAAGATCCTGCATCGCCGGCTGCGTCTGGATGGCGCGGGCCAGCGAGGAGATCTCCTTGAGGTAGGAATTTTTCTGCGACTCCGGGACAAAGTACATGACCACCATGTGGACCGGCTGGCCATCCGGGGAGCCGTAATCGATGCCCGCCGGACTCCAGCCGAGGGAACAAACCATGTCGCCATGCGCTGGACTGCGCGCATGCGGGCAGGCCCAGCCTTTGCCGATGCCCGTATTATGCGCGGCTTCGCGGGCGAGAACCTTTTCCGTGATTCCCCCTTCGACGCCGAGGTCCGGGATCGCCTCGATGAGGGTGGCAAGATATTCGAGCGCCTTCTCCTTGTGGTTATCCGGCAATTCGATGAGGCGGCCATCGTGCAGGGCGTCGAGGATGCACTTCATAGGTTAGTCGATCCCGAATTTATTGAAGTACCAGGTCTTCACGAAATGGGTGAGCGTGGAGTAGGAGACGATGAAGATAAACATAAAGCCCCAGAAGCTGGCCGGTAGCGGTATCAAACCCATTCCCCTGGCCAGCGGCGAGTAAGGCAAAAAACCGCCGATGGCCATAATGACAACGGTGGTGAATAGCAAAAACGGACTGGCTGTGCTCTGGAAAAACGGGATCCGCCGCGTGCGGATAATATGGACGATCATGGTCTGGGTGATGATCGACTCGACGAACCACGCGGTCTGAAAGAGCATCTGGTAATGCATCGTAGCCGGATCGCCATCCGCCTGGATCACCTTGCAATTATAGAACCAAAGCATCAGCCCAAAGGTCGCATAGTCGAAGATGGAACTTATCGGACCGACATAAAACATAAACCGGCGGATATTGGCGATATCCCACTTGCGCGGCGTCAGAAGATACTCAGGGTCCACATTATCGGACGGGATGCCAATCTGGGAACAATCGTACAAAAGATTGTTAATCAGAATCTGCTTGGCCGTCATGGGGAAGAACTTCAGCAAGTAACTGCTGCCGGTCATGCTGAACATATTGCCGAAGTTGGAACTGGCGCCCATCCGGATATATTTGACGATGTTATTGAACACCTTGCGGCCCTCGATAATTCCATCCTCGAGGACGAGCAGGCTCTTCTCCAGGAGGATGATATCGGCTGACTCCTTGGCGACGTCCACAGCCGTGTCCACGGAAATGCCCACGTCCGCGACGCGCATGGACGGAGCGTCGTTAATGCCGTCTCCCATGTAGCCGACCACGTGCCCCCGCTTCTGCAACGCGATGATAATGGACTCCTTCTGCGAGGGAGAGAGCCGCGCGAAGATGTTGTTGTTTTCCGCAAGGTCGCCCAGGGCCTTTTCATCCAGGCCAATCAGGCGGTCCCCGGTTATAACCTCGCGAACATCGAGGTCCACATCCTTGCATATCTTGCGGGTAACCAGCGCGTTATCCCCGGTGAGTATCTTGGTGGCGACGCCGTATTGTTTCAGGGATGCTATGGCCTTCGCGGCGCTACCCTTGGGCGGATCGAGGAAGGCGATATAACCGAGAAGGATAAGATCACTCTCGTCCGCGACCGAAAACGTTGTCCTGGACTGGGGAAACTCGCGGTAGGCGATTCCGAGCACCCGGTAACCATCCCGGCTGAGTTCTTCATACTCCTCGAGCAAATCATTCTTGATGAGGTCGATCATCATGTGGACTTCGTCATCCACCTGGTATTGCGCGCAGGCTTTGTAGATGTCTTCGACCGCGCCTTTGCAGATTAACACATGGTCGCCCTCGTAATCGACCACCACCGACATTCGCTTGCGCTGGAAATCGAAAGGGATTTCATCCACCTTCCGGCAGCCGCGCTGCACGTCGAATTCGCTATGCGAAAGGACAGAGCGGTCCAGCAGGTTCCGCAGCCCGGTCTGATAGTAACTGTTCATGTAGGCGTAGCGCAGCACGTCCTCGCTATCCCGATTGGTCACGTCCACCGCCTTCTCGAGAATGACTCGATCCTGCGTAAGTGTGCCGGTCTTATCCGTGCAAAGTATGTCAATCGCGCCGAAGTTCTGGATTGAATTCAGGCGCTTGACGATGACCTTCTTCTTAGACATCGCGATTGCGCCTTTGGAGAGATTGACCGTCACGATCATCGGCAGCATCTCCGGGGTCAGACCCACGGAAACCGAGAGGGCAAAGGTAAGCGCCTGGCCCCAGTCATGTTTGGTAAAGCCGGCGAGCAGGAAAACGATGATCACCATCGTCACCATGAATTTGATCATCAGCCACGTGAACGCCGCGATACCCCGGTCAAAGCTGGTCTCCACCCGCTGGCCGGAGAGTTTCTCCGAGATTGACCCGAAATGAGTCCGCAACCCGGTGTTGACTACCATGCCCCGGGCGGTCCCGCTGAGAACGTTGCTCCCCTGGAAGCAGGCATTTTGAAGCTCGATCACTCCGCGCCCCGAGATGTCCGAAGGGCCTGTGATCTTCTCGACCGGCATCGATTCGCCCGTGAGCGACGATTGGCTCACAAAAAAATCCTTGGCCGAAACGAGCCGCAAGTCCGCGGGGATGATTGCGCCGGCCTGGAGGACGAGTATGTCTCCGGGCACAATATCAGCCATTGGAACATCCGTCTCTTTGCCGCCGCGGACCACCAGGCAATTGGTTTCCACCATCGCCTGAAGTTTCTCGACCGCCTTACTCGATCGATGCTCCTGCACATAGCCAAGCACAACACTCAGCAAGATCATCCCGCCGACGATCCCGGCGGTAACCGGGTCATCCGAGGGGGGAGCCGCCGAGATCACGCAAATGGCCAGCAATTGAATGACCAGCGGGTTTTTGCATCGGTGCAACAACTCCATGAAGACACCGACTTCCTTCTTGGCCCCGAAATCGTTGCTCCCATATTCCCGGCGGGACTCCTCGACCTGGGCTTCGCTCAACCCGGCCTCCGTCACGCCCAGTTTTGCCAGGGCCTCCTCGGGTGAGAGCTTGCAGACATCGATCAGCCGCTTCTCATGCTCGGAAATCGTCGCCGAGGCTACCTTCGCCTCGCGAAGAAAGACCGCCGGATGGATTTTATTGAGGACGCGCCGAAACACGGGAATTTTCGGTCCTCATACGCACCACGGAAGCGGCAGGGAAGGCAATTTTTGATAAATCGGCGCGGCGTGCGAGAACCGCGCGAATCCGGCGGAAGCGGGGAAGAACCCCGGAGCGCGATACTTCCCGCCCGGCGGGCACACTTTTTGCACTCTAACCGGCACGACTTTATGAAAAACAGCCTGCTCGCCCTCTGTCTGGCCCTGTTGCTCACCTCCTGCGCCAGCGTCCGGGTCACCCATACCGATGTCGCCACCGGGGCCACCAACCCGAAGGCGATCTACATCCGCCCCTTCGATGTCAGCGATTGCACATTCATCGGGCGGCACCAATCCGTGGGCGAAGCCCCGATCCGCAAATCGCTTGCTCCCGCGGAATTCAGCGAGGCCCTTAAGGAAGAACTGGAGAAAATGGCGCCCACAATGGTTTTGAGGGATGGCGAGACTCCCCAGACCGGCTGGCTGGTGGAAGGAAGCCTCGATCTGGTCGATTCCGGCAGCCCGGCAAAGCGGGCGGAGCCCTTTAGCAGCCTTTGCGAATACGGAGCATCCCACATCCAGATTCATGTGCGCGTCATCGATCTGGACGCACGCCATGTGGTAACCATCGATACAAAGGATGCAACCGGCACGCAAACCGAGGCGGTAAAGACCAAGGGGGGAGCCGTAGTATATGAATTTGACCTGGCCGGCGGCAGCCGTGGAACCGGCAAACTCGGCTCGATCACCGCGCCTGGACTCAGCTACACGTCGATGTTTGACTATGCCAACGCCGCCGAGCGCATCTACGAGGCGCTGGCGACGAATAAATTCCGGTTTGATGTCCGGGACGGCCCGACGATCCGCTAGTCTCCCGATTTCCCCACCCCGCCATTGAGCCCGGTCCCCCTGACCGGGCTCTTCTCTTGCCAGAGACTGTTTTTGGGTATTGCCAAGGGCTTTCCCCCGGTTACGCTTTTGCGCCTGAAACTCTAGGAGCATGCCCAACCTGCGCAGAATTCCCGCCCTTGCCGGCATCCTGGCGGCTGCCCTGATCGCTTGGCCCCTGCCTCATTCCGCGGCCCAGGGCGCCACGGAAGCGACCTCCTACGTAGTGGCCGACGCCACGAGCGGCAAAGTGTTGCTGGCCAAGGATTCGAGTAAACGGCTGGCAATCGGGAGCCTGACAAATATCGCCACGGCGATGGTTGTGCTCGATTGGCTCAACTCGACGAAACACGACATCAACGAGGCGGTGACCATCCCCAATGAGACGGCCGCCTTCCCCGTAAATCCGATCGGTTTCCAACCCGGAGACCAGGCCACAATCCGCGACCTGCTCTATGCGGCCTTGATGCAATCCGACGACATCGCGGCGCATGCTCTTGCCATCCACGTGGGCCGATTCCTGCCGACTACGGAGGCGGACGAGACGCCGGTCCAGGCGTTTGTGGCGCAGATGAACGCGCTAAGCCGCAAGCTGGGAATGCGCAATACTCTTTTCGTGGATGCAACGGGTATGGAGTTGAACGAGCGCAGGCTGCCTTACTCGACGGCAATCGACATGGCGCAGCTTGCCCGCTACGCGATGAACCGCTCCCAATTCCGCTTTTACGTATCCCAGCGGGCGCGGGTGATCACCGTTGACCATGAGGATCTGACCCCGACTTCGTACGAGCTCCAGAATACAAATCAACTGCTCGGCTCTGAATCAATTGACGGCCTCAAGACCGCCAATACGCGGCGCACCGGCCCGTGTGTAATCCTCTCCGCCGCGCGTCCCCCGGAATCGGTGCAGCAGGGGGAAACGTACATCATCACACCGCGGCGGCTCATAGTCGTGGTGCTGGGCTCCGAGAACCGGTTCGATACGGCGTTTCAGCTCCTGGAGACGGGTTGGCGGGCGTACGATGAATGGGCCGCCGCCGGGCGTCCGCTCAGGGGCGGATAGGCGGGTTTTCGTTGGTCCCCCCCCGGATCTTCACGAAACCAGAAAGACGACAATGGAACGCAGAAGAATCGGAATATTGAACAGCGGCGGGGATTGCCCCGGGCTCAACGCGGTATTGCGCGGCTCAGTGCGGGCGGCGCAAAAACTGGGATGGGAGGTGGTCGGCTTTAAGGACGGCTTCGAGGGGCTGTTGCCGCCGGGGCGTTTCATGATGCTGGACCGCCACAAAACGGCCGGCATCATGCCGCTGGGCGGCACGATCCTGGGAACGACGAACAAAGGGCACTTCGTGGCGAAAGTGGGAGCGCATGGAACCAAGGCCGTGATCGCCGAGGAGATCATCGAGCAGGCGCGGGCAGTGCTCAAGGGCCTGCGGGTGGAAGGGCTCATCATCATTGGCGGCGACGGCTCGCTGAGCACCGCGCTGCAACTGCAAGAGGCCGGAATCCCGACCGTCGGAGTGCCCAAGACAATCGACAACGATCTGGAAGCCACGGCCATGACCTTCGGTTTCGACTCGGCCGTCGCATGCGTGGCGGATGCCCTGGACCGCCTCCACACCACGGCCACCAGTCACCGGCGGGTAATGGTTATCGAGGTGATGGGGCGGCATGCCGGATGGATCGCGCTCTACGGGGGCCTCGCGGGAGGGGCGGACATCATCCTGCTGCCGGAGATTCCGTTCGATTATGACAAGGTGATCGACGCGGTGAACAAGCGAACGGAAGACGGTTGCCTCTCGACGATGATCGTGGTGGCCGAGGGCGCGCGGCCGAAGGATGGCGCAATCCGCACGAGAGCCACCGCAGCGGGTGAATATCGCCTGGGTGGAATCGCGGAAAGTGTGGCGAGTGAAATTGCCGGGCGGACAGACCGCGAGACGCGGGTATGCGTTCTCGGCCACCTCCAGCGCGGCGGCGCGCCGACCACGCTGGACCGCATCCTTGGGACCCGTTTCGGAATTCATGCCGTCGAGATGATTGCCGCGGGCCAATACGGCTACATGGTTTCCTACCAGAATTACCTTGTGACGGAGGTGCCGATCGCCGACGCGGTAAACCGGCTGCGGCTCGTGAACCCGCAGGGCCAGATGGTCATGGCCGCGCGCGCCGTGGAAGTCGAATTCGGGGATTAGGGCCTGTTAACAGGCCCCGGTTCGAGGCGCTACTTAGGCGCTACTTTGGCGACACGCGGACGATTTCCAGCGCATACATCAGGAATTGCGTGATCGGGTCGCCGGTGTCGTGCTGCACAAAAATCAGCGCGTATTGATGCAGCTCCACGCCACCGACGACGGCAATCAGGATTAGCGCGGCCGCCACCGGGTAGCGCTTCACCGCGGCCGCCATTTGCAGGATCGGCCCGGCGGCCAGATAACGGAGCGGCATATCCCACATGGTCGCGTAACGCAGGTTCATGCCGTTTTTGACATTCACCATGACGGCACAAGTGAAGACCATGAAGAGGAGCAGAAAGATCCCGGCGCGGCTCTCCCGCCGCAGGGCGAATATCCCGCCGATGGCCGGGATCAGCACCGTCGGACTGACGAGCATGAGATCGACGATGTAACGGAACCACGGACCGCCGCCGCTCTCGTAAGCAAAGGACATCTTCTCGGCCTTCGTGACCAGCAGCCGGTAGGCTTCGATCAACGTGTGCGGGCTCCCCGCAAGGCTGATGAGGACCAACGCCCCGAGCACACCGCCCGCGACGGTGGCGATCACCGTGCTCCACGCCGCCTTGCCAATATTCAGGCCCGGGAAGATCGCGGCGGTACAAATGATTCCGCCCAATCCCACGGCCGCAAAAAATGAGTTCTCCTTCGTCAACACCATTACCGCGATGGCGCCCGAATAGGCGGCGAGCCAGCCCAGGCGCCCAGGCCGTTGCAAATTCTCCCATAGCAGCCAGAGCGAAAGCAGCGCCCAAAACGCGAATACACCGTCCACCAATTCGCGGTGCGCCATCACCAGCTCGAGCGGCGCCACGGCCATCAAGGCGCCCACCACGAGCGCAACCCGGGTCCCGCCCAGCCGAAAGGCGAACAGGCCGGAAAGCAGAAAGCTCAGGACGGAGAAGATCGCGGCCACATGCCGCAGCGCCATTTGAGGCCCGGTATGAAAAGCCGCGTCCCATGCCCAGCCGCACAGGATATAGACGCATCGGGTCGGCGGCAGCATGACCATGTCCATCTTTGTCTGCGCCCGGACGTAATCCTGGACCAACAGGGCGTACTCGAACGGCCCGACCACCTTCACCATCTTCACGTTCGTGATGTATAGATACTCATCGACTGTGAGCCGGTCCGGCACGCCGAAGCAGGGCAGCAGCCTGAGCGCAAGACCCACGATGAGGATCGCCAGCGCGCCAGCCAGTTCCAGCCGGTACCGCGCGAAAATCGCGCGAGAGGCCATTGATGGGCTCGCGGGCGCCGGCGGGGCGGCAATTCTATCCGCTGTCAGCGGAGCAAGCTGAAGAGCGGCCGGGGCGGGGCTTGAAGGCATAGGAAGGTCTTGGGCACTCAAAGCAGAGAAAGCAAAGCCCATGCCCGGGGGGCTCCGCCCCCCCCCACTTGCACCTGCACTTTAACTTGAACCTGAACTCCCCGGAAAGACCCTCACAACTTCGGCAACGGTCCGCGCGTCCCTATCGCCCCCGCCAAATCCTGGAACTCCTTCTGCCCCGGGCCAAGCCGCAGCGCCTCATCAATGCTCGCCCGGGCGCTATCCCATTGTCCCAGTTCCGCAAAGGCCCGCGCCTGCAGGTAATGCGTCTTCGCGTCGGATGGATCTATATCCACCGCCTGGTTGAAACAGCGGATCGCAACCGGCCACGCCTTCTCTTTGCTCGCAAGCACACCAAGATTATTCCACGCGCCAAGGTGCCGCGGGTTCAACTCAAGCGTCTTACCGTAGAACGTCTCGGCGCGCCTTTTGTCGCCCTGCTGCTGCCAGAGGAGGCCGAGCGCGAAATTGACCTCGGAGTTATCCGGGACGTAGCGGTACGCGGTCTCCAGATCATGGCGCGCCACCGGGTAGTCCTCCTCATCCAGAGCTTTGATGCCCGTATTATAGTAATCCAGCGACCAGAGCGCCGCATCGGCAGGCGGCGTTGCAATGCACATGGCCACTGCAATGCCGGCGCATGCATAGGAGAGCGCCGGCGCCCACCGGGCGCCATTGAGGAAGCTCCATAACTCCCACAATCCATAGGCCCCAAGTATCAGCAGTCCCGGCACCGCCGCCAGGCGATAGCGCTCCGTCACGAAAACAGGCATCAGCGCTCCCATGTGTAGAAGAACCGCGGCGACCACCCATCCGGCTCTCCGCCGGGCCAGCGCCATGATCATCCCTGGAATCGCCAGCGCCGCCACCCAGCCAAATCGCGGCCCCGGCACCAGCAGCCCCCCCTTGCTGAACAGCGTGATCAAGCTCAGGTCGTCGTATTGGAAGCTGTTCCAAAAGTTCACAAACTTCCTGCCCATGAGCCGCAGCCACTCGAGCCGGTGGGAGGCAATGTAATCGTGCGCCCTGGCCGACCAGTATTGCGACACTTCGTAATGTTTGAGCGGCCGGCCCTCGGCCTTCTCGGCCAGCGTGATCGAGTCCTTTAGCATCCCCTGCTGCGCGGCGCTCATCCCGGGGGGCATTTTGGGATAGCCGGTCGCGTATGGATTGTTTCCGACATAAAAATTGAGCCCGCTGTGCGCGGATAGCATCACCGGCTCATGCGCCACAAAGTAATTGTGCACCCAGCAGGGCGAAGACCCGATAGAGAGTCCAAGGATGAGAAGTACGGCGGCCGCAACGGGCCGGAGCGCGGAAACCTCGATTTTCGATCTCTTCCATCCGCTGATGATCGCGGCCAGCGCCAGCGGGACCAAAAAGAGGATCGTCGCAACAATCATCGTCTCGAATCCGATCAAAATGCCGATCGGCAGCCATGGAGCCCATACTGAAAACGGTTTCTTTCGCTGCCGGCTCAACTCCCACACGCAATACCAAAACGCCGCCACGGCGATCGCCGTCGGCATCAGAACCGCTGAGAAAACCTGCGCCGGCTCGTAAATCGCCCACCCAACCGCCGCGATGCCGCCGATCAACCGCGCCCTCGGCATCTCCTCACGGTCCGGACCAGAAAATGCCTCGATCGAGAGCTTCCAGATGAACAGAGCGGTAGTCGCATCGGCGAGAGCCTGTATCAATCCTGCGACGATTGAGACCCAAAATCTATCGTAATTGAGAATCTTGAAAAGAATTCCCAAAATAAATGGATATCCCGGCAATCCATAAAACGATTGATGATCGGTCAAAAACCCATGGGCAATCTTCAATCCCCAATCGCTGTAGAACTTCATGTCCCCGCCGTTCGGGAGAAAAAACGGCATCGCCGAGAGCCGGACGATTACGTAAAGCCGGACCGTAAAAGTCAGTAGGAAGAGCCATTGAGCGGGAGAGAAATGGCGCTTGAGCATGGGGCGCGGCATTAAAGAGCAAGCGGTCTGCCGCCAGAGGCGAAAAGTGGGGGGGGTGAGAGTGGGTAGGGAAGAGGAGGGCGAGAGAGTTGGCATTGCACCTGCTTGAACCTCCATCGCCACTAGCGTTGCCGCTACTGACAATAAAAACCATAAACAAACAGAAATCATCCTAATGATCCAGAAACTACAAACCCGCCGTGGCGGCTTCACGCTCGTGGAAATCATGATCGTGGTCGCTATCATCGCACTCCTGGCCGCTATCGCGGTCCCCAACTTCCTGCGTGCTCGCAAGCGCTCGCAGGCCACCCGCATCCTGGAAGACCTCCGCATGATCGACAGCGCCACCGACCAGTACGCCATCGAGAATAACAAGACCTCCGGCATGAACCCCACCTTCACTGACCTCAAGAATTACCTCAAG
>Ga0182024_10011739_pt1 | contig 17508 bp, 12 predicted proteins | sample P32metaG_FD_120480 | JGI IMG/M metagenome (GOLD analysis project Ga0182024, IMG submission 120480) | Permafrost microbial communities from Stordalen Mire, Sweden - P3-2 metaG (Illumina Assembly) | ecosystem: Environmental > Terrestrial > Soil > Wetlands > Permafrost | place: Sweden: Stordalen... | reverse complement strand
TTCTCCCACATGACATCACTAACCACCGCAAATGCAGCCGAACCATTTACGGTTACAAATTCGGCCGCCGCACAAACGACCGACGCCGATGACCCATCACTGCTGCTCGACTTCGGCCGCGAAGTCGCAGGCCGCCTCTTTATCGAGTCCGCGTCTTCCGCCGCCGCGACCGTCTCGATCGCCTACGGAGAGTCCGAGATCGAGGCCCTTGCGACCGGACTCACACCCGGACAGCAGGGCGGCAACTACCTCGGCACCAATCTACTCGAGGTTCCCGCGAACGGCATCGCCCGCGGCCCCAAGTCCGGGTTCCGCTACGTGCGAATCCGTTTTCTGCGGGGCGCTTCCATCACCGCCTTCAAATCGATTCGCGTCGAAGGCATCTACTATCCGGTTACCTACGCCGGCTCTTTCGAGTCCTCCGATCCGCTGCTGAACCGCATCTGGGAGACGGGTGCCTACACCGCTCATCTCTGCATGCAGGATGGCATCTGGGATGCGGTCAAGCGTGACCGTGGTCGCTGGGCCGGTGATCTGGATGTCGAGGGCCGCGTCATCTCCGCCGTCTTCGGCGATCGCGCGCTGATGGAAGAGACCTTGCACGCTTTGGTTCCCTCCGGCGATGGCCACGTCAACGGAATTCCCTCCTACTCCGCCCTTTGGATCACCTCGCTCGCAAGCCTTTATCAGCGCTCCGGCGACATGGCCTTCCTCGCATCCGAGCACGACGACCTGCTCCGCATACTCAACGCGATGGACGCAAGCCTCGATGCACACGGCCTCTTCGACAACGCAAAGCACCAATGGCTCTTTGTTGACTGGGCTCCCGGCCTCTACGCTTATACGCCCGAATCCCGCATAGGAACCGAGCTTCAGTACATCCGCGGTTACTACGCTGCGGCTACTCTGCTGGCGGATCTCGGCGACACGGCCAACGCCCTGCGCTACGAGGCGCAGGCCAACAAGGCGCTCGCCGCGGTCCATACGTTGCGCGATGCGAACGGAGCCACCTACGGCGGCACCTGGCAACTCAACGCTCTGGCTGCACTCACGGATGAGCCATCGACCAGGCCGGCACTATGGGACAATGTGCTCGCACACGTCAAGCAGGACGGCCCGTCAGATCAGGTGATCAGCCCGTACTTCAACATGTACTTGCTCGATGCCATGGCCGCGGCCGGTCACCCACGCGAAGCACTCGATTGGATGTGCGCCTACTGGGGTGGCATGCTCGCCGAAAGCGCTACCAGCTTCTGGGAGTCCTACGATCTGCGCTGGCCGAAGGCGAATCCTCACCTTTCGCTGCAAGCCGACGGTACCAGCGGCTACTTCGTATCAATGGCACACGGCTGGTCGTCCGGTCCCGCGGCTTGGCTCACCGAAAACGTCCTCGGCATCACACCCGCCAGCCCCGGCTACGACACCGTCAACATTCGTCCCCGCCTGTTGGGGCTTCAGTATGCACGGGGTTCGGTCCCCACGCCGCATGGCACCATTGCAATTCGCATTGATCAGCGGAAAGGGATCGACCTCGACCTTCCACCGGGGGTGACCGCCAATGTGGAGTACGAAGGTCGCTCCACGAACTTTCGTACAGCCGGTCACTTTACCATTCCTGCGGCTAGGTAGCTCTTCCGCGTCGCTCCACGAGCAGCAAATGCTCGGCAACCAGCACCGTCTCGTCGCGCTGATTCACCACCTCCAGCGTTTCCACTACAATCCCGTGCTCCGGCCGCTTCACATCCCCGCGCATCTCCTTAATCGTCGCTCGCACGCGGATCGTGTCGTTCAGAAACACCGGCCGCACAAAGCGGAGACGATCATACCCGTAGCTCATCGCGCGCGGGTTGATTACTCCCGCGGTCATTCCCACCGCCACGCTGAACACGAGCGTTCCGTGCGCCATTCTCTGCCCGAACGGCTGCGTCTTGCACCACTCCGCATCCATGTGGTGCGGATAGAAGTCCCCGGTCTGCCCCGCGTGGATCACGACGTCCGCCTCGGTGATCGTCCGGCCGACTGTCTCCCGGTACGTCCCGGCAACAAAATCCTCAAAGAACATCTCACCCATCAAGCTCGCTCCATTCCGCTTGTTCCATTCCTCGGAACAACGTCCCGCAATATCCCTCAGTCAACGTATCATCTCCATCGCACCGCAGGTTATCGAGCTACCATCATCTAGGCCATGATCGAACTCACCGGCATCACCTGGAACCATACGCGCGGTTATCTTCCCATGGTGGCCACGGCCCAGCGCTTCTCGGAACTTCATCCTGACGTCTCGATCACCTGGCATAAGCGCTCGCTGCAGCAGTTCGCCGACACGCCGCTCAGCGATCTCGCCACCCGTTTCGACCTGATGGTGATCGACCATCCTTCCATTGGCGAAGCCGCGCAGCACAATCTCCTGCTGCCCCTCGACCGATACCTTTCAGCTGCCTTCCTCGCCGACCAGGCCGCCAACTCCGTCGGTGGATCCCACGCCAGCTACAACTACGACCACCATCACTACGCGCTCGCGATCGACGCCGCAACGCCGGTCTGCGGCTCTCGCCCCGATCTGCTCCAGCGCGCGAACGTCGAGCGACCTGCGACCTGGGAAGATCTCCTCGCACTCGCGCGCCGCGGACTCGTGACCGTTCCAGCCATCCCCATCGACAGCCTCATGAACTTCTTCATGCTCGCGAACGCACTTGGCGCCGAGCCCTTCACACTCGCGAACGAGGTGACCGCAGAAGCCGTCGGCATCCATGCCCTCCAACTCCTTCGCGAACTCGTACACCTCAGCGCCGCTGGCTCTCTCGACCGCGATCCCATCCGCACCTGGCAACTCCTCGCGGACCGCAATACCGTCGCCTACTGCCCGTTCGCTTACGGCTACTCGAACTATTCGCGCCCCGGCTACGCCGCGAATATCCTGCACACCGGAGGTCTGGTCAACTTCAAGGGAAGCCCGCTCCGCTCGACGCTTGGGGGCGCAGGCCTCGCGATCTCGCGCACGTGCCGGCACGCGGGACACGCGCTTGCCTACGCCGAATTCGTCGCCGGCCCGTCCACGCAGACGACGCTTTACGCTTACTCCGGCGGGCAGCCCGGCCATCGCGCCGCGTGGCTCGACCCGGCACTCAACGTCGCTACCAACAACTTCTTCAGCAGCACACTCGCCACACTCGACGGTGCCTGGGTGCGCCCACGCTTCCCCGGCTTCATCGCGTTTCAGGATGCGGCATCAAACCTCGTCCACGCTTACCTGGTTCATGGCGGCCCGGAATCGGAAGTCCTCGACAAGATGAACTCCGCCCTCGACCACGCACAAAGGAAGGATGCATGAAGCCCCTCGCCGGTCTGCTCGTTGTCGACTTCTCGCAGTTCCTCGCCGGCCCCTCCGCCAGCCTGCGTATGGCCGACCTTGGCGCTCGCGTCATCAAGATCGAGCGCCCCGGTACGGGCGATCTCTGCCGCCAGCTCTATATCTCCAATCTCTCGCTCGACGGCGACTCCACGCTCTTTCACTCCATCAATCGCAACAAGCAGTCGTATGCGGCAGATCTCAAGGCTCCCGAAGACCTCGTCCGCGTCCGCAAGCTGCTCATCCGCGCCGACGTCATGATTCAGAACTTCCGGCCCGGCATTATCGAGAAGATCGGCCTTGGCTACAACGCCGTTCGCGAACTCAATCCGCGCATCGTCTACGGCGAAGTCACCGGGTACGGCAGCACGGGGCCGTGGCGCAACAAGCCCGGCCAGGATCTCCTCGTCCAGTCACTCTCCGGCCTGCCCTATCTCAACGGGGATGCTGCCCAACCGCCCGTCCCGTTCGGCCTTGCTGTGGCCGACATGATGGCTGGCGCGCATCTCGTCCAGGGTATCCTCGCCGCGCTGCTTCGCCGCGGCATCACCGGCGCCGGGGGCAAGGTCGAGGTATCACTCCTTGAGTCCATCCTCGATCTGCAATTCGAAGTCCTCACCACCTACCTCAACGACGGGGGCAAGCCACCCCAGCGCAGTGCCGTCAACAACGCACACGCCTACCTTGGCGCACCGTATGGCATATACGCAACGGCCGATGGCCACCTCGCGCTTGCCATGGGCTCCGTCGTGCGCCTCGGGGAACTGCTCGACTGTCCCGCACTCACCACCTACATCAATCCCGCGGCACTCTTCAACCAGCGCGACGAGATCAAGTCGATCCTTGTGCAGCACCTCAAGCGCAAAACCACGCAGCACTGGCTCTCGATTCTCGAGCCGGCCGATGTGTGGTGTGCCGACGTGCTCAACTGGGACCGCCTCTTCGCGCACGAAGCCTTCCAAGCGCTGGACATGGTCCAGACCGTGGACAGCCGACCCGGCGCCGTGATGCGTACTACTCGCTGCCCCATCCGCATCGACGGAGAAGTCCTTATCAGTTCGCTTGCTGCGCCACATATCGGCGAACACAACCAGTTCCTCGCGGAGGAATTTGATTTGTAATCAGAGTTGAGGCATGAATGGAACGCTCAAGCCTGTTTCGCATTGCCGTCCGCAAATATCCGCCATTCGAGAAGGCGATTCGAGCGCAGTGGGATGCATTTGAGTCGGCCGCCCAGACCGAACTCGCTCTAGACCTCGTCGCCCTCGACCTGCATCCGCTCGAAGAAGCTCTCTTTGCTTCGGGCGGCATGCGGAACGGCGACTGGGACATCGCGTTCATTGCCACCGACTGGATCGCTTCGGTCCATGCGCAGGGTTGCGCCGTAGACCTCGCTCCGATGCTGGCCTCGGCCCCCCCGCAGGACTACCCGCATGGCTGGACCGACTCGCTACTCCGCCTCCAGCGCATCGGTGAAACAGTGCTTGGCGTTCCGTACCACGACGGTCCTGAGTGCCTCATCTACCGCCGCGACCTGTTCGACGATCCGGAACTGCGCGCGCTCTATCAGCAACAGTTTGACCAAACCTTGGCCCCACCCACCGATTGGCAGACCTTCCACCGCATCGCGCGCTTTCTGCACGGCCGGCGTCCCGGCCTCTCCGGCACCGCCTTCGCGGCGTTCCCCGACGGCCACAATTCCGTTTACGACTTCCTGCTGCAACTTTGGACGCGTGGCGGCGACCTCTTCGACTCGGCCGGCCGTGTTCACTTCTGCACGTCGCAGGCGGCAAATGCCCTGAGTTACTATCGAGCGATTCTCGCCGACCCGCAGGCCGTGCATCCCGACTGCGCAAAGCTCGACTCGGTCGCCGCCGGACTCGCCTTCGCAGCGGGACACGTGGCTCTCATGATCAACTGGTTTGGCTTTGCCACGATGGCGCACACTGCGCCCGAATCCGCCGTGCGCGGACTTGTGGACGTCACCATCGTCCCCAGCGCGGAGCAGCGAAGTACCGCCTCACTCAACGTCTACTGGATTCTCTCGATCGCGGCTGGCAGCCCGCACCCGCAGCAGTCGTGGCAATTCCTGCGCCACGTGCTTGCGCCTGCCATGGACAAGCTCACCACTACCTCCGGCGCTATCGGCTGCCGCCGAACCACGTGGAATGACCCTGAGATCAACGCGGCGATCCCGTTCTACCACCGCATCGAACAACTGCACGCCAACGCGCGCGAGATTCCGCAGCGCGCCGACTGGCCGCGCATCGCATCCATCATCGACACGCTGGTCACAGCCACCATCACCACGAACACGCCCGTCGAAGAACTCCTGCGTCAGGCCGACGCCGGCATGGCAATCTGAGCGCAATCTATCGCGTCTTCAGATAATTCCCATACCCCACTATGAGCGTCGACAACACCAGCAGCACAAATCCGGTCGCGCCCATCACTCTCGTGCGACGGCTTGTTCCCCGCCACTCGTGCAGCACTGCGCCCCACAACGTCGCAAATAGAATCGTCCCGGCCATATGCAGCGTCCAGCTGCTGAAGTCGTACTTGCCCATCTTCGTCTGGCCCATCGAGTAGAAGAAGAACTGCAGGTACCACAGCAGCCCGGCAGACGCCGCGAATGCGTAATTCAGCGCGGTCCGCCTGGGTCCGAGCCGCTCGCCTCCATCCGCTGCCCGGCCCGCAAATTGCGCCGCCGTCCGGTTCCGGATCAGGAGCCCGCCACACCACAACGCGTTGGTTGTGAACCCTCCCCACAGCACCACCACCAGCGCCGGAAGACTCTGCCACAGATCGCTGCGGCCGTGCAGTAACAGGACCGCCCGCGTCACGTCGCTCACCGGCTTGCCAGCGGCCAGCCCATACGCAAAACACGCGCTCATGATCCCGGCAAACGACGCAACCAGAATCCCCCGTCCAAACAAATACTCGCCTTTGCCTCCCGGAGCTGCCGCCTCTTCCGCCTTCCTGCCCGCCAGCTCGCGCTCCTTCGTCCTGCCGGCGAAGCCGCTCACCACAACTGCTCCCAGGCACACGGCGACCCCAAGGATCACCACCTGCCCTGCCCGCTCCCGCGCAATCGCGCCAAGCTGCCCGGCAAACAGCGGCGGTACCAGCGTCCCGAACGCTGTGCTGAATCCCAGCGCGATGGTGTATCCCAGCGCGATCCCCAGGTACCGCACCCCGAGCCCAAACAGCAGCCCGCCCACACCCCACATCGCTCCCCAGAACCAGGTGTAGAACAGCGCGCTTCCACCCGCGCCATGCAGGATCGCCGCAAACCCGGGAACCAGCAGTGCGGCGAAGATCGGTGGCACCACAATCCAGCTGAAGATCCCCTGCACCAGCCAGTAGATCTCCCAAGACCAGCGCCGAATGCCCCGAAACGGCAGGTAGCAACTGGCCGCCGACAAGCCGCCAGTCCAGTGCAGCAGCACTCCAAGAAACGGATTTGGATTCAACCGGCAGCCCCTGAGCAAACTGCCCCATGCTAGCGCAGACAACTCCAGTAGCATTCTTTTACAATTCCGCCAAGCGGAACGTGGCATAAGACGTCCCAAATATCGTAACCAGTGGCCCCGCCTTTTCTCACGGCCAGCCGACCATATTCCGCAATCGTCCTTGCCTGTTCCGGAAAACGGAATATAAGATTCTGACACTCTTGGAGCCATGTATGAAAATGCCGAAGCCTGAAGGGAAGACGCCTCCCATGACTGCCGAGGTGCCCGCACCTGTCCGCCGCGGCGATCGCAACGAATCGCAGACCGTTCTGCGTGCTTGCGAGGTGCTGAAGGTCTTCCGTTCCCTGGGCGAGGAACTGAGCCTCACCGAGGTCATCGAGCGCACTCATCTGCCCAAGACCACTGTCTTCCGCCTGCTGCGGACTCTCATACACGGCGGTCTCCTGGAGCGCGCCAGCTCCGGCGTCTATCGCAACCGCTTCGGCCCGGTCACGGCTCGTCCGTTCCGCATAGGCTTCGCGGCGCAGGGAGACTCCGACTTCTGTCGCGCCGTCCTGCAGAGCGTCGAGGCGGCCGCCGCCCGCGAACACGTCCACCTCATCACCGTCAACAACCGCTACTCCGCCCGCGAGGCCCTTCGCAACGTCGACATCCTCATCGAAGAACGCGTCGACCTGGTGCTTGAGTACCAGACCTACGAGCGGGTCGCTCCCGCCATCGCCTCCAAGTTCCTTGAGGCCAACACGCCGGTCATTGCCATCGAGATCCCGCACCCCGGTTGCCCCTACTTCGGTGCGAATAATTACCGCGCCGGGCTCATCGGCGGAAAGGCGCTCGGCCGCTGGGCCCGCGAGAACTGGGGCGGCAAGGTCGACCAGCTCGTGCTCCTCGAACTCCCCATCGCCGGCTCGCTGCTCGAACTCCGCATCACCGGCCTGGTCGACGGTCTGCGCGCCGAACTCCCTTCCGTTGTCAGCGTTCCAGTTGCCCATCTCAATGGCCGCGGCGACTTTGAGCAGGTCCTCGAAGTCATTCGCCAGTATCTTCGCCGTGCCCCGGCCCGCCGCACCCTCGTCGGCACCGTCAACGACATCTGCGCCATGGCCGCACTCCATGCCTTCGAGGAGATCGGCGCCAGTGAACGCTGCGCCGTCGTCGGCCAGAACGCCATCCGTGAAACCCGCAACGAACTTCGCCGCCCCGGCACTCGGCTGATCGGGACCGTTGCCTACTTTCCGGAGCGTTATGGCGATGCCATTATCCCGCTTGCGCTCGGCATGCTGCAGAAGAAGTCCGTGCCCTTTACCGTCTTCGTCAAACATCAGCTCATCACGCCGCGCAACGTCGACCTCATCTATCCGCTCGATGAACGTCCGGACTCGAGGCTTGGCTTCAACGGCGCCGCCGCTCGCATTGCCTCCGCTTCCATCGCGGCGGTGCGATGACTGTGATAGGTCTTCCCATGCGATGGACCCGCCGAACCTTCGTTGCCACCGCAGTCGAGGCAACCGCTGCTCTCACCGTGGCGCCCCGCATCCTGGCGTCGCCGGCCGAGTCGTCGCGCGAACCACTGCGCCAGTTCGACTACGCCGACGTCCAGCTCACCGGTGGCCCATTCGCCCAACAGTACGACGCCCTCCACGCCCATTACCTCGCCCTCTCCAACGATCGTCTGCTCAAGGTCTATCGCCAGCGCGCTGGCCTGCCCGCCCCCGGCCGCGATATGGGCGGCTGGTACGACATCGACGGCTTTGTCCCCGGCCATTCCCTCGGCCAGTACATCTCCGGCCTCGCCCGCTTCGGCGCCAGCACCGGCGACGCCGCCTGCCACCAGAAGGTCCATGACCTCGTCGAAGACTTCGCCGCCACACTCGGCCCCGAAAACCAATCCATCCTCCGCCCGCAAACCAATCTCTGGATCTGCTACACCCTCGACAAGCACTTCGCCGGCCTCATCGACGCCGCGACGCTCAGCAGCATGCCCGCCGCAAGAGACATCCTCAGCCGCGTCCTCGCGGGCGCGCAGCCACTTCTCCCCGCGCGCGGACACGATCGTATCGGCAAGAAGGACCCTCCCTACGACGAGACCTACGTGATGCCGGAGAACCTCTTCACCGCCGCCGCGCTCACCGGCAATCCAGCTTTCTCCGATCTAGCCCACCGTTACCTCCTCGACCGCGAACTCTTCGATCCGCTCGCACGCGGCGCTGATCCCTTCCCTGGCCAGCATGCCTACTCGCACGCCATCGCACTCAGCTCCGCGGCCAGGGCGTGGCTTGTCCTCGGCGATCCAAAATACAAGCAGGCCATCCACCAAGCCTTCGATTTCCTCACCACCCAGCAGCAGTTCGCTTCCGGAGGCTGGGGCCCGAACGAGACCTTCGTTACCCCACATCGAGGCGAGCTCTACAACTCTCTCTCCACCACGGTCGATCACTTCGAGACGCCCTGCGGCGCGTACGCCGCCACCAAACTCGCCCGTTACCTCATCCGCTTTACTCCCGCGCCCGCTGACACGCGCCACGCCGACAACCTCGAGCGCGTCCTCTTCAACACCGTCCTCGCGGTCAAGCCCCCCGACTCCGACGGCGACTATCCCTACTACTCCACCTACTCGCCCGCGACCACCAAAGTCTTCTACCCGAAGAAGTGGCCGTGCTGCTCCGGCACCCTCGCCCAGACCGTCGCCGATTACCCGCTTAACCTCTACTTCCAATCCGACGACGGCCTCTACGTCAACCTCTACACGCCCTCGCGTCTCCGCTTCAACTACGCCGGCACGCCAACCGAGCTCAAACAGGAGACCCGTTACCCTGCCGAAGACAACATCACCCTCACCCTGCGACCCGCTAGCCCCGCTGCTTTCGCGGTTTACCTCCGCATTCCCGGGTGGCTCACCCAATCCGCAACCGTCCGCCTCAACGGCAACGCACTCTCGATTGCCGCGAGCCCCGGAACCTACGCCACCCTGCGCCGCACCTGGCGCGCCGGCGACCGCATCGACCTCACCCTCCCGCAGCCCTTCCGCACCGAGGCGATCGACGAGCTTCATCCAGAAACCGTTGCGCTGATGCGCGGTTCCGTGCAATACGTCGCGCTCAACCCCACACCCGAACTCAACCAACAGCGCCTCGCCCTGCCCGCCGGCCTCAAACCAGCGGGCCCGCAGATCTTCACCGAAAACTACTCCGGCAACGAAATCATCTTCATTCCGCTGCACCGCGTCCGGAACGAAACCTACACCAGCTACTTCAGCAAAGCCTGACCCAGAAGTTTTTGAATTGTCATTCTGAACGCAGTGAAGAATCCCCGCATTTCGCCTTTGTCTTGGGACACTATGACCGACCGCATCACAGCCCGCTACTGGATCGAAACCGCCTTCCCACTCGCGCAGGCCGCCGCCGCCATGGCCGGCGAGCAGTCCACCGGCACTTTCCTCCGCGTGCCGGGCGAGACCGACGAACTCCGCGAACGTTACGCCGCCCGCGTCGAGTCCATCGACGAAGGCGAGCCCGCTGCCGCGCCCAGTCTCCCCGGCTCCGGCACGCCGCCCAACTGGGACGGCATCCGCCGCGCCGCCGAGGTCACTCTTTCCTGGCCACTCCACAACGTCGGCCCATCACTGCCCAATCTACTCGCCACCATTGCCGGCAATCTCTCCGAACTGAAAGCCTTCAGCGGCCTCAGACTCCTCGACCTCACTCTTCCGCCGGCATTCCTCACCGAGTATCAAGGCCCGCAATTCGGTGTAGCCGGCACCCGCAGGATCACCGGCGTCTACGATCGTCCCCTCATTGGCACGATCATCAAACCCTCCATCGGTATGCCGCCCGAAGCCACCGCCGAACAGGTCCGCGTCCTTGCCGAAGCCGGCATCGACTTCATCAAGGACGACGAACTCCAATCCGACGGTTCTCAATGCCCGTTTAACGAACGCGTCACCGCCGTCATGGCCGTCCTCAATCGTCATCGCGATCGCACCGGAAAGTCAGTCATGTATGCTGCCAACCTCACCGGCGATCTTGATCAGATGCTTCGTCGCCATGACCACCTTGTCGCGGCCGGCGGTACCTGCCTGATGGTCAGCATGAACTCCATCGGCCTGCCCGCCATGAAGGTCCTGCGCGGCCACTCGCAGCTTGTCGTCCACGGACATCGCAACGGATGGGGCATGCTCGGCCGTTCCCCAGCCATCGGCATGTCGTTCGTGGCGTTCCAGAAACTCTGGCGTGTCGCCGGCATCGACCACACCCACGTCAACGGTCTCCGCAACAAGTTCTGCGAGCCCGACGACTCCGTGATCGCATCCGCCCACGCCTGCCTCACGCCCATGTTCCCGCCGCCCGCGCCCGGCTGCGAGATCATGCCCGTATTCTCCTCCGGCCAGTCCGCCCGCCAGGCCCCGGACACCTTCCGCGCGCTCGGCTCAACGGATCTCATCTACGCCTGCGGAGGCGGCATCTTGGGCCACCCCATGGGCGTCGCCGCCGGCGTGCGCAGCCTGCAGCAAGCCTGGCAAGCCGCCATTACGAACATCTCCCTCCCCACTTACGCCGCGTCACATCCAGAACTAGCCGCCGCCCTCCAACTCTTCGGAACGTAAAGAATGCCAACCCTCTACACCTACTATGGCGACGACTTCACGGGTTCCACCGACGTGCTCGAACAGTTCGGCGCCAACGGCATCCCCGCCGTGCTCTTCATCGGCCCACCCAGCGCAGAACACCTGGCCAGCTTCCCCAACGTGCAGGCCATCGGCATCGCCGGCGACAGCCGCTCCCGTTCGCCCGAGTGGATGTCCGCGAACCTCCCGGCAATCTTTCGAACTCTCCAGCAATTCCGCGCGCCCATCGCTCACTACAAGACCTGCTCCACCTTCGACAGCTCTCAGGCCATCGGCAGCATCGGGCGCGCCATCGAGATCGGCCGCGAAGTCTTCACGCCCGCCTTCGTGCCCATCGTCGTCGGCGCACCCCACCTGCGCCGCTATGTCGCCTTCGGCCATCTCTTCGCCGGCGCGCCCGACGGCACAGTCCAGCGCATCGATCGCCACCCCATGAGCCGCCATCCGGTCACGCCCATGCATGAGTCCGACCTGCGCCAACACCTCGCCACGCAAACGGACACCAAGATCGGTCTCATCGACATCCCCACCTTGAAGCCCAACTCCAGCGCTGCCTCCGCCCAACTCGACGCTCTCATTGCCAGCGGTCACCAAGCGGTCCTGTTCGACACCATTGACGACGACACACAGTCCACGGTAGGACACTTACTGTGGAATCAAGCTCAACAACGGCCTCTATTCGCCGCCGGGAGTTCCGGGCTCACCGCCGCACTCGTCTCAGCCTGGAACGACCTCGGCCTTCTCCCTGCACCGCTCCACTCCGCGCCACTCCCACTCGCTCGCCCGCTGTTGGTCGTCAGCGGCTCCTGCTCCGCGGTGACGGAGAGCCAACTTCGCTATGCCCTCGCCAGCGGCTATCACGGCATCTCCATCGATCCTGCCACACTGCTCGACCCCTCCGGCTCCGTCCGCAACTGCGCACTCGAATCCGCCACCGGATCCCTCGCTGCCGGCCGCAACACCATCCTCTACACCGCCCTCGGTTCACCAACATCTCCAACGCCGGGGGACCAGCTAGGCATCGCCCTGGGCGATCTCCTCCGTGAATTGCTCGCGCACATGGCGGCTTCTTCAACCCCGGTCCACCGCGTCCTCCTCTGCGGCGGAGACACCTCCTCCCACGCCGTACAGCAACTGGGGATTCACGCCCTCACTTGGCTCGCCAATATTCAGCCCGGCGGTCCGCTCTGCCGCGCTCACGCAGACTCCTCCCTCGATGGCCTCGAATTGGTCCTCAAAGGCGGACAGGTCGGCGCCCCGGAATTCTTTGATCTTGTCCGCGGCTCGTGAGGGCGTCAGCAAACCACAGACGCTTCTTCTGCAATTCCCTTCGTACAGTCCACCTGCGAGAACACCACGGCGCCAACCAGCACCATTGCAGCGACCGCCCGCAGCGGGACGTTATAGTCGCCAGTCGCTTTCACCACGTACCCGAATACAACTGTGCAAACCCACCCGCCAAGATTTCCCGCGGTGTTCATCACACCTGTCGCGGTGCCGCCGAATCGTCCGCCCAGGCTCATGCACATCGCCCACGCCGACGGCAGCATCAGGTCCATCACGCCGAAGCCAAGCGTCGCCAGCACCACGATCGCCGCGTGCCCGCGCACTACGCTCATGCCGACCAGCAACGCGCTGCTCACGGTGAGACAAACGGCCGTGACCCAGCGATAGGCCCGCCGCCTGCCGTGCCGTTCAACCAGCTTCTCGCTGACGACGCCGCCAACCAGATTGCCCGCGAGTCCCATCAGGAAAGGAAAGGAGCCATAGAATCCCATCTGCCCCACCGAGAACCCCGCGCCCCGCGTGAGCCATGTCGTGAACCAGCCAAAGAAGAACCAACTCCCCCACGCATAGCAGAAATATGCGACCACTATCAGCCAGAGTTGTCGCAGCGCAAACAATCGTCTCCAGGGCACGTTGCTGTGCGCATCTCCAGCCGCAATCTGGCCGGCCCGAATCTCCTCTAGTTCTTGGCTGCCGATGCCTGGCATCTCCTCCGGCATATCGCGGAACCAGAACCACCACGCCGCCGACCAGCTCAACCCAACGACACCAAGTAGCCAGAATATCGATCGCCATCCGAGGTACTGCTCGAACGGCACCAGCAGCGTTAGCGCAAGCCACCCCCCCAGCCTGCCCGAAGCCCACACAAATCCCTGAGCCCGTGCATGCTCCTGCTTCGGAAACCACCGCGAGATCACGCCCGCCGCATTTGGATAAGCACCAGCCGCGCCCACGCCGAACAGGAAACGCGAACCCACCATCTGCCCAAACGTCCTGCACCAACCCGTCAGCGCCGTGAAACCCGACCACCAGACTGCGATCCGCGTTAGTTCCAGTCGCCGGCCGTTCCGATCACCCATCGCCCCGGATGGAATCTCAAACAGCGCATTCGCCAGAACGTACGAACTCAGCACCCAGCCCCATTGTGCCGGCGACAGTTGAAGATCGCTCCGGATTCCCGCCTCGGCCACTGGAATTGCCAGTCTATCCAGAAACGTAATCAACGAAACGACGCACAGCAATCCAAGAACGCCATGCCGCTTCTTCAACGGCGCGCCTGCCGCCCATTCGCTGTGGCAAACTCCAGTGCCTCGCCATTCAAGCCGGCGAGCACATCGCGCGCTTGCATTACCGCCGACTCCGGGCTACTCAGAACCGGCATGGTCAGCGCGCCCTCAGGCATCGTCTTCACCACCCTTGCCATCGAGGCCTGCGCCAGGATCACCACATCCACGTCCCTCATCTCGTTCCTCAGGGCGTGGCTCAGGATACGATCGTGGGTCGTAGCGTCCCCGGCCAGAACCGCGTCAAACGCCCCGTCGCATAGCGACTCTACGATCTCAATCTCGATTCCTGCCTCCCGGGCCTTCTCCAGGAGCAGATCGATCGTTGGTTCGAGCGTCGTGCGCAGGGTGGCCATCACACCAATCCTGCGTCCCATGCGCACCGCCGCCTCCGCCATTGCTTCGTCCACGCGAATCACAGGGAAGTCGAACAGCTTCTGGCCGAAGGCCACGCCAGGTCCGATCGACGAACACGTCACCATCACAGCGTCCGCACCCGCCATTCCGGCCGACTCGATCATCGCGAGCAGTCGTCGCACGGTCACGCGCCGCAGCCGCCCCTCACGAATCGTGTCCTTGATCAGGCTCTCGTCCACCATGTGGAAGATTGTCGTCTCTGGCATAAACTCAGCGCACAGCGCGCCAAATAATGACGTCAGGGTAGGGCTCGTATGAATCAGCGCAAGTGTCTGGGCCACGTCGCCTCGGTCTCCACGGTTTACAACGGTATCTCCGTTCTACTCGGAGCGCCCCCGAGTAGTAAAGCAAAGATATCTGCCAATTCCGGCTGTATGCAGGAAATTAGCTTGCGCCACGCGCTGGAACCGCATTGCGGAACCGCGAACCGCAACCTGCGTTCTTCCCGGCCCGGAAACCCTCGTGCGCCCGCTCGCCGCTGGCCTTCACCGCTGTGTTCGATGTATGTTCGAGTCACCTTGAAGGCCGTCTTTTCATCGCGCTTATCGCTCCTGCTCCTGCTGTTCTCGATCTCTGCTGCCGCCTCCGCTCAGCCACAGACTCTGCGATTAGGCGCAGCCTGGTATCCCGAGCAGTGGCCCGAGGCTCGGTGGGGCGACGACCTCCAACTTATGCAGGACGCCCACATGAACGTCGTGCGTGTCGGCGAATTCGCCTGGTCCACGTTGGAGCCGACCGAAGGTCACTACGACCTCGACTGGCTGGACCGCGCCATCACCCTCGCCGCAAAGCATCACATCGCCGTGGTCATCGGCACGCCCACGGATGCGCCTCCCGCGTGGCTCACCGCCAAATATCCCAATACCCTCGGCATGAACGCCGATGGCCAATGGCGCCAGCACGGCGAGCGCCGGCAGTTCAACTATGCCAGTCCTCGCTACCGCCAACTCTGTGCGCTCATCGTAACCCAACTCGCGCGCCGCTTCGGCCACAACCCCAATGTCATCGGATGGCAGATCGGCAACGAATACTCCGACGAGTCGTTCGACCCCGCCACGCGCTCTCTCTTTCAGCGGTTTCTGCGCGACAAGTACAAGACCCTCGACAACCTCAATCGTCAATGGTCCACCGCCTACTGGTCCCAGACCTACACGGCGTGGTCGCAGATCCCGATGAAGAACTCGAACGAGAACCCAGGCCTTCTGCTGGACCACAAACGCTTCGTCACGGTCACGTGGCGAAGCTTCCAGCACAACCAAATCGACGTGCTGCGGCCGCTGATCCTGCCCGCGCAGTTCATCACCACCAACATCGGTGGGCTGGGCTGGTCGGATAACTGGGACCACTACGCCATCACCGCCGACCTCGACCTCGCAAGCTGGGACGACTACGTCGGCCAAGGGCATCTCGACGCGCCGAAGAACGCGATGCTTAACGACTTCGTTCGCGGATGGAAGCAGCGGAACTTCTGGGTGATGGAGACCGAGCCCGGCTCCGTCAATTGGGCGCCCATCAACAACGCGCTGTCGCCCGGAGAGACTCGCGCGCTTGCCTGGCAGACCATCGGCCACGGCGCCGATGCGGTTCTCTACTGGCAGTGGCGCAGTGCACTCAACGGTCAGGAACAATATCACGGCGCCATCGTCGGGCCGGATGGCACACCGCTGCCTATCTACGCCGAAATCGCACAACTCGGCCGCGACCTCGACCTCACCCGCGACGCCCTCGCCGCTACCACCCCCCACGCCGAGATCGCTATCCTCCACGACTATGACTCGCGCTGGGCCATCGACTTCCAGCCGCATACACGCCTTTACGATCAGCAGCAGGTGCTGCTTGATTTCCACACGCCGCTGGAGCAACTCACGCAGGGGTCCGGCAACGCGATTGACATCGTCGACCCCAACGCCGCGCCACTCGACGGTTACAAACTACTCGTCGCGCCATCGCTCAATGTCATTCCACAATCGCTCGCAAACAAGTTACTCGCCTACATACAACAAGGAGGCCATCTACTGCTTGGTCCCCGCTCCGGCATGAAGGACGGGTTCGACTCGCTGAACCCGCAACGCCAACCCGGCCCGCTCGCCGCCGCGCTCGGCGGCCGCGTCGAGCAGTACTACGCCCTCGATGAGCCCGTAAAACTCGCGGGCACGGGCGCTGCCGCAAGCATCTGGGCGGAACTTCTCTCTACCTCCGCGCCTGACACAACCATCGACCTGCGCTACGGTGCCGGCAACGGCTGGCTCGAGGGAAAGCCCGCAATGATCAGCCGCACAGTAGGGGAGGGAAGCATCACCTACCTCGGCACCCTGCCCGACGAAGCAGCACTCCGCGAACTGCTCAAGACCGCCGCAACCAGCGCCCACGCCACCGTCGCCGAACCCGCGCTCCCCGCGGGCGTCGAGTTATGCGTCCGCGCAAGAGACCCGCAAAGCAGCCGCGTCTTCATCGTCATCAACCACAACGAAATCGCCAAGCCGGTTACGCTCGCCGGCCATTTCAAGAGTCTGCTCCCGGACATAGACCCCATACCCGATCACACGCCCGCCACGCAATTCTCACTGCCCCCCCAGGGCGTCGCCGTCCTCGAGGAACTCGCGCAATGAAAACGACCCGCCGCGACTTCCTGCAATCGAGCGTAGCCGCATCGGCCCTGGCGCTTGGCGCGCCGCGCCTGTACGCAGCAACCGATCCCATCGCGCCCTACCGAACCCCCTACAAATATTCCGATCTGATTCTCAGAGCCACCGGCACCAAAGGTGACTTCGACGAGAGAAGCGTCGATGACCCCATCGTCTTCCGCGCGAATGGCCGCTTCTATATGCTGTACATCGGCTTCGATGGCACCGGCTATCAGACCGGACTCGCCACCTCCGGCGATCTGATTCACTGGCAGCGCCAGGCTCTCGTAGGCCCACGCGATTCTGCTTCCCCTTACACCAAGTACAACCTCGCCATCAGCTCCATCCTGCGCGACAAAAACCTGCACGGGGCTGGCGAAGCCATCAAGATCGACGGCGAGTATCTTGCGGCTTGGAATGCCTACCCCAGTGCCGGCTATGAAGAAGGCGC
>Ga0182024_10011738_pt1 | contig 17508 bp, 13 predicted proteins | sample P32metaG_FD_120480 | JGI IMG/M metagenome (GOLD analysis project Ga0182024, IMG submission 120480) | Permafrost microbial communities from Stordalen Mire, Sweden - P3-2 metaG (Illumina Assembly) | ecosystem: Environmental > Terrestrial > Soil > Wetlands > Permafrost | place: Sweden: Stordalen... | reverse complement strand
CGGACATGTAGAAATCGCGATTATCGTCGTGGCCGATATACTTCGCCCACAGGCGCGGGACGCCGTTGAGGTTGCGCTTCAGCGGATCTTTTTCACGCATGTACCAGTTGGCGACGATGTCCTGTCCGTCGGGATTGACTTGAGTGTAGAGTCCGATGGCCTCGTCGAGAAAACGCATGGTTTCTGGATCCGTGCGGCTGGCCATCTGGTAGACCATTTCCATTAGCTGCTGGGCGCCGACGGTTTCGCTGGCGTGCAGGCCTCCGTCGATCCACACCACGGCTCTGCCTTCGCGGGCGAGCGCGTGAGCTTGATCGTCGCTGAGACCTTCGGCGTGGGCCAGGCGCTGGTTGATTTCCTTGTAATGATCGAGCTTCTTCAGGTTGGCCGGCGAGGTGATGATCATCATGTACTGATGGCGGCCTTCCTCGGTGGGACCGATGTCGACCAGCTTGCAGCGGTCGGACTCGGAGGCGATTTTCTTCCAGTACGTTTCAAGCTGTGCGTAACTGGCCATCATGTAGTCGTCGCCGATGTTGAAACCGAGGGCTTCCTTGGGCGCGGTAATTTTTGGCGCGGGCTGGGCATCGACAAATACGGGGGCGAAGGCAGCGGCGAGAAGGAACAGCGAGAGCCGGAACGGTAGCTTCATGAGGTTGAGTTTACTCCTGTTGCCAAGGCGCGTGCAGCATTCACGAGCCACCGAACGCGCGCCACCAGCGGCGTTTTGATGTAACCATGCTTTCGTCGTTGGCCTCGAACCAGTGGTAATAAGAATGGTTGACGTCGGCAGTGGAGAAGGGATCGGGAAACGCCGCGCGCAGGTCGCCCCGCTGGCGATAGCGGGCGCGGTGAAGGGCGGTAATCGGCGCGCCATTATCGAAGCTCGCGTATTTCCAGGGGATGGCGGACATCTGCCGCTGTCCCAGGCGATCGCACTCGGCAAGATACCAGTCGCGCAGCTGGTAGAGCGCGGGCATTTGAGCGCCATATTTGTTCAGCATGCCTTGCTGAGCGCCGCTGTCTAATCCGGAGAAGTGATAAAAGACCAGCGGCTGGCCGTTCACGGTGAACCCGGCGGCGAGCGAGCCTTGGACGTTCCGATGCGTCAGATTCCAGGTGCAGACGTTATAGCCGGGGTCGCGCAGGATGGAATAATCCGGAAAAAAAACGGGCACCAGATCGATCCAGCGTTGATCGGTGAACAGGCCGCGGGGAATATCGTCGACACAGAAATCGCGCAGGCGGTCGGCCCACCAGCGGGCGAATCTTTTTCCTTCAGTCGAGTTTTTTACGCCCAGGAAGCCGAGATTGAAGACGCCGTGCTGCAGGGCGCAGATCTCGTTGTCGAGAACCGCATCGAGAGTACTTTCGGGTTCGGTCAGGTGCGGCGTCAACAGGATCGACGCTGCGTCGAAACGCTGGAGAATCGAATCGAGCCGGTCGAGCACTACGATGTCGGGGTCGAAATAGAGAACCTGCGAGCAATCCTGCCGATCGAACAGCTTCAGAAGTGCGAAGCCTTTGATGCCGGTGCTGACTTCGACGAGCGAATGCTCGAAGACCCACTGCGCGGCGTTTTCGAGACCCAGATCGCAAAGGGTCCACTGAAAATCGAAGGGCTCGGCAGCGAGCTCGAATGCGGCGGGGACGGCGTCGGAAAGGAACAGATGAAACACCATCTCCGGATGATGTTTTTTGATGCTGTGGGCCAGGACGCGGGCTTTCGGGATGTAATTGGCGATGATGCTGGTAAAAATATGCGTGGCCATCAGCGCAGAATCTCATCCTCATAGCCGTAATGCCGCGACCGTTTTTCATCTCTCGATCCGCCGCAGAGGAGCAGAAATACGCACAGCGGCGCGCAGGTGAGCATCCAGATGTTGTAGCGGAAATCGCCGGACATTCCAAAGACGAAAATGGAGGCGAAGTAGAGCCAGGCGCTCAGCCCCAGAAGCTGAACGATCCGCGCGTAGCGAAATCGCCAGAAAAACGAAACGAATACGCTCAGCGTGACGATCGCGTAATAAGCCCAGGCGGAATAAAGCGGCGTCGCGAAGGCGGCGTACTCGGTGAGCCGGGTCACAAACGCGTTGAGGCGCGAGCGATGGAAGGTCAAGCCGAAGGGATTCGGATCGATATCGGTGATATAGGGATACCAGGGCTGGCGCGGCCGCAGGACCAGCAGACGATCGGCGATCAGGAGGCGGTGATGAAGGTACGAACCGAAATGATCGAGAACGGTTGTGACCCAATAAAATTGCAGCTCGCGGCCTTGCTCGTCGGTCAGGATATAGTGCATGACTTTGTCCGACGGATTGTCGACTCCGAGCATTTTTCGCGCGGAAGGAATGAATAGCGAGTTGGCGTGGAGCGCGGAATACATGTGCTTCAGATCGTCCGCGGTCAAGCCGTCGGGATTCACGTACGGCGGCAAATAGTTCGCGTTTTGGAAGACGGAAATGCCGACCAGATCGTGAACGACGGCGGCGCTCCAGAGTTTCGCGTCCTGCATTTTGTAATTATTCAGAAGATTGAGTCCGGCGAGAAAGAGGGCCAGGATGCCGCCGCCGAGCGCGGTGTAATACGCGGCGCGGAGGCCGCTTTCGCGCAGGCGCTTGGGCGCGGGTCGAAAACGGGAGAGACAATAAAGGACCATCCCCATGATCGGCGCCGCCGCTAAAATTGCGTTCTGGCGATAGCCGCAGGCGAAAAACAGCGACACGACGGCGATCGGCAGCGGCCAGATTCGCCGCAGACGCCAGGAATAGAGCGACGCCGCGACGGCCACGAGAAGAAAGCCCTGCATGCCGACGTCCTTCCATAAAGTTCCGAGCATGGCGAAGGTCGGGATCCACAATCCGGTCGCCACGAAAAGACAGCGCAGCAGAATATTATCGGTGGCGGCGCGCGCGATTACCGCCAGCGAGAGCCAGTAGACCAGGTTCTGAAAGATCAGCAAGCCGCCGGGGCCGGGAAGAATATGGTCGGTGACGCGCCAGACATAGGCCATCAGCGGCGAATAGACATTGGTGGTCACGCCGTGGCGGGCTTGCCCTAAGATGACCACGGAATCCGGCGACATGTAGCCGGGATAATAAACCACCACCGTCGCGATCAGGAAGAGGAGAGCCAGCAGAAATTCCGGGCAAGGAACAGCGCGTAACTTCATTTATTGAATGTCGAGCGTCACGGGGGGCCCTTCATAATACGCTTTGCGATCGTTGGCGATCGCGCGCGCAACCAGCGTATGCTTGCCCTTACCGAAAAATTTGGCGGGCATGGTGAACTGAAATCCCGCTTTTTCGTAAGCCGGCGTCTTGAAAAAAGTGGCCACATCGGGGCGGTCCAGCTGATAATGGGCGCCGAAGGGCAGGGAATCGATGGCAATGTCGACGCCGCCGGCCAAAGCATGGGCCGCTTCGTCGATGGCAAAGCCGCTGGCCACGATATCGCCGCTCAGAGCAATCACCACGGGAGCTTTACCGGCCGGCTCAGTCACTTCGCCGACGCGGTCGAGACTCATCCTCAGCTTGCCGGCCGGCGCGGGCGGCAAGGTCGCCGATACGCCGTTCGGATTCACCTTGATCTCCACGACCTCCGTACCCGGAGCATTCTGGGCAGGGCCGCCGCAGAAAGTCAGCAGGAACGGAGCCGCCAGTGCGAAGACCGCGCGAGCTCGCATATAAGTGGACCTATGATGATACCAGGACTTTCGGCGGAATCCCGAACCGTTTGCTCGGATTTTTCCTAATAGAACCCGCACGTGGGGCTTTTTTCGAACCGACGAACCGTCGTAGGATAGTCAGAGTCAACGATCGCACATGACGTGGCCTGAGGAGTATCGCGTATTTCTGGCGTTGGACCAGGCTGATTTCCCGAGTGCGCTGTCACGCGCACGGGAAATATTCGAAAAAACCCGCAACAAAAGGCAGTTTTTCGTGGTCGCGCCGGCGGGCGTTCTGGAACTGCTGGGCGAGGATTTCCGCCCGGTCGCGATTCCTTCAGGCGCCGGCCGCTCCCACGCCTTCGCGCGAATTCTCCGCGATTTCGGAGATAAAGATGTTGTTTTCGTGAAATCCGGATTGATTCTGCCGGCCGATTGGGATGTGCGTCTCGCCTGGACGGCGCGGCATTTCCCCGGAGTGGCCACTGTTTCTCCGGTTTTCAATTGCGACGTAGGAGACACATTTGCGGACGCCGACGCGATCGATCGTCATTGTTACCGCCGCAGCCGTTTCGCGCTGATCGAAACGAACGAGTTCCAGGATTGTTGTGTGTACGTCCGCGGCGAGGCCGTGCGCGCGGTGCCGCCGCCGTCGTCCGACGCCGATGCAGACAAGCAGATCCGGCATTTCACCAACCATCTGAAGCGGTTGCGCTATTCGCATCTGATCGCCGATCATATTTATGCCGGGGACGCTCCGTCGGATCTGAAGCGAACGTCGCTGAGCGCCGTTGTTGAAGATGGCCATCCGGCGGTGCGCGATTTTATGCGGCCCCGCGTTTTGCATCTGATGCACAGCTGGGGCGGCGGCCTGGAACGCTGGGTGCGGGAATACTGCCGCGCGGATTGCGAGCACGATAATCTGATTTTGCGTTCCTCGGGAACCTGGGGCGCCTTCGGACAGCGGCTGGGACTGTACCGTCACATTGACGACCGGGTGCCCGCGGCGGACTGGCCGCTGTCTCCATGGATCAAGAGCACCGACACGGAGCATGACGAATACCGAGCGGTGCTTACGAAAATTGTCAGCGACTACGGCATTGAGGCAATTCTGATCTCGTCTCTGATCGGGCATTCGCTCGATGCGCTCCGCTCGGGGCTGCCGACCGCGATGGTCTGCCACGATTATTATCCGTTCTGTCCGGCGTTGAACATTACGTTTTCGAAAATCTGCGAGAGCTGCAATGCCGGGGATCTGGCGGCGTGCACCACCGAAAATCCGCACCATCGCTTTTTCCGGAATACGCCGCCGGAGCAGTGGCTGCATCTGCGGTCGGAGTTTGTGAAGCAGGTCCGGACGACCCACCCGGTGCTGATTGCGCCTTCACCTTCGGTGCGCGACAATTATCGCGATCTGGCGCCGGATCTCGCTGAGCACTGCCGGGTGATTCCGCATGGCAGCCGACCGCTGCCTTCGGCGCCGCTGCGTCTGGACCCGTTAGCGAAACGCCGGTTGCGAGTGCTGGTGCTGGGAAGCCTGGCGCCGAATAAAGGCCAGCGGATTCTCGAATCGATCGGGAAAGAGCTACGGCACTTCGCCGATCTGTTTCTGGTCGGCTGCGGAGAATTCGGGCGCGACTACATCGCGGCGCCCGCGGTCACCGTGATTCGGGAATATCGCTGGGAATCGCTGCCGCTGATCCTGGACGAAATTCAGCCCGACCTCGCGCTTTTGCCGGCGGTAGTTCCGGAGACGTTCAGCTTCACTTTGCAGGAACTGTTCGAGCTGGGGATTCCCACGCTGGCGAGCGACCTGGGCAGTTTTCACGATCGCATCGAAGATGGCGTAAACGGATTTTTGTGCGCGCCGGAGCCGACGCCTTTTCTGGCGAAGATCAAGCAGCTTGCTTCCGACCGGGAAGCTCTCGCGCGGGTGCATCGACGGCTTCTTTCGAGCTCGGTGCGCCGCGTTCCCGAAATGCTGGCGGATTATCGCGACGTTCTCCGCGCTCCTTCGCTTTCTGCAAAAGCGTACTTTTGCGAGGATTCTCGTCCGCCGGCGCAGCCGATCGCGCTGGGATGTTGCGAGCTTCGGTGGGATGGAGGTTTCGCGCGCTCGACGCCGTTTCGGCCGACGTCCGGTAGACAAACGGTGGCGCTGTGCTGGCCGGAGCAGCGGGAGACCTTCACCGGACTGGAACTCGATCCGATCGGCGGACCCGGCGTGGTCCATCTGCTTGCGGCGCGGCTTCTCGATCGCCGCGGCGATCCGGTCTGGACGTGGGAGGGCGATCCCGCCGCCTTCGGAACGGCGGCGCCGGACATTCGCCTCAAACTCCCGGTCGGGGTGAGCGAACTCGCCAGATTGTGCGCCGGCGGAAGACTTGAACTGGATCTGGAGTGGCCGGCCGCGGAGTCCCTGATTCACTCGGTCGCCCACGCGACCGCAAGCAACGGCACCGCGCCGCCGCGGATAGACGTCTCGACCGAGCAGTTAGCATCTGAACTCGCGTCCGCCAAGGTGCGTATCGCCGACCTCGAAACATCTTTATCCTGGAGACTTTCGCGGCCGCTCAGAACCTTGGGCGCGGTTTATCTGAAAGCGCGGAGCTCCTTCAAAGAGCGCTAGCGCCAGCGTCCCACGACCGGCGTGTCGGTCGGCAGCCCAAACGTCAGATGCTGATCGCCGGCGTCCCAGATTCCATCCCCGTTGGTATCGAGGTACCAGCCGCCCGGCATGAAGACGCCAGCCTTCGCACGGCCATCTCCATTCCAATCGCCGATCACCGGCGTAGCGGTGCTGTTGCCCCATCCGAACGCCAGGTCGCCGGCCTCCCAGGTGCCGTCGCCGGTGACATCCAGGTACCAGTTGCCGGTTGCGGGGTCGAACGAACCCGCTTTGGTGCGGCCGTCGCCGCTCCAATCGCCCACGATCGGAGTCATGGTGGAACTGCCCCACGCGAATACGACGTCTCCCGTGGCCCAGAACCCGGTGTCCATTACGTCCAGATACCAGACTCCCGCCTGGACCACACCAGCCTTCGATCGCCCGTCGCCGTTCCAATCCCCGATGACGGGGATGGAAGTCGCCGAGCCCCACATAAAGATGCGATCGCCGGCATCCAAAATTCCGTTGCCGTTCACATCCAGATACCAGGTGCCGTGGTCGAAGAATCCGATTTTCGTGCGGCCATCTCCGTTCCAGTCGCCGGTCACAGGAACTCCCGTCGAATTGCCCCACTGGATCAGCATGTCTCCGGCATCCCAGATGCCGTCGCCGTTCATGTCCAGATACCAGAAGCCCTGATAGTAGCAGCCGATCTTGGTTTCGCCGTCTCCGTTCCAGTCGCCCCAGATGGGAGTTGAAGCACTCTGCCCGTAGGTGAAATTAAAATCGCCCGCGTCGAGGGTGCCATTGCCGTTGGCGTCGAGCGTCCAGGTGCTCGGCCGGTACGTTCCGATTTGTTGCGGAAAAGAAATCTGCGTCGCGAACGCATTGAACGGCGCAGGGACGCCGGCAGCCGTCATCGGAAAGTCGACGGAGCCGCTGTACCCGGTAGTCCACAAGGAATGAAAACTGGTGTTGCTGAGCGCCAGTCCGAATCCGCGATCGTCGCCGGAACCGCCCAGATAGGTGGAGAAGAACAGGGAATCTCCGGCGGCGCTCACGCCGCTCACGAAAGCGTCGAACGCTCCCTTGTTGGCGTTCTGCACGGCGTTCTGGGTCGGGAAGTTGAAGGACCCGGTAAACCCCGCCACTATGGCGCGCCCATAACGATCCACGGCGATGGCGTTCCCGGTTTCGTTCGCCGCGCCGCCAAGATAAGTGGAGTAGATAACCGCCTGACCCGCCGCGTTGATCTTCGTCACGAAGGCGTCGTAGCCGCCCTGTTGCACGGTCTGAAAGACTCCCACGGTGGTTGGGAAATCGACCGAGCTGGTGGAACCCGTCAGGTACAAATTGCCGGTGGTGTCGAGCGCGATTCCCAGCGCCTGGTCCGTTCCCGATCCGCCCAGATAGGTGAGAAAATTCCACGCCGTGCCGCCCGCGTTCAGGCATCCGACCATCACACTCATCGATCCGTTCATAGAAGCCTGCAGCGGATTCACGGTAGCCAAGTCGGTGGAAGCGGTGGAACCGGCGACGCAGGCGATCCCGGAAGCGTTGAGGGCGATCGACTGCAACAGATCCTGTCCGGTGCCGCCCACCAGCGTCGAATAGATCAGCGCGCTGCCGGTGGCATTAAGTTTCGTCACGAAGCCGTCGTATCCTCCACGAAACGCAGTTTGCGGCGCGCCCGTAGTGACCGGGAAGTTGGTCGAAGTGGTGCTCCCAACGACGTAGGCGTTGCCGCTCGCGTCCACCCGAATTCCGGTGGCGCTATCTGCGCCGGCGCCGCCGAGCAAGGTGCAGTACACCAGTTGTCCGGTGGTATTAAGCTTGGCCACGAACGCGTCCGGCACCCCGTTGGTAACGGTCTTAAAAGCGCCGGTGGTGGTAGGAAATCCCGTCCCGCCCACCGTTCCCGCTACGTACACATTGCCGCCCGAATCGACGGCGATGGCGGATCCGACGTCATTCCCGTTGCTCGCGAGAATGGTGGACCACAGCAGCGCGCCTTTGGGAGAAAGTTTGGTGACGAAAACATCCTGGTTCTCTCGGCCGTAGGAGGCGCCTGGAAAATCGTTCGAGGCCGTCGTTCCCGTCAGAAAAACATTTCCCGCCGCATCGAGGGCGACCGCGTATCCGGCGTCGTATCCCGATCCCCCGATCAGCGCCGAGTAGGAGATCACCGGATCGATGATCAACGGCAGGCTATGGTTATATTCGCCCAGCCGCAGTTTCACCGTCTCCCCGTCCACTTCGTAGCGCACGTCCACTGCACCGCGTCGGCCATGAATGTCCTGAAATGCGAAAGGACGGCGGCAGCGCAGCGCGTTCGCTCCCGCTTCCACCATCAGGTCGCCGGAGTCGTCGACGTGGATTCCTCGCGCTCCTTCGATTCGCCAGGCGATTCCCGACGCATCGGCCCGCGCTCCCACCAGAAACTGGTATTCCACTTCGCCGCCGCTGCTGGTCCAGAGCAAATCGATGCCACGATAAACATCGGCCGACCGGACCTGCCGGTAACTGGGGATTTCCGTAAGCCAGTGCGCCCCGTCGCCCCGATACACCCGGCTTACCATTTCGAGCCGTTTCTCTCCGGCCGCGACGGCGTGCGGCAGCGCCGCGTGCAGTACCATCCGTACCGTGTCAGAACTCTTTTGGAAAGAGTAAACGGCCGAACCGTCTCTTTCAATCGCAAGATTGTACTGGGGCGTGCGCACCAGAAATGCCGTTTGCGAGTCCGCCTGTCCACGATTCAGCTCGTAGGCAACGGGAGTCGATGAGGTGATGTCAGCCCTCGCGGCCGTCGGGAATATTCCAATGCAGCAGAGGAGATAGAAAGAGAAACTAAGAAGTCGCATCCTAGACTCTCTATCGACTGCAATGCTGAGAAGCGCTTTAGGATTACCCGGCGTGACTCCAATCGACAGTTCTGCCGATAGCGTCGTCCAGCCCGACCGTTACCGCAAGTCCCAACTCCCGCTGCGCTCTTTCAATGGACGGCACATAGCGCGATTCACCCGCGCCGCGATCGCCCAGAATTCTGACGGGCAGCGCCGGACGGGCACGGTTCGCGATCTTCTCCGCGAGTTCCTTCACGGTGATCGCTTCGTCCGACCCGACGTTGTACGCGCGTCCGGGCGATCCGCGGAACAGGATGGTCCATAGCCAGACCGTGAGATCGGAACTGTAGAGAAACGATCGCACGGACTCTCCCGTTCCGGCCACCACGATCGGCTCGGCGCGAAGCAGGTTGCGAATAAAATTTCCCGCCGCGAATGATCCGTCGAGCGGCAGCCGCGGCCCCAGAAACGCAAATCCGCGAGCGACGGTCGCCGCCAGACCCGCCGCCTTGAAACACAGCGACTCGGCCATCTGTTTGCCGCGCCCATACGGATCTTCGGTCGCACCCTCGAAATCTTCTGGAACGGCCGCCAAATCCCGCGGCTGCGGACCATACACCGCGCCCGAGCTCAGATACAGCAGCTTGCCTGGTTTTTTCGCCGCGCAGAAATCGAGCAGCCGCTGGGTGCCGGCGACAATCGTTTCCGTCAACTCCGCCGATTCGCTGCGCGCCGCGGGATTTGCTCCATGAATCACGTGCGAAAAATTCCCGTCGGGAAATTCGAATGTCCGGATGTCACCGCGATGAAAGTGAACCGCCGGGTCGGTGGAGGACCGCGATTGCCGCGTCAGCGCGACCATTTGCGCGTTCAGGTTCAGCCGCGAATTCGCGTAGGCAAAGGAATCGAGCAGCCACGAGCCCAGAAATCCGGTGCCGCCGGTGAGAAAAATCCGGCTATCGCGAACTTCCGTCCACAGCGATTCGGTGCGCGCCAGAATTTCATCCAGATCTCGCCGCGCGAGCTCAGGCATAGACGGCGCGGTGGACAAAACTCCCGATGGCTTCGGCCATGTAATCGATCATCGCTTCCGTCAGCCCGGGATAGACGCCGATCCAGAACACCTGGTTCATGATGAACTCCGATCCGGAAAGGTCGCCGATTACACGATGCGGAATATCGCGATACGCCGGCTGGCGCAGCAGGTTTCCTCCGAACAGCAGCCTCGTGCCGATCTTTTGCGATTCCAGGTGACGCACCAGTTGATCCCTGGTGAACGCGGCGCCAGGCCGCACCGCCAGCGCGAAACCGAACCAGCTCGGCTCCGCGCCGGGCGTCGCTTCGGGCAGAATCAGCACGTCTTCGAACGGCTTCAATCGTTCGTAGAGCAGTTGAAAATTGCGCCGCCGCGCGGCGATGAAGGCGGGGAGTTTTTCCAGTTGCGCCACCCCTACGGCCGCTTGCATATCCGTCATTTTCAAGTTGTAGCCGATATGCGAGTAGGTGTATTTGTGATCGTAGCCGCAGGGCAGCTCGCCCAATTGCCAGGCGAAGCGCTTGCCGCAGGTATTCTCTTTTCCGGGAGCGCACCAGCAGTCGCGGCCCCAGTCGCGAAACGATTCCACCAGCGTTTTCAAAAGCGGCTTGTCGGTCAGCACGCATCCGCCCTCGCCCATGGTGATGTGATGCGCGGGATAAAAGCTGACCGTCGCCAGGTCGCCGAAGGTGCCTACGCACTGGCCGTTGAGCGTCGCTCCCACCGCGTCGCAGCAGTCTTCGATGAACCACAAATTGTGCTTCTTGGCGAACGCGGCGACGGCATCGGCGCGATACGGATTGCCCAGCGTATGCGCGATCATCACCACGCGGGTTTTTTCGCTGAGCGCGGACTCCAGCTGATCGATCCGCACCTGATGCGTTCGTGGATCGACATCCAGAAACACCGGGACCAGCCGGTTCTGCAGGATGGGATTCACGGTCGTCGGAAATCCGGCGGCCACCGTGATCACTTCATCGCCGGCGCGCACCTGCCGGTCTTCCAGGCGCGGCGAGGTCAGGCAGGAAAGCGCCAGCAGGTTCGCCGACGATCCGGAGTTGACCAGCATGGCGCAGCGGAGCCCGAAGAAACGCGCGAACTTTTTCTCGAACTCCGCCGCAAAGCGTCCGGTGGTGAGCCAGAAATCGAGCGCCGCGTCGGTCAGCGATTGAAGCTCGGTCTGGTCGAACACGCGTCCTGAAACCGGCACCGCCGATTCTCCGGGAACGAAGGTCCGCTCGCCGAATTCCGCGGCGTAATATTCGGAGACTAACGACCGGATCTGGGCGCGAAGCTGATCGGATCGCTCAGACACCCAGGAACTCCCGATACCACGCCACCGTCTTGCGTAGCCCTGTTTCGAGCGTAAACGACGGCGTCCATCCCAGCATCGCCCGGGCCTTGGCGGCGCTCAGATACTGATGCCGGATCTCGTTTGACGCTTCGTTGCGAATGTCCGGTTCAAGGTTCGAGCCCATCACATTCGAAATCACCCGCACCAGATCGAGCACCGAAATCTGCTGCTCATTCGAAAAATTAAACGCCTCCCCGGCCAGTTCCCGCCGCGCCGCCAGTTGTTCAGCCAGTTGCATATAGGCGCAAACGCCGTCTTCGATATAAAAATAATCGCGAATGAAATCGCCATCCGAGCGGATCACCGGCCGTTCCCCGCGCAGCAGCGAGCGGATGGTCCCGGGCACGATCCGGCTCCAGTTCAAATCGCCGCCGCCGTAAAAATTCCCGCAGCGCGTCACCACCACCGGCAGTCCGAAGCTGTGCGCGTAATTCTGCGCGATCAGATCGGCACAGGATTTGCTGACGTCATAAGGATGCGTCCCACGTAGCGGCGCGTCTTCGGTGTACGGCAGTTGCGGCTGATCGCCATAGGCCTTATCGGAAGACGCCTGAACGATCTGTTTCACTCGCGGGCTGCGCCGCGCCGCTTCAAGCAATGCCCAGGTGCCCTGGATGTTCGATTCAAACGTGGAGATGGGATTCCGGTTGGCGATTCCCACGATGGTCTGCGCCGCCAGATGCATCACCGTATCGATCTCATATTCGCCCAGCACCCGCTCGATCAGGGCTTGGTCGCGAACATCTCCCCGCACGCTGGTAATCTGATCCGCCACGCCGTCGTGGAATAACCGGCTCCGCGGAACCGAGTCGCGAATCAGGCACACCACTTCCGCGCCCGCCTGCGCCAGGCGCTCCACCAGCCAGCCGCCCAGCAGCCCGGTGGCGCCGGTGACCAGCGTCGGACGATCCTGCCAGAAGGCTGTCGTCACGGCCACACCTTCCACGGGGCGTGTCCGGAATCCCACAGCGAATTCAGCGCCTGAAATTCGCGATAGGTGTCCATCGCGAAAAAGAAACCGTCGTGCTGATAGGCCATAAGCTGGCCCTGCGCCGCCAGACGTTCCAGCGGCTCGCGCTCCAGAATGCAGTTGTCGCCGTCCAGGTAATCGAAAATATCCGGATTGAATACCATGAATCCGGCATTCGCCCAGGTATCCATCTGCGGCTTCTCCGTAAAGCGCGCCACCTGGCGGGCGTCGTTGATGTCCAGCATCCCGAATCGCGAAGGCGGGCGGACCGTCGAAATCGTCGCGATCCGGCCATGCTCTTGGTGGAAGGAACGCAGCCCGTCCAGATTCACATCCGCCAGTCCGTCGCCGTAGGTCACCATGAACGGCTCATCGCCGACGTATTGGCGAATCCGCTTCACCCGTCCGCCGGTCATCGACGTTTGTCCGGTGTCCACCAGCGTCACCTGCAGGTCCTGTTCGTCGTGGGCGTTGTGATACCGGATCGCGTGGCGCTGGCCCAGGCAGATGGTCACGTCGTTATTCATCGCTTCATAATTCAGGAAATATTCCTTGATCATGTATCCGCGATAGCCCAGGCACAATACAAACTCCCGCAATCCGGAGTGCGCGAAATATTTCATGATGTGCCACAGAATGGGGCGCTCGCCGATCGGCACCAGCGGCTTGGGGCGAAATTCGGTTTCTTCTCTTAACCGGGTCCCCTGGCCGCCGCATAGGATCACCACCTTCATCCTGGTCCTCCGTGCGCGCCCTCCGCGCAGGCGTCAAAATTGATCCGCTCTCTCTCCGTCACCAGCGGCCGCCGCAGAACCTGGGTGTGGATCGCGCCGATATATTCTCCCAGAATGCCCAGCGAGATCAGTTGCACCGACGCGAAGAAAAAGATTCCGATCACCAGCGGCGCGATGCCTACCGAAAACCGGTTCCAGAACAATAATTTATAGATCGTATATCCCAGCGAAATCAGGATGCTCAGCAGCGCGCAGCCAAAACCGAAAAAGGTGAGCAGGCGCAGCGGCACTTTCGAAAAGTTGGTGATTCCCAACATCGCCAGGTCATACAGCGTGTAAAAATTGTTCTTGGTGATTCCGCGGGCGCGCCGCTTCTGGTTGTAGAACAGCTTGACGTGCGGAAGCCCGATTTCGGCAATGATGCCGCGGAAATACGGATACGGATCGTTGATCGACTGCACGATATCCATCACCCGGCGATCGTACAAGCCGAAGCCGGTGAAGTTTTCGTAGGTTTCGAGATCGGCCAGGCGGTTCACCAGGCGGTAATATTTCGTGCGAATCCAGAACATCAGCCCGTTTTCCTCGCTGGTATTCTTGATCCCCAGCACCATCAGTGTCCCCTGCTCCCATTCGTGGATCATTTGCTCGATCAACTCCGGAGGGTCTTGCAGATCGGAAAAAAGCAGCACCACGGCATCCCCACGGGCCTGAAACATACCGTGCATGGGCGAGCGGAGATGGCCGAAATTTCGCGCGTTCACGATGATCTTCACCCTCCGGTCGGCAAGCGCCAGGGTCTTCAGAATCGCCACCGTATGATCGCGCGAGGCGTTATCGATGAAGATGTGCTCGTAATCGAATCTTCCGATTCTTTCCATCACCTGCCGGACGCGATCGCAGACCTCGCGAACGTTGGTCTCTTCATTGAAGCAGGGCGTGACGATACTGACGGTTTTCGGCACGTTTAAACAAATATAACGCACCTTTCAGCGCCTCTCATACGCTTTGTACGATCCCGGCATGCCCGCGTCCGGAATTTCTTCATAGGTCATCCGGATGTACTCATAAAGCCGCGGATCGGTATTGCGGAAGCGTAGCTGTAACCCGCGGCCATTCCAGCCGCCAAAGCCGCGACGTGTTCCGCCGACAGCAGGCGGTTCTCTTTGAATCCGCTGTCGACCGCAACACGCTACCCGGCGATATGTTCGCGAGTGGTATAGGACATCCAGGGAGAAAGCGGACTCCGTTTCAAGGTGCACTTTCCCAGGCCGAAAACTTCCGCGAGCGCGCGCGATTCGCCCGGAAATTCCGGGCAGGCCACCATGAATGCGACCCACGGGATCAACACCTCCGGCATGGTCGCTCGGATGACCGCGCTTTTCGAGGCACGGTAATCTGCAAATCCGTGGCACCGCATCATGCGTATCTGAATTACGCTGCCGCTCCCCGCTCCATCATCTTCCCGATCTGCTCCGCGTTGTAGCCGAGCTCTTCCAGAATCTCGCGGGTGTGCTCGCCGATTCCCGGCCCCAACCGCGGCGTCCGCTTTTCGATCCCCTCCACCTGAATCGGATTCTGCACCGTCTTCAGGCCGGGCGCGATTTCCGCGAACACTCCGTCCCGTTCCATCTGCGGATCGTGCGCCACCTCCCACGCCGCCGGAACCGGACCCCAGATCAGATCGCGCTCCTTGAAAATTCCGGCCCAATCCGCCAGATCGCACTGCGCGATCGCCTGATCCATTCGCGCGATCAGCTCCGCGCTGTTGGCCTGCCGCGACTGCGGCGTCGAAAATCGCGGGTCTTCGATCAATTCCCGAAACCCCAGCGCCGCGCAAAGATTTTTCCAGTCGCGCACCGGCTCGAGCAAGCAGAAAAAAATCCGGTGCCCATCGCGCGTCAGGTAATGATTCACCAGCGGATTGATGGCCGCCTTGCGTGTCCACCTGGGCTTGAACTCGGCGCCGCACAGCGCGGCCTGGATCAGGCAGGCGTTCGACCACGCCCCGTTGGCCATCAGCGACGTGCTGACCCGCGACCCGCGGCCGGTAATCTGCCGCTGATAGAGCGCCAGCATGATCCCGGCGAACAGCGTCACCGACGTCGGATGATCGCCGAATCCGGCGGGCGATTGCACCGGCTCGGCGTCGCCGTTGTGCATGTGAAACATCAGTCCGCTGCGCGCCCAGTAGGCGGTCGCGTCGTAGCCCGGCTTCTGCGCGTCCTCGCCCTCTTCGCCGTAGCCGGTAACCGACGCGTAGATCAGCCGCTCGTTGATCGCCGCAAGATCGGCATAATCCAGGCGAAACTTTGACCGCAACTGCGGCTGGTAATTGGTGATGAACACGTCGGCCGATTTCACCAGCTTCAGCAGCGCCTCCCGCGCGCCCTCGTCCGAAAGATCGAGCGCGACGCTTTTCTTATTTCGCGCTTCGAGAATCCAGCAGTAGTTCTGATCGGAAACCGGCATCCCCGGGACCCGCGTCAGATACCGGTAAGGGTCGCCATGGGGCGGTCGCTCGATCTTGATCACGTCCGCGCCAAAGTCGGAAAGAATGGCCGCCGCGGCCGGGCCGGCGATATAAGTTCCGCAATCGATGACGCGGATTCCGGAGAGAATTGCTGGCATGTCGTCGCATCACAACACAGCCGGGATTCTTCTGTCAAACCGCGACCGAAGTTTATTGATTCGGATTCGGATTCGGATTCGGGTTGGGACTATTCGGCGTCGGCGCGTTCGGAGCCGGGCTCGATCCCGGCGCGGGAGTTTGCGTGGTGTTCGGGCCGCCTTGCGTATTCTGCTGCTGCTGGCCGGTCTGCGGCTGCCCCGGCAATCCCTGTTTCAGATCGAAAATGAACTCCCACTCCTGATACTTCTGGTGCTCCTTGTAAACTTTGATGCTCGCGCCTTTGAAATTGGTGGCGACTCCGGCCAGCCCGCCCCCGCCCATCGAATTATTGTTTCCCGCGCCCGCGGCCCCCTGCTGCGGATTCGTCAGCATATTGTTGATCATGCCCAATGCCGGATTCTGTGCCGCCGCCGCGCCCCCCTGCGCCTGTCCCTGCATAGGCTGTCCCTGCATGGGCTGTCCCTGCATGGGCGGCCCCGTCATGTTTGGTCCCGCACCGTTACCCGTGCCAGTTCCGGTGGAAGTGGGGAACGGGAAGGTTTGCTGACCCGGACTCTGGGGATTGAATCCCGGCTGTCCCGGAATCGGATTCACCGGCATCGTCGGTTGTCCGGGCTGCGCTCCCGGCTGGAATCCAGGGACGCCGGGAATCTGCGGCTGCCCGGGAATTTGCTGACCAGGGTACTGCACTGGATACTGATTTTGACCCGCGGCTCCAGGTTGCCCGGGATTCTGCTGCCCGGGATACTGCGGAACTCCCGGTTGCCCCGGCGCGCCGCTCCCACCCGATGGCGTCAACGTAATCGGGGGCCAGTATCGCGGATCGTTCGGATCGACATTGGCGGGCGTGCCGCCCGAGCCCGGGGTTCCGGAAACCATCGGCCGGTCGCTGGGACGTCGAAATACCGCCGCGTTCACTTCCGCCGGTCCGCTCGCACCGGTCGCGCCGGAGGCTCCCGTCGCCCCACTTGAGCCGAACGATGTAAAGCCCGTCATCGCGCCGCTCGCTCCCGATGCTCCGCTCGCGCCCGAAGCACTGGGCGGTTTCTGCACCAGTGAATCCGTCAACTGTCCCATGCCGTTCACGTGGACCAGCCGCCATTCATCCTTACCAGTCATCGGATCGATGTAGCGGCGCCGCAGAAAGCGCTTGTTGTTGGTATTCTCCAGATCTTCGATCTTGGCGGGATATTTCTTGAACTGCACGAAGTACATCTGGATTCCGCGCTTATACTGCTCGCCGCGATCGATCAGCAGCTGTTCCTTATCGCGCTGCGATTCAAACGCCACCCGCGGAATCTGCTGATACAACATCAGCGCCACCGCCGCGGCAAATAAAAACACGATCAGCAGCGCAAAACCCCGCTCATCCGTAGCGCACGCCATCGTTTTTTGTCGCCCGGGAACGCCGCCAACTCCACCGATCTTCCTCATCCCGCCAATTCCTCCACCAGCGGCAGCGTCTGCTGATGCTTGAAATTCAAATCCTCCACCACCACCGAATTTACGCCGATCTTGATCACCTTATACCGATTCTTAATCACCTCGTTCTCGGCGGCTACCTCGATATCGTCGCCATTGATGAAAAACGCCCGCTTCGCTCCCGTCCTTGCCGAAAATCCATAAAACTTCAACGGAATCGGCGGAGGCGGTGGAGCGGTCGG
>Ga0182024_10011737_pt1 | contig 17508 bp, 16 predicted proteins | sample P32metaG_FD_120480 | JGI IMG/M metagenome (GOLD analysis project Ga0182024, IMG submission 120480) | Permafrost microbial communities from Stordalen Mire, Sweden - P3-2 metaG (Illumina Assembly) | ecosystem: Environmental > Terrestrial > Soil > Wetlands > Permafrost | place: Sweden: Stordalen... | reverse complement strand
CCTCAAGTGCTACCTTGGCTTTGAACTCAGCCGAAAACCGTCTTCGCGTCCTCATGGTGGGTCGTCCTCTGCATCGGAGAATCCACCTTAGTCGGCTGTCTCAGGAAGTGGGACCACCTCTAAGAGTCTCTGAATCAGCTCTCTGCTCGCATGGATCGCATTGAGCGCGCTTTGCGGCCTCGGTGAGTGCCGCATACGGACTCGGGTTGCTCGTGATGCCGCGCGCCCTATATTCTTGACTGAAGGGCAAATCACGCGCCCATTTTGGAACGGCCATCTTTTGATCCCTCCGATGAAAAACAAACCGAAGCCCAAGCCCGACGATCCAACGCAATACGAGCGCTTCCTCGAAGCCGCACGTAAAGCTGAGGCCGACGAATCGAAAGAGGGTGCGGATCGCGCCTTCAAGAAGGTCGTCCTTTCTTCGAAGAAGCCGAAGAAGGCTTCTTAGACTGCCTTTTGTGCCGCTTTCGGATTAGCCTTCTTTCTCGCGGCGTTTCAGCAAAGCCGAAAAGTTCTGCCGCGGGATATTTTTCAAGAAGCGCGCCTTTGAACTCAAGCAGATAGCTTCGCAAATCTTCTAATTCTTTGACCGTGCTATCGTGATTTATCGAACGTATTGGCAAGATCTGACGCAAAACTCTATTGGGCGGGACAGTGATGCGACCGGAGTTTAGTTCTAAATAGTTGCGATATTGATTGGCAAAAAGATCGGCCGCCTGTAGTGGCTTGAAGCACTTATCGTCGCGAAATATTGGCCGCTCGCCGATAAACCTAGGAAGGTCTGATCTGCTAACCCGCAATACGGTTTGTTTAAAATCCGACCATTGCCGAAAAATCTCATCAGAAATGCCTTCCTGTTCATCAAAAATGAAATCGCATGGCTCATTGATGTCGAAAATGGTGCTTCTAACAGCCATGGCGCAGATTAGTTTCGTAAACAGATAGATGTAGGGATGGTCACTTACCGATTTTCGTTGCGGGACTGGTATTGATGCAATCAGCTTTTCAAAATCCGCAAACCGAATAGAAGCATGAAGCCGAAGAAGCGCGTGCTTTTTGATAATGCGCGTAAGGGCAATAACCCGATCATCGCGCAATGCGTCAGTCCACCCGCGATCGCGCGAGAATTGTTCGACCAATAGATTGGCCTCATACATTTTGAAATAATCGAACTTTGGCTCTAAATCCAAGGCCGACTGCCACTCATCGGAAAATTCAGCCCAGCGGGCTGCCGACGATACGAATCCCGCCAGCACAAAAAATTTCGGGTTTGGCTGGGTGGCGCTGTCGTCGATCACGGCCTGCGGTTCAAGGATCACGAGCTTGCGCCTCTCGCGCTTGCCAGACGGATAGCCCGACACGAGCCGCCAGACCTGGGCGGCCGCTCGATTCGCTTGTGGCCGGGCACTCACTAGACACTACCCCTAGTATGGGGTAAGTCAAGTGAAACGTCGCCACAGAAAAATTCGGGGAATGCCGGATGCCACTTTGCCGGTATTCAACTGGGCACACCGACGACTGGCGCGAGTGGCAGCGCTCGTGGTCAGGGGAGCTCGACCACCAGGCCGTCGCGGATGGTCACGCGGCGGTCCATCTGGGCGGCGATGTCGAGGTTGTGGGTGGCGATGATGGCGGCGAGGCCGGAGGCGCGCACCAGCTGGCGCAGCGTCGAGAACACGTGCTCGGCCGTGCGCACGTCGAGATTACCGGTCGGCTCGTCCGCTAGCAGGATGCGCGGCGCGTTGGCGACCGCGCGCGCGATGGCGACGCGCTGCTGCTCGCCGCCGGAAAGTTCGGCGGGCCGGTGCACTAGGCGCTCCTTGAGGCCGAGATAGCTGAGGAGCTCGATGCTGCGCGAGGTCGCCTCCTTGCGCGAGAGGCCGCGGATCATCTGCGGCATCATCACGTTCTCCAGCGCCGTGAATTCCGGCAGCAGATGATGGAACTGATAGATGAAGCCGATCGTGGTGCGCCGGATCCGGGTGCGCGCCGTGTCGCCGAGTTGCGAGGTGGGGACCGAGTCGATGTAGACCTCGCCGCCGTCGGGATGTTCGAGCAGGCCGGCAATATGCAGCAGCGTCGATTTGCCCGAGCCCGATGGCGCGACCAGCGCCACCGACTGTCCGGGCCACGCCGCAAGCTCGGCGCCCTTGAGGATATCGAGCGTCGAGTCGCCCTGGCGGAATTGCCGATTGACGGCGTGCAGGAAGATGAGCGGATGGTCGTGCTCGTCGGCGCGCGGCGTTGCGGGAGAGGTTTTCGTCGTGGTCTCGTCCATCGCGCTTGATCACTCGTAGCGCAAGGCTTCGATCGGATCGAGCCGCGCCGCCCGCCACGACGGATAGAGCGTCGCTAACAGCGACAGGCCGAGCGCCATGACCACGACGGCCGTGGTCTCGCTGACGTTCATGTCGGCCGGCAGCTTCGACAGGAAATAAAGCTCGGGCGAGAACAGCTCGGTATTGGTGAGCCAGGACAGGAAGTGCCGGATCGATTCGATGTTGAGACAGACGATGGTGCCGAGCAGGAAGCCGACCGCGGTGCCGACCACGCCGATCGAGGCGCCGGTGATGAGAAAGACGCGCATGATCGAGCCCTGGCTCGCGCCCATGGTGCGCAGGATGGCGATGTCGCCGCCCTTGTCCTTCACCAGCATGATCAGGCCGGACACGATGTTGAGCGCCGCCACCAGCACGATCAACGTCAGGATCAGGAACATGACGTTGCGCTCGACCTGCAGCGCGTTGAAGAAGGTGGCGTTGCGCTGGCGCCAGTCGACCAGGTAGACCGGCCGCGCCGCCGCGTCGGTGATGAACTGGCGGAAGCGGTCGATACGATCGGGATCGTCGGTATAGACTTCGATCGCGGTGACGTCGCCGGACCGGTTGAAATAGGCCTGCGCTTCCGGCAGCGGCATGAACACGAACGCGGCGTCGTATTCGGACATGCCGATCTCGAACACCGCCGCAATCCGGTAGGCCTTGATGCGCGGCGTGGTGCCCATCGGGGTCACGGCGCCGCGCGGCGCGACCAGCGTGAGATTATCCCCGGCCCGCACCGAAAGCTGGTCGGCGAGCCGGCTGCCGACGGCGATGCCCCCGCCCAGGTCGAAATTATCGAGCGTGCCCTGTTTGATGTTCTTGGCGATGGAACCAAGCTTGGCGAGGTCGGTCGCGCGGATGCCGCGCACCAGCACGCCTGAAGCATTGAACGGCGAGGACGCCAGCGCCTGGCCCTCGACGATCGGCGCGGCGAGCCGCACCCCCGGGATCCTGGCGACACGCTCGGCCACCGCCTCCCAGTCGGTGAGGGGAGATTCCAGCGGCTGGATCAGCAGATGGCCGTTGAGGCCGAGAATTTTGCCCAGCAGCTCCTGGCGAAAGCCATTCATCACCGCCATGACGATGATGAGGGTCGCCACGCCCAGCATGATGCCGAGGAAGGAAAAGCCGGCGATGACCGAAATGAATCCTTCCTTGCGCCGCGCCCGCAGATAGCGCAGCGACAGCATCCACTCGAACGGAGCGAAGGGTAGCGTGCCGGTCGGATCGGCCATTAGGTTCTGATTCCCACGAACTCCCGAGTTTCACACGATTCTGGCGGTTTCAAGCCTGTGAACCTTGCAGCACGCTGCCGCAGCGCACAGGTTCATGCGCCAAGCAGCTTCGCCACCGCGTCCGCCGGCGTCATCAGCTCGCGCAGGCCGTCGGCGCGGCATTTGACCTCGACCTTGCCTTCCGCAAGCCCCCGCGGCCCCACCAGGATCTGCCAGGGGACGCCGATGAGGTCGGCGGTCGCGAATTTCGAGCCGGGCCGCTCGTCGAGGTCATGGTAGAGCGTCTCGACCCCCTTGCCGGTGAGCTCGGCCAGCAGGCCTTCGCAGGCCGCGTCGGTTTCGCTCGAACCCTGCTTGAGGTTGAGGATCACGACCTGGAACGGCGCCACGGCCTGCGGCCACTTGATGCCGGCGTCGTCGTGGAAGGCCTCGATGATGGCGGCAACCAGCCGGCTCGGCCCGATGCCGTAAGAACCGCCATAGACCGGCCGCTCGACGCCGTCCGGACCGGCGACCACGGCCTTCATCGGCTCGGAATATTTGGTTCCGAAGTGGAAGATGTGGCCGACCTCGATGCCGCGGGCCGAGACGCACTTTTCCGGCGGCAGCGCCGCGAAGGCCGCGGCGTCGTGCTTGTCCGAGGTCGCCGCATAGTGCGCCGTCCACTTGTCGACGATCGCCTGCAGGCCGGCGGCGTCTCCGAAATCGACATCCGGCCCGGGAACCTCGAGGCCGAGATAGTCGCTGTGGCAAAACACCTCGCTCTCGCCGGTGTCGGCCAGGATGATGAACTCATGCGAGAGCTTGCCGCCGATCGGACCGCTTTCAGCCACCATCGGGATCGAGCGCAGCCCCATGCGGGCGAAGGTGCGCAGATAGGCGACGAACATCCGGTTGTAGGCGTGCTTGGAGGCGGCGAAATCGACGTCGAAGGAATAGGCGTCCTTCATGAGGAACTCGCGCCCGCGCATCAGCCCGAAGCGTGGCCGCACCTCGTCGCGGAACTTCCACTGGATGTGATAGAGGTTGAGCGGCAGATCCTTGTAGGAGTGGACGTAGGTGCGGAATATCGCGGTGATCATCTCCTCGTTGGTCGGGCCGTAGAGCATGTCGCGCTCATGGCGGTCCTTGATGCGCAGCATTTCCTTGCCGTAGGCCTCGTACCGGCCGCTCTCGCGCCACAGGTCGGCCGACTGGATGGTCGGCATCAGAAGCTCGATCGCGCCCGAGCGGTCCTGCTCCTCGCGAACGATGGCGCACACCTTCGCCAGCACGCGCATCCCGAGCGGCAAAAAGGAATAAATCCCGGCCGCCTCCTGGTGCATCATGCCGGCGCGCAGCATCAGCCGGTGGGAGGCGATTTCCGCCTCCTTCGGCGTTTCGCGCAGGCTGGGCATGAAATAGCGGGAAAGGCGCATGGAATCTCGTCGGGATGGCGTTTGCCGTCGCGCCGGCAGTCAAGCCGCAACGGCGCCGGAATTACAAGAGGCAGGCCGCCCGGGCCGCCGGGAGTGCTTGATGCGGACCGGCTGCATTTTTTTGCCGGCCGTGCCGAAGGCAGCGGTATTTTTTTGCCGTTCGGCGCCGGAATCTGATGACAATCACGCGCGGATCGATTACCAATAGGTCGCGCTCCCGGTGCCGGGTGGCAATTCGGGAAAGCGGTCCAAGTCTCGGGAGGATAGCCTTAGAGCGCGTAGCAAACGTCGCCACCACGCCCAGACTGAAAAGCGTAACCGCGTAGGGTGTGATCGAAAGAACTGCAGTCGGATCTCAAGGCAGGGCTGCGGCCCTGCCTTTTCTGTTTGCGTCGGGTCTTTGCGCTTCGGACTTTTCGCTTCGCGGGCCGCGGCCCTGACAATCGCCTTCGTTTGATTATTCTTTGCTCAATCGCGAGCCGTGCCGCTTTTTTGGCTCTTTTGGCCGCGCCGACTGCATGTCTACCGCAAAGGAAAGTCCGCAAGTGGCTGATATCGCTCAGCTCATCCCGAGCAGCCGAGCCAACCCCTCAATCGTCACCAGCCGATTGACATAGACGACGTAGAAGCCGGCAAAGATCACGGCCGCGACCAGCGTGGTCCAGATGAGCTTGCGTCCGAGCCTTGGCATCGCCGGTGCGCCGGGGTCGGTGCCGGGCACCACCTCGCCGCCCTCGTGCTGGCTGCGCACGCCCCACGGCAGCACGGCGAACAGCACCACCCACCAGATCAGAAAAAAGATCGCGAGCGCCGTGGAGATGGGCATCCTCAGCCCTGTTCCAGTTCGACCAGCGTGCCGGAAAAATCCTTCGGGTGCAGGAACAGCACCGGCTTGCCGTGCGCCCCGCTCTTCGGCTCGCCGTCGCCAAGCACGCGCGCACCGGCCGCCCGCAGCGCGTCGCGCGCCGCGCGAATGTCGTCGACCTCGTAGCAGATGTGGTGCATGCCGCCGTCCGGGTTGCGCTCCAAAAACCTGGCGATAGGCGAGTTTTCGCCGAGCGGCTGCAAGAGCTCGATCTTGGTATTGGGCAACGTGATGAACACCGTGGTGACGCCGTGGTCCGGCTGGGGCACCGCGGCCGACACTTCCGCGCCCAGGACGTCGCGGTAGACGGCCGCTGCCTTGTCGAGATCGCGCACCGCGATCGCCACGTGATTGAGCCTGCCGATCATGGCTGCACCGTCCTTGCAAACCTCTATCGCCCGAACTTGGCCTTCAGCTGATCGCGGACCGGGCCGAGAATGCTGGTCTTCTGCTTTTCGGCACCGGCCAGGATGTCCTGCACGATGTCCTTGGCGGAGCGGCCGCTCCAGCCGGCATCGCGGAAATAGATGCTGGCGGCATTGCCGACCACATAGGTGCTCCAGGCCGCGGCCAGACCCTGCGGCACCGCGGTGATCACGGTACTGGTGCCGAAGGTGACCGTGCGCAGGAGGTCGGCGGCGATGTGCAGCCCGTACTCGGCGGCCGCCATCAGCCCCCAGGCTCGCAGGATCTCCAAAACCATGTTCTGCGCGTTCTTGAGCGAAAAATCGGTGCCGTAAATGGCGCCGATGCGCTGCACCATCAGCGCGTCGCTCGCCATGCCGGCCAGCACGTCGAACACCGGCACCGGGTTGGCGCCGACCACGAGCGCCTTGCCGGCCATGAAATACTTGATCAGCCGCGCCACCTCCTTGCCGCGCACCTCCTGCTTGAGGAGCTTGATGCGCTCGCTCACCTCGGAGGCGAACAGGCTGGCGTTGAGCGCGATGATCGCCTTGCCCTCGCGGTCGAGGACTTCGAGCATGCGCGCCTCGAGCGCCTCGATCTTGGGCTTTGGCTGGTAGGCGACGATCTCGATCGAGCCGTCGGCCTTGTGGATCTCGCGCTCGCTCTCCTTCGGAGCGGCGGCGGCGAACACGACGTCGGCGGCGCCGATGCGGTGGCCGACCTTGCGCAGGATCGACTCGGATATTTCCCTGATCTGCGCCAAACCGTAGAGATCGGCCTTGTTGATGACGAGCAGGATGGGCTTATGCAGATCGCTGAGCTGCCGCAGCGCGTCGACCTCGACCCGGTTGAGGTCGCCATCGGCGACGAACAGCACCAGATCGGTGTAGCGCACTGTCTCCTCGGCGAGCTTGCCGCGCAGTTCGCCCGCCGCCTCGTTGATGCCCGGCGTATCGACCAGGACGAGCTTGGTATTCTTGAAGCCGGTCTTGGCCACCTTGTCGGTCGAGCCGTGCTCGGCGGAAACCGCAAAAATCTTCTCGCCGGCGAGCGCGTTTAGGAGCGCGCTCTTGCCGGAGCCGACTTCGCCGAACGCCGCGATCTCGACCCGGCCGTTGTCGAGCTTGGCGCTGAATTGCTCGATCTCGTGCATCTCCTTCTCGATCGAGGCGCGCTCGTCGGGACGCAGCCGCGAATCCTCGGAGAGCCGGCGCAGCGCCTCGATGGTGTCGGGCAATACGGACTGGTCATCCATGCGCGTTGTCCATCCTCGGCTATGAACCGGATTCAAACCGCAGCGCGCGGCCGGGGGCCGGCGGATAAGCCCGGGCGATAAGGCTCGTCAGCGCGCGCAGGTCGCTCGCCGGCCGGCGCAGCTCGACACGTACCGCGCCGCGCGCGTCCTCGATCTCGCGTTCGACCGGGCTCGGCGCCCCGGCGACTGAGACGACATGACCGGGCGCGAACTTTTTCGGCATCTTGCCGCGGATCGAAAGCAGGACCGCGTCGCGGTCGGCGGCGTTGAACTGATCGGCCTTGTTGAGGACGACGTAGAGCGGCTTGCCGGTGGCGACAAGGCGGGCGATGGCGGCGACTTCGGGGGCGCGCAGGTCCTGATCGACCACGAAGAGCACGCCGTCGCTCGCCGCGGCGCGGGCGGCGAGATCGGCGAGATGGCCCTCCTCGCTGTCGGCCGGCCCGGCATCGATGAGGCGCACGATGTCGCTCGTTTCGGCCGCGTTGGCGCTGGTCGCCTGGGCGAGAACCGCAATCAGGGCGGTCTTGCCGCTGTAGGACGGACCGGTGACGGCGAGCGAAGCCCGCGCCGGCAGTCTCACGGCCTGCGGCGCGGCCGGCGCCGCGGCGCTAGGCTTTTTGCTCGCTGCGAGCCTGGCCTGCGGCGGCGGCGCCGCGCGAGCGCTGCCGCGCTCCCATTTCGCGGAAATCTCTTCGGCGCGCCGGGCCGCGATCTCCTTCGCCAGCGGAATTTCCGGCTGCGCTCTTGGCGCGGCGAGCCGCGGCGCGGCCGGCGACCGGCGCAGCCGCAGCCAGGCGATGGTGCCGACGCCGACAAAGAAGCAGAACAGCACGACGCCATAGATGGCGGCGATGTAGGGATTCCTCAGCGCATCGACGGTCAGCGCGATATTGGAGGCAAGCCAGACGCCGAAGGCGAGCGCAGCCGCCACAATCGCAATCGTGACGATGCGGATCACCACATCGGGCTTGCCGGCAAACAGCAGCAGTGGAGCGAACCACCTGAACATTTTGCCCTTCGTAGGGTCGGTTGGTCGAGCGAAGCGAAGCCCAGCGCGACCCGCCAGGAAGACCGTGACCCTGCCAGGAAATATGATGGATTTCGCTTCGCTCAACCCATTCTACACCGCGAGTACGTGGACGTGGCAGATCGGCTTCTTGTTCCAGCGCTCGGCGATGGCCGCGCGCACCGCGCGCCGCACCGCCTCGGCGACCGCGTCCGGATCGCGCCGGCGCGGCTTGGGCAGCGACTCGAATGCGTCCTCGACGGCCTCGCGTGCGATGCCGGCCATCGCTGCGCCGCCGGCGTCGACCTCCGGGATGCCGAATAGCTCGACCTCGGGGTTCGCCAAGAGCACCCCCTTCTCGCTCAGCGCCAGCGCCACGGTGACGATGCCGGAAAAGCTCAGCCGCCGGCGCGAGGCCACGGTGCGGGCCTCGGCGTTGACGAGGAGCGAACCGTCCTTGTAGAGCCGGCCCGAGGGGATCTCGTCGATGATCTGCGCGCCGTCCGCGGCAAGGCGCACCAGGTCGCCGTTGCGGCAGATGAGGACGTGGGGCACGCCGGCGCGGCGGGCAAGCTCGGCGTGCTCGGCAAGATGCAGCGCCTCGCCGTGCGCCGGGATGAGGATTTTCGGCCGCACCCAGCCGATCATGTCGCGAAGCTCGTCACGCCGGGGGTGGCCGGAGACGTGGACGAGATGGGTGCGGTCGGTGATCACCTCGACGCCCTGCTCGACCAGGCCGTTGATGATCCGCGCCACGGCCTTCTCGTTGCCCGGAATGGCACGCGAGGAAAAGATCACGCGGTCGCCCTTGGCGAGCGTGACCTCCGGGTGCTCGTCCTCGGCGATACGGGCGAGCGCGGCGCGCGGCTCGCCCTGGCTGCCGGTGCACAGCGCCAACACTTTGTCGGGCGGCAGATAGCCGTAGCTCTCGGCGGTGCGGAAATCCGCCACGCCGTCGAGATAGCCGGTCTCGCGCGCGACCTGGGTGACGCGCTCCATGGCGCGGCCGACCACCACGACCTCGCGATCCACGGCGCGCGCCGCATCTGCAACGGCGCGGATGCGCCCGACATGGGATGCAAATGTCGTCACCGCGACGCGCGCCGGCGCCGTGCGGATCAGCTCGGCGAGCGTCTTGGCGACGTCGGCTTCGGAGGGCGAGCGGCCCTCGCGCACCGCATTGGTGGAATCGCCAACGAGCGCCAGCACGCCTTCGTCGCCGAGCGCGGTCAGCCTGGCCTGGTCGGTCGGCGGCCCGATGAGCGGGGTGGGATCGATTTTCCAGTCGCCGGTATGCAGCACGGTACCGACCGGCGTGCGGATCGCCAGCGCGTTCGATTCCGGGATCGAATGCGCCACGTTGATGAATTCGATGTCGAACGGAGGCAGTACCAGCCGGCCGCGCAGCGGCACGACCTTGATCGGGATTAGCGGGGCGCCGGGCTCGGACAGGCGCTTGGCTTCGAACAGGGCCGCCGTGAAGGGCGTGGCGTAAATCGGCACTTTGAGCCGCGGCCACAGATCGATCAGCGCGCCGAGGTGATCCTCGTGACCGTGGGTGAGCACGAGGCCGACGATATTTTTGCGCTGCTCGATGAGGAAGCGGATATCCGGCAGGATCAGATCGACGCCGGGCAAGTGCTCCTCGGCGGCGAACGAAACCCCGCAATCGACGATCAGCCATTGCCGGCGCCGGCCGTCGTCCAGCCCATAGATCGAGAGGTTCATCCCGATCTCGCCGACGCCGCCGAGCGGCGCGAACAGAAGCTCGCTCTGCGCCATTACCCGAGGCCCCCCTGCTGCGGGGCGTCCGCGGGCCGCTCGGGCGCAGCGTCTGGAGAAAGCGGAAAGACATCGCCGGCGGCGATCGTCTGTAGCGTGCCGTCGGCAAGCCGCAGCAGCAGGCGGCCGCCGGCGTCAAGCGCCTCGCAGCGTCCGAGAAACTCGCGGCCGGAGAGCCGCACCCGCATCTCGCCGCCGATCCCGGTCGCGTGCGCGAGCCAATCGGCACGGATGACGGAGAAGCCGGCGCCGCGACGCCATTGCGCGAGCCGCCGCATCATCGTGCCCGACAGCGCATGGAAAAGAGCATCGGCGGCGACCTCCGCGCCGGCCGCGGCGAGATCGGTCGCCGGGTAACTCGTCTGCGAGGGGTGGTACACGCAATTCACGCCGATACCGATGGCGACGGCAAGCTCTTTTTGTCCGGCCGGCGTCGCCACGGTCTCGCCTTCGACCAGAATACCGGCAAGCTTGGCGCCGCGGCAGAGGACGTCGTTCGGCCATTTGAGCGCGAGTTTTGGGCGCAACGCCGCGGCGCAATCGACGATGGCGTCATGAACCGCAAGCGCGGCGACGAACGATAATTCGGGCGCGCGCTGCGGCGAGGCCCCATCGCCGAGGAGCAGCGTCGCGTGCAGATTGCCGGGCGAGGACAGCCATGCGTTACCACGCCGGCCGCGACCTGCGCTTTGCTCCCGGGCCGTGATCCAAAGCGGACCGGCCTCGCCGGCACGCGCCAGCGCCAGCGCGTGCGCGTTGGTCGAAGGTAGCCTTTCGGCTGCCAGCAGGCGAAAGCCCGCCGCGGTCGCCGCGGGATCGAGCTGCATCAGAACAGGGAATGGGCGGCCGCGCTCGCCGCACCGACCAGCGGGCCGGGATAGAGGACGAACAGGATGTTGAACAGGCCGCACACGGCGAGCACGATCTTAAGCTCATACGGCATGGCATTAAAGCCTTCTACCGGCTCGTCGAAATACATGATCTTGACGATCGACAGGTAGTAGTAGGCGCCGACCACGCTCGCCAGCACGCCGATCACGGCGAGCACGTAGAGCCCGGCCTTGATGGCGGCGAGGAAGACATAGAACTTCGCGAAAAAGCCGGCGAGCGGCGGCACCCCGGCCATCGAGAACAGCAGCATCGCCATGAAGAACGCCATGGTCGGGCTGGTGCGCGCGAGGCCGGCCAGCTGGTCGATCGACTCGACCATGCCGGTCGAGCGCCGCATCGACAGGATCACGGCGAAAACGCCGAGCGTCATGGTGACGTAGATCGCCATGTAGAGCAGCACGCCCTGCACGCCTTCCGAGGTGCCGGCGGCAAGGCCGATGAGCGCAAAGCCCATGTGGCCGATCGACGAATAGGCCATCAGCCGCTTGATATTGCGCTGGCCGATGGCGGCGAAAGCGCCGAGCAGCATCGAGGCGATGGCGACGAAGACGACGATCTGCTGCCACTGGCCGGTGATGCCTGGGAACGCGGTGACCGAGGCGCGCACGAACATGGCGATGCCGGCGACCTTCGGAGCGGCGGCGAAGAACGCCGTCACCGGCGTCGGCGCACCTTCGTAGACGTCGGGCGTCCACATGTGGAACGGCACGGCAGAGACCTTGAAGCAGAAGCCGGCGAACAGAAAAACCAGCCCGAAGATCAGTCCGACGCCCCCGTGCGCGGCGGCCTGCGCGATGCCGGTAAAACTCACCGTGCCGGTGAAGCCGTAGATCAGCGAGGCGCCGTATAGCAGCATCCCCGACGACAGCGCGCCCAGCACGAAATATTTGAGGCCAGCTTCGGTCGAGCGCAGCGAATCGCGATGGCTCGCGGCGACGACGTAGAGCGGCAGGCTCATCAGTTCGAGGCCGAGATAGAGCGCGATCAGGTCGGCCGCCGATATCAGCATCAGCATGCCGAGGGTCGAGAGCACGACCAGCACCGAATATTCGAAGCGCTGCTGGTGCTCCTGCTTGGCGTAGTCGATCGACATCGCGATGGCGGCGGCCGAGCCGAGCAGCGCCAGAATCTTCAGAAAGCGGGCAAAGCCGTCGACCACGAAGCTGCCGCCGAAGCTCACGAGCTTTCCCCCCGGCAGCAGCAGCACGATCACTCCGGCGATGATGAGCAGCGCGATGGCGGCGCCATCGGTGATGCGGACCGCGCTCTTACCCTCGACGCGGAAGACGCCCAGCATCAAGAGCGCCATGGCGCCGAGGCCGAGCACGATCTCGGGCAGTACCACGGCGTAAGCCGGGAGATTTGCGGCGTTCATCGTGCTACCTCGCCAGCGCCGCCGATCGCACGCTCGACAGCGCGTGCTGATAGTTGTCGATCAGCTGCGTCACCGACGCCGACGAGATGTCGAGCACCGGTTTTGGATAGATGCCGAACACGATGGTGAGCACGACCAGCGGCGCGAAGATGACGATCTCGCGCCAGCCGATATCGACGATGCCGAACAGGCTCGGTTTCTCGAGCTTGCCGAAGATCACCTTGCGGTAGAGCCACAGCGCGTAAGCGGCCGACAGGATGGTGCCGAGCGTCGCCAGCGTCGCCACCCAGTTGTTGACGCGGAAGGTGCCGATCAGCGTCAGGAATTCGCCGACGAAGCCCGAGGTTCCCGGCAGGCCGATATTGGCGAGCGTGAACACCATGAAGACGAAGGCATAGAGCGGCATGCGGTTGACGAGCCCGCCATAGGCGGCGATCTCGCGGGTGTGCATGCGGTCGTAGATGACGCCGACGCACAGGAACAAGGCGGCCGAGACGATGCCGTGCGAGAGCATCTGAAAGATGCCGCCGGCGATGCCCTGCGTCGTCACCGCGAACAGGCCCATGGTAACGAAGCCCATATGCGCCACCGACGAATAGGCGATGAGCTTCTTGATGTCCTCCTGCACCAGCGCGACCAGCGAGGTGTAAATGATGGCGATGATCGACAGCGCATAGACGAGCGGCGCGAGGTGCTGCGAGGCCTCCGGAAACATCGGCAGCGAGAAGCGCAGGAAGCCGTAGCCGCCCATCTTCAAGAGGATCGCGGCCAGGATCACCGAGCCGGCGGTTGGCGCCTCGACATGGGCGTCGGGCAGCCAGGTATGCACCGGCCACATCGGCAGCTTGACGGCGAATGAGGCGAGGAAGGCGAGGAAGGCCCAGGTCTGCAGCGAGCGCGGGAAGGCGTGGTGCAGCAGCGTCGGGATGTCGGTGGTGCCGGCCTGCCAATACATCGCCATGATGGCGAGCAGCATCAGCACCGAACCGAGCAGCGTGTAGAGGAAGAACTTGAAGCTGGCATAGACCCGCCGCGGGCCGCCCCACACGCCGATGATCAGGAACATCGGAATGAGGCCGCCCTCGAAGAACAGGTAGAACAGCACCAGGTCGAGCGCGCAGAAGGTGCCGACCATAAGCGTCTCGAGGACGAGGAAGGCGATCATGTATTCGCGCACCCGGCGCTGGATCGCGTCCCAGCTCGCCAGGATGGTGATCGGCATCAGCGCGGTGGTCAGGATCACGAACGGCAGCGAAATGCCGTCGACGCCCATCGCGTAGTTGATGGCGCCGCCGAGCCAGCGCCCCTTCTCCAGGAACTGGAAGTCCGCCGTGCTCTGATCGAAACGCCAAACCAAGATCAGCAAAACCGCGAAGGTGATGAGCGTGGTCCACAGCGCCACCCAGCGCGCGTTGCGCGCGCCCGCCTCGTCGTCGCCAAGGAGCGCAATGAACAGCGCGCCGGCAAGCGGCAGGAAGGTGACGACGGAGAGGATCGGCCAGCTCGTCATCAGTGCACCCCCGGCACCGACGCCGCCCCCGAGAACATGAACCAGGTGATGAACGCGGCGACGCCGATCAGCATGGCGAAGGCGTAGTGATAGAGGTAGCCGGTCTGCAGCCGGATGACTTCCCAGGTCACGTCGAGCACGCGCGCGGAGATGCCGTCAGGGCCGAAACCGTCGATGACGAGACCGTCGCCGTCTTTCCAGAACACCCGGCCGAGCCAGATGGCGGGACGAACGAAAAGGAAATCGTAGATCTCGTCGAAATACCATTTGTTGAGCAGGAACCGGTAGAGCAGGCTCTGCTCGCGGGCGAGCCGTTCGGGGATGTCCGGACGCCGGATATAGAACTGCCACGCGACCAGGAAGCCGCCGATCATCATCACGGTCGGGGCGAGCGAGGTGGCGAGCGACAGGTGCTCCATGTTCTCCAGCACGTGGTTGCCGGGCGCGAACTTCAGCGACTCGCGGAAAAAGTCCTCGACTCCGTGGCCGGTAAACAGCGGCAGGAACGGCCAGCCGGCCGCGATCGAGCCGATCGCCAGCACCGCGAGCGAAATCAGCATCACCATCGGGCTCTCGTGCGCCGCCTCGTAATGGTGGGCGTCGTGCGGAGTGCCGTGGAACGTCTTGAAGATGAGCCGCCAGGAATAGAACGAGGTCAGCGCCGCCGCCGCGACCGTCATGACGAAGCCGTAGCTCGCCATTGCGCCGGTGCCGACGGCGGCCGCCTCGATGATCTTGTCCTTGGAAAAGTAGCCGGCGGTGAACGGAAAACCGGTCAAAGCCAGCGTGCCGACCAGCATCATGGCGTAGGTGAACGGGATCTTGCGCCACAACCCGCCCATCTGCCGGATGTCCTGCTCGTGGTGCATGGCGATGATGACCGAGCCCGAGCCGAGGAACAGCAGCGCCTTGAAGAAGGCGTGGGTGAACAAATGGAACATCCCGACCGAATAGGCGCCGACCCCCATGGCGACGAACATGTAGCCAAGCTGCGAGCAGGTCGAATAGGCGATGATACGTTTGATGTCATTCTGAACGAGACCGATGGTGGCGGCGAACACCGCGGTGGTGGCGCCGATGAAGGTGACGAAGGCGGAGGCATAGGGCGCCAGCTCGAACAGCGGCGACAGCCGCGCCACCATGAACACGCCGGCCGTCACCATGGTGGCGGCATGAATGAGCGCCGAGACCGGCGTCGGTCCCTCCATGGCGTCGGGCAGCCAGGTGTGCAGCAGGAACTGCGCCGATTTGCCCATCGCCCCCATGAACAGCAGCAGGCAGATCACAGTGAGGGCGTCGGCGTTGAAGCTCAGGAAATGAAAGTTCTTGCCGACGAGGCTAGGCGCCTGCGCGAACACGGTGTCGAAATCGACGGCGCCGGTGAGCAGGAAGACCGCGAAAATCCCGAGCGAGAAGCCGAAGTCGCCGACGCGGTTGACCAGGAAGGCCTTGATGGCGGCGGCATTGGCTTCCGGCTTGTGGTACCAGAAGCCGATGAGGAGATAGCTCGCCAGCCCGACGCCCTCCCAGCCGAAGAACAGCTGCACCAGATTGTCGGCCGTCACCAGCATCAGCATGGCGAAGGTGAAGAACGACAGGTAGCAGAAGAAGCGCGGTTGGTAGGGATCGTCCGCCATGTAGCCGATCGAGTAGAGGTGGACGATCGCCGAAATGGTCGTCACCACGACCAGCATCACGGCGGTCAGCGAATCGATGCGCAGCGCCCATTCCGAATGCAGGTCGCCGGACGTGATGTAGGTGAAGATCGTGACGCGGGCGTCGTGTCCGGCAAAGCCGACATCGTAGAAGGCGTACCAGGAGAGCACACAGGCGATGAACAGCAGCGTGGTGGTGATGAGCTCGGCCAGCTGCGACCCGGCGGCGGGCGGCGCGGCTTCGGGCTCCTCCACATGCGTATTGGAAAAGGCGGCGTGCGCCGCGTCCGGCGATGGCGCCGCGCGCGGACGGTCCTCGGCAACCGGAGGCGCCGCGTGATCGTCGTGCGGCGGCGGCGGGTTGGCGCCCGGGAAACGATTGCGCGCGCCGACGAGCGCGATCACTCCGGCAATCAGCGCGCCGAGCAGCGGCAGGACGACTATGGCCTCGTACATGCCGCTAGCTCTCCCCTTCTCCCTTGCCCCGCCGGGCAGCGGGAGTTCGCGTGCGCAAGCCGATCACGTTCAGCCCTTCATCAGGTTGACGTCTTCCACGGCGATCGAGCCGCGGTTGCGGAAATAGGCGACCAGGATGGCGAGCCCGATGGCGGCTTCGGCGGCCGCCACCGTGAGCACGATGAGCGCGTAGACTTGGCCGACGATGTCGCCCAGAAAGCTCGAGAACGCCGCCAAGTTGATGTTGACGGCGAGTAGGATGAGCTCGATCGACATCAGGATGATGATGACGTTCTTGCGGTTGAGAAAGATGCCCAATATCCCGAGCGTGAACAGGATGGCGGCAACCGAGAGATAATGGCCGAGCCCGATCGTCATGACAGCCCCTGCCCCGGCTTGACCTTGACGATCTCGATCGCGCTCGAGCGCCTGCGTGCCACCTGCTCGGCGATGTTCTGCCTGCGCACGTTCGGCTTGTGCTGCAGCGTCAAGACGATGGCGCCGATCATGGCGACCAGCAGGATGACGCCGGCGGCCTGGAAGAAATAGACATAGCGCGTGTAGAGCACGAGCCCGAGCGCCTGCGTGTTGGTGACGTCGCTCGGCGGCGGGATCGGCGCGGTGATGGCCTTGGCCGCGTCCGGCCCGATCACCCAGGCGCCGACCAGGACCAAGAGCTCGGCAAGCAGCACGGCGCCGACCACGGCGCCGACCGGCAGATAGTTGAGAAAGCCGTGGCGCAGCTCGGCGAAATCGACGTCGAGCATCATGACGACGAACAGGAACAGCACGGCGACGGCGCCGACATAGACCACGATCAGGATCATCGCCAAGAACTCGGCGCCCAGCAGCACGAACAGGCCGGCCGCGTTGACGAAGGCGAGAATGAGGAACAGCACCGAATGCACCGGGTTGCGCGAGGCGATGACCATCACCGCCGAGCCCACGGTTATGCCGGCAAAGAGATAGAAGAAGACGGCTTGAATGATCATCGGCGGCGCACTTCAGCGATACGGCGCATCGAGCGCGATGTTGGCGGCGATCTCGCGCTCCCAGCGGTCGCCGTTCGCCAGCAGGCGCTCCTTGTCGTAGTAAAGCTCCTCGCGCGTTTCGGTGGCGAATTCGAAATTCGGCCCTTCGACGATGGCGTCGACCGGGCAGGCTTCCTGGCACAGGCCGCAATAGATGCACTTGACCATGTCGATGTCGTAGCGCGTCGCGCGGCGGGTGCCGTCGTTCCTTCGCGGACCGGCCTCGATGGTGATCGCCTGCGCCGGGCAGATCGCCTCGCACAGCTTGCAGGCGATGCAGCGCTCCTCGCCGTT
>Ga0182024_10011736_pt1 | contig 17511 bp, 14 predicted proteins | sample P32metaG_FD_120480 | JGI IMG/M metagenome (GOLD analysis project Ga0182024, IMG submission 120480) | Permafrost microbial communities from Stordalen Mire, Sweden - P3-2 metaG (Illumina Assembly) | ecosystem: Environmental > Terrestrial > Soil > Wetlands > Permafrost | place: Sweden: Stordalen... | reverse complement strand
GGAAGGAGCTGTTCGACACGAACACTTCATTTTCATTGGCCGGCGAAACCGCCAGATGGATGTAGTAACCGGCGCGCCCGATCAGTGCGCGATCCCAATTCACCACTCGCCAATTCGTGCCGCCGTCATCCGACCGCCACATGGACCCTTGATCGGCGGTTTGAATCAACGCATAGACGCGATCGGAATTGGTGGGCGCAATGGCAACATCGATTTTGCCGAGTGGCGATTTCGGCAGCCCCGTAGCCGTGATGCGTTTCCATGTCGTGCCCCCGTCGCGCGAAGTGTAAACGCCGCTACCCGGACCTCCACTCAATTCTCCGTACGTGTGCATCTCCACCTGCCACGTGCCCGCGAACAGCACCAGCGGATTCTTCGCATCCATCGAAAGTCCGCTACAGCCGGTATTTTCGTCGACGAACAGCACCCGCTCCCAATGCGCGCCTCCGTCGATGGTGCGAAACACGCCGCGCTCCTGCTGCGGTCCCGTCATGCGTCCCAGCGCGCACGCGAACGCGATGTCGGGATTGGTAGGATGCAGAATCACGCGCCCGATCCGCCCGGTCTCATCCAAACCCACGTGGGCCCACGTTTTACCCGCATCCGTCGACTTGTACATCCCGTTGCCCGTCACATCGACGTCGCGAATCGCCCACGCCTCGCCGGTCCCCGCCCAAACAATATTCGGATTCGACGGCGATACAGCCAGTGCCCCAATCGCCGCCACCGGCTCAGAATCGAAGATCGGCGTCCATCCAAACCCGCCGTCCACGGATTTGAAAATCCCCCCCGACGCCGCCCCCGCATAGTAAGTATTCACATCCCCCGGCACCGCCGCGACCGATGCCACGCGATTCCCCGCCAGCGGCCCCACAAACCGAAACCGGAACTGATCCACATCAGCCGCAGGCGCCCCACGTCGTTGCCCGAACACAGTCATTGCCAAAAGCACCAAGGCAATCATGTGTTTTGTGGGGCAGGCTGGCAGCCTGCGGCGGGTTGTCAACCCGCCCAGTTCTAGATGATGTTGGTACATTTTGTTCCTTTTATGTGGCGAGCGTCGGATGCTTCAAATGAAACCCCGAAGCATCCTGATAAGCTTTAGCAACCGCCAACAACTCCGCCTCGCCAAACGGACGCGCATAAAACGTAAAACTCCCGGCGTCCCCGCCTCCGTAAATCCATGCACGACATTGATAGCCGGATAGCAAGCCGTATTCGCCATCGCGAAATGACGCTGGGTCACGCCGCGCCGCGCATTCGGATCGCCCCCGCGCCCCCGCCCCTCACCGTCAGTACCCGCTCCCCGTCCGCGTCCTCCGAAGCCCCCTCCGCCATTTGCCGGAACCAGATAAACGTCGACGTCAGCCGTAGCTTCCGCAAGCTTCATCATCATCATCGTCCGCGCCCGCTGCGATTGCAGATACTCCACGGCCGGAATCAACCGCGCACTGCGGAACCCCGTGGCGCGCCCCGGATTCGTCATCTGCTTATCCCGTCCCGACCGTATCATCTCGTCGAAAAACACCGCCGACTCGACGCCATAGCTCGACCCGTCGACATTCCAGTCGGGCATCTTCACCGTGACCAGTTTTACGCCCAGCGCCTGCACCTGCTCGATCGCTTTTTCGTTCATGGCCTTCGCGGCGGCGTCGCGCACTTCATCGAAACCGTCTTTCAGATAGCCCACCCGCAATTTCTTAATGTCGAGGCGCGCGTTCCAGTTGAACGGAATTTCGGAAACGCTCAAATCTTTCCCGTCCGGCTTGGCGATCGCGCTCATCACCACCGCGCAATCCTCGGCGTAGCGGCACATCGGCCCCAGCCGGTCCTGCGTCCAGGAAAGCGCCATCACCCCCTGGCGGCTGATGCGTCCGAACGTCGGACGCAAGCCCGTGACGCCGCATCGTCCCGATGGACTTAGAATCGATCCGCTAGTCTCCGTTCCAATCGCGAACGCAACGCATCCCCCCGCCGTAGCCGATCCCGGACCCGCCGAAGATCCACTCGACCCTTGCTCCGTGTTCCACGGATTCTTAGTCTGCCCTCCGAACCAGTTGTCGCCTTGCGCCAACTCGCCCGAAGTCAATTTCGCAAGCAGCACCGCGCCCGCCTCGCGCAGCATCTCGACAACGCTAGCGTCTTCCGGGAACATCTGCTCTTTGTAAGCGCCCGATCCCCAAGTCGTCTTGAAACCCTTCACCGCGATGATGTCTTTCGCGCCCCAGGGAATCCCATGCAGCGGTCCTTTATATTTCCCAGCAGCGATTTCCGCATCGGCGACCTTGGCCTGCGAAATTGCGAGATCATCGAGAAACGTCACCACGCAATTCAGCTTCCCGTTGTATTTGTGCAGCCGCGCGAGATACATTTGCGTCAGCTCCAGCGAAGTCACCTGCTTGGTCTTGATGAGTTGCGCAAGTTGAACCACCGGCCAGAACGCAACATCTTCAAGATTCGCCGGCCGCTTAACCACCGGCGCGCTAAAGTGCAAAGGCTCCCGCGTCCGATTCACTTTCATCCCCGGCACAATCGGGCTGAAGTAAAACGGCGGCGCGATATCGTTCGGAATCTCCAGCTTGCGCACCTCTTCAAAACCGGTCAGGCTCCGATTCACTCCTTGCAGCACCGCTTTGCGATCTTCATCGCTGAAGGTGAGGCCGGAAACTGCCAGCGCGTTCTTAAGCATTTCGTCGGTAACGCGCGGCGCTTCGCCGTCCTGCATTTCGGCCCAGAGCACTCCGGGTAAGAGGCTCGAACCCATCCCGATGCCTGAAAAATAAGCGAGGAATCGCCTGCGGTTGTTCGACATATTAGGGGCAATTATAGCGCTGTAAGGCCTCGCGGAGCGCGACTTATGGTCTTTTAAGGAGCCTTAACGCAGCAACCGATGGATCTGATCGACCGCTTCGTCGACTTTCATATCGAAAATCCGCTTCCCCAGCTCGGCCGTCGAAGGACGCGCATCGCCCTGAATCCCGTTGTTAACGCGTTTTGCGTTGGGATCCCGAGCCTCGCCCGGTTTCCGCATGGGATCGCCCACCGCTGTAGCGACTAAGTCCTTGCGAACCCATCCCTTATCGCCCCCGAGATAGAGCATCTCCGACGTATCAGGAATGCCGGCATGCGAACTCAGAGGAAAATGGTTCGCTTCCAGGTATTTATCGAAATCGCCATTGGCTTTCTGATAAACCTCATCGCAAAAAACCACGCGAATCCCTTGCGAATCGTATTTTGAGTCAAGTTTTTTAGCGACTTCGCCGAGTTCTTTTTGACCGCCGCCGTGATCGCCCATAAGCACTATGTGCTTGAATCCGTTCTTGATCATCTGTTCTGCAACTTCTTCGTTAACGGCAGCAAAAACTGGGCCGGTCAAACCTATTGTTCCTGGCAGGTTGGCGTTTGCGTTGTTCACCGAAAACGGCATCACGGGAGCGGCAATCGCGTTGCCCAATTTCTCAGCGATCGCGATTACTGTCGCGCGACCCATTAAAGTGTGGCCGCCATTGACGTTCTGCGGGCCTCGCTGTTCGGTGCCGCCATTATAAATGAGGGCGGTGGTTTTGCCATCCTGCATGGCTTTCTTGACCTCCGGCCAAGTCATCATTTCAAAGTCGACTTTAGATTGAGCGTAAGCCGAAATCGCAAACAGACAGATAATAAGGCGTTTCATCGAAAAAGAGCATAACACGTTAAGGCTTCATGTTTTTGCCGCTGATCTGCAAATCGTAGCCGTCGGGATCTTTGACGTGAAAACTATCTTCGGTATCGGGACGAGGCTTGAGTCCTCGACGGACCAGTTCCGCTTCGACTTCTTTCTTGTCCCAGTTGTCGATCGTATACGCGATGTGGCTGATGTTAGGCGTTTTTCCATCCGGTCGCGCGTTGCGGGGAAGCAGAAAGGTATCGCCGAACGACATGTAGCATTGCTTGCCGTCGTCATGAGAAACTTTCATGCCGAGCAGATCCGCGTAAAAATCGCGCGTCTTGGTGTAATCGGCGCACACATAGGAGATGTGATTCACGGCGACTGCCTGAAATCCTTTTCCTTCAGCAGAGGCGGGTGCGGCAGTGCCCACCGCTGCGGCCGCGATCGCGATACTGCGGATCAACTGGCGCCGATCCATCTTGCCTTGTTCGAAGTCGTGTAATAGCTTTCCAATAAGATATTCCATATCCGAACCATTGTACGCTTGACTTCAACAACCTGCGTCGATAAACTCGTGTCGGGTATGCTGGCGGCGGTTCCTCGGCAACCATGCAGTTTTCGAGGGGGGAAATCGATGAAGGGTTTGTTGGTCTGGAGCGTCTCGGCCATCGCCGTGTTCGCCCAAACTCCCCGAGCGCTGGTGAACCAAAATTGCCTGGGCTGCCACAACGACAAGTTGAAATCCGGCGGCTTTTCCTGGACTCAGCTCGATCTGGCGCATCCGGAACAGAACGCCGAGCAGGCGGAGAAGGTCATTCGCAAACTTCGCGCCGGGCTGATGCCTCCTCCGGGATTGCCACGCGATACGGCGGCGATGAAAGCGTTCGCTGCGTCGCTTGAGACGAGCATCGATCAAGCCGCGGCGGCTCATCCGAATCCCGGCCGGCCGGCTCTTCATCGTCTGAATCGCACGGAATACGCCAATTCGATTCACGATCTTTTGTCGGTAGATGCGGATGTCACGGCGCTTCTTCCGACCGACGATATGAGCCACGGATTCGACAACATGGCGGACGTTTTATCCATTTCTCCGGCGCTGATGCAAGGCTACATCCGCGCTGCGGGAAGAATCAGCAGGGAAGCGGTTGGCGATCCGGCGGCGCTCGCGCTCACTACGACTTATTCAATTTCGCGCGTGACGTCGCAGACGCGACATGTGGATGGCACGCCGTTTGGAACGCGCGGAGGGCTCTCCGTTGTTCACGATTTTCCTGCCGACGGCGAATACATATTTAAGGTTGGATTTTACTACTCGCCGACGGGACCTCTCTTCGGCCTGAATCAGGGAACGGGGCAGCAGATTGAGATTTCCGTCAACGGCGAAAGGGTGGCGCTGCTCGACATTAATCCGGCGATGAAGCTGGCAAACGACGGCATCAAGACGCCCCCTATCAAGGTCAGAGCGGGTCCGCAGAGGATCGCGGCCTCATTTCCCCAAAAGTTCGACGGGCCGATTGAGGACGAGTACAGGATGGTGGAGCAGAGCCTGGTCGACGTCAGCGCCGGAACGATTCCGGGCATGACCACGCTTCCCCATCTGCATCAACTTTCGATCACGGGACCGACCGTTGCCGCCGGTGTTTCCGATACGCCGAGCCGCAGAAAAATATTCACTTGCCGGCCGACGGGTGACGACGAAATTCCGTGCGCACGGAAAATTATCTCGGGTCTCGCACGCCAGGCTTATCGCCGGCCGGTTACGGAGAACGATCTCGAAGGCCTGCTTGGCTTTTACCAGAGCGGCCGTAATGGAGGGAATTTCGACTCGGGAATCCGAACTGCGTTACAGGCGATGATCGCGAGTCCCGAATTTGTCTTTCGATTTGAGCGGACGCCCGCTGGCGCCACGCCAGGCAAGAATTTTCGGATCAGCGATCTGGAACTCGCTTCGCGGCTCTCCTATTTTCTGTGGAGCAGCGCTCCGGATGAACAACTGCTTGCGGTCGCCGGTCAAGGAAAACTCAAAGATCCGGTGGTGTTCGAAAAACAGGTGCGCCGCATGTTGACCGATGCACGAGCGCAAGCGCTGACGGCGAACTTCGCGGGGCAGTGGCTGCGGTTACAGAATCTTAAAAACGTCAGTCCCGACTTATTTGAGTATCCGGACTTCGACCGTACTTTGGCCGATTCGATGCGCCGCGAAACGGAGCTGCTTTTTGAAAGTGTGGTGCGCGAAGATCGCAATGTGGTCGATCTGCTGACGGCGGATTACACGTTCGTAAACGAGCGGCTGGCGAAGCATTACGGGATTCCGAATATTCTTGGGAACCGCTTCCGGCGTGTCGGTTTAACGGACCCGAATCGTTTTGGACTGCTGGGGCAGGCGAGCATTCTGACGATTACTTCGACGGCGATTCGAACGTCTCCAGTGCAACGCGGGAAATATGTGATGGAAGTGCTGCTGGGCACGCCTCCGCCGCCGAAGCCGGCGAACGTTCCGGAGTTGCCGGAGAACGCCGAGAGCCGGACAGGGCACGTCGCGAAGCCTCTCTCGGTTCGCGTGCGGCTGGAGGAACATCGCAAGAATCCGGCTTGTGCGGGCTGCCATAGGATGATGGACCCGATCGGATTTTCGCTTGAAAATTTCGATGTGCTGGGAGTTTGGCGGACCAATGACAGCGGGTCCCACATCGATGCCTCCGGAAACATGTTCGACGGCGCGAAGCTCGACGGGCCGGCTAGCTTGCGGCAGGCGATTCTGGGCCATTCCGATTTGTTCCTCGAAACGTTCGCCGGGAATCTGCTTGCCTACGGAGTGGGACGCGTGTTGGAGCCGTCCGATATGCCGGTGGTCCGGTCGGTCGTAAAAGAAGCGGGGCGAGAAAACGATCGCTTCTCTGCTTTGGTGCTGGCGATTGTGAAGAGCACGCCGTTCCAAATGAGACGGGCGGAAGAGAACGCACCGGCGGTGACGGACGACGTGGTGGCAAATCATTTATGAACCACGGACCAGTGCAGCTGACCGCTCCCGAGGGTCGCGGCTCTATTTTTTTGGAGCTGGACGAGCGATAGAATTTTAGGAGCCTTATGTTTCTAACGAAAAAGCACCTCTCGAGACGCAGTGTTCTGCGGGGCATGGGCGTCACCATGGCTCTGCCGCTGCTCGATTCGATGGTGCCGGCGCAAACTCCACTCCAGAAGACACCGACACGACTGGCTTGCATCGAGATGGTGCACGGTTCGGCGGGAAGCACTGGCGAGGGGTCGAACAAGCATTACTGGTCGCCTGAAAAGGTCGGCCGCGATTTTGAGATGAGCCAGACGCTGGAGCCTCTGGCGCCCTATCGCGATTATTTGACGATTGTCAGCGACACCGATCTTCATCCGGCGACGGCGTGGGCTGCGGCGGAGGAAGGCGCCGACCATTTCCGTTCGAGCGCGGTGTACCTGACCGCGGCGCATCCGAAGATGACCGAAGGATCGGATTATTTCGTCGCCACTTCGATCGACCAGTTGTACGCGCAGAAGTTCGGGCAGGATACGCCTCTTCCGTCGATTCAACTTTGCATCGAGATGGTGGACGCTTCGGGGGCGTGCGATTACGGGTATGCCTGCGTGTATGCGGATACGATCAGTTGGGCGTCGCCCACCGAGCCTTTGCCGATGACGCTCGATCCGCGCATGGCGTTTGAGAATTTGTTCGGCGAGGGCGGCTCGCCCGAGGATCGTCTGGCGCGCGGCAAGGTGAACACCAGTATTCTCGACTGGATCGCGCATGACGTGAAGCGATTGCAGAAGGATCTGGGTCCGAGCGATCGCAACCGGCTGAATGCGTATTTAGAGGATGTCCGCGAGATTGAGCGGCGCATTCAGAAAATCGAAAAATATAATTCGAGCGGGGAAGCTCGCGCGCTGCCGGCGGCTCCGCTAGGTGTTCCGGATGCGTTTGAGGAGCATGTGCGTCTGATGTTCGATTTGCAGGCGCTGGCGTTCATGACCGATGTGACGCGCGTGTCCGCGTTTAAATTAAGCCGCGATGTCAGCGGACGCGTATGGCCTGAAAGCGGCGTAAAGATGCCGTTTCACCCTTGTTCGCATCACGGCGAAAATCCGGCTAAAATCGCGGAGTTCGCGAAGCTAAACCGGTATCACGTGAGCCTGCTTCCGTACTTTTTGGACAAATTGAAAAACACGCCGGATGGTGACGGGAGCCTGCTGGATCATTCGATGGTGATGTACGGAAGTCCGATGGGCGATTCGAATGTGCACAATCATAAGCGCGTGCCGCTGGTGCTGCTGGGCCACGCGAATGGTCAGCTAAAGGGCAACCTGCATGTGAGGACGGCGGATGGGACGCCGACGGCGAATGTGATGTTGACGATGCTGCGCAAGCTGGGAGTCAATGTTGAGAGTTTTGGCGACAGCAACGGCGAGATCGCGATCTAGGTCGAATCCCCTGGCTGACGCCAAGGGGTTATAACCCCGTCCCGTGAGGGCGGGGATCATATTGTGGGTAAGGGGAACGAATGGGAATGCAAAAGTTGGTTGGTGGATTCCTGGTTGCATCGATACTGGCTTTCGCGAACGATGCTCGACTCTCTGAAGCCACGATGCGTGGGGACCGGAACGCCGTCAATTCACTATTAGGTCAAGGTGTCGATATTGACGGCGCGCAGGGCGACGGAAGCACCGCGCTCCATTGGGCCGCGTTTAACGACGATCTTGAAACCACGAAAATCCTGCTCGCCGCGGGTGCGAACGTGAAAGTCACTACGCGTGAGGGCGCCATCACGCCTCTGTTCATGGCGTGCACCAACGGAAATGCAGCGATCATGGAAGCCCTGCTGAAAGCGGGGGCCGACGTGAACTCGGTGAAAGCGAATGGAACCACGGCGCTGATGCTGGCGGCGGCTTCCGGCAATTCGCAGGCGGTGAAGATTTTACTTGACCACGGAGCGAAGGTCGATGCGAAGGAATCCGTACACGGCCAGACGGCGCTGATGTTCGCCGCGGCGTTGAATCGCGATGCGGTGGTTGGCATTTTGCTGGCACATGGAGCCGACGCGAATATCGCGACCTCCGTGCGCAAGATGGAGCACGTCCGATTCGATCAGGATGGCAATGTGGTTGAGGATCGACCCGCGCCCCGAGGCGGGCGTCCCGCGCAGACCGAGGAAGCGATGAGCGCGGAAGCCGCGGCGTCGTTCCTGAAAATGGCGAATGAATCGCAGAAATCCGATCTCGATGCGTTCAGCCGCGCCATCGGATTCAAGACTTCGAATTATCTTCTCGCGCAACCGAAGGCGAGGGCTGGAGATGTGGCTGCGCGCCCGCCGAGGAAGGTCGGCGCGGATTTCATGGGAGGCATGACAGCGCTCATGTACGCGGCTCGCGAAGGCCATACGGAAACGGTCAAGGCGCTGGTCGAGGGCGCGAAGACGCATGCGGACGTGAACCAGGTGAGCGGCGGGGATAAGTTCAGCCCGATGGTCACAGCGATCACGAATGGTCATCTCACGATTGCGAAGTACCTGCTGGATCACGGTGCCGATCCTAATCTCGCCACTGTCAGCGGGCTGACTGCGCTGTACGCGACGATCGACGTGCAGTGGGCCCCGAAGGCGTGGTTTCCTCAGCCATCGACCGATCAGGAAAAGGTCACGTACCTCGAGTTGATGCGGGCGCTGCTGGAACATGGCGCCAACGTGAATGCGGAGGTCGGCGAGAAGCTGTGGTTCCGGTCTTTCACGAACGATTATACGTGGGTGGATCCGGCGGGAGCGACCGCATTCTGGCGTGCCGCCCAATCGAGCGACGTCGCCGCGATGCGCCTGCTCATCGAACATAAAGCCGATCCCAAGCTCGCGACTAAATCAGGCGATACGCCGCTGATGGCCGCCGCCGGTATCGGTTGGGCCGCGAACTGGAGCGTGAACGCGCCTTATCCGTTAGTTGACGCTGTCAAGTATTGCGTCGAGCTCGGCAACGACGTGAATGCGGCGGATAATCGAGGCTATTCTGCTCTGCACGGCGCGGCGTACCTTGGCGATAACGACATGATTCATTATTTGGTCTCCGCGGGTGCGAAGGTCGACGCCAAGAGCAAGGGCGGCGATTCGCCCGCCGATATGGCGAATGGACCGACGCGGTTCGGACAGCCGCATCCGGAGAGCGTGACGCTGCTCGAAAAGCTCGGCTCGCCTAATTCGCATAACTGCCGCTCGGATCAATGCGTGGTGGCGGCGCGCGCGAATATTTACGATCGTCCGCTGAGCGCGGCGGAGCAGAAAGACAAGGACATGCTCGACAAACTCGCGCATTCGTTGGGATTTAAAGAGGCGACTTATCTGGTCGATATTCCCGGCGCGCGGCCCGCTACCAACCAGAACTAGTATCATGTTCGCTATGCGTTTTTTGCTTGCTTTGTTTCCGCTGGTCATGTTGTGCGCGCAGGAAAAAGCCCAGGACAAACAGGCGAAGGCGCCTCCACCTCCACCGACGAATCTGAAAGTCCTGAAAGTTTCGACGGGTCAGGAAGTGCGGCAGATCATGGGGACGTTCACCGTCGGACTCGGCGTGCAGTGCGTCTATTGCCACGTGCAGGGAAATTTCGCCAGCGATGACAATCCGAAAAAGGAAATCGCGCGCCACATGATTACGATGACGCAGCAGGTCAACGGAAATTTTTCCGAGGGCAAGCTGCGCGTGTCCTGTTACACGTGCCATCGCGGGGAGCCTGAGCCCAAGACGGCGCCTGAGCCTCGGGCCGGGCGATAGCTTTCGAAGTGTCGACGCTGTTCGAGGTCAAGGGATTCTCCAAAAGGTTCGGCCCCATCGCGGCGCTCTCGGACGTTAGCTTTCACGTGAGGGCAGGCGAGATCCTGGGACTGATCGGTCCGAACGGCGCGGGCAAGTCGACGCTGTTTGAATGCCTCGCCGAAGTGTCGCCATCGGACAGCGGCGAAGTGCTGGCTGGCGGCCGGGCTCGATCTTCGTTATTGTTTTATGTTCCCGACGGGATCGCGCCGTGGCCCGAGCAGTCCGTGCGATGGGCGCTCGAATTTACGATCGGGTTTCTCGGCGGGCGCGCGGCTCTTCGTGATGGGGTGATCGAGCAACTCGATCTCGGCGCACTGCTGAATCAGCCGATCGGAGCATTGTCTAAAGGTCAGCGAAAACGCGCGCTTCTGGCGATTGGTTTATTGACGCCGCAGCCGGCGCTGCTGATCGACGAGCCTTTCGAGGGGCTCGACCTGCGTCAGGCGCGCGAGATTACCGCTGCTCTGCGCGAGCACGCGGCTGGTGGGCGGACGCTTTTTCTATCGATTCATCAGATCGGCGATGCCGCTCGATTTTGCGATCGGTTCGTGCTGCTGAACGCCGGTCGCGTGCGCGGGGAAGGGACTCTACAGGAACTCGCAAAGTTGGCGAACTCGCTAGAGAACCTCGAAGAGGTGTTCCTTGCGCTCACCTAGGCCGGCGTTTCTTTGGCTGCTCGAAAAAGAATGCCGCGAACTGCTCGTCTCGAGGGCATGGTGGGTGCTGCTTTTATTGATGGGACCGCTGGTCGGGATGTCTTTTATCAGCTCCGTGCGGACTTATGCGGAGGTTAGCGGTTTGAACGGCGGGTCCGCCGGCGTCGGCGAGGCTTTATCGCCGCTGATTGGTGTCTGGGCGCCGACCTTTAGCGCATGCGAGCTTGCGGCGGTCTTCTTATTGCCGTTCGTTGCGATTCGTCTGGTCGCGGGCGATCGGGAAAACGGCGCGTTGAGGCTCGAACTCCAGCAGCCGATGAGTTCCTTCGTCCGCATGGCCGCGAAGGCGATCGTTCTGCTGGCGGGTTGGCTGGTGGCGATCCTTCCGCCGCTGAGCGCGATTCTGCTATGGAAGAGTTACGGGGGCAGCGTCTACCCGCCGGAGCTAATCACGCTGACTGTCGGCCACGTGCTCAATGCGGGATTGACGATTGGCCTCGCGGCCGCCATGGCTTCGCTCGCCGACCATCACTCGACCGCCGCGATCCTCACGCTTGGCGTCACGATCGGCACATGGGTTGTCAGTTTTATTGGCTCCGTGCAAGGCGGCCTGTGGGAGCGCGCTGCCGGATACACGCCCGCCGCGATGGTGTCGCAATTCCAGCATGGACTCGTGCAACTCGACGTCGTCTTCATCGCGCTCCTTCTGACCTTGACGGGCTTGACCGTCGCGGCGATCTGGATGCGGTTAGGCATCGCGATTAACCGGCGCGTTTATGAGTCGGCCGGGATCGCCATATTCGCCGCCGCTGCGATCTTCGTGTGCTCGCTACTCACTGCGAATTGGGATACGTCGGAGAGCCGGGGCAACTCTTTTCCCAGGGCTGACGAATACGCGCTACGGCAGATCAACGCGCCCTTGCTCATCGAGGTACACCTTGCGCCCGAAGATCCACGTCGTAGCGATCTCGAAAACCATGCGCTCTCGAAGCTGCGGCGCATTATGCGCCATCTCACGGTGCGATACATCGCAGCCACGTCGATTGGATTATTTGAACAGGCGAGCGCAGGCTATGGCGAGATCTGGTATCAGATCGATGGCCGCAGAACGATGAATCGCGCGACCACGGCGGAGGCGGCGCTGGAGGCGATTTACTCCGTCGCCCAGATCACGTCGCCGGCGGGATCGGACGAAGTATTTCGCGGGCATCCGCTGGCCGTACCTACTACAGGGGCTAGTATTTTATTCTATTTGGTCTGGCCGGGTCTATTCCTCGCGAGCGGGGTCCTGGCACGAAGGAGACTCAAATGAAGACACTTATTCTCTTAACCGCCGCCTCTCTTTCTGCGGCGGATATTAAGGTCGATCTCAAGAACGAACAAGTCGGCAAGGCGCCGGTCATATTTGAGCCGATTGTCGGGACGTGGGTGGTCGGGCAGGACGGCGGCGAGAAGGTGATCATGCTTGACGGCCGGCCTTGGGTCGCAAGCAAGGACAATCCCACGAAGTTGCTGCTGGAGACGGCGCGCAAGTTGTACGGGACGTCGAACGAAGAATTGATGGACAACGCGAAGCAGTTCGCATACTATCCTGTCGCCGTTCTTAAGAGCGTCGGCAATTTCTCGAATGGCACTATCGGCATGAAGTTCAAGACAGTCGCCGGCGACGCCGACCGCTGCTCCGGCATTCTGTTCAACGTCAAACCGAACGGCGACTGGCTGGCCGTCCGCTATAACGACACGGAAAACAACGTCGCGCTCTGGGAATTTCACAACGGCATTCGTCGAAACATAAAGTTCAGCGATCGCGATAAGCCGTTTATGCTCGATCGCAGCGCATGGCATGAGTTGAAAATGACGGTCGAGGGTGCCAGCTTCAAAGCGTGGCTCGACGGCAAGCCCGCGCTGGAGTACACGCTGGGCAGTGAACCGGTCGCAGGCCGGAGAGGGCCGCCGAATCCGGATTTATTTCCCGCCAACAATCCAGTGCTCCGCCCGCCCGTCGCCGGCAAGGTCGGCCTCTGGTCGAAGACGGACAGTAGCAGCTATTTCAAGGATTACGTCGTCAGCTCGCAGCAGTAGGCGGGCCGATTGCTCTGCGCAACAGCGTGCCAGTGCGAAGTGCAGCAACCAGAACCACTCGCCGAGGGCGGGCGCATGGGCGTTGCCGGTCGCGCCGTCAGTCCCTTCGATCTTTCACCGCAGGAGCATCCGGGGTAGGACAAGGCGCGATCGTGAATCAGGACGGTTCGATCCCGCAGCGCGGAGCTGCGATCGAGATTTACGCGACCGGCGGCGAACCTCACGCTTCCAGTCACCGTCACCATCGGCGGAGTAAACGCGCAAGTCTTGTACGGCGGGAACGCGCCGGGCGAGGTTGAGGGAGTTGTTCAAATCAACGTGGTCGTTCCGCCGAATGTCACGCCGGGCCTTGGGCTCCCGGTTCTCGTGACGATCGGCGGAGTAACTTCGCAGACCGCGGTAACGGTGGCGGTCCAATGATACAAAACTCGCCAGACCGCTCGTCACATCGGGCGAACGCGTTTAGGTCAATAACGATCCGATTGTTCGCGCCGGGGTCTCTCCGTCCGGGAGGCGGGTCAGCGCGTCACAAATCTGGTCCAGTTGCCCGATTGTGAGGTTTTCGAGTGGCGTCGCCAAAAGTGTGGTGAGCGTCGCTGCGCTTAGATGCGGCGCGAGCGCGTGCGTTACGGTCTTGGTTCCTGAAGTCGTTGCGGCCATTGGTAATTCTCCTGGCCGCAGTGTAAGGCCGCTGGCGTCGGACAAAAGAGATTGCGAGCCCCAAAACAATGTAAGAAAAGAACTTCTGCTTACGCCAACGTATTGATCGACCCGACGCGCCGGGCTTCGAAAGCAGAGATCGCGGCGTCCTGCTTGAGGATGTAGCCTAATTCGTCGACTCCTTCGAGGAGGCAGTGTTTTGAGAACGCGTCGATTGGAAATTCTATCGCGGTTCCATCCGGCAGGGTTAAGGTTTGCGAAGCGAGGTCGATTTTCACCACTGCGCCTGGGGACTGGAGCAGACCGGCGTGAACATCAGCGGGCACGACGATTGGTAACAGTCCGTTTTTCAGGGAGTTGCCTTTAAAAATGTCGGCAAAGGAAGTGCTGACGACGGCTTTGAATCCGAACTGCGTCAGCGCCCAAGGGGCGTGCTCACGGGAGCTGCCGCAGCCAAAATTGTCGCCCGCGACCAATACCTGGGCGCCTTTAGCGGCATCGGTATTGAGGATAAAGTCGGGTTTCGGAGCGCCCGAGGCATCGTAGCGCCAGTCGTAGAAAAGCTGGTCGCCGAGGCCCTCTTTGGAGATGGTTTTGAGGAATCGGGCGGGGATAATCTGATCGGTATCGACGTTATCGACCCTTAAAACGACAGTTTTCGATGTGAGTAGCACCTTAAATGACCTTAAATTAGCGTTCGTACGTCGGTAATCACGCCAGTGATGGCGCTTGCTGCAGCGGTGAGGGGACTCGCTAAGAACGTTCGTCCACCTTTGCCTTGACGGCCTTCGAAATTGCGATTGCTGGTCGAGACGCTGTATTCGCCGGGTTGCAGTTGATCGCCGTTCATCGCGATGCACATGGAGCAGCCAGCTTCGCGCCAGTCGGCTCCGGCGTCGCGGAAAATCTGGTCGAGCCCTTCGGCTTGCGCCTGCGCCTTCACCTGCATCGAACCAGGGACCACCATCACGCGAACATTTGGATTTACTTTGCGGCCCTTGAAAACGGCGGCGGCGGCGCGCAGATCGGAGATGCGCGAATTGGTGCAGCTTCCGATGAACACCACGTTGACGGCGTGGCCGAGCAGCGATTTGCCGGCGGGCAGGTCCATGTAAAGCAGAGCCTTCTTGAGTGTTTCGCGCTCCAGAGGATCGCTGATGCCTCCGGGGTCGGGGACCATCGCTGAGATTGCGATGCCCATGCCGGGATTGGTTCCAAAGGTGATCATCGGCTCCAGCGTGTTGGCGTCTATCGTGATTTCGCGATCGTAGGTTGCGCCTTCGTCCGTAGGCAGAAATTTCCAGCGCCCGACGGCGGCATAAAAGTCGGCTCCCTTGGGAGCGAAGGGACGACCGGAAATGTACTCGTAGGTTTTGTCGTCGGGCGTGATCAGGCCCGCTCGCGCGCCGCCCTCAATCGACATATTGCAGACCGTCATGCGCTCTTCCATCGAGAGCGCGCGGATTGAGGAACCGGAATATTCGATGACGCAACCCGTCGCGCCTCCGATGCCGATTTTCGAGAGCAGGTTGAGGATGATATCTTTCGCGGTGACACCATTTTTCAGGGTACCGTCGACACGGACCGAGAACGTTTTCGAAGGGCGCTGTAACAGGCATTGCGTGGCAAGCACGTGCTCCACTTCACTGGTGCCGATGCCGAAAGCCAGCGCGCCAAATGCGCCGTGAGTGGCGGTGTGACTATCGCCGCAAACGACGGTCATGCCGGGTTGGGTTAATCCAAGCTCCGGACCCATCACATGGACTATGCCTTGGCGTTCGCTCGACAGGCCATAGCAGCGGATGCCGAAGTCGCGGCAATTTGTTTCAAGCTGTGCGACCTGCGTGGCGGCGACCTTATCGAGAATCGGAAGGCCGCGCGGAGTGGTGGGCGTCGAATGATCCGTCGTGGCGATAGTCAGATCCGCGCGGCGAACTTTGAGACCGCGCTTTCGCAACCCGTCGAACGCTTGCGGCGATGTGACTTCGTGGACCAGATGCAGGTCGACATACATCAGCGCGGGAGCGCCCGGCTGTTGCGCGTCCACATTGGATACGACGTGGCTGTCCCAGATTTTTTCGATGATCGTGCGGGGTTTCATAATGCTTGGCTCACTGCTTTCCCTACTTCTGAAGTCGTTGCCGGCTTGCCTTTGGGCTTCAAGTCCGCCGTTACTTGGCCTGCGTCGAGAACCTTGCCGATTGCCGTGTTCACTGCCGCGGCTTCTTTCATCAGCCCGAATGTATATTCGAGCATCGCGGCGGCCGATCCGATGGCTCCCAGGGGATTTGCCTTGTTCTGGCCCGCGATATCGGGCGCCGATCCATGCACCGGCTCATACAAACCTTTCGATTCCCCGAGCGACGCCGAGGGCAGCATGCCGATCGATCCGGCGAGAACTGCTCCCTCATCACTCAGGATATCGCCGAACATGTTCTCAGTGAGAATGATGTCGAAACGCTTGGGATTCAGCACGAGCTGCATGGCGCAGTTGTCGACCAGCAAGTGATCGAGCTCGACGTCCGGAAACTCCTTCGCGATCTCAATCACTACGCGGCGCCAAAGCTGCGAATTTTCGATGACGTTCGATTTGTCGACGCTCGTAAGCTTCTTTCGGCGAGCAAGAGCGAGTCGAAAGGCTTTACGTGCCACCCTTTCGATCTCGGGCCGCGTGTAGCGCATCGTGTTGACCGCGTAATCTTCGAAGATGCCGCGCGGCTCACCGTAATAGAGGCCGCCGGTGAGCTCGCGGACGATGATCATGTCCGTGCCTTCGACCAGGTGATTTTTTAGCGGAGACGACTCGACCAATGCGGGCCATGTTCGAACCGGGCGCAGATTGGCGAAAACGCCCAGCGCTTTGCGGATGCCGAGCAGTCCCTTTTCTGGTCGTTTGTCGGGCGTGGCGTTATCGAACTCCGGGAGTCCGACTGCGCCCATCAGTGTTGCGTCCGCGGCGAGCGCTTTGTCGATGGTCTCCTGCGGGAGAGGCGAGCCGGTTTTGTGGATTGCGATGCCGCCGATCAGGGCTTCAGTGAACTCCAATGTGTGGCCGAATTTTTTGGAGACAGAGTGCAACACTTCGACAGCCGCACTGGTAACTTCGGCACCGATCCCGTCGCCGGGGAGGAGTAGGATTTTAAGATTCATGAATGTTTTATCGTCTGTCCGCTCCCTGATGGTCGCGGTTCGGTAGATGTGCAGGTCGGGGACCGGTTACTAGTCCGCGGCTACGGCTGAGGCCTTTGTCTCTTCCACCACCTCGCGAGCCAGCGCGGCGATTTCCGGATTCGTTAAACCCTTCTTTCGATCCGCCAATGCCGTGAAACGATGGTACAACGTGTCGAGCTGGTCCTTCGTCAGCGCGCTTCCGAGCAGCACTTCGCAGCGCTCTGCCAATGCGTGACGGCCGCTATGCTTGCCGAGCACGAGTTTCGTTTCCGGCACGCCGACGCTCTGCGGCTCCATGATTTCGTACGTCGTGCGCTCCTTGAGGTAGCCATCCTGGTGGATGCCCGCTTCGTGCGCGAACGCGTTCTCGCCGACAATTGCCTTATTCGGTTGCGGACCAAATGTGATGATCGACGCGAGCATCTGGCTCGCCGAATAAAGCTGCTCGGTCACGATGCGCGTCTCAAACGGCAG
>Ga0182024_10011735_pt1 | contig 17512 bp, 18 predicted proteins | sample P32metaG_FD_120480 | JGI IMG/M metagenome (GOLD analysis project Ga0182024, IMG submission 120480) | Permafrost microbial communities from Stordalen Mire, Sweden - P3-2 metaG (Illumina Assembly) | ecosystem: Environmental > Terrestrial > Soil > Wetlands > Permafrost | place: Sweden: Stordalen... | reverse complement strand
TGTTCGTCATGCTGGATTGTGTTCTTGCTGGTCTGACGCTGGAAGAAATCACCCAGCACTTCAAAACGATGCGCGAGCAGGCCTTTGCCAAGCACGAGTGCCCTACAGTCCAATGACGCACCTATTGACATTACTTCGCGTTCATAGGCAACAGAGGGCCTCTTCAGCCGCGTTGCGAAACAGCTGGGACTTGATTCTTCATAGGAATCGCTAATCACAATCTGGGAAATTGGGAATTCCGGTTCTCTGGCCACTTCAGGGCATCGTGCTGAAGAACCAAAACAGTGTCGTGCTGAGGCCAGCGCAAAGTGCGGTCGGCAAGGCGCGGCTGCGCAAATCAGATTCGCAGGACAGGGTCGGGACTCTTTCACATCCTGCTTCGAAGCAAAATCCCACCACGCTCGAATGGTTCGTTCAGGGATAGAGACTGTGGAGAGTCAAGGAAGACTGGTAAGGCAGAAGGGTCGAGCCAATGGCACAGTCGGATGGGCTGGCGGCTGCACATGATGCGCTGGGGAACCTGCAGTGCGCTGCGCAACCCCAACCAACTGCGGCAACCTAGACAATGAAATTTTCTGCATTGCCGGACAGGCGTACCATCAAAAAGGGGTAGGAAGCTATTGGTCGGTGCTTCGTGGTGGTGGTCGCTTCCTACCCCTTCCGAGTATTCTTGACCCAGTAGACGATTAAGTTTCCCCGCAGGTTACAATTTTATTAAAAATCTTTCGAATCGTGCGAGTCCGAATCTTGGGGACGGGACAGGCCGCTAATTTGCGCGGCTGCGGCAGCACGCGGTCGGCAGACAACCTGAACAATAGCAAGGGTGCTGGTCCCGGCATTGCTGCGTGCGGTTGGCCATTTGCAGACTGGCCAAGGGGCATATTTCTTGCCTCTCATTTCAAAACCACGCGCCGCGCTCGAATGGTTCGTTCAAGGGTGCATCCTGTGCAAAGAGTTAGAGAGCAACTGATAGAACAGAATGGTAGGGTAAAGCAGAGACGATTGTAGAGGCTGGCAGAGCCGACAGGAACGAAGCGCACGCGGGGTGATGGCGGCGCGGTAGCGGCGACCAGCACAAGCGGTGGGTCCTGGCGGTCGGGAAGCTGGTCGCACTGATATTTTGCAATGGTGGCGGTCGCCCTGGGGATTACGATGGCGTTACAAGGCGGAAAGAATTACACGGGCGAACAGTGATAAGGGTCAGCGAACACGCCAAAGTTTTCTAAAATCAAGTGACGGAATGCAGTCAGATGGGTAAATTCGTTACATTCGACGGCAAGATTAGCATAAACCATTTGTTTTCAATGGTTATTTTGTGGGATCGACGGTCGGCAGGCGGTCGAGTACTAGAAAACGGAGGCAAAACGTAGTACCGATGGTCCAGTACTAGGCTAGAATGGGGCGTGCTGGGGCGCTAGGCGGTCAAATTCGCGGTTTCGGTTGGGAATCGACTTCGGAGGCGGACAGGCGGCTTCGATGCGGCAGAATGACTCCCAGACGTTATTCCTGCCCGAGGGATAGCACGCCGGGTCGACCGGGAAGCCTGGGCGCAACGTCTCGCGACCAGGATATGCAGTGTCGGCCTCCAGTTTTGCGGGAACAGCATAGTAGACATTGCGATTATGCTTTGCGTGCGCCGCGAAAAGTCAAAAGTTAAAGTCTCATCGAATCAATGACTTGCAAAACAGGTCGATTCGGTGGTTGACAATATGTCTCTGCAATATGCCTTCATTTACGGATATCTTAAACAAACTAAATAACTTACAGCGACACTCGGACTAACCATACTGACACTTATGAGACGTTATTATTTCGCGTTTTATTCGCTTTTACACTTCGCTATGCGTTCGCCTGTCGCTAAGGACGGTCACCCTCCGCGATTTGCTGGCCACCCCATCGCCCATTCGCGATGCCTCGGGGACGAATCCATTTCCAAGTTGGCGCAGCGGCGAGCACTTCATTTTAAGTGGCTGATTCTAAAGGACTAGGGGACCCTTTGAGTGCGACCGCGAGGGCCAGAAACCCCAAGCCATTTGCTTTCAGTAGCTTAGCTTGGATACGCCCCCACCTCTCATCTTTCATAAGCGATCCGCAAGTTTCCGCGCTTAATCATCCGTCGCAGGAATCTGCCACACAGCGCCAGAACCCAAGCCGCCATCTCTCCAGGTTCCAGCCATATACGTCCAACGCCCCGACGTACGGTCCTGTGCAGGTATCCACTGCGCGCCTGAAACGCCGCCTCACCTGCGCGGGTCCGCCGCGCCCCCCAAGGCCCAGGACCCCAGACGCATCCGCCAGCAGGCTTCCTGGGACGATCCGCACATACATCAATGTGGGCAGTGGCAACATCCCAGACCCCGACACGCTAATTCCCTTTGCCCGCCTATCGATTCCCGCTTGAAGCCGCCTCTGACGTATTCAGAACGGCTTAACTTGTAGACTTCTTGAACCATAAGTAGAAGGTCGCACTATCGCTCATGAAGTGCGACCACCTGCTGGGCATGTTCGAATCATCGCCCAGCAATAAATTTGAAGAGAATATGACGACCAACATCAAAATAGAGAACCCCAAAGTGGGACTGGCAGGGCTTGTGCATACGCCGGAATGGAAGGCACTCACAGAACCACAGCGTGCCTTCTGCGGCGCGTACATCGCCTCGGGACTTGGGCAAAGTCGCTATAACGCTTTGGATGCCGCGCGGATGGCGTATCCCAACGTGAAGGCGAGTGCAGTCTGGGCCAGCCGTCTGCTACAGAATCGCCGCATCAAGAAAGTAATCGCCCTGCACCTCGGGTTGAGCGAGGCCGAATCTGTTTTGGCTGATGTGAAGGCGCTCATCAAGCGGTCCCGGCGCAAAGGCACTCATCTGGATATTCTGTTGGCACCGTGGTTGCGAGTCGCCGCCGCGCTTGAACATATCGTCGCTCGGGCGAACGTCGCGGAGGTTAAGGACGGAAAATAATTTTGGCTTTGGTTGACTTCGAAAAACTTTTATGACGACCGACAACATATTGATGAATTCGGAACTAGCCGTGCTTGCTTCGAGCGCAGAGTTTCGGCATCTGACACGCCAACAAAAACTCTGGCTTGTCGGCTATCTCACGAACGGCAGCGACTCTTTGGCGGCTACACGGCGCGCTTACCCTGGCGCCACCCCGAAATCCCAGGCCGTGATGGCATCACAGATTTTGCACGCCCCGGGCATCGTCGACGCCTTGGAGGTATGGAAGTGGCGCAGCGCAAATGCGCGCACTCAACTCCTCAGCCAAGCCGAGTATCAATTGGCACATTGCGACCCAGGATCAGTCAGTGCTCAGCGACTGCTTTCGCAAATTGAACGCCTGACAATCGGCATCCCGCACGGTCGACGCGCGCTTGAAGACGAGGACCTCGACGCAGAAGTTCATGAGACCCCGGCCCCCGCTGAGAATGTCGCCGCTACGCCGCAAATCCCCGAAGGCGCGACAGCCTGGTACGACAAGACCACGGGAGTCATGATTGGCTACAGATCGGCAGACGGAAGGGACGTACAACTCCATGAGTGATAAAGCAGATTGGCTCAAGAACGCAACGCTGGGAAGCCCGACACCATCTCGCCCTGTCACGCTGCCCGGCTCAGACGCCGACAGAATTGAGGCTGCACGCTCGCTCGCTATTCAAAGCGTCCGCCAATCAGCTATCGACGGTTTTGGAAGTTTGGCAGGCCACAGCCCTGCGTACGTCGTCGCATATTTTAGGGAGTGGAATGGGCAACCGTCCTGTTGGCTTGCAGGCCATATTTATTTTTTGGCGAGGTTAATCGAAACCCAGATGGCAGGCAAACTTCTTCCGATTGGCGGCTCCGAATCTTACGACGGCGCGACAGGCATCTTCGACTCGCTCAATTTCACGTTGACTGAGTTGACAGCCGCGTATCGTCCCCGAATTTTGGAACTTGGGCTAGCAGAGCCGCTCATAGAAGAGTGGCTGACCACTGTGCATCCTTACGCCGAAGAGCGGGAGTTTTACGCGCTTGATTTTGAATCACGGATGAAACGGTTTCGGCGGGACTGGTGATGTCATGTCGAAATATTATCCGCCATGTCCTTCGCCTGGGTGCACGAAAATTGGAAACTTCGCCAGGCATTTTTGCATCGCGCACTATTTGGAATTTCGAAAAGCATGTCAAGCCAATGGCTCGTGGGGTAGCGGCAATCCGTTGGCGAGCCCAATTATCGTCGAACATTTTGTTTGGGAAGGGGACGAGGATTCTTTGGTAGCCATGGTCGAAGAGCAGGAACGACTGCGCGCGCTGAAGACCGCACAGCAAGAACTGAAAGAGGAGATAAACGACAATGAGTGAAACTTATCAACGACCGAACACGCCAGCGCTCACGAAGATCGTGGACACAGCACTGGACGGGAGTTACGGAGCCTTCGAGGCAATGAGGGAGGGCCTCCACCGAGCGCTCGGCATGCCTTCGCTCGCGGAAGAAGTTGCCGGGCAATCGCCGACGCAGCAAACAGTCTCTGCCATGCCTGAAGCAGCCTCAGGGGAGCCTCGCGATATTCGTGTGTTGTACCTGCACGGAAATTCGCGTTTCGAGATCGAAGGAACGCAGGCCCAACTCGATGCCCAGGAGACCGCATTGCGGGCCTTGTACCAGCGTTAAAAACTTTTGGAATTAGCAACACCAGACAGTCGCCCCAACAGTGGGCAGGAGAATCAAAATGGCTTTCCTTATGAGCGATGATGCATCAGCAATCAAGGCGACACCTTCGGTCGAGGCCGAAATAAACGCCGCCCAATCAGTCTCACAGATTTCAGAAATCCTCCATCGTGCTGCATTAGATCAAAAATTGTATGAACCTGATCCCTACGACCGCGACGGCAAAGACTGGTCCACCATGCGCATCGTCCCGCAGCCTGCCCAGCAGGCCGCCCAGACGGCAGCGTTGTCAAAAACAATTACAGTGAACGGCATAACCTACGCGCTGACGGGCACGGCAGAAGACCTTACTCGTCTAGAGACCGAATTGTATCGCGCCGCGCTGCAAACCAAGACGGCCCCTTCCCAAGAGCAGCCCCGTGACGCTGCGTCCGGTCGATTCGCAGCGCAGCCGACCCAGGAAGAATTGAACGCCACCGCAACAGAGTCGGCAAGGCAAGCGGACCTTCAGTTGAAGTTCCAACTCGGACAAATTTCAGCCTCGGATTATCTGACCCAGTCAGGAGCCATCGAGCAGCATTTGGAACGTCGCGCCGCTGCTGAAACCAACGCAGGCTGGGAAAGTGCAACCGCCGAATTCAAGCAAAGCGAGGAAGGGGGAAATTGGCCGGGCGGCGAGGCGATGCGGGAACGTCTAGGTCAAATTCTTACCGATAATAATTTAACCGCTACGGACGACAAATTGGGGGCTCTCAAAAAAGCCTGGGCCATCATGCAAAAAGAAGATTATGAAGCCTCCGTAAACAAAGCCCTTGAGTCGGCGACCGATTTCGAATCGATAAAAAATGCGGTGGGCTATCGCGGACCCGATGGTAGCAGCGGGATGTGGGGCAGGTGAGCAGTGAAACTGATGCCAAGTTGTCGAGAGTCCATCTACACCAAAGAGGCGGGACGGCTTCGGCGCACGGTGGAACGTCACGAGGCAAATTGCAAGTGCGCTGCGGGCTGTCCGTTACGGATACTCCAGCACACGGCGGCCAAACATATTGGGCGGCAAGCGAGCGACGGCATCGAAATTTTTCCTTGGCGCGGATAAAACTAAAACGCCGCCAAATCAAGGTAGATCAGGTCATCGGCATCAGCGTTCGTGGCTGTACGGGCTTCGTAGACGGCTTTTGTTTCACGATTTCAGGAAATATTTGAGAGGAGAACATTTTATGTCCGAAGAAAAGAAAAATACAGCACCAATCGACTTCAGTCATCCCTCAATCGGAGGGCGAAAAGTTGGCCATTGGGTCCCAGTGAATCTGGGGAAAGAAATTGATTTCAGTTCCATTCCAGGGGTCCGCTGCGTTATGTCGCCGCCCCTGCGGGCGAAGAGCGACCCCCCCACCGACGCGGCACCTGATGCGCCCGAAGATGAGGCTGGGTCGGAACCACAAGTAGGTGCACCGAAATGAACCACGAACTTAGCATCATCACTAACGACGGCTGGGTGATTACCCTGCTGGCAGATGAGCCCATGACATTGGGCGATGCGGTCTTATCCTCGGTGATTGTGCAGCCGAAGGAAGATTACGCGAAGCGATCAGCGAACGACGCCGACACGCCTCGGTGTTTGTACCGCATCAACGCCAAGGGAGTGGTTGTTTATGAGCACGACAAGAACATCGCAGTTTAGGACACTGGGTATGAGTACAATGATAGGCGCGGGCACTTATATTCGGGCATCAGAGGAACTGCCGCCAATGACTCTACAGGTAGTGTTGCGCGGAAGGGATGGGGTCGTCATCGCTAGCGATACGTGTGTATCTTCTCGGCCAGAAGAGATGGACGTTACTGATTCAAATTCTAAAATGGTGGTTAAACCTAGATTCGTTTGCACGTTCGCGGGTGATGATTGCGCCCAATCTATCGCTACCGAAATCACAGCCGAGGTTGGCGATTTCGGTTTTGAAAATTCGACTACATTCATTGAAAAAGTTAATGAATCGCTACGGAAATACATAGCAGGGCCGAGGCTATTTCGTCAATCTGAATACAGAAAACTCCTTTGGATTCAGATTCTAAACAGTTCTGAAATTGTAATCTGGGCCGCTTCCTATTGCTGCGAAGTGAATGGGCCGGTCTTCAATCTTATTGCCCCTCAAATCCAAAATACCATCTTTGCCGGTAACGAAGGCAACCCAGCAAGATATTTTGTTGAGCACTACTACAAGAAAAATTCCATGAAAACCGTTTCAGGTCTAACAAAAATGGCGGCGCACGTCATATTGACGGGGCATATCTTCAATTCCGCTGGTGTAAATGGACTTGAGATGGTTGTTGGCAACAGCAACGGCTTCGTGCCTGTTCCGTTGGAAGAGATTCAAGACCTAGCAAAGTTGTCTCGCGCAATTCATGAGGGAAACGATAGTCATTTCACGGACTACAACTCTCTGCCTTAATAGTGCAAAACCTCGTTCCTGACGTTGCCCAGAGCCTTGCTCGCAAACTTCGTGGCATCGGGGTCTACACGCACTACGAACTCTTGGCCAAGTTCGACTACCTCAGCCTGAGTGAGTTGACTCGAAAGACGCGGCTCGAAATACGCGACATTGTGCGAGCGATGTGATTATGGCCAAGTCCCGTTCAACGGTAGTTCGCTGCTAATTTTGCTTCGTTAGCTTTCAATAGAGCGATGACCTCCTCAAATGCCTGTACCGCATCTTTCATGTTCACTGTTCGGCCATCAGCCTTTCCGGCGACATCGTGTTTGTAAGCGTTGATTTCCTCGTAGACTTTGTCCCACGCGGCGTAGCACGCGACGTTAATGCTTTTCATTCGTTCACGAGCATTCTTTCCTTGAGCCCCTAGTAGTTTCGGAATGCGGTCAAAGCACGCAGCGAGTCGCTGTATTCCAGAGTTGAAGTAAAATCCGGCAAGCCAACGGTCATTAAGCGGCTTGTCAGTCATGACACGTTCCACATATTGGTGCAAATGAGGACGGTACGTGCTGTACCAACTTCCCGGTCTGTCCACAAAACCGACTTCGATAGCTCTCATCAGTCCATAGAACGCGCCGACGACATAGTCGAACACATCCGTTATTGCATCATGGTTAGGTAGTCTGACTAATAGAGCCTTCAAGTCATCGGCTGGCCGTTGAAGCTGTTGCTTTAGTTTCTCAGCATCATATTCAGGCTTCATCTGCTGCCTCCAAGTTCAAGTCCGATGTCGATGCAAGGTTTGGTATGACCGCCCGAAGGTCAACAACCTCAACTTTTTTCCTGTGCCGCCCGTAATACTCGCTGACCCATGTGATGGAATCTCCGTACTTCTTTTGAAATTTTTCCCACAAAGCTTTGTGCCCAGTGAAGACACTAGTGCAAGCACGATTGCCCATCAGAAATCTCAACGGGTGGTCAGTTCCCACGACGAATAACTGTTTCCGTTTTGTCGTGCTCGATTCCGCGAGCAAGAAGAAGTCTTTGAAGAGTTGGTTCTGTCGAACTGCCTCTGAGCCCCCCTTCCAGTCAATGAACTTAAACTCGGCAACTCGGAGATTAGTCTCAAGGTCAAAACCGCGCCCGGTGTTCCCAGCACCAAGCGACAACCCTTCCACATTTTCGTTCGGTAGAAGAATATGCGGTAAGGCAATGAGTATTCCGACTCCATGAACGACTTCGTGTATTTGCCCAACGGCTCTCTTGAAGGCAATCGCTGACCGTAGCACCCCAAAGTCCAGATGTTCTGACTCTAGTAGTTGTTCCGACCGAGCTTTATTCACACTGCGGAAAAGGTGCTCGAACTTTGCTAGGTTGGAAGCTACCGATGGCTCGAACAAACCGGCGAGTTGCAGGTAGAGTTCGTCAAGTTTTGGCATTTCGCACGCCGTGCAGAGTATTGCTACTATTTCAGGTCAATTTTGACTTTGTCCGCCAGATTCAAATCCCTGAGTATTTGCTCGATTTCCTGACAAAGCCCATTGCTGCTTTCCACTTCAATTTGGATAGAAGCATCTATCGACAACTGGAGTTCCGAACCTGTCTTGAGTTTGGGGAGCAGAGTCCTCCCCAGCCGATTCCAAACTTCTGTTGGAATCTCCCCCGAAATTCGCAGTGTTCTCGTTTTTGCCTGCGTGGCAGTTGAGCTTGCGCTAGTTGGCTCATCATGTCGTCCAAACAATGGACCTGCAGGTGTCTCGTTTCCGCTGCGCGACTCGGTCGGTTGTCCAGCAGTGGACGGCTCGACGACTATAAGCCTTCCGTTCGACTTCTTGAGTTCTTCTGCGGTCTTGCCGAGCAGTAAGTAGACATCAGAGTCGAAACTGATTTCTTCCGCTGGCAGCAATTCGCTGAACCAGACTCGTGAGTAGCCGCCCTCGGGCTTCAGACCAGAAGCAAACCCAAAGTCACCTCGCAAGATGAATTCTGGGAGACGATTTCTAATGTAAGAGTCGGGGTCGAGCAGACGTTCGAGGGTCCCATTCAAGAAGGCTTGGCGGAGCGCCGACACCGGCCACGCCCCAGATTTCTTGAAGGGTTCAGGCCACCTCCGCTCCAAGTAACCAGCACCTGGAGATTCGTTCAGAAGGGCGCGAGTCTTGAGAGTCGTAACGACACGCGAAGTCAGTGTCTCCCCTGAATTGGCGTGGCCCGCACCGAGGTCGAAAATGTTCAATCCGCCGTCGGATTTGTTGTCATACAGCGCAAGATACCTATAGCTCGCCCACACTTCATCTACGGCGGATTCGTCCGCGTCGCGCAATTTCGCATTGATTTCATCGCTATCGCTGCGGTCAAACTCTCCGCCCAAAGTACCATCGAGATACTCTCGATTCACTTTTCGCCACGCGAGAAGTGCTTCGACTTTGTTGCGAAGTTCGCGGCCCTGTTTCCGGACGCACCAAATTAGTGCGGCTGGATATAAGCGAGGCGAACCTCCGCGATTTCTTGTCCATTCGGACAAGCGGGAACGAAGCCCGTTATCGGACCATTCCTGCTCGGGGCTAAGAACGACCAACGAGAGTTTTGTAGACTCTTGTACTGCCGCTGCATCATCAGGGAATGAAAGAACAGGAATACTCTTGTTTCGCTCGAATTCCTTTTGAACAATTCGCTTCGTCTCGGTCAGAACCTCTTCTTCATCTAGCGAGGCACGGCGGTCGCTAACGACCTTCTTAAGCGTAGGTTTGAATCCGAATTGAAAGCCGTCCGTCCCTCTTGGCCGAATAAAGAAGCCACGCGCCTCCATCTGGGAGGCAGCTAGGTCAATTGACGTGGTTTCGAGGCCCGGCTCCCCGAGCGCGAACCGAAGCTCCGGCAAGTGGGCGCTCTTGTCGGTCTGTCCGCCTGACGACTCGAACAGAATTGCGGTCGCTAACAAAACCGCCGCCACGTTGGAGCACGGTGTTATCGGCGCTGCGGATTTCGTAGAAAAATGCCATCGACGGTTGACTCTTTTCGGCGTTGCCATGCGAATTGGGCCAATTAGGTGCTATGGAGAGAATGAATTCAGAACATCAGACAAGAAATAAATCAAACCCTCCGACCCTCGAAAACCCACGAGTGAGCGGCCACCCGAAAATTCAAACCCAAAAGCTGCGCCACTCGACATCCACAATGCATGATCGAAGGCCGGGCCACTCGCCCGCAAACGGCGTACTACCTTTCAATCGCTGTCCTCCCAAACACTTCACTTTGCCAAGCTACTATGGGATTTCCTGGGTGTTCGCCATTCCGCGACGTCATGGAGATTTGCCTTTTTAGTTCGTCTATCTCAGTACCGAAGGCGACCTCCATTTCCAACGTGTTCGCGCCCTTTAGTACGCTCGTGTCTAGCTTTGTTTCCATGAACCTACCGGTAAGGACACCACCAGACTCTATTCGTAAGAATTTCGCCGAGGGATACGCGTTCACTCCTGCAGGTTCCGGAGTTCTCAAAGAGGTTCTCACACTGACGAGCCCACCCTGATTTGTAGGCACCAATGCTGCTGGCCCCTCCAAGAACGTCGAATACACATATATGGATTTACTAGAGCTGTTAGAAATTCGCCAATCAAAGGACAACGATAATCCATGTATCCGAGCATGACGAAGCGATAAAGAAAGCGCCGCAACAGGATCATTCTGCCCAGCGATGCGCAGCGATCCGAAGAGCGTCATGAGACAAGCAAGTACAATAATCGATGTTCGTGGATATATCTTAGTCATTGGGGATCCTGCTCTCTCTCAGGTCGCTTCTGCTCATCCCGAAGATCGTTTTCGATCTCAATTGCTCTGTGTTGGCTTGTGTCACCGCCGAGCATGTTCTCAAGACCATGGCCAAGCGTTTCGTGTCCCATGATGACGTTCAGTGGATCAGAAATTGGCTGGCCATGTGTTCCCAGCAGTTGGCCGGGATTTCCAGAAGGAGAGACATAAATGGTCGAATTGCCGTTTCGATACATGACCGTTACGCCGCCTCCGCTTTCTCTGGAGACGTCGTGTGACGCTCCTTGAGCGTCCGTATATGTCTTTGCGACGTTTACGGTCTCAACTTTGTCGCTATTGATGGCAGTTGTGAGCCGGTTATAGCCTTCCGTATGAGTTCCATGGAAGTTGTCTTCGGCTCCAGCTTTGACACTCAACACCGATTTACCTTCTGCGTTTTTCGTGACCTGAAACATCTTTCGCTCTGCTTTGGAAACATTTCTGAGCTCGATCTTCACGCCTTTCTTGGCATCCTTGTCGAAGTCGACCTCGTGGCCATCTGCATCAACCCGTGTCAGTGGATTGTTCAGCACGTAGCTATACAAATTCAAGCTCTGCGGGTTATCGAGAACTGCGTACGGCACACCTTGCGGTTTCGCCGACCAGTCCGGCGTCATAAATCTGGCGTATTGCGATGAATCGTAACGCGCACCGAAATTATCTAGCCCCGTCTCGTTGTCATGTTCCTTGCCGGTAAGGTGCATGGGGCTTGGATCGCCGCCCGTGCAGGTCAGCCAGTCACCGAACGGGAGGCTTGTGCATGTCTCATATGGTCCTCCGGTAGAGGTCGATCGGACGCGCTCGGTGCCTAGCCAATCGGAAAAAGTGAAATAGGTGTTGCCACTTGTGCCGCCAGAATACGTTCCTAAGTGACGTCCGCCCGCGTAAATTTCACCACGAGTCCATGCTCCTGCCGAAGTCACTTGAGCGATTTCGTGGCCGCCCAGGTCATAGAGAAAATCAACTGTGCCACCCGCGACCGTCGTCTTCCGTATCCGCCGTCCATCCGCGTCATAAAGATAGCTGGATGTTCCACTTGTGCTATTCACCGCCGAGATGATTCGATTCTCCGAGTCGTACGTGTAAGCGGTTGTGCCGTCGTTCAACTCGTTTCCTGCCGCATCGTAGGTTACGCCAAGCCCAACGATGTGATTATTGGCGTCGAATCCGGGGCCAGAGCCGTTCACCGCCCAACGGTTTCCGAAGCGGTCGTAGGCATACGTATAGGATTGACCAGTTTTGCTAGCGCTCGTCAGCCGGTTAAAAGCGTCGTAGCCGTAGGTCCAGTTTCCGTTGACGCCGTCGTTAGCCAGCAAAATATCGCTGTCCGGCGCGTAGCCGCCACTCGTTGGAATCGTCACTGTGTAAAGCGAGCCGTCGGTGATGCTGCTGAGCCTCAGCCGCGCATCGTAGCCGCGTGTTTCGCTCACGCTGCTGCCCGCATTTCCAATGGACGCCGTCAAAACCGATCCAGCCGCATTGTAATGCGGAGCCGAGTAGAGCGTGCCCGGGTGATTGGAATCCGAGAGGCTGCTGGTCAACCCCATAATCCGCAGGGCGCGATTGTATGGGGGGTATGTCAACGTCACACCCTCTCCGTTCGCGGTTGTCAGGGTGTCCCCAAGCAGGTCATACGTGTAGGTGATTGGGAAAAGAGCCGGAGTGCCGCAATTCTGAGGCGTGCATTGGGAATTGATTTTCACTCGTCCCAGCTTGTCGTAACTGAAGATTTCGGACGCTTGCGAGCCAGCCACAACGAAAGACGAACTGCGCCCGTCGGTGTTCAGTAGAGACAGGCCCAGTGCGGATGTTTGATCGTAGTTGAACGTGACGGAAGGCGTTGTATTCGTCGTTTGGTCATTGTTTGTGTAAATCTTCGTTAACATGCGATTCAACGCATCATAGGCCATCGTAGTGGTAACGGTTTTTGTCGAAGAAATCGTCGTTTGATTCGGCATCGGGGCGATCTTCGAAGTCAAATTACTGTTTGAATCGTATCCGTACCGGATGGTCCCGGGCGTGTACGATCCAGTGTCCGGGTTGGGGCAGGCCGCGTTCTGGATTTCGGGATTTTCTGCGCACAACAGGCGCGACAAGGAGTCGTAGGCAAATGTGCGGGGGCTGAGCGGTCCCTGCGCCACAGAGATCAGATTGCTGAGCGCGTCGTAGGAATACGCTGTAAGGAACCCAGTGCCCGAAATATCCTGATTGCAAACGGCGGGAGTGGTGCTTCCTGCGATTCCGACAGTGAGTGTCGTGCTGGTCACTTCGCATAGAGAAGCAAGCCGCCCGAGGCCATCGACTTGGGAAATTCTCTGGACACGTCCAGTGCCATTGCCCTCGTCTTGTCCACTTGTGGCGCGGCCTATATAGGAGTTCAAGACGGTTGAATTGTCGGAGTGAGTCACCTGAGTGGCGCGATTCAGGGGATCGTAGGCAAATGTGTCGCCGGGATTCGAACAGAAGGGCGCGGTCGGTGGTCCGCCGTCGCCTTGGTAAGGATAGGTTTTGAATCCAACTCTGCCATTGGCGTCATAACACGTGTCTATTTGATCCCATGGAAGGGTCTCATCGTTCTTGGAAGTGCTGCGGATTTCGCGGCCCAGCCCATTGTAATAAGTAAAGGAATCGGTCCAAGTGGTTCCAGCGATCAATTTTTGCATTTCGACGGTCGTGGGATTTGCGTAATAGAAATTCGTCTGGCCCCCATCCGGCGACGGGTAGGTCATGTTCGTCGGACGGAACATCACGTCGTAGGTGTAGTTCGTCGTATTGCTGTTCTGATCCGTAAAACTTGTCAACAAACCAGTATTGAAGTCATAGCTTCCACTGATTATGTGGGTCGCATAATTAGGTGAGGACGCGGGAGGAAACGTAGTTTGCGTAAGGAACGCGCCATAGAAGTTCGACGAGTACGCGTAAGTTGTTAAGTTAATCAAAGGATCGGTCGAGGTATGACGCATACCAGTGTCAAACACGTGGTAAGTTGCCTTTAGTGGCATTTTTGACGGGGTCGGCGACGCGCATGGATTTGTAAAAAGCTGTCGCGTAATCGATGTGAGATTCCCCTGCACCGAATTTGGAGCGGCGACATGCTGCTCCGTCACACTCGAAGGGTCGAGAGCGTACTCGTCGTAGCCGTAGTCGGTTTCAGCGCATATATTGGGAGTAACGCTGCCATCTGTTACGACGACGGAATAAGGTAAATCTAGCAGATTCGCCGAGACATAACTCGAAGCATTGGAGGCGTTGGAGAGCGCCACGGGGATTGTGTTCGTCGCCGAAAGAACGGGCCCGGGAGCCCCACTCCCGTAATCAGAATGGCTTTCCGACGTAACTAATCCGTAGCTAGAAGTATAGTTAACGGGTGGAATAGCATCTGGATTATTGTCATGGATCCAAAACCCCGAATCGTAAGTCATCTTTACTTGGCTCTGCTGCCCGTTCGGCCACACGGTGGTTGTGCCATCGAGAAGTCTCGGCGTTGCCCCGCCAATTCCTTGATCGTCGAGATAAGGGTTGGGAAGGACGAAGTACGTGTTGTTTACAGTTTTCAGCAGCGTCCCGGTTGCGGCCGGGCCCGAATAGTCCTGAATCTTGTAGATCGATTCACTGCAACCATCACCTGTGTAAACCGTGTCGTTATCCAGCGGGTCAGTAACAGTAGGGACGATACTGGATCCAAATTTATAGGTCCATTGAAAAGATTTTGAACCGTCATTCACGGTGCGGGAGGCGACGGTTCGAAGCCCGACACCCATATCGTTATTGAAACACATGCCCATGTCGGGCATGGTCGACCAAGTATAGGAGACGTATCCACCGGTTGGTGGGTAGACTGCTATCAGATCAGCATAGCTGTTGTTGTCGTAGTCAAAACGCCATGTGGTACCGTCTGGCAAGACTACGCCCGTCATAAGATCTAAATTCGCTTTGTATTGACCGAGTGTATAGCCGGTTTGAGTGAGGTTCGTTTGCACGTTGTAGGCCGAGTAGCAGAACTTAAAGTTTCTCACGCCGCCATTAATATTTGCCGGACCCGGAATGGTCCAGGTCATGGAACTCGTCGGCGCGACGGGGCCACCAGTCGGGCATCCTGTAACATCTGAGAGCCCAGTTTTGGTCGTCCAGGCCCGCCCCATCGTGTCAGTCGTGACGCTCCCATTTATGCCCATCTCGTTGCCATTGGTGTCTTCGGCAATCATTTGGTAAGGACCACTAGTCGGGGCATAAAACTGGATTCCCTCCTTGTTGGCCAGAAATGATCCGACGGAGATTCCTGAGCCATCGAGAGTTTCTCGGTTGACTTGTTGCCCCCCGGGCGAGTAGGCATAAAAACTGAGAGGATGCATCATGCCATTATTGGCACCATCCTCAGGCACCCACGCTGCCACGTCACGGTAACCGGAATTAGGATTTGTAACTGTGTGCGTGAAGGCGGACCAAAGCCAGCCTTTGGTAATAAACGCCGGGGAACTGACGCCATACTTCGGTGGCTGAATATTCCCAGTATTAAGGTTAATTAGAACCTTGTTCCACGTGCCGGTGCTCGTGTAGATGACGCTATAATTGAAATTCAATTCCCCACGTTGGGAATGGTCGACGACCAACGGGATGTTCAAGTTCAAACGACCGGATGCCATGTCAACGGAGTCGAAGTCACCGCCGTGATACGTCGCTTGAGGGTTCATCCCCATGGCGATTGCCGCAGGATCTTGCGCAAATGCAGGCATCCCACGGAAGATAACGAGCGTGAGCAAGAGCAACACCCGGCAAAGCAGCAAGCGTGAATAGCGCATGTTTCCTCCTAATAGCTGCGGTTGCAATTCATTCGGGAGCTGACGCTTTTTCGAAGTTCCGACGTTGGGGTTCACTGTATATCTCCCCCCGCACCGTTGAATTCGTTGCGAGGGGCGGCCGCATCTAGAACAACCGAATGTAGGGTCACGATTTCCGGCGGCTTGCCCGGCTGAAAGGAGACAATTCGAAAGGGATACATGACACCTGAGACAGGACGATAGTCCGTAAGCTCAACCAATCCATAAAACGACATTCTGGCACCGATCTCCGCCTGCATTCTGAAGTCAACCCGGAGCGGGACACGCGTGGCATTGTCGAAGCTCCAAATCTGCGCGGGAAATTTGTTCGACCCCGTCGTGAACATGAAGCTGATGACGGTGACTGGATTCAAATTCATGATGGATGGCCCTTCATATTGCAGAGAGAAATCGGGGTCTTAAAGCTCCTTTATCAGGATCGAGCCCACCAATGCCGGCAAAAAGTGTGATTGAATCAGCGGCGCTGGCCTCATCGTACCGTCCGCCCGGACACGCATACCTGTGTCGGTATCTGTGGAAATCACGTAGCCAACATCCCCGTTCGCTCGGGGGCCCTGCATCTGCGCCTGAAACGTCCAGCACTGGGCTTGGCCAATCGCCGTAGCCCCACCCAAAGCTGTGATCGCCGCCTGGACGACAGCAACTGCTTGAGGATCGCTGGCTGGCGTAGCTGTACCTGGCTGCTGGGCAAGTACTGGAAAACAGAAGAGCGGAAGTAACATCACAAGCAGAAGTCGTGAGAAGCGCACACACACCTCCCTTAGCATAATTGCAGCGGCTCAACCGGATTTGCAGGAAACGCGGGTCCTCCCAGGCGTCTCCTGCTTAGACGGTGGGAAAATTTCTGCGCGGTTTATTCCATATTGTTACTTGTCATGTCAAGTTAATTGCTACAATGGGCTGTGGAAATGTTGATAATTTAATTTGGCGTAGTGAGAATCTACCAGACTAGATACTAGGTAAAGGCGGGAGGGGGCCAGCTACCAATCAGAGTACTTGGTTCCGTCGAGGGCCGTCGCCAGTGAACTGGAGCGAACATCAAATACGTTACCGCCACCCCAAGAATCGGAATCGGGGTCATCTTGAATTGCCCGCAAGCTCCAATCCTTGCGGCCAGTCATCGGGTCCACTGGAATGCGGCGGAGGAAGCGCATAGTCTGATCACCTGTATACGTAATGCCTTTAACGAGCGTATCCAGATCGGGAGGATATCGCGTCGTAATAGGGAGGGTCTGTGAACCAAATGGTTGCACTCTCATCGGGAAGAGGAGAGTCCGCAGCGTCGGCAAGTGCTGTATGCCCAGTCTGCGTGACAGCGACGGCGACTGACTTCGAAGCAGATTCTACTGTGTCCAGTGCCGCACCGAATGAACCGGACGTATCCCCCAACGGCGTCGGCTCAACAAAATCCCATGTCATTGAGAGCGCCTGCTTGCTAAATGTGCACGTCGTCTTTTCAAAAGTCAGATGCCAGCGTGTGCCCGTGCTGCCGTAGTCCGCACGCTTGGCTACGGCGCATGCTAAAGCACCCAGAACCATAGACGTTTCTTCGTCACGCTCCGAGATTTTCGCCAGAATGTCTGTCAACGTACAAAGCGCCAACAATTCACGCGACGTAAACAAATCACGGAAAGTCCTGACTCCATATCTCGTCACTGCGGAGAGGCCCCTAGCATTTGGTGAGGGGCGAATCGGGTTTACTGGCTCGTCCGGCAAAAGAGGGAAGCTACCAGTATGCTCTTTCGACAGACGATTCAGTTCAGTTTTGGCCTTCCATACAACTTTATAGTC
>Ga0182024_10011734_pt1 | contig 17512 bp, 20 predicted proteins | sample P32metaG_FD_120480 | JGI IMG/M metagenome (GOLD analysis project Ga0182024, IMG submission 120480) | Permafrost microbial communities from Stordalen Mire, Sweden - P3-2 metaG (Illumina Assembly) | ecosystem: Environmental > Terrestrial > Soil > Wetlands > Permafrost | place: Sweden: Stordalen... | reverse complement strand
AGCAGTATCGGGTAGTTCACACCCATGTCTTTTGCAAATTTGGAGATCTCTTCAGTGCTGGCATCGTCCATGGCCACGCCAACGATCTGAAATCCTTGCGGGCCATACTGCTTTTGCAGCTCTACAAACCACGGCATCTCAATCTTGCAGGGACCGCAATACGTCGCCCAAAAATTGAGCAGAACCGCTTTGCCGCGCAGATCGGACAGCTTCAGATTCTTTCCGTCCAGCGATGGAAGTTCGAAGTCGGGCGCAACCTGGCCCATGAGTTGTCCCGTAGGAGAACCATTCTCGCGATTCTTGCGGGCCACGCGCATGCCAGCGAAGAGCATGGCAGCCACAATGGCCGCGATGAAAAAAAGAATCAGAGGATTTCGTTTCACTGCTAAACCTCGGCGGCAAGATCCGCAATTATTCGATGGAGCGACGGGTGTCCCCGCCCGTCCAAAACTGCCCTTCTAGAGCGCAAACTTATTCAAGAACGAGAAATAGCCGGAGATGAGGGTGAACCGCCCCATCACCAGCAGAACCCCCAATGCGATCAGCAAGCCTCCGCTTGCCACCTCCACAGCGTGCATGTGGAATTTGAAACGATTGTAGAACTTTAAAAAACGCTCGATGCCGAGCGACGTCAGTAGAAACGGCACAGCCAATCCAGCCGAATAAATCGCTAAAAGAAAAATTCCCTTCCAAACCGTATCTTGCGTAGCTGCGAATCCGAGCACCACTGCGAGAATCGGGCCGACGCAAGGCGTCCATCCAAAGGCGAAAGCAAAGCCAATCACGAATGCTCCCCACGCCGAAGGACTGCCCTTGAGCCCGTGTAACCGCGTGTCGGCCAGCAACGCTTTGATTTGGAAGATGCCCGTCAGGTGGAGGCCGAAGAGAATGATGACTACTCCGGCGATACGTGCGAGCAGCGATTTATATTGCGCGAGTACCTGCCCAACTTCTGTCGAAATCGCTCCCAGCGTTATAAAGACAATGCTGAAGCCAATGATGAAGGCAGCGGAGTTGAGCATTACCTTTCGGAAGAGCTCGCCTTCCTTCAGCTTCAATTGTTCGACGCCGACGCCCGAGATCAACGAAACATACCCCGGCACCAGCGGAAGCACGCAGGGCGACAAAAACGAGATAAGCCCTGCGACGAAGACAGCGAGCGGCAATGGCAAACTCGTCATAATCTCTATATCTCTATTGTAGCCACCAATTGTATCGACGTGCTGATTGCCGTAAAGCGAGCGCCGGCGCGGTTAAATGATTGCCGCCTAAGTAGAAGATGCTTTGAACCCTGGAATTGTTACAGCAATTGAGTCAGTCATCATGCTGGCGTTCGCGGCTTTCTCCTGCCTTTTGGAGCGGGCGCCGATTCCTTCGGAGCGGCTGGAGTGGCAGGCGCCGCAGGCGGCTCTGGAGCAACAGCCTCGGGCGGAGCCTCCGTCAAAACTTTGCGGACGAAGCCGGGCGGCACAACCGCGGTCAGAATCGCGCGATCTCCCGATTGTTCCACTTTCAGACTGTCAAAGAAGGCCTTCACGTCAGCGTCGGTTCCCTGCGTTCCCACACTACTTTCGGCCGTGCGAAAGAGGTTGAGAAAGGCGGCCGCTTTGTCGGTGATGGCGCGGGCATCGGCCTCGCTGTCGGTAAAGGCCTCGGCGCGCAGGTGGAACGCGCGCAGGAAGCGCCCCGAGATTACCGCTACCGCGGGCCGGGGAAACAGCAAACTCCAACTGCCCATCCCGTTCAGGGAACTCATTTCATTGGGCTGCACTCGCAGAATCGCAAAACTTAAACTCGCCAGCGGGACCTTGCGATAAAACCTGCGCAGAAGCGATGGCCCTCCAAAGGGCGAGGCCAGTTTGCGGGAGCGGTCGAGCATGCCGCGAATTACGTCTGGATTAGGATGATTCGACACAGCGACGCTGTTGTAAGAAAGCATCACAACGCGCACGGTGCGGCCCTCAAGCGGAATGCTGTAGATGTCAAACCCGCGGTAGTCCTCGACCGAGGAAGAAACCTTCTTAAGGTACGACATTAGGCGTGGAGAGTCGATCTTGCCAACGAATACCTCAGAGAAGCGCGGTTCTGAGGCCGACCCACCCGTGCCTCCGCCCCAACTTTGGGGATAGTGCACGGCGAAGGCCGCTTGGTCGAGATCGCGTTCGAACTGGAAGCCCGTCTCCTCGACGAATTTCTGATATTCCGCCTCGCGCGAGACCGCCGGCAATTTTCCGGTCGCGAATGTCCGAATCCACTTTAGGTTGACATAGAAAAATCCGTCCGCTCCGGGCAGCAGGCGGGCAGGCTCCGGAGGAGCGTGCTTGCGCAAGGTCACAATCAACGCAAGGGCTCCCACAAGAACCAAAACAGCTAAGGGTATGGGGAGGCGGCGTCGAATGCGCATCGAAATTCGCTCGCCCGTCGTGCTCAGGGTGGTACTGAGGGTGAGCGCTTTAATGATAGCACCCATAGGCCTTAAGTTTTCGGAGAGGCGCTGGCACTCCTCCTCGACTCTGGAATGTCGGCATCAAATACGGTGTGGCTATTCTTTACACTATCGGGCACTCCACGCGCACGCTGGACGAACTCGTGTCGGCGTTGAAGGCGCATGGCATTGAAACTCTAGTCGATATCCGCGCCTTCCCCATGTCTCGGCGCTTACCGTACTTTAATCGCGAAGCGCTTGAGCATTCACTGCCGAAACAGGGAATTCGCTACGTGTGGATGCAAGCTCTGGGCGGGTATCGTAAAGCGACGCGCAAGGATTCTCCGCATACGGCGCTGCGAAATGCCAACTTTCGCAACTACGCCGACTACACTTTAGCGCCTGAGTTCGAACAGGCTGCTGCCGAACTGGTCGAAATTGCCGGCGCATCTCGTACCGCATACATGTGCGCGGAGCGCGTGTACTTCCGCTGCCATCGCATGATTGTGTCGGACTGGATGGTGGCGAATGGCCACGAAGTCTTCCACATTGATGCGGAGGGCCCGGCGCGTCCGCATAAGCTTTTTAGCGAAGCGCGACTGATTGATGGCCAAGTGATCTACCGCGGCGACAATCTTTTCTGAGCTCCGGCTGGCTAGGAATCTGCTCCTGACCACGAAATCTTTCACCACTAAGGGCACGGAGGAACCGAAGGCTTTCCCCTAAAACTCCAGAATTTCCTTCGTGCACCTTCGTGCCCTTGGTGGTCAATGGTTTTGCAAATAACTCTAGACCAATTCACAATGACTTGATGATCCTGGGCACCGGTGTCGACATCGCCGAAGTTCCCCGCATTCGAGAAAGCATCGAGCGCTTCGGCGATCGCTTTCTACATCGCATCTTCACCCAGGGCGAAATCAGTTATTGCGAACGCCGAGCCCGCCGCTTCGAAAGCTACGCCGCTCGCTTCGCCGCCAAAGAAGCCGGCATGAAGGCGCTGGGCACGGGATGGAGTCGAGGGGTCCGCTGGCGTGATATTGAAGTCGTGCGCCCAAAAGGCCAGCGTCCCACCATTCAATTTCATGGCGAAGCCGCAGCCATCGCCGCTAAACTCGGCACGAAAAATATCGCGCTCTCGCTTACTCATACGAGCGACCAAGCGTTGGCACACGTCATTCTGGAAAACTGAGGCGAGCCATCGGCTATCAGCTGTCGCCCTCAGTTACTAATCCATAGGAAGTACGAAGCCCTAAAGTAACCTCCCGTCTTCAACAACTTTCTTTCTGTTCGAAACATGCCCGAAAGGTCAGGGTTCATATGGGCGTACGTAACAAGACTCGGTTACTGCTCTTGGGCGAAAATAGCGGGAATTAGCGGCGGATAAAGAAAGGGTAATGAAAATGAAACGTTTCGTTCGCTGGTCAATTTTGAGTGTTTTGGTGTTGATGGTTTCCGTGTTGTCACTATCGAAATCATCCTATGCGGGCGTAGCAGTTGGCATCTCGGTGGGCATCGCTCCTCCGGCCCTGCCCGTGTATGAGCAGCCCGCTTGCCCCGGCCCGGGCCATTTATGGACCCCCGGTTATTGGGCTTGGAATGAAGATGGCGGCTACTACTGGGTCCCTGGAACGTGGGTTGTCGCGCCGGTAGGCATGTTGTGGACGCCGGGCTACTGGGGCTTTGAGCATGGCCGCTACGGCTGGCACGGTGGCTACTGGGGATCGCACGTCGGCTTTTACGGCGGCGTCAATTACGGCTTCGGATACGGTGGCGTAGGCTTCGAAGGCGGCGAGTGGAGAGGCGGGGCGTTCTTCTACAATCGCGCCGTGCTCAATGTGGGCGTGGGCTTCCACAACGTTTACAGCCGCACGGTGATCGTCAATAACGTGCATGTGAGCTTCAACGGCCCGGGCGGGGTCATGGTTCATCCTACTCGCGAAGAAGAGCGTTTCGGTCACGAACCGCACCGCATGGCACTGGCCGAGCAGATGCACCATGAACGTGAGGCCAGCCACAACCGTGAATTCTTCGCGTCCAACAATCATGGGCGTCCAGCAATTGCGGCTACGGGGCGGCCCGGCGACTTCTCACGCGGACATGCTGAAATGCACGGCGGCGGAAATCGCGGTTTTGACCACGCCGCCAGAAATGACCGTCACGAGGATCGCCGTCAGGACCGCCACACGGATAATCACCATGTCGAAGACCACCATCCGGCCGATCACCATGCGAGCGTTCATCCCGTGGCGCGTCCCGAAAATCACGAAGCTCACCAGTCTCAGCCCAAGCATGGGGGCCGAGATCGCTAACCGAATCGTCTGAAACCGGCTAACCGGCCGCCTTTTAGACTAAATAAAGGCTCCCGTTATTTGCGCCCACCGCGCCAAATCGGGAGCCTTTGTTTTTTTGCTCCCTTTCAACTTTTTGAAACGCGGTCTCTTAAAGCTGTCGCGTTTGTTATGATGCTTCTGTCGTTTACGGACCACCTTGCCAAGCCAGAAGCAGCTGAAATGGTCGCAGCTCCGCGTGGGACTCACCGTCCTTGTAGCCAGCATCACGCTTGCCGTCCTGATTTTCCTGATGAGCGGCACCGGTGGTTGGTTCACTCACAAAATCACATTGCGCTCCTACTTCGATAACGCAGGCGGCCTGCGCGAAGGCGCCCCGGTGCGTTTGGCGGGAGTGGACATTGGCAACGTAACTCACGTGCGCGTGGTGAATGGGCAGCCCGCAACGCCCGTCGAAGTGACGATGAAGGTCAATACCAAATATTCCTACAGCCTTCGGAAAGACTCAGTCACGGTGATGAGCACGGCGGGAATCCTGGGTGAAACTTTCGTCGACATCGACAGCTCAACCGCGAAGGGTCCAGAGGCCGCCGACGGAGATATTCTGCAATCCCGCGGTCAGCCCGACGTCCAGGATGTAGTCCGTGCCAGTCAGGGTACGCTGCAAAACATGGACGCGCTGCTGAAGCGGCTCGATCGCATTTTGGCATTCGTAGAAAGCGGCCAAGGCTCAATCGGCAAAGTCATTTACAACCCGGCCCTGTATGACCAACTCAACGCCACCGTCGCCGAATTCAAGCACTTGATGGACGACATCCAGAGCGGCAAGGGATCGATCGGCCCACTGCTCACGAGCGACGAGGTCTACAAGAAAGCAGTTGCCGCCATCGACAAAGTCAATGCCATGGTTGACGACCTGCAGCAGGGAAAGGGCTCAGCTGGCAAACTTCTGAAAGATCCAGAACTCTTCGACAACGCCAATAAGACGATGGGGAATATCAAACTGCTAACCGACGATATCAATGCCGGCAAGGGCGCAATCGGAACTCTAACCAGAGATCAGGAATTCGCCAACCGCCTGCAAACGACAATGAAGAACCTGACCGAACTTTCCGATCGCCTGGAGAAAGGCGAAGGCACCGCAGGAATGCTCTTCAAAGATCCCGCACTCTATAACAACAGCAGCCAGATGCTGGTAGAAACGCGAGAACTAGTGAAAGCAATCCGCGAGAACCCCAAGAAGTATTTGACGTTCCATGTCAAAGTTTTCTAGGCGCAGGCGGTGATCTTCCCGCACAAAAAAGCTTGAACCACCAAGGACACGAAGGAACACGAAGGAAGATCGTTACGTAAAAGTCAGGGTGATACTTCGTGTACCTTCGTGCCCTTGGCGGTAGAAGCTCTTAGCACCGATTTGGAACCAACGCGCCCCCGTTGCAGAATCCCCTATCCTCCGGCATAATAATGGTTTGTCTTTACTTCGCTGGTTCACCCTCCGGACTCTTCCGGGCAAAGGATACTGAAGTCTGTGTTAATGATCCGACTGGCGCGCTTTGGTGCGCGCAAACAACCGTATTATCGAGTGGTAGTGATTGAGAAGGAGCGAGCCCGCAACGGCCGCCCGGTGGAAGTGGTGGGAACGTACAATCCACGCACCAATCCGGCTACTTTCGATCTGAAACGCGAACGCATTGAGCATTGGGTTTCGAAGGGCGCACAGCCCTCGGATCGCGTCCGGAAATTAATGTCTTCTCCCGCGCCGGCTGCAGCCGCTTCGGTCGCTTAGTCGCTTTCACACTCGCCAACTCAGGAGCAGTTAATGATCGAGCCAAGCGCCAGTCCGCGCGCCATGATTGAGTACATCGCCAAGGCGATTGTCGAGGCGAAGAGCGAGGTTTTTATCGACGAGTACGAAGACGGTGGCGAAACCGTCATCGAACTCGAGGTGGCTGAGGCCGAGTTGGGCAAAATTATTGGCCGTTCGGGACGAGTGGCTCGCGCTCTGCGCAACGTGTTGAGCGCTGCGGGTTCGAAGATGAACAAGCGCTACGCCCTCGAAATCATCGAGTAAGCCGATGCAATGGTGGGTCCGGACGTGAGCGGCGACTGGGTAACCCTGGCAGTAGTGATCAAGACGCAGGGACGCCGTGGTGAAGTGGCTGTCGATCCGCATACCGACGTTCCAGATCGCTTCCGGGAAAAGATGCAGCTCTCGGCGTTGGGCAAAGATAATGCGCGCCGCTCGCTGATCATCCAAGATCTGTGGCCGCATAAAAGTTTCCTGGTGCTGAAGTTTGAAGGCGTCGACACGATGACGGATGCCGAGGCCTTGATCGGCGCGGAACTTCAGGTTCCGATCAATGAGCGGGCATCGCTTGAGCCGGGTTGGACGTATTTGAGTGACCTGGTTGGTTGTGTGGTGTTTGACGGCTCGAAAGAAATTGGTCCCATTCAAGATGTGCAGTTTGGGGCCGGAGAAGCGCCGCTGCTGATAGTTAAGAGCGAATCGAAGTTGCCGTACGAGATTCCCTTCGCCGAAGCATTTTTGGAAAAGTTGGATTTGGAACGGAAGCAAGTCCGGATGAAGTTGCCGGAAGGCTTGCTGGAAGTGAATGCTCCGGTGGCGAAAGAAGGGAAGAAGAAGTCGTTAGTAGATGGTCGTTAGTCGTTCGTGGTTTGTCGTTCGCTAGATGGTAGTTACACTTGGTCTTGCGATTTTAGCTAACCACCAACGACGAACGACGAACGACCAACGACCAACGACCGGTTTCAAAAATGAAGATCGACATTTTAACGATCTTTCCCGACTTCTTTCGCGGACCACTGGATTACGGGATCGTTCGCCGGGCGCGGGAAACCGGGCTCGTGGAAATCAGCATTCACGACCTGCGGGCGTTTACGAAAGATAAACACCGCAGCGTGGATGACCGCCCGTTTGGCGGCGGCGAGGGCATGGTCCTGAAGCCGGAACCGATCTTTGAATGTTTGGAATCGTTCGGAGGATTGGCTTCGCGGGACGAGCGATTGCAAGCGGATGGCAAGCAGTCGGTAATTTTGCTTTCCGCGCAGGGTCGCAGGCTTGACCAAGCGTTGGCTGCGGAACTTTCCGCCCTCGATCGCATCGTTCTGATCTGCGGACGCTACGAAGGCGTGGACGAGCGCATCAGCGAGCACTTGGCGGATCGTGAAGTTTCCATCGGCGATTACGTGTTGAGCGGCGGCGAACTGGGCGCTGCGGTCGTTGTGGATGCTGTCACGCGTTTGATTCCAGGAGCAGTTGGGAATCAGAATTCGACGCGGCAGGAATCGTTTACCGAAACGTTCTTTGGTCAGGATGAAAAGACCGGCGACGTTCCGAATGCGACTTGCGGTTCCGGCGGATTGCTCGACTATCCGCATTACACGCGGCCCGCTGATTTTCGTGGCATGACGGTGCCGGAAGTTTTAGTGAACGGCAACCATGACCAGATTCGCAGCTGGCGCCGCAAGACGGCTCTAGCGAAAACGCTGCGCAACCGACCCGATTTACTGGAACGAGTTGCGTTGACCGCGGAAGATAAAGATTTGCTGGCGCAGATCAAGCTGGCACAGGGTGTGCAAGACGAGACGGGGCAAGCCCCGTTTCTACGGAAGAATAAGAATTAGGAAGGAAACGTTATGCGCAATCCGATTATTGAAAAGCTGCTGGCAAAATCACGCCGCACCGATCTGCCGAAGTTCGGCCCCGGCGACACCATTAAAGTTCAGGTCAAGATCAGAGAAGGCGAAAAAGAGCGCTTGCAGGCGTTTGAAGGCGTCGTCATTGCGCGTTCACGCGGCGCTCAGCCGAGCTTTACCGTCCGCAAGATCAGCTTCGGCCAAGGCGTAGAGCGTATTTTCCCCCTCGACTCCAAGGTGATCGACAAGATCGACGTGGTGCGGTCGGCAAAAGTCCGCCGCGCCAAGCTCTATTATCTGCGCGGCCTAAAAGGCAAAGCCGCTCGCCTGAAAGAAGTCGAACAGCAGCACTAGGGACCCACGGTGGAGAGCCGGGCGTCCCCGCCCGGCTGAACGGGCAAGATGCCCATTCCAGCCAATGCATTGCGCTCTTGCTTTAGCACGCATTTTTCGGCGATGATGCTGCTAATCTCCTGGTGCCCAAGTCCCGCTCCAAGCCGTCCAGATCCAAGAAATCGAAAGCAGAGAAAATTTCTGCTTCCGCCGCCAAGCTGTGTTTGCTGAAACGCCTGCGCTGCACTTTAAAATTTGAAAAGCTGGCTTGGGCTACCGGCGCAAAACTTATTGCCGGAGTCGATGAAGTTGGCCGCGGATCATTATTCGGCCCGGTCGTTGCCGCCGCTGTAATCCTCGATCCGTCCTATCGCATTCGCGGCTTGCGCGATTCTAAATTGCTTCCAAAAGAACGCCGCGAAGAATTGGCAGTTCGCATTCGCGAGCATTCCATCGCCTGGGCTATCGCCGGCGTCGATTCCGCCCGCATCGATCAAATCAATATCTACCACGCGTCCCGCCTCGCTATGCTGCATGCCGTCCAGCAACTGGCGCTCCAAGCGGATTACTTGCTCGTCGATGCGGTGAAAATCGATTGCGATATACCGCAACGCAAAATCATTCACGGCGACGCTTTGTCGGCCTCGATTGCCGCGGCATCCATCATCGCGAAGGTCGAGCGTGATCGCATGATCTCGGCGTGGGATCCGGTTTTTCCGGCATACGCGCTGGCGTCGAATAAAGGTTATTGCACCCGTCGCCATCTGGCCGCCCTGCGCGAACATGGACCCTCGCCGCTGCACCGGCAATCGTTTGCGCCCGTATGGAACGCTCCGACGCCCGAGGAAGTTTTGGAATTTATGCTGGACGAAGTCGCGCCAGAACCAGAAGGCTCCGACGAACTCGTGACCTCAATCGTGGAAGCGGAATAAAAACTGGGTGCCCCATCCTTTCGCGCACTTTGCGAAGGGTGGGAACCACACTGCTAGCGCCAAGGGGTTCATTTGCGCTGCGCCAGTACGAAAATGAGACTTGCTTCCAACCCTCATTCACTTGTGCTCCAACTTCATCTAAAAAGTAAAAAAATTCTAAAGGCGGGGCACGCCTCCGTGGGACGTGACGAGCCCTAGTAGCGGCAGCATCGCAGCCCACCCTTGCAAAAAGTGTAAAGTTCCGGGACATTTTGTAAAGGATGTCATGAGACTGAACAAAAAGCGCAAGGATGGGGCACCCCGTTCGGGTATGGGACGGAGGGAACTCAGCTAGCGGGAAGGATGGGCCACCCGCCCGCGAAGATCATTCCAGGACGAAAAAAGGGGAAGTAGAGGTTTATTCTTCTGCTTCCCCTTTTTTCAATGAGACCTTGACCATGATCGATACAGCAGACTCCGACAACAACGGACATGAACCCTACGACGACTTGGGCGAGACTCGACCACCGACCCTAAACGCCTCCAATGCCACCAAGTCCAACAAATATCGCGACTATACCCAGTATGTTATGAGGACGCTCAAAGCAACGAGGAGAGGGATTGTCAATTGGACGGACGCCAAGGCCGGTTTTATTACTGCTTTGGCGACTGTGATTATAGCCGTACTCACGGGCTTTTATGTTCATTACTCCCGCGCTCAGTGGAAAGTGATGCACGATCAACTCCCTGAATTGCACACCTCTGCCCAAGCCGCCAAAGATGCCGCTGGTGCTGCGAAACAGTCTGCTGATACACAGGAACATTCTTTCCTGATGGAGAAGCGTAGAGCCGAAGACATGGAAGAGGCTATATGTGCACTGCGTAGTACCGGGACGGCGGCATTGGATCACTTGTACCAAATATTTGTCGCCAACAGTGGCAAGGTTACAGCGCGTAATGTCGAAGCCCACGTCGATATTTCTCTCAATGCCGTTCCGGGTAACAAGAAGCTCCGCGAGTTGGGAACGGATCGACATCTCTGCCCCTGAACTCGGTAAAGACAAGACTTTGGACCGAAGACTGGATTTGCCCCTCACCGCTCACGATTGGGAAAACATTGCTGACACCAAGCAGGTCATTGTGCAGTCGGGACGCATTCGATACGAGAATGGATTTGAGCGAACAGTTTCCGACATCACTTGCGACGTTTGGTTCTATTTTCGGACGCCAGAGGACAAGACGAATCCTATTCAAGGGAGAGGGACGGCTTGCGACCAACTGTCGCAGCAATTAGCAGGAATTCAAAAACAGAAGATCGCCGCACAGCACTGACCCTGTCACGGCGTTGGGTACTCAGTGGTCAGGGTTTGTTGGGCGAAAATAGCGTTTACACTAACTGCAAATCAATCCACCCTCACCGCATCACCGATTGCCATTCCCGATTCCATCCCGCCAATAACCCTCCACCGACCTGCCTAATGCGTTAATCTGCGAAGGATGCGTTTGCTACGCTTCTTACGTCCATCGCACCAGCACACTGCGTTCTCCGCGACGCTGCTGCTGATGACTGCTATTACCCTTTCGCGCGTGATTGGGTATCTCCGCGAGGCCTACATCGCCTTCGCCTTCGGAGCGGGGCAACAGACGGATGCCTACGTTGCCGCATTCACGCTGCCGGACTGGCTCAACTACATCGTTGCCGGGGGAACGGCGTCGATTACTTTTATCTCCATATACACGCGGTTTATGGCGGAGAAGCGCGAAGAGGATGCGCAGAAAACCTTCTCCATCATTATTACTGTTATGACCACCGTGCTCATCGCCGGAACTATCGTCGCCGAAATTTTCACTCCACAATTTGCCGGGTGGATGTTCCACGGCTTCACGCCCCAGCAAATGCAGCTTTGCGTTCACCTGACGCGCATACTTCTACCGGCACAGATTTTCTTTTATGTGGGCGGAGTTGTTTCGGCGGTACTGCTTTCGCATCGGCTGTTCCTGCTGCCGGCGTTTGGCCCGCTGATCTACAACGTGTTCATTATTGCCGGAGGAGTGGTCGCGGGGCGCCGGATGGGCATTGCCTCTCTCGCCTTCGGCGCTCTTGTTGGCAGCGTTGCCGGTCCATTCCTGATCAATGCCATCGGCGCGGCGAAAATCGGCACCGGATACCGGCCTTCGTTCGACATAAAAAATCCGGCGTTTCGGGAGTGGGTGCGGCTTTCCATTCCGCTGATGCTGGGCGTTTCGTTGGTCACGGCGGACGACTGGATCCTCCGCTACTTTGCCTCCAGTGGAGTCGGCGACATTGCGCGGCTCAATTATGCGAAGCGGCTCTTTGCCGTTCCCATCGCCATTCTCGGGCAGGCCACGGGGCAGGCGTCGCTGCCATTTTTCTCGCGCCTCTTTGGCGAGAGAAAGTTTGAAGAATTCGCGGCTACTGTCAATGCGTCCGTCTACCGCGTTACGGCGGCTTCTCTGCTGATGACGGGATGGATGATGGCGATCGCCGTGCCGTTGATCGATCTTGTGTACCGCCGCGGCCACTTCAGCTTTGCCGATTCAGAATCAACCGCAATCTACTTTTTCTGGTTCTCGCTCTCGCTGGCCTTATGGTCGAGCCAGGCACTTTATGCGCGCGCATTTTACGCCTCCGGCAACACGCTTACGCCGATGATTGCCACCACGGTGATCACGCTGGCATCGATTCCGATGTACGCGTTCTTTTTTCGCACGCTGTCGGTTACCGGATTGGCCATCGCTTCCGACGTAGGAATCGCCGCCAACGCCATCGCCATCGCCCTGCTGCTGCATATTCGCGGCATGGTGCCTTTGCCGGGGATGAACTGGAAGGAATTGTCGAAGGCCGCGCTGGTGGGAGCTGTTTCGGGAGGATTGAGTTATGAAGTAATGCGCAGCATTCCGCTCAATGGCAGCCGCCGCGCCGATTTGTTCGCCTTGGCCCTGGGGTCATTGACGTGGGCAGCTGCTGTGGCGGCGGGATTGTGGGTGTTGCGCTCCGAATTGCCGGCCGACCTGCGCCGGAGAAAATCAACATCGTTCCCTAGGGTCGCGGAAAGCCAAGCCGCTGAGACCATGTCGTCGGGCAAAGAGCCTTAGACCCCGTGAAGCGCATTTTGTAGAGACGGGGCTTGCCCCGTCTGCTCTGACCCCGTTGAAGGATTAGAGGCGGAGACGCGGCAAGCCGCGTCTCTACAGCAGACGCGTCTCATCCTAAAATAAAAAAGGCATCCTCAAAACGAGGATGCCTTTTTTAACCTTAATTTTTGGGAGCCGAACCTACGCCCGAGCGGCGATGGCGGGTTCCGGGGTCGAACTGGAGACGGTCTTCGACTCTTCTTTGGATTCATTCTTTCCCGGGGTGGTTCCGGCCGCGCCAGCCTTGCGAATGTCGATGCCGCCTTTGAAGAAGGCGCCATCTTCAATCGAAATGCGCGCCGCCACCACATCGCCGGTCAAGGAACCGTCGCTGCGAATGTCGACGCGGTCGCTCGCGGTCAGGTTTCCCCGGACCTTGCCGAGCACCACAATTTCACGCGCGCTGATGTTCGCGGAGACGACGCCATTGCGGCCAATCGTCACGCGATTGCCGGAAAGGTTAATCGAACCCTCAACGCGGCCATCAATATATAAGGACTCGGAACCGGTGACTTCGCCTTTAATCACCAGCGACTTGCCGATAGTGGCCTGGTCCGAAGCCGTCGAAGTGGAGGAAACCGGCCGTGGAACAGATGCAGGCTCGCTCGCGCCCGTCATTCCCATGCCGCTGGGCGTGGACATTGGTGTCGTGCTCCCGGTGGACGTGGTCGGACGCTCCGGCTCACCCGGCCGGCCTGGTGTCGCAGGTTGATTCGTGGGCTTCCACATTGTCTCGAAATCCTTTCCCTTTTCTTAATTATTAAAGGCTTCTGAACTGCCGCCGCATTTCGGCTGCCAAACCAAATTGTACTCCTAGCCCATCTCTTCTGCCATGTGGAAATCTCAGGTTTTGTGTTGATTTTCCCCTTTCCGGGCGCCTTTTCCCGCCGCGTCTAGCGCCCCTTCTAGCGCACCAATCGTGTAACCCCTGCTGTGCCACGGTAATTCTTCTATCGCCAATTCTGCTCTACGGCTCACGCGCACGATAGTATGGAAGAGATTTGAACATTGGTGAAACTATGGCTTCGAACCCTTCAACCGCCGCCGCCTACCTTCGCCCTCAGCCTGGAGAATACGCCCCCTACTTTGAGCGCTATATCTCTCTTGTGCCAGCGAACGACATCCTCGCCGCATTCGAAGAACAAAGTCGTCAGATGCTGCTCCTATTTTCCGGAAGAACGGATGCCGATGGCAACTTCCGGTACGCACCCGGCAAATGGAGTTGTAAAGAGGTGCTCGGCCACATTAATGATACCGAGCGCATTATGGGCTATCGCGCGCTGCGCATCTCGCGCGGCGATGCCACTCCGATGGAGGGTTTCGAGCAGGACGACTACGTGCGCAATGGTCCGTGGGGCCAGCGTTCGTTAGCGGATGCGATCGAGGACTTCGTCGCTGTACGCCGCGCCACTCTCTCGCTTTTTCGCAATCTCGACGAGCCTGCCTGGACGCGGCGCGGCGTCGCCAATAAGAATGAAGTCACGGTGCGAGCCCTAGCCTATACAATCGCGGGTCATGAACTGCACCATCGAAGAATTCTGGAAGAAAAATACCTTCGCTAAGGAAAAGCAAAACTCTCTTTTGAGCAAGCGCCATCAAATTCCGCAAGCCGCTAAAGGACGCAACCTTTTAGTCGGCCGCCTGACCATGCATCGCGACGGCTACGGCTTCGTCATCCCCGAAGCCGACTCGCTTGATGCCGCGCTCAAGTCCCGTCTGGCCGGAGACGTCTTTATCCCTCCGCATGCCATTGGATCGTCGATGCATGGCGATCGCGTGATCGTTGAAGTCTCCAATGTGCGCAACGACGGACGCGCCGATGGACGCATAGTTCGGTCGCTTGCGCGCGCGCATCCCACCGTGGTCGGCATTTTCCACTACGGACATCGCCACAATTATGTCAAGGCCATCGACGAAAAAGTGACGCAGGAAATTTTGATCCCGCCGGGAATGGAGATCCCGCCGGTCTCCGAACCTAATCCCTCGGTGTCCTCTGTGGGCAATTCCCCTGTGTCCTCTGTGGTTGCTCTTGACGTTGACAATCAAAAGCAGCAAAAGCAACCACAGGGAGCACAGAGGACGCAGGGGAAGAGCGCACAGGGGAAGGACTCAAATGGAAAAAGATCGCGGGATCGAGTGATTGGCGACGAAGCCGCGGTCCACACCAACTGGCAGGATCTCGAAGGCGTCGTCGTCGACGTAGAAATCACCGAGTGGCCGAGCGCGACGCAGAATCCGCGCGGCCGCGTCATCGAAATACTGGGCGAAGAAAATGATTTCGGAGTCGACGTCGAAATCATGATCCGCAAGTTTCATCTGCCTCACCGGTTCCCGCCGGAAGTGATCGAAGAAGCACAGGCTATTGCGTCTGAAATTCCCGACGAAGCATTGCGCCGCCGCCGCGACTATCGTCATCTTCCGATCGTCACCATTGATGGAGAGACTGCTCGCGACTTCGACGACGCCGTTCACGTCCGCCAACTTGAAAATGGCAACTACGAACTGCAGGTCCACATCGCCGATGTAGCCCAATACGTGACGCCGAATTCGCCGCTCGATCAGGAGGCGCGCCTGCGCGGCACCAGCGTTTATTTTCCCGACCGCGCTGTTCCAATGCTGCCGCTTGAACTCTCGACCGATATTTGCAGCTTGCGTCCGCAAGTCGATCGACTCGTTCTCTCCTGCACTATGGAGATCGACCACCAAGGGGAAATCGCTGGCTACGAAATTAATGAAGGCGTGATTCGATCCGCCAATCGCATGACTTACACTGCCGTAAATGCGGCGATCGACGCGGAGGCGGAAGGCCACGCCAATGCGCTCCTCGAATACCCAACGCAAATCGAACACTTCGAACGCATGCGCGATCTGGCGATGATTCTCAACCGCAAGCGCAGACGCAGGGGATCGATCGACTTCGACCTACCGGAAGCCGTGATTGAGTTTGACGAATTGGGATTGATGAAGAGCATCACGCGCTCCGAGCGCAACTTTGCGCATCGGCTGATCGAAGAGTTCATGTTGTCGGCGAATGAATGCGTGGCTCACTATCTGGAAAATAAACGCATCGCTTCGCTGTATCGCATCCACGAAAAGCCGGACGCCAAGCGCGTCTATGATTTTGAAGTCATCGCCGCAACCTTCGGATATTCGCTGGGAGTGGGAGCGTTGCCGATTCAGCGCGTGCAACTAAAAGCTGACCGCCGCGAGGCCCGCGGCACCGGGAAGCGGGTGCGGGAAATCGAAGTGCCGAAAGAAGTGCACATCACGCCGCGCATGTATCAGAAACTCGCGGAAAAGATTGCGGGCAAACCGGAAGAAAGAATTCTAAGCTTCCTGATGTTGCGATCGTTAAAGCAAGCTCGCTATTCGGAAGAAAATCGCGGACACTTCGCCTTGGCCGCGACGACCTACACGCACTTCACGTCGCCCATCCGCCGCTATCCTGACCTGGTTGTGCATCGCATATTGAAATCCGTGTTGCGGAACTCGGCCGAAAAAATGGATGGCGAAGTGCCGATGGGAGTGTCGATAGAGCTTTCAAGAGAAGACAAACGGGAAGGGCACGACTTCAGTCGTGCCGATGAGCGCCACAAAAAAAAGGGGGCTTCAGCCCCCGCCGGAACTCCGCCACCCTCGCCTTGGTCCAAGCGGCGAGACCGGGAAGCGCATCAGCAAGCGCTCGAACCTCTCGGCGGACCGATCAAACTCGAAGAACTCCACACCATCGCCGATGAATCAAGCCAAAACGAACGCCGCGCCGACGAAGCCGAGCGCGGCCTGATGGAATGGAAGAAAGTAAAATTCATGGAGCGCCGCATCGGAGAAGACTTCGACGGCCTGATCATCAGCGTCACCAAGTACGGCTTCTTCGTGGAACTGACCGACCTCTTCGTCGAAGGCCTGGTCCCGCTGAATACACTGACGGACGACCGTTACACCTATCACGAAGACACGCGCGAAATCATCGGCCAGCGCTCGCGAAAAACCTACGGCCTGGGAGATAGGGTGCGGGTCCTAGTGGACCGGATCGATCCGGTGGAAAAGAAAATCCAGTTCGCGGTCTTGGAAGAGCAGCCGAAGCGTGCAGAAAAAAGTCGCCGCAGGTGAAGATGAAGTGGGTTTGTGTGGGGACGGGCGTCTCGCCCGTCCAAGCCGAGCGCAGCTCGGCCCCAGCCGCATATTTTATCCCCGCCGCTTCCATCCTTTCATTCTCCACGATCCTGTATAGAATCAACCAGCAGAGAGGCACTCGATTATGCCAAAACCGACCGAACCGAAGCCAAAGCAACGCGAGGACAATGCGGCAGAGCACGTTGCCAGCGCACACAAGATTCTGAAAGAAATACAGCAGAAAGCCGGAGCTCATCCCGAACTGGGCGAAGCCATCACCAAACTCGAAATGGCGCTCAACATTCTGGCGATAAAGACGGGTGGGTTGCTGTAGAAGATCGCCGTCGCCCTCAACTTGAATTGTCATCCCGAGCGGAGCGAGGGATCTGCATGTGGCGGCGAGCTATAGATCCCTCGCTCCGCTCGGGATGACAAACGTTTCGAGGGTGTAAGTTGAAGGTTTGTAAGTCGAATAAGTTCCCATCTCCGCCGTGGATCTTCGATTCGACCTGCTAAAATTCTCCATCACCACTCTTGGCGCCTGCCTGGGAATTCGCTTCCATGTCCATCAACCCAACGTCCACCAGTTTGAACTCCAATAATTCAGCTCCCACTCCGCGCACGCGCGT
>Ga0182024_10011733_pt1 | contig 17513 bp, 13 predicted proteins | sample P32metaG_FD_120480 | JGI IMG/M metagenome (GOLD analysis project Ga0182024, IMG submission 120480) | Permafrost microbial communities from Stordalen Mire, Sweden - P3-2 metaG (Illumina Assembly) | ecosystem: Environmental > Terrestrial > Soil > Wetlands > Permafrost | place: Sweden: Stordalen... | reverse complement strand
TCACTCGGTCACTCCATCCAGCAGCCTGAAAACCGGGAATCAGTTCCTGAGACTCTGGCCCTAAAAGAGCCACAACTTTGGGACGGTAGGAAATCTGAACCCGTTTCAGCAGCGTAGGCCCAAACCTTCGCAAGGCAACCCCCAATTGCCCCTCATCCGCAATCGGACATTCCACCGCATAGGTGAGAAACATCCCGCGGTGCTGAAATTCAGCGAGAGACACTCCCTCATCTGATTCGGAATCGTTTATCGCGCCATTCAAACTAACGAGCGCGTCGAAATATTGCCGCGACCCGTTGCTGCGAACCGACCGATCTTTCGTGGCTCGATAGAAATAATCCTCAATTCTCGCCGGTGGCGCCGAGTCGATCACTAGCGCTTGGATATGGATCGGCCGAAAGCGCGTAGCCAATTCCAGACGCTCGATCCGCTCCCGAATATGCCGATCATCGGATTCAACCCCACACGCGTCGCAAATCATCCATCCTCCGCTTTCAGCAAACTTCCCATTCAGCCCATCCGGGCTACCACCACCGTCATATCATCGGCTTGCTCCGCAGTGCCCGCCCACTTTTCAGCGGCGGCGATCAAACTTTCCATCAGCGCTTGCACAGGAAGTTCCCGATGCCGCAAAATCTCGTCTTTCAGCCGTTTCATCCCGAATTCCTCTGTGTACACATTGGCGGCTTCGGTGAGGCCGTCGCTAAAGGCAATCAGAAGAGAGCCTGGAGGTACTTGCAGAGTGACTTGAGTGTAAGGCGTCTCTTCAAACAGCCCCATCACCGTCCCTCCCTGATCGAGTTGCTGCACGCAATCGCGCGTCACAAGGAACGGCGCCAGATGACCGGCATTGGTGTAGGACAGCACGTGCGTTTCCGAATCATACGTCGCATAGAAAAAGGTCGCATATCGATCGTCAGATGTGTTTCGAAATAAATGCCCGTTGAGTAGTGTGACAAGTTTCGCAGTGTTGCCATTCCCATCGAGTGTCGCCGTGCTTCGCAACGCAGCCTGCAGGCTAGCCATCAGCAAGGCCGCGAAAATCCCTTTCCCGCTGATGTCGGCTACCGCGATTCCAATACTCGTCGGCCCAATGCGAATAAAATCATAATAGTCGCCACTCACGACACGAGCCGGCTTACAGATCGCGGCCAGCTCGAGCCCTGGCAAGGATGGCAGCGACTTCGGAAATAACTCCTGCTGCACCTCGCTCGCAATCGCGATCTCATGCTCGAGCCGTTGCCTCTGCCGCTGTTCGTCGATGAGGTTTGTGATCGAGCCGGTCATCTCGTTGAACGATGCCCCCAGGGCTCCCAGTTGATCTCGCCTGTGCACACGCACGCGATGCGAAAAATCGCCCCGGCCTACATGCAGCGTTGCATCGTAGAGGTCCCCGACAGATCGCGTGATCGTCCGTGTCAAAATTGTCCCGGTCACGAGCGCCGCAATTTCGAGAATCAAAAATATCACCGCACATACAACCACGATCGTGACCAGAATCGGCCCTATCGCCCCCACCGATGAATACAAGCTTTTGTTCAGCGTGGAAGGACGCAAAGAGAACGTCGCGAGCACTGGCGCTGGCGCTGGCAGCGTTGCCGGAGACTTGTCTGGATCGGGTTGAACCTGATATGCCTGCAGCGTCGCGGCGCCATTTATGGGGATATCCAGCCAGTTCACAGCGGGAGGCAGCACGCGATTGCTGCTCACGATTCGTTCGCCCGTAACATACATCCGCCCCCCAATACTAATCTTCAGACCCTTTGAGTGCTCGTCCGCCGGTTGCATCAGCGTGAATTGAATCGGACCCAGTTCCGAGACCAGTCCGTTCAGCAGAGCGGGAGTAATCGGAGCGGCCACAAGCACCGAAACCGGCCCGTTCGGAGTATCGCGTTTTTGTTCGGACGCAAACAAAAGCTGCCCCCGATATACGACCAATCCCGCGAATCGCTCTCCGCTTGCAGGGTCAACCAGCCGGGCACGATGTAAGAACACTCGTAACCCAGGCCATCGCGCCCGCGCCTCCGTAATCAAGGTGGCCACCCTTGGCCGCGAGAGGAGGGCTTGGTCGGTTGGCGACTCACCCGGTTGGATCGCCTGACTGACCGCACTCGTAATTTCCTCGGCATCCGCCGCAATGACGCCGGTGCGCTCCTGTAAATCGTCTTGCAGCAGGTAGGCGCCAATCTGCGGATACAGTAGATATAACCCTATACCCATCATCGTCAGCAGCAGCACCACCGGAACAAGGGCCATGAAAATATAAGCGACGATGAGCCGGTTTCGGATCCCCCACAGCACTTTGTTCCGAACCCACGAGAACACCTGGAATCCGAGGTAGGTCATCGCCATTAAACTGACAATCCCGAGAAACGTGGAAAATGGGAATGGATGCCTAACGAGGATTCCGCGCGTAATTACGTAGAGAATGAGGAACGCGGTGGCCATGCGTTCGCGCTTCGAGGCTCGCCGCAAAAAGGCAAGAGAACGCTGTGGGAAAAGTCGCCTCACCAAAACCAGTTTTCTGTTCCGCGGCGTCTTGGATCTTAAAGCACTACTAGAGCGCGGAGCGGTCGTTCTTCCCTACCCGGCTATGATGGCGGCTGTATGTGAAATAGATTATCAATCCGATAATCAGCCATCCGATGAGTCGCGCCCAGTTGATCCAACCAAGCTTATACATCATATAGCCGTTGAACAGAATTCCCAGCACCGGCACAAGCGGAACCCAGGGCGTGCGGAACGGTCGCGGCTGATCGGGATTCGTTTTCCGAAGCACCATCACCGCGATACAGACAATCACGAACGCCAGTAGCGTACCAATATTCACCATTTTCCCAATGTCATCGATTGGCGTAACGCTTCCGACGATTGCCGCCAGCAAACCCACCAAAATTGTGTTCTTGTAGGGCGTCCGGAATTTGGGATGCACCGCTGCGAAAAACTTGCGCGGCAGAAGCCCATCGTTTGCCATCGAATACAGCACGCGGGTCTGCCCGAGGAGCATGACTAGCATCACGCTGGTTAGACCCGCCAGAGCCCCCGCCGTAATGAGGTACGATGCTTTGGTCAACCCGCGGTCCATGAAAGCGACCGCCAGCGGCGCTTCGATGTTGATCGATGTCCACGGCACCATTCCGGTCAACACCGCCGCCACTAAAATGTAGAGAATCGTGCAGACCAGAAGCGACACAATGATCCCGATCGGAAGATCGCGCTGCGGATTCTTCGCCTCTTGCGCCGTCGTCGATACCGCGTCAAATCCGATGTAAGCAAAAAATATGTATGCTGCTCCCGCCCCAACCCCCGAAAAACCCATCGGCGCAAAGGAGGACCAATCGTGCCCCCAGTTTCCTGGGTTTATGTAACGCATCCCAAGCAGAATCACGAACAGGACGACCGCCACCTTGATGATCACAATCGTAGAATTGAAAGCGGCGCTTTCCTTAATCCCCACGACCAGAATCGCCGTAATCAGAAGTGCGATACAAAAGGCGGGAAGGTTGAACCCCATCTCCACACCGAAGAGCCGCGGCGCGTTCACCAGTTCGTGCGCCCGCTGAAGCAATTCCGGCGATTGCGCGCCGATCGTATCCCCCACCTTTGCCAAGAACGCCTGGGTTCCTTCTGCAAGCCCTGGATCGGCGGCGTGCGCCATCTGTCTTGCAATAATATTCTCGGCTTGCCGCAGCGCCGTCCAGTGATCATAGGCAAGCCATAGCGGCATCTCTAGGTGAAAAATATTCAGAAATTCAATGAAATGGTTCGACCAACCCGACGAAACCGTGCTCGCACCCATCGCGTACTCGAGCGTCAAGTCCCACCCGATGATCCATGCAAAAATTTCGCCAAGGGCCGCATAAGCATAGGTATAAGCGCTCCCTGCCAGCGGAATCAGCGCGGCAAATTCAGCGTAGCAGAGCCCCGCGAAGGCGCATCCCAAGCCGGAAAGTACAAAAGAGAGCATCAGCGCCGGGCCCGCGTAATGTGCTCCCAGACCGGATAACACGAAAATTCCGGCGCCGATGATCGCTCCCACGCCCAGGGCCGTCAGCGAACCCGGCCCAAGGGTACGCTTTAGCGTGTGCGTTCCCGCGTCCTGCGCCTCGTGCAGCAGCCACTCCATCGGCTTCTTCGCCAGCAGCGGGCTACCCGTTCTCGACTTTTCACCGGATGTAGTAGTGCTGCTCATCTTCCGCACCTCACCTGGGTCCCGAAACTTACGCTCGCCTCTGCCCCCATTTCCAAAGCCCGTAAACCGGAACCCCGAGCAGAACGATAATAAGTCCCGGCCATGTGTACTGCGGCTTATAGCGGAGAAGCTGAATCTCAACGAAAATTGCCATCACGATGTATAACGCCGGCAGAATAGGATACCCGAAAGCCCGGTAAGGTCGAGCCATTTCTGGCCTTTGCCATCGCAGCACGAACAGTCCGACCAGCGTCAGGATGTAAAAAATCAGCACCGCGAAAATCAAAAAATCGAGCAACTGGCCGTACGTCCCCGAAAGACACAATAGCGACGCCCACGCTGCCTGTACAATCAGTGCAACGCCCGGCGCATGATACCGATTCACGCTGCCTGCCGACCGGAAGAACAGCCGGTCCTTTGCCATCGCATAATAGATGCGCGCACCCGAAAGAATGAGGCCGTTGTTGCAGCCGAAGGTGGAAACTAGGATTGCCGCCGCCATTAGTATCGCGCCGGCCGGACCGAAAATTACCTCGAGCACAGCCGTCGCAACCCGCCCGTCGGCCGCATATTCGATCCCGCGAGCGAACGCAGTCGCCCCGTGAGGATCACCGGCAACCGGCAGAACTCTCAGATACGCCAGATTCGCCAGCATGTAGAGCGAGATTACGATGCCCGTACCAAGCACGAGCGAGAGCGGGAGATCGCGTCCCGGTTTCTTCACTTCCGCCGCGGTAAAAGTAATATTATTCCACGCATCCATCGAAAATAAAGAGCCCACCATCGCGACGCCAATCAGAGTCAGTGTCCCAACCATCCACACCGGGTTGCCCGGAGGATAAGGGTGCTTGATAGAAAGGGCAGCATTACGCCAGAAATTGCTGAAATTTACCGTCCTTGCAGCCGAAGTCGAAAACCAAAAGCCCAAAATAACGAGCGTCGCTAGCGAAAAAGCCTTCGTGACCGTGAAAACGTTCTGCACGATCTTTCCAAACGCAAGCCCGCGCGTATTTATCCACGTGAGAAAACAAATGGAAACGATCGCAAGCAAATTCTGCCGGTTCAGCCCCACGTTGTAAGGACCCAATACTCCGAACCACAACTGCCACGGCCCAAACGTACCAATCTTCCAGATCCACGCGGCGGGAGAAAACCATGGCACGATCACTGCCGTGAACTTGGCAAACGCAATGGCCACCGCGGCAATGGTTGCCGTCTGGATGACCAACAGCATCGTCCAACCGTAAAGAAATCCCCAGATCGGACCGAGTGACTCGCGCAAATAAACGTATTGTCCGCCAGCGTGTGGCATCGCTGCGGCGAGTTCGCCGTAACTCAACGCGCCAATCAAAGTCATGACACCGGCGGCAAGCCAAACAATGAGGAGAAGAGCCGGGCTTTGCACCTGGTTGGAGATATCAGCGGAGACGATAAATATTCCGGAACCGATCATCGACCCGACGACGAGCATCGTCGAATCAAACAGGCCGAGCCCCTTGACGAGCTCCGGCTGGGAGCTGGTGCCAGCGGCCCCAATCATCTGCGCCTGCTGTCCCACGCGGCCTTGCGCTTTCAGGAGCGCGCTGAAATCGCGCGCTCTGCTATCGCCAAAAATTTCCGAACTTGTTCAACCGGATCGGTGGCGGACGCAAGATCCCGAATCACGGCCACGGAATCAGCGCCAGCTGCGTACACCTGCGCGGCGTTGCCTGCGATGATGCCGCCGATGGCCACGAGCGGTTTGTGCGTAAACTCGCGCGCCGTTCGCAACAACTCGAGTCCGACAACAGGGTCGGGATTTTCTTTCGTAACCGTCGGGAAGATAGGTCCTACCGCAATATAATCCGCCGAAGTGCGGTCCGCTTCGCGCAATTGATTGAGGTTATGTGTCGAAACACCCACCCAGCAGGGGGGCTTGCAAAATCTTCGCGCGTCTTCCACCGGCAGGTCGTCTTGCCCCACATGCACGCCTGAAGCGCCCACCATCGCTGCGATGTCTGCTCGGTCGTTAACGATGAACCGAATCCCGCGAGGAATTAGCTGGTCAACCAATTCTTGGGAATCGCCATACACCTTGCGCGCGGATGAACGCTTGTCCCGGAGTTGAATCAAAGTCGCGCCCGCATCCGCAAGCTTCTTTGCGAGCGCCACCGGTTCCGCCGTCGTGGTTGCATCGATAATCGCGTAGAGAGGTGGGAACAAGTCTATTTCGCCGCCGCGGCGGCCGGAAGCCGCTCGAGAAAATGAGTGTCGAATTTTCCGGCGACAAAATCCGGATCGGCGATGATTCGCTTGTGCAAAGGAATCGTCGTCTTGATCCCTTCCACAATGAATCCGTCGAGGGCGCCATGCAGCCGCGCTATCGCTTCCGATCGGTCGCGCCCATGCGCGATCAACTTTGCCACAAGCGAATCATAATAGGGCGGTATCACCGCATCGGCGTGCGCCGCCGTATCGACGCGAATCCCCGGTCCGCCCGGAACGCGAAAGGTGGTGATGCGTCCCGCACTCGGTACGAACGTCTCGGGATCCTCGGCATTAATCCGGCATTCGATGGCATGCCCCCGAAATTCGACGCTGCCTACCACTTCCTCCAGCCTCGCGCCGGCCGCCAAACGAATCTGCGATTTAACAAGGTCCACGCCGGTGACCATCTCCGTTACGGGATGTTCTACCTGAATGCGAGCGTTCATCTCGATAAAGTAAAATTCCCCCGTCACATCACGCAGAAATTCGACGGTCCCAGCGCTCGAGTAGCGCACGCTCCTCAGCGCCTCCACCACCTTTTCACCGATGTTTCGCCTGTCTCCCGGATCGAGCGTCGACGAAGGAGATTCCTCCAGCACCTTCTGATGCCGCCGTTGGATCGAGCACTCCCGTTCTCCCAAGTGAATTACGTTGCCATACCGGTCTCCCAACACTTGAAATTCGATGTGCCGCGGATGTTCAATCAGCTTTTCCATATAGACGTTCGGGCTGCCAAACGCCTGCTCCGCCTCCGTTCGGGCCGTCTGGAACGCCCTGATCAACTCGCGTTTCGAGCGAACCATCCGCATCCCACGGCCGCCGCCACCCTCGGCCGCCTTGATCATCAGCGGAAAATTGATCTGCGCGGCCACTTCCTTCGCCATCGCCTCATCGGCAACCACGCCGGGGCTACCCGGGATGATGGGAAGCCCGGCTCGGCCCATCTCGGCACGCGCGCGATCCTTCTCGCCCATCATGCGAATCACATCGGGAGATGGACCGATAAAGGTAATGTGCGAAGCCTCGCAAACCTCCGCGAAATTAGCGTTCTCTGAGAGAAATCCATATCCAGGATGAATGGCGTCGACGTTGGCAATCTCGGCCGCGCTGATAACCTGCGGTATGTTCAGGTAGCTGTCGCTGCTACGGGGAGGCCCGATGCAAATCGCCTCGTCGGCGAACCGCACATGCAGTGAGTTGCGATCCGCTTCCGAATAAACCGCGACGGTCTTGACCCCGAGTTCCTTGCAAGCGCTCAGAATGCGCAGCGCAATTTCGCCGCGGTTCGCTATCAGAATTTTCCGAAACATTCGATTGGAAGTATACCTTGTTTGAAGACCTGCAAGGACTTGCAATGATTCTACCGAAGCCTACCTCTTGCGATCAGGGCGAATGGCGAACAGAGGTTGCCCATACTCTACCGGGTGCCCATTTTCTACGAAAATTTTCGCAACTTCTCCCGCAACGTCCGCCTCGATTTCGTTCATCAGCTTCATTGCTTCAATGATGCAAAGCACCTCTCCTTCCTCCACCTGTGCTTTTACCCTGACAAAGGGCTCCGCATCTGGACTCGCCGCCGCGTAATACGTGCCCACAATTGGGGACTTAACCAGGTGAAGTTCGTCGGTTACCGCTTTCCCCTCAACAAACTGAACAGGCAATTCAGCCGCAGGAAGAGGAACTGAAGCAGGTTCCTCCATCAACTGATTCCCTACAGGTTCGGATGCTCGTGCCGATCGGACATCACCTACAGAATGTCCGGACGCCTTCTTCAACATGATGTGGACGCCGTCCCGTTCATACTCAAACTGCTCGAGGCGGTGCTTCTGCATAAAGACCAGAAGGCGTTCCACTTCGTTGAGGTCAACCCCGCGAATCGCTTTTTCCGACTCCCGATCCGATTTTGGTTTCCTGGCCATTAGAGTTCGACAAATTCCCTGGGAGCGGTCGTTAAATCACTCGATCCGCCTTCCGTCACCACCACGTCGTCTTCGATGCGAATGCCGCCCAATCCTTCGACATAAACACCCGGTTCGACCGTAATAACCATCCCCTCCTGAAGCACGAACTTCTCGCCGCTCCCCAGTCGAGGCATCTCATGAACTTCAAGGCCGATTCCGTGGCCAGTGCTGTGCGTAAAATATTTCGCGAAGCCCTGCCGCCTCAGTACCCCCCGCGCCGCCGCATCTACCTCCCCAGTGGTTACTCCCGGTCCGATCGCCTCCTTGGCGGCCTGCTGAGCCTCCAAAACGCCGCTATAAAGCCGTCGAACCTTCTGGGGAGCCCGTCCCAGGAACACGGTGCGGGTCAAATCGCTGCAGTAACCGCGAAGTATAGCACCATGGTCCATCACGACCAATTCGCTCTTCCTCAAAGGTTTGGATGTGGGCCGCGCATGGGCCCACGCCGATCTCGCTCCCGAAGCCACGATTGTATCGAAGGAGGGTCCGGAGGCGCCCAGTTGCTTCATCGTGAATTCCATCTTTCCGGCAAGTTCAAGTTCACTAATCCCGGGCTTGATCAAAGGCAGCGCTCGCCGGTAAACCTGGCTAATCAGCTCGGCAGCGTCGCGCATCCGAACCAGTTCCTCCCGATCCTTCACCGCGCGTAACCTCTCGACCACGCTTGCATCCTTCAACCAACGAACTCGGCCCCCCGCGGCTGTTTGAAGGGCCTCTTTCTGCGCTACTGTAAGGTGGCTCGCCGAATAGCCAACAAGCGGCTGGCCCCTTCCCTTGCGCAGCACGTCGCCCGCAGCCCGCACGATTCCATTCCTCGCAATCTGGACTCGCGCTTCCAACACCTCTTGTCTTGCCTGGAACGTGTAGCGGCTGTCTGTAAAAAGAGTAGCGTGCGTTGAGTCAACGAGGAGAAGCCCGGCGCTCCCTGAAAATCCGCAAAGGTAGCGAATGTTGGCGGGATGCGACACCAGCACGGCATCCGTGTGAAGCTCGGAAAAGAAAACCCGGAGCCGATCGATCCGGCTCCGGCCTGAATTTTGTTCTTTTGCCCCCACGTCAGGCGGAAAGTCTCCCTTGGTCTCGCGCAGACTTACATTGGAAGAATGCGCGGCGTAAGGAAGAATAGCAATTCCTGAGACGTAGAGCTAACAGTTGTGTGCTTGAAAAGGTTCCCGAGCACGGGCACGCTACCGATAAGTGGAACCTGCGAAATGCTCGTCTGCTGTTGAGTGACGATAATTCCACCGATAACCACCGTCGCGCCATCAACCACCGTAACCTTCGTCTCGGCCGACTGCGTGTCGATCGCAGGGATACCTTGCACCCGCGGGATCGCCTGGTCGATCTGATCGTTTTCAACGGTCACGTCCATGTAAACCGTGCCGTCTGCGGTAATCTGCGGCGTGACGTCCAGTTCGAGAACCGCGTCCACGAATTGCACGGAAACCGTGTTGTTGACCACGGTCTGCACCGGGATCTTAGTTCCCTGTTTGACCGTTGCCTTTTGGTTGTTCTGCGTGATCACTTTCGGCTTCGAAAGCAACTTGCCGACGCCGCGCTGCTCTGCGGCGTCAATTACGAAGTCCAGTGCAAAATTCGGCGAAGAAAACAAGTACTGCAGACCGCTCGTCGGTACCGTTGCCTGTAAGCTGGTAGCCAGGGGTATCTGGCCGGAGGTCGCCGTCCCTCCCGTTCCAACAATCACCGGCGGTGTCGGGGTAAAGGTCGTCTGGCTTGACCCCACCGAACTATCTCCAGAAACGGCGCTGTTCCCGATCCCACCTGCTATCCCAAGCGAAGTTCCCAATTCCCGCGAGAAGGAGCGATTCGCCGCTACAACCCGCGCTTCGATTTCCACTTGTTGTGATTTCCGGTCCAGTTGCCGCAGCAGATTATCCACAACCGGCAGGGTGGCTGGAATATCGCGGATGATCAGCGTATTGGAACGGTCATCCGCCAAAATGTCACCCCGCGAAGAAAGGAACTTTTTGATTGTCGTGGCAATGTTGGTAGCTTTCGCGTAGCTCAACACACGAGTCGTCGTTACGACGTCGGCGGCTTCCGCCTGAGCCCGCGCCAAGTCACGACTCTCTTCCGCTTCTTTGCGCACGGTCTCGCGAGTCGCGATCCGCAAAACATTCCCATCCAGCTGTTTCTCGAGATCGTTGTTGTGAAGCACGATATCGAGCGCTTGGTCCCACGGTACGTCGTCCAGCACGATCGTGAGCGTGCCCTTCACACCCGGGTCGACCACTACGTTCAGCCCGCTGATCTCATGGACCAGCCGGAAAAAGTCCCGCAGGTCCACATCCTTCAGGTTCACAGATATGGGCTCTCCCGAGTACTTGCCGTTTGCCACCGGCGTGGGCGCTTCCGTTTGAGGCGTAGGGGCCCGCCTCGCCGGTTCTGGTAACGCTACAGGGATCGCGGCAGCAGCGGGAGCCGCCGCAAATACTTCGGCGATAGGCATTACTTTCGCCAAGTTCAAAGCAACTGCCGCGGTCTCGGTGGAAGACTGCGGAGCCGCAGTGACTTGCGTTTGAGCCGGAGCGGGGCTTGCGAGCGCCGTCGAATTCTTAGTCAAACCAGTTGGAAGAACCACCGCAGGAGCAGGTACTTGGCCCGGTTTCTCCTGTGCACGCTCCTCGCGTGGTCGCGGCTCAACCTTTGCCTTCGTCGTGGTCAAATTCGAGGTATCGGCAGAGGGGAGTGAACTCACGGGTGCGTCGAACGACGCATTCGACGCAAAACTGATCGTCACCGTACTTCCCACCGCATTGATGTTGTAACGCGCCGGTTGGCGCATATCGATCACGACACGTGAAATCTCTGGCGTAAACTGGGCCAGGCGTATTTCGCGCACCGGATCCAAATTGCTTGCGATATGGTTGACGGGTGTCTTCAAATGCGCACCTTCGAAATCCATGACAAGCCGGTCGGGTCTCTCAAGGAGAGTTGCCTGATAGGTTAGGGGACCTGACCCAACCACATTCACACTCGTCTGATCGCCATTCTGCGCGAGTTTCACCTGCCGGATGGATTCGAAATTCGATCCAAGATCTTTTCCTTCGATAGTCTTAACGGCCGCCGGCACGACAACTGCCTTTTCCTGAGTTTTCACAACTGGCCCAGCATTCGCTGGCTCTGGGTCCTGCGAAACCACAAGGCTCACGTCGTTCGCATCAGTGCGTTCCAACCTTGGCTGTGCGCCCTTGCTGAGTAGCACTTCGATCCGCACGACCGGCTTGTCCCCGGAGGAGTCGGCCGACACACGGTAGCTCTTGACGAGTTCCGAAGGAACCACACGAACACCTGCCGGATCACCCACAGAGACCCCGCTCAAATCGAGTACGTAGAGGCTCTCGCTTGGGCGAAAGGTGGTGTATTCAAACGGCCCGTTCGCCTGAAGGTCCAAGCGCACCACGCCGTCCCTCACCTCGGGCTTCACGTGCAGCACCGATCCGTCATTTGCCGAAAGCGTTCCGGCAGACAATATCAGGCCGAGCACCAATGAAGCTCCAAGCCTCCCTGCTCGCAAAGTCATCCTCATTGCTGCTCTCCTGCGCTCGCATAGATTCGCTTCGTCACTACCCGCTCGACCGGCTTCCCGAAGGCGTCTTTCGAGTTTTGTCGAAACGTGACTCCGTCCAAACCAATCTTTTCCACATCTCCATCGTAGAGTCGATCGCCTTCTCGAACGAAATACACGTGCTGATCGGAATTGGAGAGCACGGCGATCATGCCTTCTTCTGACCGCACCGTACCGTCCACTCGCACCGTAGTAATCACCAAGCCAGCCTTCCCGGGAGGCAAGTGCTCCATGCCGCCGGTTTCCTTCCTTTCGCTAATCAAGGGCAAAAATGGATCGCGCCGGGGCGCCGCAGCCGGCACCTTCTCGGCGGATGAATTAGCCGCTGCGCCACTTTCTTCGCCAGACCCACCTTTGGCAGTGGGCGCCAGAGGCGCCGCTTTTTTTGTCGCTTTTGCCTTCGGCTTGCTGGCTTGCGGAGACGGTTGGGTTTGTGCCGCCGACATCGAAGCGAAGCAAAACACCACCATCGCCATTGTCGCGAACCACTTTGTCAATATCTTTGCCAGTATCATTGTCGTCGCCTACCGCCTTGCCGGAGCTGGCGCGGAAACCGGTTTCGCTTGGACTTCCGCAGCTTGCGTAAAGAAAGTGGTAATCGTAAAAGTTCCCGTGACCGAAGATCCGGGAGTTATCCGAAACTTCGAGCCGCTACTCCCCATAGCAGCCAACTTCAAGTCCCCAACATTGATAATCCTGGAGAGCCGCCCCAGCCGCGCGAAGAAATCCAGCACAGAATAGTAAGGGCCGTCGGCTTCGATCTCGAAGGGCATCTCGAAATAATAGGGCTTGTTGGCGATCGCCTTCGCAGTCAGCTTTCGGATCGAAACCCCCGAGCTCACCGCCGCATTTTGAATCATCAAAATAAACTGGTCCGTTTGTTTCTCTTCGGGAACGATCGTCTGAAGAGTGGCGAGTTGTTTTTGCAGAGCATCCATTTCGGATTGCAATTCCGCCCGTCTCTGTTTGTAAACTCGAAGGTTCTGCACGTCAGCTTCTAGCGGCTTCATCTCCGCCTGGGCATTTTGCAGTTGCGTGCGAACATTGCTGAGCGGCAGCCCGGGAACGTAAAATCCTACAAGGATAAGCGCGACGGAAAGCCCTGCATAGAAAAGAGCTTGCAGTGGCCAGGGCCATTCTCGAAAGCTGGTCGCCATGATTAGCTCCTCCCTCCCGTCGCCGGCTGCAGCGGAGCCTGTGTCGCTCCGGTCGGCTGCGCTTTTACTCCGCCTGTTGCGGACGCCGCAATAGCAGCGCTCATCGAAAAGTTATAGGTCTCAACCGACGGCACGATATCGTCTTCCACAGCCGTCTTGATTTCGACGTTGTCGAAATAGCCCGATCTCTTCAGTTGCGTGATCAAATTCGCCACCGAATTGATCGACGCAGCCTCGCCTTGAATTTCGATCGCACTCCCGGTTCGATTGAGTGAGGTCAGCCACACGTTATCGACGTGTACCACCGTGGTCGCAACCATCTGCAACAACTCCTGGCCGCCACTCCGGTTCCGTTGAAGCGCTTCGATCACGTCAATTCGCTGCTGGAGTACCGTCCTTTCCGCCTCAAACCGGTCGACTTCTTGCTTGATTTGCTGCAGGTTCGCTTTTTCGGCTTGCAGCGCTGCAATTTTGGCGTTCGTCTGATCCAGGTCCCGTTTCTGTTGGTAGTAAGTGATTCCAAGAACGGCAAACGCCACGGCAATTGCCACCAGAGCGAAAATTATCTGCATGGTGGCTTCCAACGGTACTGAACTCTTCGCCGCCTTAGGGCGGTTTTGACCGAGTAAATTGATGCGGATCATTGGTTATCGAAACTCCTCAGCGCCAAGCCGACGGCGATGGCCAAGCGCGGCGCCAATTCACGAAGCTGGTTTTCATCGTGGCGCCCGGGGACAATAGAAACTTTCCGAAATGGGTAAAGCTCCTCGACCGGCATTGCAAACTCTTCCTTCAAAAGATCGAGAAGCCCTGGAACGCGGGCTGTGCCGCCTGCCACGTAAATCCTGCGGATATTCTCGCCACTGGCGGTCGCGCGAAAGAAGTCGAATGTCTTCTGGATTTCGAGAATCAGAATGTCCGAAACGGACCGAAGGATTGCCGTGCGCTGTTCTTCGTTTACGCCCGGAACAGTCCCGCCCATTTTCAGTTTCTCGGCATCCTCAAAGCTCAGGTCGAGTTCTTTTTGTAGAGCGTCCGTATACTGGTTCCCACCCACCGAAACGTCACGGGTAAACAGAGGCGTCCAGCCGCGGATGATATTGATGTTCATCACGCTCGCGCCAACGTTCAGCAAGGCCACCACCTGCGAGGGATCGGGCTCGTAATTCAGCTCGAAACTGTTCTGCAAAGCGAAGGCGTCAATGTCCACCACCATCGGCGTTTTTCCAGCCTGCGCCAGCACGTTGGTGTGGTTCAGAATTTTGTCCTTCTTTACTGCCACCAGCAGGACGTCCATCTGGTTTTCGTTGGCTTCGAGAAGCTGGTAGCTAAGATTCACATCGGCAATATCAAAGGGAATGTGCTGGGTCGCTTCTGCCTGCACGCGATCGTAAAGCTCCTCTTCCGTCATGAGCGGCATACTCACCCGCTTCACGATGACTGAGTGCCCGGAAACAGACGTCGCCACCTCCTTGGACTTAATCTTCTGATTGTCGAAAATGGAAACGATCTTTTCGGCCACCGACGGAGCGTCCATGATCGCGCCGTCTACAACGGTGTCTTGGGCAAGCGGTTCGAGGCCAAAACTCACCAGTTCGTAACCGCTTTTTACCTTCTTCAGCTCCACCGCCTTCACCGAACTTGAGCCGATATCCAAGCCGATCAATGATTTCGTCTTAGCCAGATTAAACATCTCATGGCCTCTCGCTCTTGAAATAACTCAAAAGCGCCCTGTTGTTGTCTCAATGCGCTTGCTGAGTTGGTCCAACACAGAGAAAATTTTGCCGACACAACCCTCGGTACTATGAAGACCGGTACTCTGCGTAGACTCGTTATCACATCTGCGACCAGCACAGTCAAAGCAAACCTATGCCTCGCGTGCTCTATCGATAAAACCCGGTCTGGAGGGAGACTCAGCTGAAACGTCAGGGAAGGTACAGCGAAATTGAAACGCAAGCCTTTTATTTTGATGGGAAAGCACTGACTAGCCGGCGTAAAAGGGCCGCCGCCAGATGGAAATTTCCCGTCTACCTTTTGTTTGAGGCCACGAGCCTCAATTGTGCCCACAGTGCATCGACGCGCCTTTTCGTGCCCTCATCCATCTTGATCTCATCGGGCCAGCGGCCAGTGTATCCTTCCTCTGACCATTTGCGCGTTGCGTCGATGCCCATCTTTGATCCGAAATCTTGTCGCCGTGCAGCATGATCGAGAGTATCCACCGGACCCAAGACAAATTGGACATCGCGTTCCGGATCGATGGCGCATAGGGCTTTCCACACAACTTCACCAGGCTTCTGCACGTTCACATCGTGATCCACCACCACTACGACCTTGGTAAACATCGCTTGCCCGAGCGACCAGATCGCATTCATCGTCTTCCGAGCGTGCCCGGGATAGCTCTTCCGAATCGCGACGATCATTAAATTTTGAAATATCCCCTCGGCCGGCATGGCCACATCGACGATCTCTCGGTGCTGCATCTTCATCACAGGAAGAAACACGCGCTCGATCGCATGGCCGATGAAATAGTCCTCCTGCGGCGGCGGCCCAACGATGGTCGTCAGGTAGAGCGGGTCTTTCCGATGCGTCAGGCACGTAACATGGAAGACTGGGTACTGCCCTTCCAGCGAGTAGAACCCTGTGTGATCGCCAAAGGGCCCCTCCGTCCGAAGTTCACCAAGATCGACATAACCTTCCAAAACGATTTCGGCGTTGGCCGGAACTTCCAAATCGACGGTCTTACACCGCACCAGCTCTACCGGATCGCGCCGCAAAAAACCCGAAAACATGAATTCATCCATCTCCGGAGGCACGGGCAGGATTCCAGCAAGGCAGGTCGCCGGGTCCGCGCCAATCGCTACCGCAACATCGATCTTCCCATTCCGGTTCTTCGCACGCGCGGCTCGAAAGTGCTCCGCTCCGTGTTTCTGCGTTTGCCAGTGCATGCCCGTCGAGCGCTCGTCGAAAACTTGCATCCGGTAACAGCCGGTATTCCGTTTTCCAGTGTCTGGATTTTTCGTGATCACCATCGGCCAAGTAATATACCGGCCACCATCCTGAGGCCAGCACTGCAGGATCGGCAGATCCAGCAATGAAAAATCTTCCGTGCGCACCACTTCCTGGCAGTCGCCATTGCGCACAACCTTGGGGAAAAACGAGCCGATTTCGGCCAGCTTCGGCAACATCTTCACCTTTGCGAGCAGCCCTTGGGGCGATTGCATTTCAAGGAATGCGGAAATGCGAGCGGCAACCTCTTCAAGCGACTCCACCTCGAGTGCAAGGTTCATCCTTCGCTCGGTTCCGAGTAGATTTGTCACCACCGGCACTCTCGAACCCTTCGGCCGTTCAAAGAGCAAAGCTGGACCGCCGATTTTTACAGCTCGATCCGTAATCTCGGTAATCTCAAGAACCGGGTCGACCTCTACTGAAATTTTTTTAAGCTCCCCTTCTTTGTCCAGGGTGCGCACAAAATCCCCTAAATCTCGATAAGCCACTTGGCCTCCCAACCTAAACGAGTCTCTCGTGGAACTTTTGGTGAACGCCCACTCTAACATGAGAGCCGCAGGGCTGCCCTCGGCTCAGGCGCGCGACTGAAACTCCACAGTGCATCCATTCCTAATACAACAAAAGGACAGAAAAGCTATAATGCCCCCGCCCGGCGCAGCCATGATGTAGAAAAGTGTTCAATGACGCTCCACAATTCATACCAACAGCACAAACTAGCCTATTTCGTAGCCATCGCGAGCCTTTTTGCAATTCTTGCAGGCGGCTACTATTACAAACAACGTTCGAATGATCCCAAATACATCACCGCTCCCGTCCGTCGCGGCGACATTACGGCATCGGTGCAGGCTACCGGGACAATTAATCCCCTGACAACCATTCCAGTCGGCTCCTACGTTTCCGGCACGGTCGAATACATCTTCGCCGACTTCAACACCCGCGTTCATGGCGGTCAAATTCTCGCCCAAATTGATCCCGCAATCTACGAAGCACAGGTCTCCACTGCGCGGGGTAACCTCGAAAACGCCCAGTCGAACCTCGTTACTCTTGCCGCTAACGTCCAAGTCGACGAAGCGAATCTTGCCAAGTCTCAGGCAAACGTGAAGTACCAGACTGCAACCGCCAAACGCTCACAGGATCTCTTCTCGTCGGGAGTCGTCTCGACGGATTCGAACGATCTTACACAATCAACACTTGGCCAAGCGCAGGCCGACGTCGAAGCTCAAAAAGCAAACGTGGCGCAGGCGAAGGCACAATTAGAACAAGCCAAGGCCCAAGTGACCGCCATGGAAGGCAACATCAAACAAGCCGAAACCAACCTGCGTTACACGACGATCATCTCGCCCATTGAAGGTACCGTTGTG
>Ga0182024_10011732_pt1 | contig 17513 bp, 16 predicted proteins | sample P32metaG_FD_120480 | JGI IMG/M metagenome (GOLD analysis project Ga0182024, IMG submission 120480) | Permafrost microbial communities from Stordalen Mire, Sweden - P3-2 metaG (Illumina Assembly) | ecosystem: Environmental > Terrestrial > Soil > Wetlands > Permafrost | place: Sweden: Stordalen... | reverse complement strand
TTGGCTCGATGAATTCTTTTTTGTCGGCGGGCGAAAGATTTCCCTTCTGAAACCAGTCCGTGAGGGCGAAGCAGCCGCCGGGCTTCAGGAACTTCACCGCCGAGGCGAAGAATTTTCGCGGATCATGATAGTGAGAAATAGATTCGACGGACCAAAGCAGATCAAACGGCTGCGCAAACTGCATGTCCTCCGCGTCCATCAGCAAAAAGTTGGCGTCCAGGTTCATCTTGGCCGCCGCTTGCTTAGCCATTTGCACTTGCACGGGAGAAATGGTGATGCCTGTGACGCTGGCGCCGTACTTTTTCGTGAGATAAAAACTGCTACCGCCAAAGCCGCAGCCGATGTCTAGAATGCGCGAGCCGGTTTTTATGTTTGCGAGCTGCGCGAGATGCTCGATGAGCTGGATCTGCGCGGTTTCTTTCGATTCATCGCCACGGACCCAGTAGCCATGGTGTAGATGCTCGCCCCACAGGGAGTTGTAGTAAGGGCTAGCGACGTCGTAGTGTTCAATGATTTTGTGTTTCTCGTTGACGCGAGAAATGGCCACCAGGGTTGCCCAAGGGCTTCTGGATTTGATTCTCAGACAGAGGCCTATTCTACCTCGACCGTGGGCGTTGTCCAGTCCCGGATATTCGGCACACTAGGACTTCACCAGCACGATTCCCGCGTTTTTTCCAGGCACAACCGTTCGACTCCGGAACTTTGCGCACCTTGAGCATAGAATCCTTCTGATTCAGGCCGGACGCTCGTCGATTGTTGTAACTGTGGACATGCAATGGCTCATCACGGAAGCCTTCTCGTTTTGGCCAACAAACTGGTCCTACAGAAATACGAAGGACCAAAGCATTCGCTGCAACATATATTTACTTCACTCCTATATATGTTGCTATGAACCAGGTATTCCCAAAGGGATCCTTCACGCCCGCAGAGCGGTCGCCGTATGGCTTGGTCTGTGGAATCTCGATCGAAGTCGCTCCCGCATGTAGCGCCCGCTCGTAAATCGTGTCCGCATCTGGCACATAGACATGCAGGTGGCAAGACTTCGGCTGAAATTCTCCGTGCGCTTCGTCCATTTCCAGCGTTGCGTTCCCAATCCGAACGGTGGCGTGCAGCACTCGTCCCTCCGGCGATTTGTGCACGCCCAAAGGCTCGGCACCGAATGCGGCCTCCATAAACGGAATCATCTTGTCCGCTCCCCGCAGGTGCAAATATGGCTGCACCGAGCGTATTCCCTCAGGGCCGGGAGTCCAACCCCTGGGTGTAGCGATGTACCAATTATTGCCAAATGGGTCTTTGATGGCGCCCCAGCGATCGCCTGAAGGATGTTCATCGGTCGGCGAGAAGATGGAGGTGGCACCAGCTTCCAGCGCGTGGGCAAACGTAGCATCGGCGTCATCAACATACAGATGAATGTCTGTGGGGGATGAGGGAAATTGCTGGTTAGCATCGGCAAGCTCGATCGTGCCATTCCCAATCTGCACTTCGGCATGAACGATGGACCCGTCCTGTGCTGGCACGCTCAACCGTTCCACTCCGCCAAAGGCGTCTTTCAAGAACTGGAGAAACTCTGCTGCTCTGTAGGTCACGACATAAGGCGTTACGGATGTAAGTCCTGGCCTGATATAAGGCACCGCATCCGATGGTGCCTCCGATGCCGGTGCTTGTCCTGTACCTTTGTTCATTGCAGTTCTCCTGTGCAACTCGGTCTTGAGGGCTGCTCGAAACTCTTCGCGAGGCAGCTCGCGTAACACCTGCGCCACGCGGACGAGCGCAGCCAAATCGCTGTGTCTTTTTTCTTCCGGACGCGGCTGCAGCAAAGTGAGCATGGCCTGTACAACGTCATCGAGTTGATTGGCGAGGGAGCGCTTAGACATAGCCACCTCCCATTTGCGCCCGCAATCGTTGTAGGGCCCTCAACTGCAATTGCTTGATCGCGCCGTCGGTCTTCGCAAGCCGTGCCGCGACCTCCCGGATGCTCAGTTGCTCCACAAAACGCATGTGCACGACCTGCCGTTGCGCTTCCGGTAGCTGCCCCACCAGTCGAAACAAACGCGCTCGATCTTCCACGACTCGGAGCTCGGCCTTCACTGATCGAAGCTGGTCTTCTGAAACCGGAAGCTCTCGTGCCGCCCGTTTCCCTCGATCGATTACGGCATTCGCAGCGATCCGCAGCAGCCACGCCGCGAATGGCACTTCTCGCCATTCGTACGCGGCTAAATTGGCGAGCGCCTTGTAGAATACTTCGGACGTCAGGTCTTCGGCGATTGCGCGATCCCGCACTCTATTGGAAATAAAGGCATATACACGTTCGAATTGCATCTCGTAGAGCACACCAAACTTCGCTGGATCGCTCTTGGCCGCCTCGACCAATAGTCGCTCGTCCGATTCCTGCAGCGGAGTCTTCCGTGCCGCTTGTCGAGTGGTCCGCATCGCTCTGTGAATAATAACTGCCGGGAGGGAGAAAGGTTACGCAGCGGTTAAGAATTCTTCGAAAGCATACCGTCGAAATGAAACGGCCACGCCAGCACTTACCATTTTGAAGGCTAATCGGAAGGTCAGCCCGTGAAACCGCTTGGTCGATGGCGATGTCGCGCTCGGATAGGCTTTGGACGATGGGCTACTCCGAAGTAGTTCCACTGGTAAGTCGAGCATTTATCGGATTGGCGGCCGCGCTTGGGTTGCGCTCTCGATTGATTTCTTCGATGATATTCAGCGCCGAGGCGGAGTTCAATGAAGATTGTCGGCCTGTTGGGGATCTTGCTGCTCTTTTTTGGTCTGGGTTGTTCCCAGCAGTCTTCGCTTGAACCCGTCACTTTAACGTTTCTGGATATTGAGTACGACGCCCCCGATCGGCTGCCCGGCTTAGCTGAAGATTTGCAGGCCTTCGCACGAGAAACAGGGATCCAGGTCAAGCGCCTTCCCCGCCCAGAGACCTCTCTAAATCAACTTGCATTGTGGAGAAAGTTGCTCAATAGAGGCGCCACTTCGCCTGATGTGTACGGCATTGATGTCATCTGGTCCGGAATATTTAGTCAGTATTTTCTGGACCTAAAGCCATACTTTGCCGCCGAGCTTTCCCGAGAGGATAGCTACACGGATTCAGGCGGGTGAACGGGCGAAAGGTCAGAAAGACTTTTGGGGCTATGTTTGGCAAGGGGCCTCCAGCGAAGATGCATGACTCCAACCTCCGCTTGACCTTCAAATGGACGCAGTGAATCGCCGGAGATTCAATCCCCGTCGAAGTTTAAATTGGTCCGTCAAGCCAGAAAGAGATGCTCTTCAATATGAGTCGATTGGTGCCCGCTGGTGTTCACGCCAGTTTCGAAAAAGTCGGACCAGTGCTGTGCAATGCGGGTAACGACAGCAAGCAGTTCGACGAACTGACAACTTGCAACCCGGGCGGCAGCGATTCCCCCGAGCTGCGGACCGCGTCGGACTGTTCGGGCGGGACGTATTTTGACAGAAGCTGGATGGTTTCTTCGGCGATCCCAAGTGCCACCAAGCGGGAGATTGCCTGCTCGCGAATTGCATCATCGACGTCACGGGAGCGATCGCCGGTTCGACGCGCGATCAGTACGATGGCGGAGCCCGTTGCCGCCGTGAACGGGGAAAGGTTCAGCAGGACTTTCAGCCACTCGCCGGCAATTTCAGCCGACACTACAGAGTGCTGCGGTCCGTAGAGCGGAATGCGGGCGCCCAGTCGGGCGAGCGACCATAGCCAAATCGCATCTCCAGGCTTTTTTCTGATCTTCGCCACCAGCTCATGGCCAAGCAAAGCACGAGTGCGGGCTAGCAGATGCTCGAGGCCCGCAACCAGGCGCCACTCTTCGTACTCGAGTTGGCGACTAACGCGGCCCTTCTTCTTGCCACCGCCGCGAATCGTATACTTGCGATAGAGCGCCTGCTGCTCGCTGGCGTTAATGCCGCCGACGATCCGACGCAAGAGCACCAGTATGCCGACCTGACACTGCAGATCGTCCACAAAGACGGGCCCGCTCGACGCGATTGCTCGCAGATCGTTAACGCGCGCATCATCACCCGGTGCACCGAACCCCGGCCGCAAACAGAAGCCGGATAGACTGAGCCAACGCATCTCATGGCGCGGAGACTTTCTGCGTCCTGCGCCCACTTCGATCAGCACATCGCCGAACCTGCGAATGGCCGAGATGGGCCAAAAGTCCCTCTTCGCGCCAAGCGCCGCTTCCATTTCGCTGACCAGAATCTCGGGCGCCGGAGCGTCGGCATCAGTAGCATCGCCAAAAACACTGCGGATCAGTTTCGTAGCCGCTTCGATGTTTGCGTCGGAAGTCGTAACGGCCAACGAATGTGCCGCCACGCGCTGGGGCTTGGGCGTTTCGAGTTGCTCGGCTTGAGCTTCTTCGCCGCGCAGTTCGAATTGCAGCAGCCAGCGATGCGGTGTGCTCTGCGATTCACACCAGAGTTCGAGGGTACCAACCTCCGTGAAAATGGCTCTCACACCTACAATCAGATTCACGTCACGCATTTTCTTGCCGTAGCGCAACAAGGTCACTAGCGGGGGATGTCGATGTACCTTCTCTTCGTCTAATGCAGCGACCTCGCCGTGCGCATCGTTCCGTGTGCGTGAACTGTAGAGCGTAAATGATACTTGGCGGTTAGCCAGGACCGAGAATTCGCGGTTAAGTAGTGGAAGCGTTGTGCCCTCTTCGATCCCGGCGGGCAAAACACAGATACCCCGCAGACCGTCGTCCGAGTGCCATCCGATGTAATACGTACGCGCATTGCCTGCTCTGATTCGTAAACCGGTGCCACGCCGCACCCGGCCGTAGTAAGCAGCACCCCGAGCTACGGCACTCTCTACATTTTCGTTGATAAGGAGCCTGGGCCGCCAGTCCCTTTGAGCTGCGCCGAACCAGACGGAAATTGCCTCGACAATTCGCTCGCGAGTCACCGCGGGTGAACAGAATCCACCATTGAAAAGCACGGCATCGGGTCGCGCCATCCGCCCGTTCGCAGACGAACCGTTCATGACGACAGCCGCTTGCGTTAGAAATGCGGCAAGATGCTTGGTGATCGCGGGATCGCTGGCGTAGGGCAGGCCGATTTCCCGTAAACCTCTTGGCCGGCTGTGTGCCGGCATTTCATCGGGCGCCGTGATTGGCAGGAACCCGTCCGTCAGAACCTGTAGGACCTCCTCGCGTGTCAGATCAACGCTGAGTGCTCGTCCGATGACGGCACGGCCGCCACCCAAGACCGAGACCGGCACGCGCTCCAAGGACGAATCACTTAGTAGCCGCTCTTTCGCAGCACAGCAAGCTAGGCGTAACGCATAACGCTGTCGCATCGTGAGCGGAAAGTTTTTGAGCTTCTTTTCCATGCAACGAACCAGGGCTAAATCAAGATTATCGCCGCCGAGCAAAAGATGCTCACCGATCGCGGTTCGTTCAAATTGCAATTCACGCTCGACCGAGCGAGCACGAATCAGGCTAAAGTCGGTCGTGCCGCCGCCGATATCGCAGATCAGAATCAATTCGCCAGCGGCGAGGTCTTCCCCGTTGCCATCCGCCGCCAGAAAAGGGCGCAAGAATGCATCACCTGCCTGCGCGTGTCCTTTCGCGGCGATCCACGCATAAAACGCGGCCAACGGTTCTTCGAGCAGAATGAGCTTATCGAGTCCTGCACTGCGAGCGGCTTCGACGGTCAGCTCACGCGCTTCCTCATCGAACGAACCTGGCACGGTGAGGACGATTTCCTGATTCTCAAAACGCGTTTCGACACCCACCCCCATAGCGCGGTTCCAGGCATCGCGCAAATGCATCAGATAGCGCGCCGATGCTTGTACGGGGGAAATCATTGGCTGCGGAGGTTCGGCTTGCGCCGGCAGGATTTTGGCGCGGCGATGCGCGCCGGTATAGGAAAGCCAAGATTTTGCCGATGCTACTTGGCGGCTGGGTACCAGCGCTCCCTGTTCGCGCGCGAGCACCCCCGTGACCATTGGCGGATCCTCATCCCAGGTGGCGCTCACGGCTCCGGCAGACAATTCGTCTTTGGTAGGGAAATAGAGAAACGACGGAAGTGCGGGAAGCGCGCGGACTTCCCCCTGTCCAACCAACTGCGGCACCGGGAACACCAGAATAGGAGAGCCAGCACCGGCATCTTCTTGAGTATCGATGTATGCGACGACAGAGTTCGTCGTGCCCAAATCGATACCGATCAGATAACGAGAACGCACCGACGACATCACCTGCCGGTCTTTTCGCGAATGTTCAGTTCAAGGTTCCAGCGCAGGGTGCCATCGCGCGATACGCACCAGACCTCGAGGGTACCGACTTCGGTGATGCGCGTCTCGAGCCGCACCGGTACAACCATTCCTTGCTGCCCATCCTGTTTGAGTGTTACCTCCAGAGGGCTGAGTTCCTCGAGATCGGCACCCCAATCTTCTAGCAGGCTGCCGACCCGGTCCTGCTTACGGACGCTGGAACTTAGGAAGCGAAACTCGGCTGGTTCGCCGACGACGAGGCCAAACTCTCTGTCGGGAATCGTGGCCTCGGTGCCCTCCTCCATGCCAAACGGAACGACGCAGAGCGCTTTGATTGGAGCTTGCATGCCAGGCACTGCCGGCATTGCGCTTTCAATTCCGAGGTAGTACGTGCGCGAGGCGCCACTGCGGATACGCACGCCACGACCTCGACGGGCCTTCCCGTAGTACACCGCGCCACGCGCAACGGCGTGCTCCAAATCGGGAGCTTCCAGGATCTGCTCGGTCCCGAGCGCGTCGAATCCTTCTTGTCGCAACCAGCTGTTCAGCACCTCGACCATTCGGTCGCGCAGAACCGCCGCTTTCATCACACCGCCATTGAAGAGAATGTGCGTGGGGCATGCCACCCCGCTGCGGCCCCGCCTAATCCCCGCGCTCTCAGGACTGTCGCGAACTTGCTCCGACAGAAATCGCGCGAGGTGCTTGGTGATGGCAGGATCCGCCGCGTACGGCAAGCCCAATTCCTGAAAGCCAACACGGCGATGCCGCGCAGGTAGCTCGCTGCTCGCGATTTTGGGGAAGAATCCTTCGACCAGAACCTGGTCAAGGTCTTCGCGCGTCAGTTCCGTTTTGATCGTGCCGCCAACCAGCTTGGTCCCCTTACCCAGCAACGTGATGGGACGACTTTGCGTCTTGGGTGTTTCGAACAGTTTCTCCTTCGCCATGCGGCACTGATGCCACAATCCGTGTAACTGCCAGGTATCAACACGGTTGGCCGAGGCTTCAAGACGCTGTTGCAGAACGCGCGCCAGAGCCAAGTCCATGTTGTCGCCGCCTAACAAGATGTGGTCGCCGACGGCGACGCGTTTCAGCGTCAGTTCGCCATTTTCTCCCGAAACCATAATGAGGCTGAAATCCGTGGTGCCGCCCCCAACGTCGCACACGAGAATGAGGTCGCCGACCTTGATGCGGCGGCGCCAGGTGTCACCTTGGCTGTCAAGCCACGCGTAAAAGGCCGCCAGCGGTTCCTCCAGCAACGTGACGTGGGAAAAACCGGCCTGTTCGGCGGCACGCCTGGTCAATTCACGTGCTTCTTCGTCGAACGAAGCTGGCACCGTCAGGAGCACGTCCTGTTCGGCGAGCGTGAATTCCCGTTGCTTCCCTGCCTCGCGGCTATCCCACACGGTGCGCAAGTACCGCAAGAACTGCGATGACACTTCGATCGGCGATAACTTGGAAACCTCTTCGGGCGCCTGCCAGGGCAAGATCGGCGCAGTGCGGTTCACCGCAGCGTAGGATAGCCAGGATTTGGCGGAGACTACCAGACGATTTGGACTCTCCGCGCCGCGCTTGCGCGCCAGTTCGCCGATCACAAACTTCGGCTCGGGGTCCCACGGCAACACTAGGCTGCCCTTAGGAAAATCGAATTCGCCTGGGATGTAGAGGAACGACGGCAGCAACGTCCGTTCCGCCACTTCGCTCGGATTCACAAGCTGCGGAATACTGCGGACCTCGATACGGCTTTCCTCTTCGGTAGCAGTCGCATCGCAGCACGCCAGCGCCGAATTTGTGGTTCCTAAGTCGATTCCAACGATGTATTTAGCCGTCAACGAAAATCTCCTCTTTAAACCCACGGTTGCGCAGATGTCGATCCGTCGTTATGAAATTTCGACCTCAGCCGGCGCAACCACCATCCGGCCAGCGCCCTGCGGCAACGGGGGCAAGTTCACCTCCTTTACGCGCCAGCCTTTGTGTCGTAACACACCGCGAACCGGCAGCTCTCCCGCGAGGTTGCCTATCAATTTGATGGCTGCTGGGTCCAGACCGGCTTGCAGCGTCACCGGCTGATCCTCTTCGGAGTTTAGAATCGACTCTAGTTTTACATAATGATTGAGCACGCCCCGGCAAGCTCCGTGGATTGTGCGCGTAGCGGCTCCGAGTTGCGCGTCGGGATAGACGGAGATGTCCTCTGAGAGGAAATCGATGAGCCGGCCGTCACGTTGCAGCAGCGCAAGCATCTGGACGGCGCGGTCGAAGGCTTCCGAGGCTGGCCGTTCAACTTCCTTCAGATGAGAGACGGAAGGTACAGCAGCTGCATGGACCGGCGGAACCGAACGGGTAGGCTCGGCCGGCCTCCGTGAGAAGTCGTTGGGAATGTCAGCGTGGAACAGGATTGAAAAGAAAGACCGAAAGGCAACAGGTACTCGTTTCCAAAATCCGTTCATAGCTGCCCCCGATGATCAGAAAAAGCAATCTATCAGAATATTCACCGCCACTGGCGCGCGCTGCGTTAGGAGATAATACGACCGGTTCGTATAGATGATACCAATACGGCCAGACGCATCATAATCGCCGCCGTTTGGTGCAGATGCGCACGGTTCATGATCCGTGCAAGCGTTGGAGATGAACGAAGGCCGACGTTGGAAGACCGAGCCGTGGAATGCGCAAGGCGATCAGAACCGGAGAAGCAAGTATAAAAACAAAACGCAGTCAAGTGACGCGGGATTAGGTCTTGACCTATACGCTTAGGATAGGGCCATCGGTTGGCGCTTGGCCAACGCAATCGGACCCACGCGCGGTGTACTGTGATAGCTCGTCGGAATCGGCGTGTATCCTCGCGCTTCCCGTGTCATGAAGGATTGCGGCCCTGTCATTGTGGGAATGCGCCGCGCGGATTCGCGCACCAACTCCATCCGTCCGCGCACCCGGAACTTCGTCAGCAGCGACGAGACGTGGAACTTTACCGTCCGTTCGGAAAGATTCAGTGCTGCGGCAATTTCCTTGTTCGCCAGACTGCGCACGACACCGCCGAGCACTTCCTCTTCCCGGCGAGTCAGCTTCACCGAACTGCCCACCGAATGCCCGGCTTCCAACAATTTTTCAGCCTTCTCGGTCAGACCTTCTAAGGATTCATGCGCGGCTTCTACCATCACCACATAGTCCCGTGGCGATTGACCTCGGACCATACAATGCATAGCCAGCAGACCAGCCGCTTCCTCGACGGGAAACTGTCCGTCCGGCCCGGCCTCCACTCGAAAATGCGAGACGCCCGTGCTCTGTTCGTAGAAGAAATATGTTTCATGGGAACGACCTGGATGGGAAGGAGTCAATCGTGGTCGTTCTTGATTATGCGACTGCTCATTTCCGCGGTTTACCTTCACGTGCGCCCCTCCGTACGCATCCAGAATGAGCCAAGTATTTATTGAGGGATAGAGCGGAAAGGGAAAGGGTTCGGTAGTCGTTAGCTGTCCGCAAGGACAGGAAGAAATAGCTTATCGGGGCTTACAGTTCACAAATTTACTGTACCGGCCCCAAGTACTGCTCAAGCCAATTCAGCGTTTCCTTGATGAACTCGTTACGCGGAAGATTGTGACTGGTGTCATAAAGGAGATGTTTTTTCTGGTCGTCGCGCGATCCGAGCAAATGAAAGAAGGCTTCCTGCGACGATTCGATCGGATACATGAAATCGTAACGGCCATTCAACATCAACACCGGCTGTTTAACGCGAGGAAGGAAATTCACGTTGTCGACTTCGGGAAATGGGTGTACAAAGTCCAACCCGCCGAGCGCGAAGACGCCGACTCGGACGCGAGGCTCGACAGCTAGAATGATTGCTCCCAAGCCGGAGCCCCAACTGTAGCCGTAGTAAGCTAACTTCTCATGGTCCAGGTCGGGGCGAGTTTCCGCGTAGTCGATGGCACGCGAAGCATCTTTTGCCCACATAATCACATGGTCTCGATAGTTGCTCGTCCGATAGGGCCCTGATCCTTTGGTGCCATCTTCACGTTCGTAGGTTCCCTTGTACACCGGGTACAGCACTGCGCGGCCGCTGCGGAGAATGGCATCCAGGGACGCGGTGGGAGACAGGGGAAAAGTGGGAAGGAAAAGCGCACCGTCCCCAGGGAAGTACAGAACGGTCTGCAGCGGGGGCTTGAAATTCTTGGGAAGAAGCAAATAGGCGCTGGCCTGCTCATTCCCGTAGGCGGCGGTGTAGGTGATCTTCTCGACGGTCCAGTCTTCGTCGGTGCTATCCAAGTTTTGGGCGATCGCGTCGAGCGGAGTTTTATCGTAGGAGTAAAGGCTTCGATAGGCGCGAAACAGTTGGTCCGATGCCGATTTTACTTGGCCCAAATCATTTGGGGGTGGCGGAACCGGATCGACCGCAATTTTAGGTAGTCCTTCGATATATCTCGCGCAGCGAAAACCAATATTCGCGGCTCGCACAAACGGAGACTGCGCGTCGGGCTCTGTAAACAAGTAGTTCGGTTCGTCCCAGGCTCCGCCGAGCAGGTACCGTTTCCCAGGTCCGGCTTGGTTCCAGATCCATTCCTTAGCATTGCCAGCCATGTCGTAATTGCCCCACGGGCTCATGCCTGGTTTGCTGCCAACAGGCAAAAGACCGGCAGAACCGAAATTGCTGGCGGGCACGATGAAAGCAGCGGAGAAGGGTCCGGCAGCTCGATTCCAGTGATAGATCGTGGGCAGACTCTTCCCGGCAAATTCAGCATAAGCAGCGGCTTCATACCAGCTGATCCCCACAACGGGAAAATCATCCTGGCCCTTGGGATACTGGCCTTGAACCCAATCTTTGGGGCCGGGCTGGCCGGTAGCATCGCGGAATAAAGCCATCGCAGCGTCCCACGAGAGAGTTTTTCCGTCTTTCTGGAGATCAATTTTCCAATACTCGGGCTTGAAGTAACCGCGCTGGTCGACAAAGACCTTGAACTGTTGATTCGTGACTTCATATCGGTCAATCCAATAGTCTTCCAACGGCAACGGTGGATACGCGTCATAGCCTGGAATCAAGAGGTCTTTTGGCAAGGATTTAGGCGACACGCGGACCATGCCGGGAGGAATCTTGTCGAGCGGGTCGAGCGTCACGATTCCCGAGGCCCGCGGGCGAGGGCGAAGAAACCAGCCAAATAAAGAACTGGTCGTGCGCAATACCGTCCCGAAGCCTGGTTTCTCTATCTTCCAGATGAGTTCGCCCAACGGCTGGCGGACGTCTCTTACCGGAGTGCGGCCGACGAATACCCCTGGGGTGTCCACGTCGCCGTAAGTGCTGCGGTATACGTCAGCGCCCGGTGGTGAGGTGTCGATCGAGACGTGGTAGGAAATCAACGGCCAAAGTTTCGCCAAGGTGGGATCGCCGGGAATGGAGCGCTCGGCTCGGACCGCGAGATCGTAGGCTTTTTCGATTTTGCCCTGGTCGTAGAATTGCGAGATTTGGGCTGTGGCTACTTCCTTTGCCCAGCGAACGTCGCGCGAATGCCCGGACCACAGCACGGCAGCGGCCACCATGGCGATGAGGACGATAGCGAGGGGAATCAAAGTTCGAGGACGGTGTAGTTGGTGGACGATACGTTTAGAAGCGAAAACCATGCTCGATTGAGGGAATAACAGGTCGCGACAATTTTTAAGATCGAGCAACAGCGCGGAGGAGGAAGGACAGCGGGCTTGGAGATTCTTCCGGAGACACGAAGTAACGATGCGGCGCAACTCCGAAGGAATATCGTGGCGAACTTCGACGAGCGACTTGGGATCGTCGCGGATTACGGCGGAGAGCGATGCGGCGACGGACGAAGCCTGAAAGGCTCTCGTGCCAGTAAGCATCTCGTACAGGACCGAGCCGAAGGAGAATAGGTCACTTCTTGCGTCGATGGGCTTGCCCTCAGCCTGTTCGGGCGACATGTAGGCGAAAGTGCCGATGATGGCGCCGGGAGCGGTGAGCAAAGAGGCGGTTTCGTCGCTCGTGGAGGAAGTTGAGAACACGAGTTTGGCGAGGCCGAAGTCGAGGACCTTGAGGACGCCGCGCTCATCGATCAGAACGTTGGACGGCTTTAGATCGCGGTGAACGAACCCGGCACTGTGAGCGCAAGCGAGCGCCTCGGCCAATTGTATGGCGTAATTCAGCGCGAGGTCGATTGGCAAACCAGCCGACGGAATCAATTTGTCGAGGGACTGGCCAGCGATGTACTCCATAACCATGAAGTCAACGCCGTCTTGGGAGCCAATATCGTGCAATACGCAGATGTTGGGATGTTGTAGTGCCGAGACGGATTTCGCTTCCTGCTCGAAGCGTGCGCGAAGAACGGGATTGAAAGAGTGATGGGTCGGCAAGACTTTGATGGCCACACTACGTTCGAGGCGTAAATCGCGCGCGCGATAGACTTCTCCCATTCCGCCGGCGCCTAGCGGATTCTGAATTTCGTATGGCCCAAGTTTTGTGCCGGGAACAAGCGACATGATTGGCGCTGATTATACGCCGCGGCGAGAATTTGTCCGAAACGCCGCAAACTCCTGATGCGTCGTGCCAGCTCAACCGGTCGACCTAGGCTTCCAATGTTAGAATTCATTTTCAATGGCAACAATTTTTATTTCTTGCGGACAGTACACGACGGATGAAAAAAGCCTAGGGAAGCAGGTTTGCGATCTCGTTCGCACCTTTAAATATGATCCATACTTCGCCGAGAATCAGAGTAGTTTGAACGGGCTACATTAGAACATCCTGGCAAAACTATAAGAATGCGCCGGATTTATCACCATCATGCACCCGCGTGGAGAGGTCAGATATTCTAGCAATATAAAGCATATCCGTGGATCGGTTTGGGTTGAGCAGGAAATAGCAATCGCCGCCTTCATGGCGCACTGCCTCGGAAGAAATATAGAAGTAGCGGCCTTCATTCACGAGGACATAGAACGTGAGGGAATTCGGGACTTGCTGCATCTGAATCCTAGCCGTTTGTTCGCCACCTATTGAGACGGAGTTACCACCGTACGGCGATTGTGAATTTGAGAGCGATCATTTAGGCTCTTCATACTGCCACGCGGCCAAATGGTCAATGAGTTCTCGAACGTCGTACATGTCGTAGTTTTCGTTTTTGACCATCAAGGCTCGGCGGCTGGCCCCCTTCACATCCCATAAGGTGGAATAGGGTTTTCACCCGATTTAAAGCTAAGCTGATGGGCTTATCTTGGTCACAGTGCCCCGCATTCTGATCGTCGATGACCAGCCAAACGTCCGCAAAGCCTTGCGTTGGTATTTTCAAGAATTGAAACTCGAATGTAGCGAGGCAGAAAATGGACTGGACGCTTTGCAAAAAGCTCAGCAAGCAAAGCCTGACCTGGTGATTCTCGACTTCTCCGTGCCTGTGATGAATGGCGTCGAAGCTGCAAAGGTATTCAAGCAAGTGATGCCTGAAGTGCCGATCCTCATGCTGACTGCACACTTTGGGGTCGCGGACGAAGCAGCCAAAGGTGTAGGAGTATTAGGAGTGTTTACAAAAGATAACATCGCCCCCCTCGTCAAGCAGACTCGAACGATATTGAAGATGCGCGAACTTTAAAAAGATCGTAGGTTCTCTCGGTGATGAGTCCAACCGAAGGCAGCCGTGCGTGTATGCCCAAATTGCGGACATAGCGGAATCTACAAATGCACTGACCTCCCTTATCGCGCGTAAACTCGCTAGAACCCGCCAACCATAGGCTAGAAGCGAGAGGTATACCACCAACGTTTGCCACTGAGCAAAATGCTGGGGTTGGCATGCCGCCTTTCTTTGCTGGCGCACATCCAATCCTTCGGCTGATTTAATAAAGGCGGCACCATATGGCATCTGATGAGAGCAAGAAATGCGCCCATCCCGTCTGTTCCTGCAAGGTCACGTCTGGAAAATATTGCAGTACAGAGTGTGCGGCTATGGAAAAGACTCCTGACGTTGATTGCAAATGTGGGCATGCGGGTTGTAAAGGGAAAATCGAATAGATCGACGCCTGCCGACCTGAAGAAGGGCGAAGCAGGGGAATTGCGCCGTAACCCGCGGATCGCCAGGTCGCTTCTGTCGGGAAGGCACGTTAGTCCGTGTGAACGCACTTCGGGCAGTTCTTGCCGCGCTCTTCCTAGGATGTCGCCCGCGCCATTCCGCCCTCGCCTCGTCCAATTGAACCCGGAACGCAGGATTAGATTCTCTTTGCAAGGACCAGAATTACAACAACCAGCAGCACTAAACCAAGGCCACCGCTCGGGTAGTATCCCCAGCCGGTGCTGTAGGGCCATGTCGGTAAAGCGCCCAGAAGAAGTAAGATCAAAACGATCAAAAGAATAGTTCGCAGCATGATCTCCTCGCGGCACATCATGTCAACGGCAACATCTGACCTGTGCTATACGACCGGATTCCCCAACTCAGCCTCAATCGCATTCAACAAAGGCTTTGGGCCGTCTTCCTTTGCAACGACTCGTCGGATACCAACTAGTTTGGCCGCCAATTCCAGTTCGGCCGTCCTATGGAGCGTATACATGACAACCGGAGTTCTAGGCATAAGGCTACAAATCTCGCTGCCCGCTCTTATGCCATTTGTGATCGGCATTCTGAAATCCAAAAGAACAAGGTCCGGTTTTAGTTCGACCGCTTTCGCTACGGCCTCTCGCCCGTCGTCTGCTTCACCACAGATTTCCCAGCCCGGGTGCATTCGAATCACGGTCTTAACTGCCATCCTCATTGATTCACGATCATCTGCAATTAAAATTCGAGCCATTGGTCCTCCTGATATCAGCGCGATTGGTTTGCAGCCTTAGACTGTTGGTGTACTCGGCCCGCATGTCGCGATCGTCCGGACTTATTGCTGTAGACTTCACGCTCGGCTGCGATTTCTTCGATGGCTTTGATTAGCTCCCAACCTTCGGACTTGGAAACAACTCGGCTAATTCCTGCCTTGTGGGCCGCACTCTGGAGACCCCAAGGATCCATGAGCGTAAAGAGGATTAGAGGGACGGTGCGATCAATAGCGTACATTTGCCGACCAGTCTCTATTCCATCAATGTCGGGCATGGCCAAATCTAGTAAGACCATGTCGGGCTTCAGCTTTCGAAACTCGCTAACACCCGAGCGACCGTCGTTTGCTTCGCCGCATACGGTCCACCGTGACGCAACCAGGCCGGAAACAATCCGACGCGTCATCTTAGAATCATCAACGACTAGAATCCGAAGACTCATGGGTTTTGCCCCTGACACAGTTTTGGTTGCCTGCCGCATGCAGGGATATACAGATTTCTCCTCATTTTGAACTAGGGGTTACTCTTGCGTATCGAGGCCGGGCCAGCAGTTTGTTTGGTGCCTGCGCTGGACGAGATTCACAAGAAACAGACTCGGTGAGGCGCGGGAAACAATCGGATAGGGACTATCGTCATAATTCGTGCCACTAGGCGCGATATATCAGGTCGCTATGGTCGTAGGTGTCTTTATTCCCGCAATTAGGGCATTCGAATTCAACTTCCGCGAAAACGGGCCTTTGTGCCAGGCCACCATCCGCAACAATCCAGATTTCACATGCTTCGCCAGATTAATCAGGAACAATACCGTGGCGGCGATTTCTTCCGGCGAGGTCATGAGATAATAGCTCTCCGCGCTCTGGTCGGTAATCATCAAGTGGGTGAACTGGGAATTGCAGTTGTCGCATTTCAGGACCCATTTGGGCATAAAGACCGACCCTATCTGCCACGTAATCTTTTGAAAATACAGAAAAATATTTATCTCCCCTTAGTACTCTCAGAAAGCTACCGTACGAAGACGGCCAGTGAAAAATCAGGTTGAAAACCGCTTTTTTCGTGCGGTATATTTTCGAAGATTTCCCGTGTCCCAGGGTCAGAAGGAGTGACTCATGGGTCAGACTAATTACTTGTGGCAGGCCGCGTACATGGCGGCGGTGTATGAGACCGACGATTCACGTATGGACGGCAGGATTCTAGAAGCGAGAGCCGCGCTCGAACAGCGGCTCCTGAGTCCAATTGAAGGCGAAGAGTATCGGGCCATCGAGTACGCCGAAAAAGCCCTTGAGGTGTTGAGGGCTGAGCGGATCCGAAAATTTGATGGTTCGAGGTCGTCTAGACAAACTTCTGAGCCTTCTCAATCTAGTCCTCAAGCCTTCGAATGATCTGGGGCTCCTTCACGATCAGCGCGAACGCTCCGATTCGCGTGAACCTTCCGACCGACAACACCTGTCAACGATCTTCGTAATCGTGGCTTCGACTTCGCGGCCATTGGGAGACGGACGAGGACCGTTCAGCCGACCTGGGAGTTGTTTCGGCACTACGTTGTCGGGAGGACTTCGGTAATCTGCGCGGGATTAATCGACGCCGTCACGTTGCCGTAGACGATTTGCAGTTTTCGGCCAGTGGACTGGTTCGTGATTGCTGTTATCTCAACCTCGACAATCTTCCCGCTGCTATGACGTGCGGTTCGGTCGCGCCAAAGTTCATCTTGGGGGCTGAAAGTTTTCGCGCTCGCTGACCGAAACGGCGGAGTTCAAGGTCGGACATCTCGCGTAGGCGCTTGCGGAGTTCTTCGGCGCTTTCTGGTCGCAATTGAATCGAGGATGGCCTCCCTTGCTGTGTTCTTGGGAGGAAACGGAAAAAAAGGCAGAAACGGAAATCTCGAAACATGACTCCCGTACGACCTAAAACTCCTAGCCTGACTAAAACTTGGACTAGTCACATGTGGTCAAGCATTCCACACGATGTGTTACACGTTTTTCTCGATGGCGGTTGAACTGCTCCCAGAGTCATGCTCAGAGCACGCCCACCCCTAGAGGAGTCTCATGGGGTCAACGCCTAAAAAATGGTACCTAAAAGAACCGTACGCGGATATTCTACCGATGCCGTTCGTCGCTTTGGACTATGTCCTTTGCGCGATCGCTTTTCTGCTTATAGGAATTGCATCTAACGCGCAAATTGCCAATTTCGTCACCTCTATAGGCAGGTAGTTTTTCCTATGAAGTGTTCTAAATTGGCGCGGACTTTGATCCCGTTCCGCGTGAAAAATGCTCTAAGTAAAATCCGAGGCTGAATATTGGAAGTACGCAAGCGCACTCAGCACAGTTCGGGATAAGCGGGTATTGCTTGTCTCGCCGCCGGATTACAGCATTCAACGAACCCGGTCTCGACACTCTGGTTCGAGAGCGAGTCTCAGCTGATTAGTTAGGCGCTGCGTGCTTCGGGCACCCAGTCTCACACCCGACTCTAGGCCCTCTCGGATAACCAGAAAAAGCTATGGGCCACGAGTCC
>Ga0182024_10011731_pt1 | contig 17516 bp, 17 predicted proteins | sample P32metaG_FD_120480 | JGI IMG/M metagenome (GOLD analysis project Ga0182024, IMG submission 120480) | Permafrost microbial communities from Stordalen Mire, Sweden - P3-2 metaG (Illumina Assembly) | ecosystem: Environmental > Terrestrial > Soil > Wetlands > Permafrost | place: Sweden: Stordalen... | reverse complement strand
GAACGCTCCCTGCGGATTGATCCGCACCAAATGCACTTCCGTCCAATCCGACTGTGTGGCCCCGCGCAGGGCCGGCAGACTGTGGCACGAAACGCCTTTGGCTCGAATCCACTTCTTTTCCTTCGCCTCGTCGAACCCGTCCATGATCCGTTTCCAAGCGTCCGTCCAATGATTCCGCACCATGCAATGGATGAGCATACTATCGACGTAATCGGTGTCGAACACCTTCCGGTGCCGGTCGATCGCGGTCAAAATGTCCTCGGGTTGTCCGCCGATTTTCGATTGGATGAAAAGTTTTTCGCGCGGCAAACCTTTGATCGCCGCCCCGATCCAGGGAAAAGTTTGGTAAGATTGCGCGCAATCAAAATAGGTGATGCCCTGGTCGTAGGCGTAGCGAATCAGGCTGTTGAACTGTTCCTGGCCGAGATCGTGTTGCACTTGCCCGCTATTGCTGCCGGTGCCGAAGCCGAGGCGGCTCAACTTGAGGCCGGTTTTGCCCAGCGTCACCTGGTCGGCGGCGGTTCGCTTGGCGGGAGTGGACGCGGCCAGCCATTGGCCCGGGGCCAGCAGCAAGGTCCCGGCGGCGGCCGAACGTTTCAAAAACTGACGACGAGTAAAGCGATTCTGGTTCATGACGACTCCGGTTCTCGAGACTGAATCCATGTCTGCAGCAGCAGGCTATGATTGAAATCTAACACCATCCCCCTGCCCCTGCAATACTTTGCTGCTGGCCGACCCGGCGCGAAAAGGTTAATCTGACGCATGGTCATCATTCACTTTGAGGAAGCCGAGATGGAGAATAAGGCGGTCGCTTTTCTGGTGGGCCGCTGTTCTTTCAAAACGTGTGAGAATGGAGACCTAATGTTACCAGAACCGGCGCTTTATTAACTGGCCGCCCAAGGTGTCACTTCTCGAAGCAAGGGACCGGCTACATATGAGCATTTCCTACCGCCGCTACGAAATTCTGTTGCCTCGACAGTTTAATGACGGACGGCAAGTTCCGCCCCGCTTGTTCGACGAGACGCTGATCGAATTGAGGCGGCAGTTCGGTCCAGCCTCTTGCGAAACCCAAACCATCCAAGGCCAATGGCAACACCAGCGCGAAATTTACCACGACCAATCGGTTCGGGTCTTTGTTGACGTGGAAGACATTCCTGAAAACCGGGCGTTTTTTCTCTGCTTCAAACAAAAATTAAAACAGCAATTCGACCAGTTTGACATCTGGATGACCAGCCACCCGATAGACGTGTTGTGATTTCGTGTCAGCTCTTTATCCTCCCCGCTTTTTGATCGCGCTAAAGCAGCGCAGCCGAGATTGACGCGCGGGGGCCGTTCGCCTCATCATGCAGCCTATGACAAAAACACCCACGCAGTCTGATAAGATCGAAACGGGCGCGAGCCGAGTCTCACGCCGCCAGTTTGTCCGTGCCAGCGCCCTTGGCGCGGCCGCTATGTCGTTCCCCTTTGTCGGCTCTGTTCTCGGCGCCAATGACAGAATCAACGTGGCCTGCATCGGCGTCCACGGCAAAGGCGAGAGCGACACTGAGGACACGGCGCGCTGTGGGGGCAATCTCGTCGCGCTTTGCGATGTGGACCAAAACCATTTGAAAGCCATGGCGAAGAAATTTCCGGAGGCCAAACTCTACAACGATTTCCGCAAGATGCTGGAGGAAATGGGTCCGTCCATTGACGCGGTCACCGTTTCCATACCGGACCATTGCCATGGTTTGGCGAGCGCGATGGCAATGGGAATGGGCAAACACGTTTTTTGCCAGAAGCCGCTCACGCAGACCGTTTTCGAGGCGCGCCAGTTGCGCGACCTGGCGGCGAAGAAGAAGTTGGCGACGCAAATGGGCAATCAGGGTAGCGCCAGCCCCGCCTTGCGCCGCGCCGTCGAGGTGATACAAGCCGGTGTGATCGGCCAGGTAAGCGAGCTTCATGTCTGGACCAATCGTCCGATTTGGCCGCAGGGACTGGACCGACCTGAGGGTGAGGACCCAGTGCCGGACTTTATGAATTGGGACGCTTGGATTGGCCCTGCTCCGATGCGTCCGTTCAAAAATGGTGTTTACCATGATTTCGTCTGGCGCGGCTGGCATGACTTCGGCACAGGAGCGTTGGGCGACATGGCGTGTCACATGGTCAACATGCCCTTTCGCGCTTTGAAAATGGGCTATCCCAATGTCGTGCAATGCGAGGAAGCGTCGGCCTTGCATTCGGAAACATTCCCGAAGACTTCGCGCATCCGCTTTGAATTTGCAGAGCGCGAAGGACTGGCGCCATTGAAATTCTGGTGGTACGACGGCAACCCCGAGGATCCATATAAGCCATTCACGCCCCCGTTACGACCACCGCCCGAATCCACCAAAGATTTGCTTGACCTCTACGGAAAACTGCCCGGCGAAGGCATTCTGCTTGTGGGCGACAAAGGCAAGTTTTTTTCCCCCAGCGATGACGGCTCCAAGGCCCTGCTCCTGCTGTCAGGAGAGAAGAGCTTTTCGGCGATGGATAAACACGAAGCCGCCCGAGCCGTGCCGCAGACCATCCCCCGTTCCCCCGGCCACAACGAGGAGTGGTTCCGCATGATGCGCGACGGCACGCCGGCTTATTCCAATTTTGCCATCGCTTCCGAATTGACCGAAATCATTCTGCTGGGCTGCGTGGCCATGCGCGTCGGCGTGGGCCGGGAAATGAAGTGGGACGCCAAACACGTGAAATCGCCCAACTGCCCCGACCCCGCCCAGTACTTGAGGCGGCACAACCGAAACGGTTGGAATACTTGACACGCCGATACCAGTCAAGACAAGCCATTACAAAGGGGGCGGTCATTTTGTAGCTGCTATTCCCCAGACGGCGTGGTAGTGATATGGCGCCGCCGGAGAAACGACCGGCAGGAATTGTAGGAATACGACTATGGAGCAGTATGTTTATTTAGGCTGTTTTCTGTTCGGCCTCGTTTTTACCATCGTCAGCGTCTTCTTTGGCCACCACTTCGGCGGCCATGACACTGGTCTTGGCACCGGCGGTCATGCCGAAGCGGGCTACGAACATTCGGGTATGCCGGGCATCTCGCCGTTCAGTCCGACAACGATTTGCTCCTTCATCACTGCCTTCGGGGGCTTCGGGCTTATTTTCTCCCAGATTCCGGCGACAAGCAATGTGTGGGTGAGCACGCCCTTGTCGCTCTTCGGAGGATTGTTGATCGCCGCTGCGGTTCTGTCGCTCTTTAGCTATGTTTTCCACAAGACCCAAAGCTCCAGTGAAGGGCACATCGGCTCGCTGGTCGGATGCACGGCCACGGTGATCACACCCATTCCGGCGGCGGGCGTCGGGGAAATTGCCTATGTGCAGGGAGGCAGCCGCTATACCGCTCCTGCGCGGGAGCAAAACGGCGCGGCGGTGGCCAATGGCCAGACCGTCAAGATTACGCGCATTGCGGAATCGCAGTTTTTCGTCTCCACACTCTGAGAAGCCCACGCCGTCCACCCCACAATCCAAAGAAACAAAATGCACCACCCCATGTTTGCACTGCTTGAAAACATCGGCCACCTCGGAACGGTTGTCCTCGCTGTCGTCGGCCTGGTTCTCGTTCTCTTCCTGATCGCTGCTATTTGGGCCAGTCGCTACACCAAGGTCGGCCCCAACCAAGTTCTCGTCGTCTCCGGCCATAGACACAGATTTGTGGCACCGGATGGCACCGTGCAGTTCCGCGGCTTCCGCATTGTCAAAGGCGGCGGCACCTTTGTCTTGCCCGTCCTGGAAAAGGTGGATGTTCTCTCGCTCGAATTGCTGACCATCGACGTGCAAACACCCGAGGTCTATACCAGCAAGGGAGTCCCGGTCAAAGTTGATGGCGTGGCCCAGATCAAGATCAAGGGCGATGATGTGTCCATCGCCACCGCTTCTGAACAGGTCTTGAGCAAGTCCATTGATGAAATCAAGAGCGTCGCCACCCAGACGTTGGAGGGTCATTTGCGCGCCATTCTCGGCACGATGACCGTGGAGGACATTTACCAAAACCGCGACGCTTTCGCTTCCAAGGTGCAGGAGGTGGCCGCGGGCGACATGGCCAACATGGGATTGGGCATCGTCAGTTTCACCATTCGTGACATTCGCGATGCCCAGGGCTACCTGGACGCCTTGGGCAAACCGCGCATCGCCCAAGTCAAGCGGGACGCCACCATAGCCCAGGCCGAGGCGGACCGGGACGCGATGATCCGTTCCGCGCAGGCCACGCAGGCCGGACAAGAGGCCAAATACGTGGCCGACACACGGATCGCCGAAGCGCAACGCGATTATCAAACCAACGTGGCCAGCTACCAGGCGGCAGTCAATCAAAAGAAAGCCGAGGCCGACCTTGCCTACGATCTGCAAAAGTTCAAGACCGGCCAATTGGTCAAGGCCGAGGAAATCCAGGTCAACATCATCGAGAAGCAGAAACAGATCGAGTTGCAGCAGCAGGAAATCATGCGCAAACAGCGCGAGTTGGAGGCCAATGTGCAGAAACCGGCCGACGCCGAACGTTACCGCGTGGAGACTCTGGCCAACGCCACCAAGTTCCAGCTCGAAACCGAAGCGGCCGGCAACGCCGCCGCCACCAAAGCCAAGGGCTTCGCCGCCGCCGACGTTGTCAAGGCGACCGGTTTGGCCGAAGCCGACGCCAACAAGGCGCGCGGTCTAGCTGAGGCTGCCATCATCGAGGCCCAAGGCACCGCCACGGCCGAGGCTATGAAGTTGAAGGCGGAATCGTTCAAGCAATACAACGAAGCGGCTGTCATCGAAATGATCGTGCGCATCTTGCCGGAGCTGGCTGGCAAAGTCAGCGAGCCGTTGGCCAAGACGGAAAAGATCGTCATCATCAACAGCGGCAGCGGCGTGGGCGGCGGCGCCAGCAAGCTGACGGGAGACGTCACGCAAATCATGAGCCAGCTTCCCCCCGTCATCGAAAGCCTGACCGGGATCAAGTTTGAGAAGCTCATCGAGCAAGTCCCCGCCCTGCGTAAAGCAATGGGCGGCGGCACTGGTGATGCACCAAAACCGGAGGAGTAAACCGCGCAGGTTCTTATTGCCATCGCGTTAAAAAAGTCTATGTTTAACCCATGAAACTGCCGGACATGCCGGTATTGGAGGGGCGCTTGACCAGCCGCGATATTTGTGCCGTCGCGGCGCGCTTGGCACATCCCGAGGATCCGCTGGCCGAGTGGCGTTTTGAATTTGGAGAATGGCGCAAAGCGTGCGCGGAATTTCAGGAGATGGAACAGGCCAAGATCGTCGCGCAAGACACGCCTCCGGCTCCATCCTTGCGGCAACACCGCTATTTGCTTTTTTTATTAATGGCACACGGCGAAGAGTTGGCGCTTGCTCTGATGCGAAACGCGCCCGTGACGGAGGCCGAAAAAGCACGTTTGCTCGAGCAGGCGGATGCCTTCCTCGGCACATTGAACGATTCCTGGCATACCTGGCACGGGGAGGCATTGCCGGCTCATCGTGAAGCGCTGGCCGGCTTTTTGGGTTGATTGTGCATCCGGGTGCTGGAAGAAATCTTCCGGTTGCGGGAGGAACGTGATTTGGAAATCGAACCGGCGGTTAAGACCGCGCTTCACGCCAAGTTTCATGCCCGACTGGAGCAATTTCTTAAGGACAATAATTTGAAAATGACTCACGCGGAGTTTCTCGCTGCCACGCGCGAGGATTATCGGAACTGGCGGCGAAATCCGCGAACGTAATATGCGCCTCTTTGAAGCTATACTTGACGCCAACCATCGCGCGCTGGCCGGAGACCCGTCGGCGGGTCTGCATGTGGCGGACTACGCCCAGGAGCTCCCGCTGATCGCTCTGACGTGCATCGACACACGCCTGAACCGGCTTTTCCCCGGCGTGCTGGGGTTGCCGGAAGAGCAATTCATCTGGCTGCGCAACGCCGGCAACATCATCACCAGCCCGCTCAGCAGCACCATGCGCTCCCTCGCCCTGGCCTGCGCCGTCAAGGGCGGACGGGAGATCGCCGTCATCGGCCACACCGACTGCAAAGTCCGCCATACCACCATCAGCGAATTGATGGATCGCTTCAAAGCCCTTGGCATCGAGCGCCGGCAACTTCCGGAGAATCTTGCTGATTACTTCGGCGTCTTTGCCAGCGAGCGCCAGAACGTCATTCGCGGCGTCGATTTTGTCCGGCAAAGCCCGTTGATCGGGCCGCGCATTCCCGTGCAAGGGCTGATGGTTGATATTCAATCCGGTCAACTCGAATGGATCGTCAATGGTTACGATGCATTGGATCGGCCTTCCGCCGCTCCCGACAGCATGCGCCTGCCGACATTAGGCGGGATGCTGGGAGACTTGGCGACCGGCGCTGGATTTAACTTTGGGGAAATGAAATTTCCCGAATCGAAAATCGGCGAATTGGCCGGTGCCGCCATGCACGCCCTTTCTTCGGCCAAGCCAGACGCTACTCCACAAAGCCCCATTGGCTCGCCCGCTGCTCCCCCGTCCCCGCCCGCGCCGCCGCCACTGCCGCCCCCGCTCCCGCCTCCGCCCGGGCGCGCGCGGGCGGTGCCGATTCCCCCGCCCATACGATTGCATGCCGGCGACCGGGACCGAAGACGGTAATCGTTTATGGCCCTCCCTTAAAAGCGTCGATGGCGCCGGTGGGAGTGAATGGCGGAGAGAGGGGGATTCGAACCCCCGGTGCTTATTAGGCACTCACGCTTTCCAGGCGTGCGCGTTAAACCACTCTGCCATCTCTCCAACCAATTGAGACACAACGACTTACAGATGAAATTTTCACCCAACTTTTTGATAAACTGATACCGTCATTCGATACTATAAGGCGAAATTCTCGTTGGCAAGACGATTCAGACGCGCTTCATGTACTGTTCCCAATTTGCAGAACATGGACCGATCCGCCCTCCATTTCGACCTCTAGTTTTTGCCAAGGCACGCAAAAGGTGATAAGAACCTATAATTGACCGCAAATTTATCAATTCAAAGCAGAATGGTATTATATGGATAATACGGTGAATTATCCCAACGGCCACTTCCGTAATTCTAAAAAGGCCAACGTCACTTTTTGCGACGGCCATGCGGCTTTGGAATCAATGGTGTCCGGTTCGCTCGATCAAAGATTACTGAGTCAATTCGTCGGCAGATTGCGCCCGGAGATTCTAAATATACAGTGAAAGTGCTACGCCACCTCTCGCTTTTTGCTTGCGTGCGCTCAGAAACTGGCCAGACAAAACACATTAAAATGAACTCGTGAGGTTACGCACTAAACGACTCCCAGCCTCCAGCCTGCGGTGCCGGCTTGATTGTTTCTGAGACGGCAGACAAGAATACCTCCTTTTTTCTCAAGAAACCGCTATAGTAACGGTTTCAGTCACCTTACTATTGAAATAATTGAGCACTCGGCCGCCGATTGAACAGACTTTGTACCAGGCGCGTGCAAAGCTGCTTGAACTCCGGTCCAACGAAGGCGTTTGGAGGGGCAAGCTCTCCGCCAGCGCGCTTTCGACGGCCACAGCCATCGTCGCGTTGGCACTGGCAAAACGGGAGAGCAGGCTGGCCGATGCGCGGCTTGACCGGCTGATCGAACAAGGCATGGCTTGGCTCGCGACCCATGCCAACGCGGATGGTGGTTGGGGCGACACCGTTTGCAGCCGCAGCAATATGAGCACGACGACGCTGGTCTGGGCGGCCTTCGGGGTCTGGCCAGACGCAGCCCGAACACATCAACCGGCGATTTCCGCCGCCGAGAAGTGGCTGACACAGCGCATCGGCAAACTTGATTCGGGCAATCTTGCGGAAAAAATTTTGGGGTGCTACGAATCAGACCGCACGTTCTCGGTTCCCATTCTCACTCACTGCGCGTTGGCAGGACGCCTGGGTTTGGGACCGGAGGCATGGCGTCAGGTGATTCCTCTGCCATTCGAGCTTGCCGTTCTTCCTCCGGCGTGGTTTGCCGCCCTGAGGCTTCCGGTAGTCAGCTACGCGCTGCCCGCCCTGATTGCGGTTGGCTACGCGCGCCATTTCCATGCGCCGTCGGGAAACCCATTTGTCCGCGCAATGCGCTCCCTGGTTGCAGGGCGTGCGTTGCGGGTGCTTGACTCGGTTCAGCCGCCCAACGGAGGATTTCTGGAAGCCATCCCGCTGACTAGCTTTGTGGTGATGAGCCTCGTTGGCAGCGGGAAAGCGGAACACCACGTTGCCCGAAACGGGCTGGAGTTCATCATGAATTCGGCGCAGCCGGACGGAAGCTGGCAGATTGACACGAATCTCGCAACCTGGGTGACGACGCTCGCCATCCACAGTCTCGCTGCAACGGGCGCGCTTTCTTTGGACGAGCCGGAAAGAATCGCGGCGTGCGACTGGCTTTTGCAGCAGCAAAACCGACGGCGGCATCCCTACACCAATGCCGCGCCCGGGGGCTGGGCATGGACCAATCTTCCGGGAGGCGTGCCAGACGCGGACGACACGGCTGGCGCTTTGCTCGCATTGAAGTCATTGGGAGTGCGTGAGGCCGAGAGCACTCAAGCAGTGATGGCCGGAGTGAAATGGTTGTTGGATTTGCAGAATCGGGACGGCGGGATTCCCACGTTTTGCCGCGGCTGGGGGAAACTGCCCTTTGACCGCAGCAGCGCCGATCTTACGGCGCATGCTTTGCGCGCTTGGGTTGCATGGCAGAATACCCTGCCTACGCCGCTGCACCGCGAAATTCAACTCAGGATACACCGTGCGGCGGAGTTTTTGCGGCGAACCCAGGAAGCCGGCGGCGCATGGTGTCCGCTATGGTTCGGCAACGAGATGGAGATGGACGAGTGCAACCGGGTCTATGGCACCTCACGCGTGTTGCTGGCTCTGGCGGAAACCAATCTCTGCCCGGAAGCGGCGGCCAAAGCGACGGTCTGGCTCGTTCGTGCGCAAAAAGACGACGGCGGTTGGAGCGGAGGACTCGCGGCCGCGCCCTCTAGTGTGGAAGAGACTGCGCTGGCGGTGGAATCCCTTTGTGCCGTTCTGGAACGCCGCCCTGAACTTCAGCGTGATTTGGAACCCGTACTCCGGCGTGGGGCGGCCTGGCTTACCTGCCGAATCGAGGCTGGCACATGGCGGCAGCCAACGCCCATTGGGTTCTACTTCGCCAAGCTTTGGTATTTCGAGGATCTGTATCCGGTGGTTTTCACCGTCGCCGCGCTGGGCCGGGCCGCGCGTGTTTTGAAAAATTAAGCCGGGGCCAATTGCCGGAGTTCCTTGGCGGCATGCTTGATGGCATCGAATAGTTTTTCCCAGTCTTTTTCGCCAGTTTCCCAGCCGCCGCTGAACCGCAATACCCGCCCTGCTTGTCCTAGAGTATAGCCCATGGCCAATAGAATTGGCGAAGGCTCCTCTTTGCCGCTGGAGCAGGCCGAACCGGTCGAAACAGCAACCCCCATCTTGTCCAGTTTTACCACCCAGCGCTGGCGGCAATCCGCCTCGGGCAGAAGGGCGGCGACGGTGTTCCAAAGCCGGCGTTGGGAAGCTCCCACAATTTCGACCCCGGGAAACTCCGCGACGAGGCGATTAATGAAGCGGTCGCGCATCTGCCGACGCGCTTCCTGTTCACTGAGCAAACCGTGTCGGGATTCCAACATGGCGACCAGCGCCAGCGCGCCGGCGACGTTTTCCGTCCCCGCGCGCCGGCCTTCTTCCTGGGGGCCGCCAAAAATGAGAGGTTGGCAACGGCCTTGCGACGGGCATTTCAGAAATCCAATTCCACGCGGACCGCCGACCTTGTGCGCGCAGCCGCTGACAAAATCACATGTGCCGAGACCGGCCGCGGATTCCTTGCCCATCCATTGCACCGCGTCACAAAAATACGGCACCTCCCAACGGCGGCAGAGGTGGGCAATTTGCTCCCAAGGCTGAATGACTCCCGTTACATTGTTAGCGGCCATGACGGCGACCAAGTCAGGCCGGTGGCGCGCCAATTCGTCCGACACCCAATCCACATCCACCACGCCATCACGAGTGACAGGAATCAGCCGGACGCGACCCCCGAAATAATGCGCCGCCGTTTCGCTGACACTGGGATGTTCCACCGCCGAATGGCAAATCGTCGCATCCGGCGGCAGGACACCGGCGAAATGACGCAACACTTGGTTATTGGCTTCGGTGGCCCCGGAGGTCCACACAATGTCGTGCGGAGGGCAGCCCATCATGGCCGCCAGGCGCGAACGGGCCTCCTCCAAGGCGGCGTCGGCCCGGCTGCCCACGCGATGGGGGCTGGAAGGATTGGCGATGAATTTCTCCGCCGCCTCCAACCAGGCCTGCCGCGCAACGGGATGCAGCGGAGCCGTGGCGTTATGGTCAAAGTAAGTCATGTTGCTCGCGCCCTGAGGATACTACGCGCCGGTTGCCTGACGAGGGTTTTTCGTGAACGGACTTGCCAAGCATTCCCGTGGGGTTCTAGTTTGCCAGAGAACGCAATGGACGCCGCCAATCAAAAGACTCTTTATTACAAGCGCTCCCATTTTGTCACCCAACTGCCAGTGGAGTACTTTTACAGCCCCTCCCACCTCTGGCTGGCGCAGCGAGGGGAGGGCTTGTGGCGTGTTGGATTGACCAAGTTCGCCACACGAATGCTCGGCGACATGGTCGATTGTGGTTTCGAACCCGCGCCGGACTCGCCGGTGGCCAGCGGTCAAATCATCGGCTGGGTCGAAGGCTTCAAGGCCATCTCGGACATTTATTGTGTCCTGGCTGGCGCTTTTTCCGGCGCAAATCCCGATTTGAAAAAGAACATCACCGCCATCAGCAAAGATCCCTACAACGCCGGCTGGCTTTACGAGGTGCGGGGCCAGCCCGACGCGAAATGCGTGGATGTTCACGCCTACAAAAAAATGCTGGACCAAACGATTGACAGAATTTTGGAAAAGCAAAAAACGAACGAAAGCCAGTGAATCAATTGAACAAAGCGCGTTACATCATGATCGGCGGTTTTCTTGGTGCGGGGAAAACCACTTGCGTCGCCAAACTCGCGGAGCAACTCTCGACCGCAGGCTTGAAGGTCGGCCTCATTACCAATGATCAGGGGAGCGAACTGGTGGACACGGCCATGTTGCGCTCGCGCGGCTTCGCCACCGAGGAGATTCCCGGCGGCTGCTTCTGCTGCCGCTTTAACTCGCTGGTGGACGCCGCGAACAAGCTGACCCAACAAAACCGCCCCGACGTTTTCATCGCCGAGCCAGTCGGCAGTTGCACCGACCTCGTGGCGACCGTCACCTATCCGTTGCGGCGGATGTATGGCGGCGATTTCGCCGTCGCGCCATTGAGCGTGCTGCTGGACCCGGTGAGGGCGCAGCGCGTTCTCGGATTGGCGGAGGGCGGAAAATTCTCGGAAAAGGTGCTCTACATCTACCGCAAGCAACTCGAAGAAGCCGACCTCATCGTCATCAATAAACGCGAGTTGCTTGACACCGCGCAACTCGCGCAACTACAGGCCAAACTTTCCGCCGAGTTTCCGAGGGGCGAAATCCTCGCCGTCTCCGCCCGCAATGGCGCGGGGCTGGCCGATTGGTTTGCGCGCATCGCGTCGGCTGAGCAACCGGGCGGCGAGGCGATGGCGGTGGATTACAAAGTCTATGCCGACGGAGAGGCGTTGCTGGGCTGGCTGAACTGCACGGTGGCGCTGGCGGCGACCCCAACGTTCGACGGCAACGCCGTGCTAGTGTCGCTTGCCCATCGAATGCAGTAGTTGCTTAACTCCAACCAGGCCGAAGTCGCCCACCTCAAGATGACCCTCAGCCCCAACGAAGGTCTCGGCGACATTGCGGTCATCAACCTCGTGCGCAACGATTTCGTGCCGGAGTTGTCACTGGAATTGCCGGACGCCATTCACAGCGGCCAGCTTATCATCAACTGCCGCGCTGAAGCCGCGCCCGAGACACTGCTCACGGCGGTGAATCTCGCGCTGGCAGAAGTCGGCGCTCAGTTCCCCGGTCTCACGGTGAAACTGGAACACTCAGAGCATTTCCGCCCCGGCAAACCGCAGCCGACGCATCGAATCGTGAGCGTGGCCGATTGAAAGTATTTGCTTCCTTGAAGAAAAACGGTCGTTGATAATGCCGCCGGAGCATTATAATGGTTTAGCCGGTTCGGTTCATGACAAAAACGACGCGCATTCTTTACTGCCACTGCCAATATGCCCAGGTCTTGCCGCCCGAGGTGAAGGCCGCGGTTTTGCGCAAGCTCTGCGAGTCCGGTGTGGCCTTCGATGCCGTGGCTGATCTCTGCGAACTGAGCGCGCGGCAGGACCCGGCGCTGCAACGGCTGGCCGAGGGCGGCGCGGTCAAAATTGCCGCCTGCTTTCCCCGCGCCGTCAAGTGGCTTTTCCATGCCGCGCAGGCCGACCTTCCGCTTGAAGGCGCCGAGGTGCTCAACATGCGGGTGCAGAGCGCGGATGAAGTCACGGCGGCGTTGTTCAACGGGGAAGTGAAACCTAATTTGCCGCGCGGCAAAGCAACCGCCACCGACGCGCCCAAAGCGGTGGCCGCAGCCTAGCATTGAACCTTGAACTTTAAACTTTGAAGTAAAAAATGTCGCTGACCACTGAAACCACCCTTCGCGTCGTGCTCTACGAAGGCGCCAACGCGCAACCGCTCGAAGCCGACAACCGTCTCGCCGCTTTGACCGCGTTGCTCGAAAAAGGGTTCGCCGTCACCCGCGCCGTGGCGGGCGGACGTGTCGCGCCGCAGCCTCGCGGGTCGCTGCTGGTGCTCGGACAGTTCGCGAACGGGCGCACTCCCGCGGCGGAAGTTGTTTCGGCGGAATCGCCCGTGCGCTTTGAGGACATCACCGGTTTCGACGCCGACCATATTGCCCGGACCGCCGAGGGTGTCCGCGCCGAAACGGGCGCGGCGCAGCACGGCGAGTGGAAGCCGTGGTTTCCGGTCATTGATTACGATCGATGCACCAATTGCATGCAGTGCCTGAGCTTTTGCTTGTTTGGCGTTTATGGGGTGGACCAACAAAATCGAATCCAGGCACAAAACCACGACAACTGCAAAACCAACTGTCCCGCCTGTTCGCGCGTCTGCCCCGAGGCGGCCATCATGTTTCCGAAATACAAGTCCGGCCCCATCAATGGCGACGCGGTGCAGGATTCCGACCTCGGCAAGGAGAAGATGAAGATCGACATTTCCGCGCTGCTCGGCGGTGATGTTTATTCCGCCTTGCGCCAGCGCAGCGACGCCGCCAAGGCGCGTTTTAGCAAGGAGCGCGATGACAAGAAAGCCTTGCAGGAACGCCAGAAGTGCTTGGCCAAACTGGCCAACGCCGGCGACATCCCGGCGGAAGTGCTGATGAGTCTGCCGTCGGCGCAAGAAATCATGCGCCGGGCAGAGGAGGCGAAATCCAAGGCGGCGGCCGCGCTGGCCGCCCAACCCAAATAAATCATGCTGCCGTCCCTTATTTTTCGCACGTTGCGCACGGCTGATAAGCGGTGTCTGGCGAAGTTTCTCTGGAACTTCGGCCTCAAGGGCATGTTGTCGGTCGAGAAGTTCAAGCGGCGCATCAAACGCGGCGAATATTTCCCGCCATTTCTTTACATCTCCATTCTTAACTCGTGCAACCTCCGCTGCCAGGGTTGCTGGGTGGATGTCGAATCGAGCGACGCGATTGACCTGGACACGCTCAACCGCACCATCACTGACGCCAAGCGGCACGGAAACGCCTTCTTCGGCATTCTTGGCGGCGAGCCGTTCATGCACCCGCAGCTGCTTGACATCTTCGCGGCGCATCCCGATTGCTACTTCCAGGTTTTCACCAACGGCCAGCCCATCACGGAGGCCATCGCCCGGCGCCTAGTCGAAGTGGGCAACGTCACCCCGCTCATCAGCATTGAAGGTCGCGAAATCACCAGTGACGAACGGCGCGGCAAAAAGGACGTCTTCATCCGCAGCTTGCGCGGCCTGGACCACTGCCTGCGCGAGAAGCTCCTGACCGGCGTCGCCACCAGCGTGTGCCAGTCGAACATCGACGAACTGCTCACGGAGGCGTGGTTGCAGGAACTCATTGATCGCGGCGTGCATTACGTCTGGTATCACACCTACCGGCCCGTGGGTCCGAAGCCCAACTTCCAACTCGCCCTGCATCCCGACCAGCTCGTGCGCGTGCGCAAGTTCATCGTTGAGATGCGCTCCAAGATGCCCATCGCGATGCTCGACGCCTACTACGACGACCGAGGCCAGGCGCTGTGCCCGATGAGCACGGGCGTCTCGCATCACATCGGGCCAAAAGGCGACATCGAGCCGTGCCCCATCATTCAATTCGCCACTGAAACCATTCGCGACCAGCGCGGCATTTTCGAGACGATGCGCGACAGCGCGTTTCTCAAGGATTTCCGCGAGCTTAGTGCCCGTCAAACGCGCGGTTGCGTGGTGTTGGAGCGGCCCGATCTCGTGAAACAACTGGTCGTGAAACACGGCGCGCACGACACCACCGCGCGCGGCACGGCCATGGCGGAACTGGAGGCGATGACGCCGCGCTTCAGCCAATGGCTTCCCGGTGAAGAAGTGCCGGAAAAACATTGGATGTATCGTCTCTCCAAAAAGTATTGGTTTTATGATTTCGGGGCTTATCGCAACGTGGCGCACGATGCCGAAGCCAAAGCCAACGCGTTGAAATCTAAACTCGACCAGGCCCCTGCCGGCTTGCAGAATCGGCGAAGTCGTGAGCCAATTTTGAAATAGACATGGAAACTGACGCCAAATCTACGATTATGTCATCAATCGTTTTGGAGCCTGTGGGCAGTTCCATTCCAGGCAGCGTCAGCATCCCCAAGCACGTTGTCCAGCAACGCGTGCGCGCGCCGAAGAAAAACATCCCGCAGACCTCCATCGAGCGCAATCATATCCTGCAAGTTGTGCGCGACTACGTGGCTCAGTTCAATCCCGTCCCGCCGATGGCCGCCGACGATCTCAAGCTGCATGCCGACCGCCTCGTCGGGATGCTCAAATGCGACTCCATTTACCGCGATTACGTCGGCGTGATCCTCAACAACGAAATGTGGCGCGAGCAACTGGCCTCCGTGCCGTTTGAACGGCGTTTGTTGCTGCTGCCCAAATGCCTGCGAGTCGAGAGCAAGTGTCCCGCGCCGTTTGATGAATTTGGCCTGCTGTGCAAACAGTGCGGCCTCTGTTCGATTCAGGATTTGCAGGCGGAGGCGGAAAAACTCGGCTATGCCACGCTCGTCGCCGAGGGGTCGGCCATCGTGATGTCACTGATCCAGACCGGCAAGATTGAGGCGCTCGTGGGCGTAAGCTGCCTGAGCGTGCTGGAACGCGCCTTCCCGTACATGGAGGCCGCCGCGATTCCCGGCGTCGCCGTCCCGCTGTTGCAGGACGATTGCATTGACACGACCGTGGACCTCGACTGGGTCTGGGATTACATCCATCTCACCAGTGACGACAAAACACGCCGCCTTGATCTCAGCGCGCTGCGCGACGAAGTGGATTTCTGGTTCACGCCCGCCTCGCTTGAAATCATCATGGGCAATGGCGAGGGTCAGACCGAGGCCATTGGCCGGGCGTGGCTCAGGCGCGCCGGCAAACGCTGGCGGCCGTTCCTCGCCGTCGCGGCGTTCCAGGCTTTGCGCAGTACTGTGGGCGAACCGCTGCCCGATGACTTGAAGAAAATCGCGGTCGCCGTCGAGTGCTTCCACAAAGCCTCGTTGATCCACGATGACATTGAGGATAACGATGCGCAGCGTTACGGCGACAAAACCCTCCATGAGGAATTCGGAGTTGCCGTGGCTCTCAACGTCGGCGACCTCCTCATCGGTGAAGGCTACCGGCTCCTCGCCGCCTGCCAGGCCAGTGCCGCGCAAAAGGCTGAAATGATCCGTATTGCCGCCGCCGGTCAGCGCGAACTCTGCCGGGGGCAGGGCGCGGAACTCTGCTGGATGCGCGCGCCGCAACCGCTCACCCAGCATCAAGTGCTCGACATCTTCCGAAAAAAAACCGCCCCCGCCTTTGAAGTGGCGCTGCGCCTGGGCGCAATTTACGCCGGGTTGGAGCCGCATGAGGAGGTGCAGGACGTCCTCAAGGCTTACAGCGAAGCCCTCGGCATCGCCTATCAAATTCGTGACGATCTCAGTGATCTGGGCGCGGGCGGTGAGACCAACGACATCGCCGGAATGCGCCCAAGCCTGTTGCTCGCCGTCGCCCACGAGAAGGCGAAAGCGGCGCAGAAGGAATGGCTCACGTCCGTGTGGCATCGCCGTCTTCCTATCGGTGTGACCACCGCGACCATCGAATCGCTCTACACCGAACTGGGCGCTGACGCGCGCGCCCGCACCTTGCTCGAAACCTACAAGGAAGAAGCCATCCGCTGCCTGCGCGATCTGGAAAACCCAAACTTGAAGGGGCTGCTCCGCCGTGTGCTCGGCAAGATTTTCAACGACGTGGAAATCAAAGGCTGGTGCAAGGAGCAGGAACTGAAGAACGGCGTGCGGGATGGAGTTCGCGTCGGAATTTCAGACGAAACCGAGATCGTCGCGGAGGGATGATGACGCGCAATTCGGAGGGCCAAGCCAGTTGAGCGTCCGCCTCCAGCTCCTCCAAGTCGCCCGGCTGGCGCCGCGATTGTTGGGCGATTCAACCGAACTCGTCCGAGAATTTTACCGTCAACAACTTTCGTCCGAGGGTGTGGGACTTGACCGCGCTGGCAGGCCGGACCTTTACTACACCATCTTTGCACTCGCCGGTTTGCAGGCAATGGATGCCGAAGTGCCACGGGATCAAGTCGAGGCATTCCTGCGCACGCACGGCGACGGCGCAATACTCGACTTCATTCATCTTTCCGCACTGGCACGTTGTTGGGCCGTGGTCGGCAAGGAGCGGATGCCGCGCGGCCTTGATCAGACGCTTCTGGAACGCGTCGAGTCTTTCCGCAAACCCGATGGCGGCTACGAAGGCGACGCAAAGCTCGCCCACGGCACGGCTTATGGCGCGTTCGTCGCGCTCGGCGCTTACGAAGACCTGGGGCAAACGCCGCCTCATGCGTTGAAACTGATCCAAAGTCTCAAGCGCCTTGAAACGCCCGACGGCGCATGGAGCAACGTCCCTGGCGCGAGCACCGGCGCGACGAATGCCACCGCTGGCGCAGTCACGCTTATCCGCCATCTTGGTTTTCCCGTGAACGAGCGTGTGGGCGACTGGCTGCTCGTGCAGGCGCATCCACAAGGCGGATTCCTCGCTGTGCCAGGAGCACCCATGCCCGACCTGCTCTCGACCGCCACCACGCTGCATTCTCTTGCCGCGATGGATCGCCGTCTGCCGGGCGAGATTCACGAGCGCTGCCTTGATTTTCTTGATTCGCTCTGGGACGCACGCGGCGGTTTCCACGGCCACTGGGCCGACGACCATCTCGACGCGGAATACACCTTTTACGCCCTGCTCGCACTCGGGCATTTGAGTTTGTAACGCCCGGCATCCCTGGATTCAGAGCGCGGATGAATCATCGCGCTTTTCCAGCTTGAGCAGTTG
>Ga0182024_10011730_pt1 | contig 17517 bp, 10 predicted proteins | sample P32metaG_FD_120480 | JGI IMG/M metagenome (GOLD analysis project Ga0182024, IMG submission 120480) | Permafrost microbial communities from Stordalen Mire, Sweden - P3-2 metaG (Illumina Assembly) | ecosystem: Environmental > Terrestrial > Soil > Wetlands > Permafrost | place: Sweden: Stordalen... | reverse complement strand
TCACGATCAACAATGGCATGGACGACGCGGCGCTCTCCGGTTCTGATGGACGGCTACTATGGCGAACGACGACGCGCATGGCCGCGAATCCCCCGAACCCCATCACGGCACTTCTGCCGATCGGAAATGCCGGCGAGAGTCGTCCCGCTGTCGTAACTTTGGACTATGTTCGGGGCTCCTTCAACTCGACCGAAGTGACCGCGTATTCCGGCCTGGACGGCCGGCGCGTTTGGCCGGCGCCCGGCGTGGCAGGAGCGCAACTACTAGCGACGGGGATGCAAACGGGCAGTTTCGGATTTCGCTCGTACACCTATCCGGCTCTCGGCGTCTGCAAGCTTGACCGCAAGCGGACTGATATCTGGGCCTCGGGCAGCGTCAATGGTGCATGGACCACAGGCAGCGTCAATGGTGCGACAAGCAATCAGGGCTTTTCGAGGATCTCGCTGAACATCGTGTCCGGCGACACGGGCCGATTGCGATGGAAGGCGGATGTTGCTTTCGGATTGTTCGGCGAGAATGGCCAAGTGTTTCAGGATGAGTTCCAGGATTTGGATGGCGATGGCGTGGCCGATATCGTCGCTTGGGTGCCTCCGGCAGCCAGCGGAGCAACGGCTTGGGAACTAAAAGCTTTCAGCGGCGCCGACGGCAAATCGGTTTGGCCCGACGCGCCGCCCGTCCAGGGCCCCGCTCCCATCGGCCCTACCGAGTTGCCCGCGGTCGGCGATTTGGACGGCAAGGGCGCGCCCGATGTTGTTTTTGTCCGGCAGAAACTGTACGACGCAAAAGTCCAAGGACTACCGAGCGAACTTGTCGCCGTCACCGGCCGCACCGGCCGCGTCAAATGGACCTGGCCCTGGGTCAACGCCGGGGCGGAGATCCTGCCGCCGTTGCTGGTCGATTTCGACGGCACCGGTCGGCATTCGGTCTGCCTCTTCATCAATGAAGTGACCATCGCCGGCGGGTCAACAACGTTCCAAGTGCCGGCAACCGTGATTCTCGACGGCACAGGCAAGGTTCGCCGTCGGGTTGAGCTCAACGGAAAGTCGGGGAAGAATTACACGAGTTTTTACCAAGGATTTACTTGGTGGCGCAAGCTCGGCTTGGGCGGCGATGGCAAGGAAGCACTGCTATTTTACGATGTTGATGGATTGCAGGCCGTGGGAGGCAAGCAACTCGAACCACTTTGGAAATGGACTCTGCCCGACGACACGGCGAAAGTCTTGGAGGTTCTTCCCGCCGGAAAAACCATTCCTTCGGCCGTCGCGGTGTGGTCTGGAAAATCGGTCTACGGAATTTCTAGCGAGAGCGGCCAAACGAAGTGGCGCGGCGAGATGCCGACGCCGCCGCTAGTTCAGCAACTGGGTCCCGCCGAGCGCATCCTGCTCCAGGATCGAAATGGCGCCGGCCTGCCGCGGCTGCTCACCAACGACGGCTGCCGATTCACCTGGCCGGTCGACGCCGACGGCCGATACCAACCGCCGAGCGGCAAGCCGAGGGATTACGATGTCGTGCCCGATCCCGTTTCGCTGCGCCCGCTGCCCTGGGCGTTCAATGCAGGCGATGCAGCGATCCTGTTGCAAATCGTGGTTTGGACGCTCCTCTGGATCATCGTGCCAGTCGCGCTGCTCCGCCTGGCAATGAAGCGACGTTCTTGGCGGCTGGCCTTCTTGCCGGCCCTCGCTCAAATCGCGAATGTGTGGGTCCTAAAAATCATTCCCGCGGATTGGAACCCATCGATTGGGCCGTCACCATACCAAAAGCTAGACCCGCACGACGGCATTGCGCTAGTGAGCTGCGTTCTCTTGCTCGTGCATTTCATCTGGGCAAGCCGGCGGCGGCTCTGGGCCATCGTCGATGCGAGCGCCCTCTATGTCGTCGCGATCGCGATGGCCTGGTCGCAACGTGGCGCGGACGTCCTCGACAATCTGTTTGCCGGAAACGCGGCGGGCATGTTTTTGCTGCTTGCAATCGGATTGCCGACGATCGCCGCCGTGGCGCTGCCCGCCATTTGGATATGGCGCGGGCGATGGGGCCGGTTGGGGTTCTTTCTTGTGGCGGCGGTGGCCATCTCGGCGATCCAGGCCGTGTGGCTTCTCAAATGGGATCAGAACCGGCTGCAAGCCGATGAGCAATACTCGCTGGATGGTTGGTACTTCATCTTCGCGGCGGGTCTCTATTGGACGGCGCTGCTGAAACTGCTGGGCTGGTTGTTGAAGCAGGCGTTTCGCGGCTGCCTCTGGACCGTTTCACGCATACGACGTTGCTTCCGGCGGCCGAACGGGTAAAATCCGAGGGCGACAATTCAAGAGTTGGTCCACACATGATTCCGCTCGGATGACTTGCCGTCGTGAGAAACCCATGAACCAACGATATGTCCATCTCTTCGCGATCGCGGCATTCATTTGGGTCGGCTTGGTTCCGTCGGCGAATGCCGCTCCAGACGCCCCGAAGCCGGGCTGGGTCGGCCAGAATCCGGCCGACATGGTGAAGCTCGATTCCGGCCGCCGCAATCCGCTGTTCTATGTGGGCGAGAATATTTCGTTCAAACTGTCCGGCCCAGCCGCCGATCGATTTGAAGTGCGCGATTTTTGGGGAGAGATCGTCGACAAAGGTGCGTCCAACGCGGCGACGCTTATGCTAAAGCATCAACCGCCGGGCTGGTACAAACTCTACGTGTTCGGCAAACCGATTGCCGAGCTGGCCACCGATCCCGCGAAGCAAGCAATGGAGCAATACCGTCAATGGTATGGCGACGCCGTCGGCGGCACCACGTTCGTCGTGCTGCGCGACGATCCGCATTTTCCAAAACTGCCGCCGGCCGGAAAATACCCAGACCCAAACACCGGCGACGAAGTGATGCGCGGCGTGAGTGGCATGGGCCCGCAACGGCATTCGGCCGATGCTTCCAAGCCGGAGGAGAGCATCAAGAACCTGGAGCGCGAGATCGCCACCGATCGCGAGTTGTATCTGCCGTTCGATCCGGTGCGGAAGCGAGTGTTGCTGATCGCGTTTCCCAACGGCACGAAGGGGCATCTCGACGGCGTCAAGAAAATCGTCGAGCATTTCAAGGGCGATGTCACTTATTTCGAGCCGCGGAACGAGCCGAACTTCGGCGCGAGCGGCGCCGATTTCGTCAAAAACGAACTAGCGGATTTCTATCGCACGGTAAAGAGCGTCGATCCCGCCCTCAAAGTGCTCGGGCCCGGCAACGTCACCATCGGGCCCGGCGGCGCGGGACTGGGTTTCATCGAGGATTTTCTCAAGGCAGACGGCGCTCGCTTCATCGACGGCTTTTCCTTTCATATCTACAACGGCATCAACGGCGATCTTTGGCTGGCCCGCAAATCGCTCGACACGCTCGCCACCCTCCTAAAAAAATATCACGCCGATACGAAAGAGCTTTGGCAGACCGAGCAAGGTTTTTTCGCGTGCGTGTACGGCGATTATCAGCCCCACTTGCAAGCGCGATGGACGATGCTGGAAATGATGGTCTTCGAGCAATATGGATTGCCCAAGGAACATAACCATCTCTGGTACGACGTGAGCCACGGCTTTTGGGACATGCCGACCTGGTGGGAAAACGACGACCGCGGCTTCAATCCCGCGCTGCCGCTGATGCGAGTCTGGTCGGAAGAACTGTTCGGCACGAATTTCTCCAAGGCTTACGATTTCGGCGCGACCGGCAACAAACTCTATCTCGGCAGCCTGTTCGCGGGAGAAAAGAAGCGCGTCGCCGCCTTCATGAGCGCGGGGAGCCCGGATGGAAAAGTCCAGTTGCACGTCGGCGGGGCAAATGGGCAATCGGCGAAATTGCATCTGGTCTCTGCGTTCGGCGTCGAATCCGGCCTGCCGGTCTCGGGCGGCATGGCGACGCTGCCGATTCCAGAATTGCCGGTCTATGTCGAACTTGCCGATGGACAAACGATCGACGTGGTGCCGCAAGATTTCGGGCCGAATCTCGCCCGCATGGCTGGCGTGAAAGCAAGCGCCTCCGGCACCGGCGTTCATCCGGTCGATCCGAAAATCCCTAACGACATTTCCAAGCTAATCAACGGCGAATTCGAGAATTGGTATTACACGCAAAAGCTCGCCGCGCAGCCTTGGATGGACAACACCAAGACATTTCCCGCCTGGGTGGAACTGAGCTTCCCGCAGCCGACCGAGATCGGCCGCGTGATCATCTACGCCCCCGCGCCGTGGCAATGGCAAGGCACGCTCGTCGATTACGAATTGCAATACGACGACCAAGGCAAATGGGCGACGATCGAGCACGTCCAAGAACCGCTGCGCACATTCAAGGTGCTAACTCCCGCCACGCGCACGAAAGTCGACAGCTTCTTCAGTGATCGGCATATTTTCCAGCACGAATTCAAGCTCGTCACGACAAGCAAGATCCGCCTGCTAGTCCACAACACCACGTTCGGCGGCGGCGCAACCGAAGAAGTCGCCAAAGCCGGTGGCCAAACGGGGCCGCATCAGATTATGCTTCGGGAGATTGAGGTCTATGCGAAGTAAATCTTTCCGATACGGACTTTTCGGCATCTTCGTGCTGGTGATTGCGATTCACCTTAACGCCCGCGCCGACGAAAAGCCGGCGCCGGCGAAGCCGACGGCGCACACGGAGCGGAATGTCGAAGGCTGGAACGTCCGCGTCGATGATCGGCTACTCAAGGCGCCCAACGAAGATTTGGGAGCGCGGGCCATCAAGGCTCTCGCCGCAAAGCTCGCCGACATCAATACCGTCGTTCCGCCCGATAAGCTCGAAAAGCTGCACGCCGTCACGATCCAGCTTGATCTTTCCAATGGCGGGCTGACGGCCATGCAGTATCATCCCGACGTGGGTTGGCTCGTCGAGAACGGCTACGACCGGAAGCTCGTGCATTGCGTTCATATTCCGGTCGCGGCCGAGTTGCTCGAGTCGGAAATCGTCAACGTGCAGCCCTGGTGCGTGCTGCATGAATTGTCGCACGCCTACCACGACCAGATTCTCGGCTTCGACGACGCTCGGATTCGCGAGGCCTATGAAAAATACAAGAAAAGCGGGCACGGCGAATCCGTTCTCTTCGTCGCCGGCGGCCACGTGCGGCATTACGCTCTGACCGACCACAAGGAATTCTTCGCCGAAATGAGCGAATCGTATTTCGGCTCGAACGACTTCTTCCCGTTCAACCGCGCCGAGCTGATGACGGCCGAGCCGGAGATTTATCATCTCCTGCTCGACATCTGGGGGCCGGTCGAAACGAACGGGAGCAAGGCGAAGCGGCAATCGCACAAAGCCGCGGCCGGATGAGCGCTGACAGCGCGAATCGGGGCATCACATTAGCCCGAAGCGTTAGCGAGGGCGGCGCGCGGTTCGCCCTCGCTCACGCTTCGCGCTTCGTGTGTTTCGTCAGGCGCTTCGGCGACTTCTTTTTCGCGACGCTGGCGGCGAGTAGCGATTCAAAAACCGCGATGAATTTCTTCGCCGGCACGCGGGCGATGGCGCGGCCGATCAATTCCAGCGGCAAATCGTCGAGCTTCTTGAAGCGGATGCACGATTTGCCCATGTCGAGCTTCTTGCCCGTCTTTGCCCATTCGGCGCGAAACCATTTTTCATGCTCGGCGCTGCCGTAAACGCACATCAGATACACGGCCATGTGATTCTTCTGCGACGCCAGCCCGGCAAACGGAAGCGGTTGCTTCGGATCGCAATGATAACCGGCCGGATAAACGGCGTGCGGCACGTAGTATCCGATCATACCGTATTGCATTCCCTCGGCATATTGATCGTCGAGGTTCTTCAAGATCACCTCGCGCACCGCCTGAATCGCCGCCCGGCGATCGGCGGGAAGATTGGCGAGGTATTCAGCGACAGTTTTGGCTTTGCTGATCATGGCGTCCTCGGAGAGGGGGACAGGCACATTTTGCTCACAGGGCATCGCAAAATGAGCCAGTCCCCGACAGTTTTCAACTTGTGATTACCGGGCGGCCGTTGTCGGTGGAATGGAAAATGTCCGTTCGATTCGTGTCACGTTGCCCGCCTTGTCTTTCACGGAGACGCGCAGCAAACCCTTCGACATCGCTGGCACCGGCGCGGCGAGCTTCCATTGCCAGACGCCGTCGCTCGCCGGCGCAAAGTGCGACGCCAGTTCGTGGCCCGCGGGAATGCCGTCGATGGCAAAATCGGCGACGACCGACAGGCTCTTGTCATCCAGGCCGCTGTAATAGTCGCAAGCGCCGACGACCAACCGCGTCAGGCTCGCATTCTCGCCGGCTTGCGGATACGGCAGCGTCAGCGTCGGGCGGGTGTCGTCGCACATCCAGCCGTAGCCGCGGTTCTCTGGGTGCTTCGCGTCGAAATCGAAATCGATCGGGCAGCCCAGATCGATCCAGCGGATGATCGTGCGCTGGTCTTCATCGGTGAGCGGCTCGACTTTGATCTTCGTGCCGTCGGGGGCGGCATACGCTCCGGCGACGGCTTCCGGTGGCGGCATGACGCTGCCGGTGTAGTCGAGGTCGGCTCGCGTTATGTTTTCGTCTGTCGGCGGCAGCGGCTTGCCGTGCCACTGGAGCGTCGACGGATCGCCGGGGACGGTTTCGGTCGGATGGTCGTCGTTCGTCCAGCCATCCGTGCGGCGGCCCAAAATCTTCCACACCAACAAACTGCGCCGGCTTTGATACATCCGCACGTAGCGCGACGCATTCGGAAAACACCAGCGCGTCTCGTGCCAGATCGGTTTGTAGCCGTATTTCGCCTTGTAACTATGATCGCCCGCCAGCCGGACATACGTGCCGGGGGCTTTGCCGACCTCGGGCAGCTCGGTCGGCGAATCGTCGTCGAGCACGAGCATTCCCATCTGCCGCTCCCACTTCGCCGTGTGACACGCGGCGCAGCTCCGTTGCAGAATCGGACGGATATCGCGCATATACTCGACGTTCTTCACCGACGGCTCGTAGCGCAAGCCCGTCTGCTGCGCCCCGTCCCATTTCCGATGCGATTGATCGGCCGATTTCGTGGTCAGCAAGGGGGTCGAGCGCGTGAGATCGAACGTTTGATAGCTCGCCAGCGCCGCCGCGGTTTTTTCGAACGGCGTCGGAGCCTGCGAATGAGCGTGGCAGCCGCCGCAATTCGTGCGCACTTCGCCGGGCCGAACCTGATGCCAGGTCTGCGCCGTCGCCAGAGCCATCCCTTCCTTGTTCAGCAGTTGGAACGTGAACGGCGTGTCGGCCGGGATTTTGGCGACGAAGCTGGTGTCGGGATTGCCGTCGGGATCGCGCGGCTCTTTATTGGCCCCATCGAATTTCCGCACCGGTATCTCGCCAAGGATGCGCAGCCGCTCCTTGGCGAAGTTGTAAAACAGCTTGCCCGACTTCGGCCCCCGGTTGCGATCGGTGGTTGGCTCCATGGCAAGGATGCGGATGGCATGGATTTCGTCGTTTTCGTAGAGGCCCGATTCGGCGCCTTGATTGAGCCAGTTCAGCGTCCCCTCGTCGGAACTGTTGAACACTTCCAAGCCGTTGTAACCGTTGCGGAAGCTGAAATCGTTTTTGTCGCCGGTCCAGCGCGCGGTGACGCTTCCCTTCGGCACTCCTCCGCGCGGAAAACTTTCGCGCTTGTACAAACTCGACGTGCCGACCAGCCCATACGGCGTCCCCTCGGGAAGCTGCGGCGAAAGCCGGCCGTCGTTGGCCAACTCCGGCAATTTTTTCGGCTCGTCAATGCCGTAGATTCGCTTGTACGGCACGACCGCGCGCGGCCATTGGCAGTTGTAATTCGAATCGAGCTTGATCAGGCACATCTGCCGCGGCTCGTCGATTGGCCGGCCGGCTTTGATCAGGCAGATGCCGCCGTTGAGCTGCGGATCGTAGGTGTATTGATGATTCGTCGGCCCCGGCGACCAGATCGTCAGCAGATGATCGTCCGGCGCGGCGGAGGGATGCGTGAATTTGCCGACGCCCGGCGAATTCTTGTCGTTGCAAACCGCGTGATCGGCCGGACCATCGTTGCCATTGGTGAAACTCGTCAATGATTCGATGCCCGCGGGGCTGAACGCCAGCCGCGTCGTCTTCGGCCGGCCATTGTCGACGCGGCCGATCCGCAGCGGCGGATTTCGCGGGTCGTTCGGATCGGCGGGCCCCATCGCATAGCCGTCGGCGGAATCGGCTGCTTGCAATGGGAAGACGTAATACGTGCCGAAGCCGCTGTTGTTTTGGTTGTAGTATTCCTCGGCGACGATTCGGCCGTCGGTCAGTTGCGTTTGAAAGTGAAATGCATCGGGCGCGCCGCCGCCGGGGCGGAAAGCGCTGAGCAACGGCCGCCATTCGGTGCCGTCGGGCCGGATGCTCCACAGGCCCCATTCGATATCGGTCCGCAGCCCTTGCCCTTCGAGCGTGCTGAACATCACGCGCCCGTCGGTCAGCACCGTCGGATGCAACGCCATCGCCACGTTCAAATACCCGATCTGCTGCACGTTCCGCTCGGCATCGGCCGCGTCGTTTACGTCGTCCATGACGAACAATTGCATGCACGGCCCCGGATGCTTCGGCGGGCGGAAGCCATTGCGATTGCTCGTGAACATGATCTTTCCGCCGGGCAACGGGCAAGGGCCGGTGTTGTAAACATGGTAGGAGAGAATATTGGTTTCATTCTCGCGGCCCTTTTCTGGCGTAATGAAATCCGTGCTCCAAGCCGGGGCGGCGCCGGTGTTCGGCGTGAACCCTTGGCGAGTAAGCTGCACGACGCGCCGCGTCGGGATGTGCATCTTGTAGATGTCGGCCCCGCCAGGCGGAATCTCGAACTGCCCGCCGTGGCTCAGATCGTGCAACACGCAGTAATAAACCCACTGCCCATCGAAACTGACGACCGGATCCTGCACCGCCCCCTTCTCGCCGCCGCTGACCAACACTTCCTCCGACCCATCCGGATGCAGCAGCATCAAATCCGCCCCCGGCTGCATGAACACCGGCCGCGCGATCTCGGTATAAAACTCCTTATGCGTATGATCCCCCGCCCGATGCGCGCGAACGTAGACGATGTCGTAGTCGTATTTGACGCTCGGATCGTCGTGAATCGGCTTCGGATGCACGTCGATCGGGTCGAGATAGAGTTTTTCTTTCTCCCCGTCGGCGAAGGTCCGAGACGAAGAAGCGAGAACCGCGACGAACGCCAGCGCCGCGAAAAACGAAGTCGCGCGCAAGAGCAAAAACCGGATTCTCATGGCGATCTCCCCCCGGAATTTCGTTGAACCACCACGCCACCACGGCCGGCTTGATCTTAGCGGATGGCGCGGCGGGAATCCACGAGCAATCGAAGAGCGGATGGGGAGGGATTCGACGCGAATTCCCTACCCTCGGATTACTCATATCAGCCTGAAGCGCTAGCGAAGGAGGGTGCCGCGAGGCGTCCACGAGCGGTGTTCCTTCGCTAGCGCGTCAGGCTTGTGTCCGCGCAGCGCGGGGAACTCAATCGCTCCCCGCAAGAATGCGGAAATGGCTGAAGGTCGCATGGCGCTCGGGCTTTTCCTGGCCGTAGCCGGAGTGAAGGCCGACGAGGAGCTCTTTGCTGGACTTGGGGAGGGGGACTGTGCCGAGGGACTGCCACTCAACTTTTTCGGAGGAGCGGAACTTGCTAGTGACTTTGCCGTCGCGGACGATCATCCGCATCCACACGCCGCGCTCCGGATATTCCGAATTATGCGGAACGTCCCTTTTAGGTGTGCCATCCTCTTCGGCGACCATGAGGACGTATCCTTTGCCGTCAATGGATTCCTTGTTGAGAATGATGGTGTTGTAACCATCGAAATAACAAAGGAGGCCCGCGTGTTCGTATCCCCCCTTGGGTTCGCTTTCGAGAAAGACCTCGACGGTGAATCCTTCTTTCAGCACCGGGGCCGGACGCACGAGGGTGTTCTGCGAGCTGTCCTGCTTTTCCCAGTACGAACCGGGCAGAGTGTCTTCGATCAGCGTTCCATTCGCCAGCCGCCAGGCGTCGGGCCGCTCGCGAATCCATTTCCAACCAGGATCGAGCCGGTCGGTGAATTTTTCCTCGAAGAGGACTTTGGGCGCGTCGGCCGCAAAACCGTGCGTCGCCAGGAATCCGGTCAGCGTGAAGGCGAGGGTGCGAAGGATACGGTTCATGGGAGGGTACATCCTTTTGACGGATAGGAGATTAACGGGTAGGAAAATTGACCTCCAATAGGACCGACTCTAAACCAGGAGGAAGTGGCGAGTCAAGGATTTGTCCCGGTCCTACGCCCACGACCACTTCGACGAAATCGAAGCGGATCTGGCGGCCGACGATGAAGCAACGGTCAAGGCCCGGAACGCCTTTAATCAATCTTGAACACCTTCATCACCTCATCGCCCAGGTGGTTGATCACTTCCACCGCGATCCGGCCGCTCTTTGGTTTGTCGAACGGCCGGCTGGTGTCGCTGTGGAGCGATTCCCAGGCTTCGGCATGGGGAGGGATTCGACGCGGCTTCCGTATCCGCTAACGCCGCCAACCGTTTACCGCAATCGCCGAATTCAGGCGAAGCAGAATCCGAAGCAGTTTGCTTCGGTTCCGGCCTAAAAGCCGTGGTCGAAGTATGGCCGACCCTGCCCGAAGCAATCAAGGCCGGCATCCTGGCGATGGTGAGAACGTTCGCCGGTGCGCAGGATGAAGTGCGATACGCAAAGGGCACCCCCAACACAGAGCGGAGATCAGGGATTGATTTTGGGTCGGTTCTGCGCCTTATCGGCGGGACTGATCTTGTCGAGGCGTTCCTCAATCTCGCGTAGTTGCTGAACGTATTGCTCCATTTCACGCGCAAAAGCATTTTGTTTTTTGACTAAATCTGGAAACGTGGGCTCCTTGTATCCTGCGACCAAGGCAATCATTGCACCGCATGCAAACAACACTATCAGGGTGACCGCTGCCTTTTCAAAGACCGACGGTTTACGGGGCACGCGTCCCTCAGTCCCGATGAAGCGAACCGGCGCTGGCGTTGTGGGGGTGACTTGATTCGCTAGCAGCGGACCTTTATTCCGCACGTAGATGCGCACGGAGTATTCATCGCCCCGGTTGAAGGGAGTGCATTGTACGTCTAGATTCGAATTCGGGGCTGCTGGGCTTAAGGGCCGTCCTTGCTCGGAAATCTGATGGTGCCGATCGCGTCCCTCGCATACCGCCAGGACAGCACTGTGCTCGGGAGCCAGCGTAATGCCGCACAGAAAGGTTTCCAAGTCTCGGTTTGACGTGTTCTTCAGATCAACTCGCACCAACGCCAGTTCATCGAACTTGAATGTCTGAGTTTCATACGTGACTTGTGCAATTGCTTGCAGTGCATTCCGGTGCGGGGCGGAACTGAAAATTGAATCCACAGAGACGTGATAAGAAATGGGCTGCTGACGTTGGTTCCAGCGCTGATATACAATTGTCAAAAGAGCGCCAAATGCACCGCCGCCGGCAAGCATTGCTACAATTTGAACCCAAGGATTCATGAGTAGTTGTCTTTCTGTTAGCAGATTGCTCGCCCACCGAACAGGAGCGACGCATGCCCGTGGAAACCAACATTTCCCCAGCCCGACATCCATTCGTCTGCGCATCTGTCGCGCATTATCCCGCGCCGCCGTTAGCTTACCAGAGGCGCTCGATTCGTCTTTGGTACGTATTTCGCGCCGCCGTGGCGTTGCGCCGTTCATCGCTGAGGTGAGCCGCGACGAAATCGGGCCAATCTGGTAGAATTGTGATTGAGTGCGCTTCTGCCAATGTGAGCATGGCTCGATGAGTGAGAACGGCACACCGACGCCAGCCGATCGAGCGCGAATATCTGGCGACGCCGAATGCAGCAGTACCGCTCGGCACATGGCAGGCGATATGCAAGCGTGCGGCCGACGATGCGAAAGTCGGCGACACCAAGGCCCGCGACTGCCCGGCTGAGCTATTGACCAATCAAGAGCGTTTGCTGCAGACAGGAAATCTCGGATGAATTCATTATTTGTCTCCTGGCGACCCGCGTTGCCTGAAGGGGCTGGATGGCGGCCGGTAGGACGATTGGAGCACGACGGCGATTTGTACCGATTTTGGTACACGCGCGGGGCGAAAAAAGAGGGATTTCGACCCTTCTCGCAAATGCAACAATTGGACCAGGTTTACGAGTCGGTCGAACTGTTTCCCCTGTTTGCTAATAGGCTGCTCTCGGAATCGCGGCCGGAATACGAAGATTACCTGCGCTGGAGCGGGTTGGACCCGGATCATCGGCCCGACCCGATCGTCGTCTTGGGCGTCACGGAAGGTATCCGCCAGACCGATGCCGTTGAGGTCTTTCCTTGCCCCAGGCCGGATGAATCGGGGTGTTATTCCAACAAGTTTTTCTTGCATGGAATTCGCTGGATGCCGCCGGCCGCGATCGAGCGAATCAGTCGGCTTCAGACAGACGAGCGTTTGAAGTTGCTGCCGGATGTGCAGAACGAACACGATCGACATGCCGTGGCTGTGCGGACGGATGCGGAGCGAATGTTGGTCGGCTATGTTCCGCGTTACTTCGCCCACGATCTGCAGCATCTATTCAGTGGATGCGATACCGATTTCATTCGGCTGAGTGTCGATCGCGTGAATTTGGATGCTCCATTGCAAAATCGCGTCCTCTGCCGAATCCAAGCTTGCTGGCCCGACGGATTTCAGCCGTGCAGCGGCGACGATTTTGCGCCAATCCCAGTCGGCGTGCCAGCCAAGTGTGTTTCTTAGGCACTTGGCTTACGCGTCGGACCAAACCTATCCAGGCGGGATCTCGTCGCCATGGAGTGAATCGCTGGAATGTCGATTGGTTGCAGCGCATTGGTCGTCGGCAGCTTATGGCTGCTCCTGCCCCGCTTCCCGATTTTGATTGACTTGCCCGGCTAGGTTGGTACAACAACAGTCAGCGGGAGACTTTCTTGCATCGGCATCTAGCCGTTGCTTTCAGCGGATCGGCATTTTGCCGCGGAGGTAGGAGCCATGACCATGACGAATCAATCGCGTCGGGCGTTTTTGGAAGACGTGGGCCGGGGGATGCTGGTGGCAAGCGTCGGAGCCGTGCTGGCCGACGACTTGGGTCTCTCGCCGGCTTGGGGCGGCGAGCCGACGGCGACGCTTCAATTCGGCCGGCTCGAGCCGCTGGTTGCGCTGATGCAAGATACGCCGCCCGACAAGCTGATGCCGATCCTGGTCGAAAAGCTGAAAAAGGGGACTGAACTGCGCACGCTCGTGGCGGCGGCGGCGCTTGCCAACGCCCGGTCGTTCGGCGGCGACGACTACATCGGCTTCCACTCGTTCATGGCGCTGGCGCCGGCTTTCCACATGGCTCAGGAATTGCCCAGCGATCGGGCGCCGCTCCCCGTGCTCAAAGTGATCTACCGAAACACCAGCCGCATTCAAGCCTGCGGCGGTCGGTCGAAGGAAGTGCTTCATCCGGTCGAGCCGGCCGATTTGCCGAAAGATATGGGCGGCCGCGATTCGCTGCAACAAGCGACGCGCACGGGCGACATGGAATTGGCCGAACGGACGTTCGCGGCCCTGGCGCGCGGCCCGGTCGGCGAGGCGTTCAATCATTTGCAGTTTTCCGTGCAAGACGAAGCCGACGTGCATCGCGTCGTGTTGTCGTGGCGAGCCTGGGCGTCGCTCGATCTGACCGGGCAGGAACATGCCCACACGTTGTTGCGGCAATCGGTGCGGTATTGCATCGACCGAGAGCAGGAAGCCAAGAGAGACGGCCGCGCCCCGAATCCGATTCGCGCCCTGCTGCCGAAGCTCCTCGATCAGTACAAACTGCTCGGCGCGCTGGGCGCAGCGCCGGGGCAGCGCCGCGCGGAAGACGGCTGGATCGACAAGATGGGCATGTTGATCGCCGATTCGTCTCGACAGCAGGCCGCCGAAGCGGTCGCCGCGGCTTTGGCGGAGGGAATTGCGTCGGAAGATATCGGCGCGGCGATTTCGCTCGCGGCTAACGATCTGCTGCTGCGCGATCCGGGCCGAGGGGCGGGGGGGCCGGCCGACAAACCGGTCGGAAGCGTTCATGGGGATTCGGTCGGCGTGCATGCCTCCGATTCCGCCAACGCCTGGCGGAATATCGCCCGCGTGAGCAACCAGCGAAACGCGGTCGCCAGCTTGATCGTCGGCGCGTTCCACACCGCCGGGCAATCCGGCCGGTTGAACAAGGAGCGGTTCCCGCTGCCGGAACATCTGGAAAAGGTCGCGGCCACCGAACCGGAACCGCTGCTCCGCGATCTGGAGGCCGCGATCAAGGGGAAAGACCAGTTCCGCTGTTGCGCCCTCGTGCAGCGCTACGGCCAACTCGGCCACGCGCCGCGGCCGGTGTTCGAAATGCTGCTGCGCTACGGAATCAGCGAAGATGGATCGCTGCACGCCGAGAAGTATTACCGCACCGTCAGCGAAGAATTCGACAAAACCCGGCCGGTGTTTCAATGGCGGCAATTGGTCGCGCTTGCCCGAGTGACCGCCAGCGAATACGGCCGCCCAGCGCCGGGCTACGCGCAGGCCTGCGAGTTGTTGAAAGTCTGAGCTTGATATCGCCCTCGCCACCGAAGTCGCTTGACCTCGCGTGGAGTGGAATCGAACCGCGTCGGCTGCCGCTGATTTGCTGCCAGTCTGGCTGCCGTCGGATTATGCTGGGACGTCAGCGACCTTGACGCCCCAAATCACACGCCCTTGGCCAGCAGGAGACGCCGATTCGCCGACAACTCTCGACCCGGCTGTTTCTTTCCTGCGTTCTTTTCTGCGCGATCTTCCTCGTCGCACCCCGTTCAGCCCCGGCAACCGACCTCCCGGTCACGATGAGTTGGTCCCCGGTCGGCAATCCGAACAATCCGGCTGACTCGACGGGCTACGGCGCCGTGCCTTATTCGTACAACATCGGCACCTACGATGTGACGAACAGCCAATACGTCGCGTTTCTCAACTCCAACGATCCGACCGGGGCCGATCCGCTGGCGTTGTACAACGGCAACATGAGCAACGCCGCCTATGGCGGAATCAATTTCAACTCCGGAGCCCACGCCAGCGATATGTACAGCGTCATTTCGGGTAAGGCGAACAATCCGGTGAACTGGGCCACCTGGTACGATGCGGTCCGCTTCGCAAATTGGATGGACAACGGCCAGCCCACCTTTGCCACCGAGCCGACCGCGACCGATAACGCCACCGATAACGGCGCGTACACGCTGCTGGGCTACGAACCGACGCCGAGCAACGGCAACAGCATCACGCGGAACTCCGGGGCGACGATCGGTCTTCCCAGCGAGAACGAATGGTACAAGGCCGCGTATTACAACCCGGAGACGAGCTCGTATTACCTGTACCCGACTTCGAGCAGTTCGACTCCGAATGCGAGCGGCCCCACCTCGACCTCCAATTCCGCTAACTTCGGCTACGCGGTCGATAACCTGGCCGCGGTGGGCTCGTACTCGGGAACGACGAGCCCCTACGGCGCGTTCGACATGGGCGGCGATGTTTTTCAGTGGAACGAAGAGTTACTTTTCGGCTCGGATCGCGCCGAGCGTGGCGGTTTCTTCCAAGACGATCCGTTCATCCTGGAGTCCTCGAGTCGGGGCTTCGACAATCCGACCGATGACGGCTTCAACGGCGAAGGGTTCCGCGTGGCAAGTATCCCTGAGCCAAGTAAAGCGGTGCTCACCGCGTTGGCCAGCATGAGCCTCGTCGGTTTGCTTTGGCGTCGCCGCCGAAGCGCGTAGTTAAGTTGGCTCGGACTCTTCGCGCGACTCAAACGGGATCGTTGCTTTTGGCGGCCGCATGGCCCTGCGCGGGGAAGCCGCTTCGTCGGTAATCGCGAAGCTCCTGGCATTCGTTGTGGGCGTATCGGTATTGGGTCAGTCGATTGGTGGAATCGCCGGCTCACGGTCAAGGTTGCTAGCCGCCAAGCTTCGTGAAGACGCCTATATAAATCGGTTCGTCCCCATGCAAGTAGCTCGCTCGATTCTTCCACTCGCGCACGCTGATGCCACCGTTTATCCGCTGAAAAACTTGAAAGAAGTGGCTTCCTTCGATGCTTAGGTCCCCAACCTTTTCCTGAACAATTGGCAGGTCCCACGAGAAAGCCTTCACGCGCCTTCCGCCGTCAAAAACGGTATACACTTGCTTCCTGCTGTGATCGGGAAGATCCGCGCCCTTCTCAGTCCAGAGGCGCTCCCATCGGCCGTCCGCGATGTTCCACTTGGAAGTTCCTGGAGACGACTCTTCCTGAGTTGGAAAACCAAGCGTCGCCGCGAGCGACGACGCGAGGCCGGGCATCGCGTCCAGCAGATGGTCTCTCGCCACGGTGTTGCTCAGACCGCTCCGTACCGCGCCGGTCTGCACATCGACGATTCGCAGATTGAACAGCACCTTGTCTCCATCCACCACGTAGCTCCCGACAATGGCTTGTTGCACATCCAGCGCCTTGCCGATTTGCATTGCGTGGCCTGGCTCTGCCGCGTCGGACTCAGCCAGTTTCTGGCCTCGCATCGCTGCCGCCACATCCTCGCGTTCGGCAAGATACACGCCGGGAATCGACGACAATTTGGAGACCAACGAATCGGCGGCGGCGGTCCCGATCCAGTCGGTCTTCTCATCGGGACGGAGACTCTTGAGCTTTAGCACCACCAGCAACGGGATTGGGTTGTAGGCGGCGTTCAAGTATTCGTCAATGTAGATATATTCGGCCGAGGTTGCAGCGTACTCCGCGGGCAAGTAGCCGACTTCGACGGGGACTTGCTTGAGCTGAAGATCAGCAATTTCCGCCGCGAATGCCGCGTCGGCCATCCAATCGGCCCAAAGCAGCTTGTCGAGATATTCCCGATGATGCCATGCCCAGCGGGCGCGCGACCGGGCTGGCCAATGATGAACCCAGTGGAGGAATTCGTCGCGAAATAGTCCGCTATCGTGCTTCGGATGCCGGCGCAAGTCCTCGTAATGCTCTTTGAGCGCCGTGCGGTAGAAATCCTCGACACGTTTTCCCCGCGTCGTTGGGTCGAAGTGTTCGGGCGCAAGGGCGCGGATCTGTTTAGTACTCTTCGCCTCGGGACTGATCTTGTACGTCGAGCCCCCGACCTTGAATGCGGGCTTTGGAGCCTTCCCCAAGCGATACTGGGGGTGAAACGCGGGAACCGAAGCTCCCCGCGCGAGCCCGAACGTGGCGATGCAAAGGGAAAGCATGCTCGCAGTCAAAGCGTATCGCATCGAACCTATCCTTCGCGTTAAATTCGTGCATATGCAATGCGGACCCTCGACAGCAGAACCCCCAGTATATGCGGGGGGAGCCGAGACGCAAACGTATTGATTGCCTTCCGGAGTCACACACGTCGGCGCGTTCAATTGGGACCGAGTACCGGACGAGCCGCACGCCATCGGCGCGCTGCCGCGAACAGCACCGATAGCACCAGGAGCGCCACGGCCAGTCCTGCCAACCGCGTCAGGCGGCCGACGAGGGAACTGGAGACGGCTTGCGCGGTGATCTCCGCCTCGCCGCGGGGCGTGGTGAACAGGTATTTGACGCCGCGCGGAT
>Ga0182024_10011729_pt1 | contig 17518 bp, 15 predicted proteins | sample P32metaG_FD_120480 | JGI IMG/M metagenome (GOLD analysis project Ga0182024, IMG submission 120480) | Permafrost microbial communities from Stordalen Mire, Sweden - P3-2 metaG (Illumina Assembly) | ecosystem: Environmental > Terrestrial > Soil > Wetlands > Permafrost | place: Sweden: Stordalen... | reverse complement strand
CTTTTTGCCAGCGTGCTCTGGCGCCGGTTATGGCCTCGATAGACGCAACGATACTGGCAGTCGTGATATTCTGTCCGCTCGCCACATTGTAAAGACGGGATTGTCCGCTTTCCGAAATGCGAGGCAGAGTGCCGACGACATCCTCTATGGCGATGTAATCCTTTGCTGAGTCCGGCGCGGTCCAGAGTTTCATTTCTCCGGTCGAGATCGCATCTCGTATCAAAACCGGAATAAGAGAAATTCCGCGTGGTGCAAAACCTATCACGTTCGACAAGCGAGCGACACGCACCTCCAGTCGGTTGCTGGTCAGACAGAGCGTTTCGCCGGCCAATTTTAAGGCATTGTGAAACCGGCCCGGGTCCTTGTAATCGACGACGAGGGGACAATCTTCCCGGCCGCCGCTCGCCCCAAGATATAACCGCGTGGACGATATGTAGGTGAGACTTTGGAACTCGCCAAACTCCAGAATCCGGCGCAGATGAGTAAGGTGCGCGTCGATTGCGCCGAACGGATCCTTGGCCCAATTATCGCCGCCGAGGGAATAAAGAACGTGGCCCAGGTCTCTCTCTGTCAGAGAATCCAGTTCTGAACGGCCAGGACACCAGACCGACAAGCCGGATGAACGGAGTGCGGCAGCCAGGTGATGGCCGATGAAGCCTGTCGCCCCGAGCACCGTATAACTGCGTTTCATCGGAACCTTGCGCCTCTACCCCAGGTGCACGCTGCGTGATGCGCGGCGGATTTGATCATATCGGCGCGCTATGCGCCGGAAGCCTGCCGGTGCGTGCGAGGTAATCCCGGATGCCGGCGGCAAGTTCAACTTTCGGACGCCATCCGCTCAAGGAACGGAAGAGGCGCGAGTCACCCACGAAATTTCGCCGTTCGATCGGGTGCAGATCCCGCGGCTCAGAAACATGACGGACCTCCACCCGCCGCCCGGTGAGACGGAAGGTTTCCTCTACCACCATGCGAAACGCTTCGAGGAGGCTGTGTCCGTGTCCGGTGGCGATCACGTAATGCTGCCCGTCGCATCCCCGCTGTAGCTCAATCGCCGCGGCGAACGCCTCCACGACATCATCGAGGTGGATGAAATCGCGAACGTATGCGCCTGCGCCATAGAGCGTCAAAGGCTTGTCCGCGCAGGCGCGCTTCATCATCGCATTAAGCACTCCTCGGTTGCCATTTACCGAATCGCCGCCGAACCCGTAGACATTAGCGAGCCGCAGACTGCATGCGCGCAGAACTCCTCGCTGGGCAGCATCCTTCAAAATAGTTTCACAAGCGAGCTTGTGACGGTCGTAGACCGAACAAGGGTTATCCTGTGTTTTCTCGTCGACCGGATTGGGATGCCGCAAGCCTACAATCGTGACGGCGCTGGCGAAAACCACAAGCGGCTTTCCGCCCGATCGCTCGGCCGCGCAGACCAGCGAACGTACGGGATCGACGTTTAAGTGCTCATCTTGCCCGGGATCCCTCTCGGCGGCTGGAAGGTTGGTGTGCGACGAAAGATGAATGATTGCGTGCGTTCCATCCAGCAATCCGTGCCAGGCTTCTGGCTCGCAGAGGTCGGCGGAAACGTACTGAATGTCTCCCGCAAGATCCGCGTCTGGGTGTGCGACACTCCAAGAACGGGAAACAAGCCTTAACGCCTTCCCTTCGCCGGCCAAGCGACGCGTCAGAGCGCTGCCGATATAGCCTCGCGCGCCGGTAATGACGACTGTCGTCATGCTGACGACCCGCCACTAATCCCGAAAAGCAAATTCGATTTATGGGAAAGCCGGTATTGCTCAGAAAAGTTGGCCATCGGCAGCGGACCATGCTTTCCCAAGATTTTGACATGGCAGGGCGTACTCAAAAGGAGCTCGTAGCCCTGCCTCTCAATCTCGGAGACAAAATCCTGAAAGTTGAAAAACCAGTGGGGAATTCGGCTGCCGTAATAATTTTGCACAGTGACATAACTCGAAAACTCACCGCCGAAGACATCTTCGAACGCGAGGTAGGGAGCTCGATACGAGGCCAGCAGACCCACCATTGTCCGCCAGTCTTCTATGTATTGTATTGTGCTCGAGGTGTGGACCAGATCGAAATTTGCCCCGAACGAGGACGGCAAGCCGGAATGAAAGCGGGGACCTGCGCCATCTGGAAAAAGCTCCTCTCCAGCGTCACAGATATTTTTCACGTCAACGACATGATAGTCGATGCGTGGGCGCGTATTTCCCAGCGTATCCATCAACACCATCAGGCCGTATCCCGGACCACCGCCGAAATCCAGAATCCGCACTTTGCTCTGCCGGCTCAGCATCATTGCCGCGACAACAGGTAAGAGGGCGTTGCGCTGCGAAAGAGAATAATCGAGGGATTCCCCCCGTTCGATTTGCGAAAGGTATTCCCGCCCTGCCAGAATGCTTCGTTCACGTGAGATGTTACCCTCAAATCCGGGACCAGCGGCGTCCGCCTCGGCGAATGAGGGGTAAACACCCTCCCAGACGTTGAATTCTTGCGATTTCGTCATGACTATCAAACTGGGGCTGGCCCGCTACTCTGCATGTGCGGAAGACCACCTGAGTCGAGCTTGCGCAATGTCGGGTAAGCGGCGTCGCGGCCTGACACGAGCGGCGCCGACACCGGCCAATTTATTCCAACGTCGGCATCGTTCCAGGCGAGCCCGCCCTCATCCGCCGGATCGTAATATTGGCTGACTTTATAGTGCAGATCGGCCATCTCGCTCAGCACGCAAAATCCATGAGCGAATCCGGCCGCCATGTAGAGTTGGCGCGGACCATCCTCGGACAGCTGTGCGCCGAACCAGCGGCCGAAAGTGGGAGAGCCGTGCCGCAAGTCAACAGCGACGTCAAAGATGCGCCCGCGCATCACGGTGACAATCTGCGCCTGCGGTCTCTTCACGGTGAAGTGCAAGCCCCGGAGAATGCCTTGCCGTGAACGGGAGTGATTATCCTGCACGAATTGATCCGAGATTCCGGCCTCGCGATAACGGGTCTGATGGAAGCTCTCCAGGAAAAAGCCTCGTTCGTCACCGAAACGCTGAGGCTCTATCAGAAGCAGGCCGTCAAGGGCAGTTTTCTCAACGCGCACCGGTTGTCTCCCGGCTCAAGCCGTTGTCGATCTCGACATTCAGCCCTTGAATCTGCGCCAGCGCAAAGAAGCGCGTTTCGCGCCGCATCAGTTCGTCCCATGTGCCGCTCTCGGCCACACGGCCGCCCTCGAAGACATAGATCATATCGGCTGTGCGCACCGAGCCGAGCCTATGGGCGATCATAAGAATACCCATCTCTTTCCGCAGATCATCCAATGTCCGCGCTATCTCCACCTCGGATGCGGCATCCAGCGCGCTCATCGCCTCGTCTAGAACAAGAAGCCGAGGATTGGAAAGTAGCGCGCGCGCAATACCGAGCCGCTGCCGCTGCCCCCCGGAAAGCTTGACACCCTGATCGCCGATCACGGTTGCGAAGCCATTGGGTAGCTCTTCGATGAATTCGAGAGCATGGGCGCGGCGTGCTGCCACTTTCACCGCGGCATCAGAGGCATCCGGGTTCGCCAGAGTGAGGTTATCACGGACCGAGGCGTGAAAGAGAATTGTCTCTTGCGGCACGTAACCGATAGCGCGCCGCCAAGCGGAAAGTGGCGCCGAGGCGAGCTCATAACTCCCCAGCGCCACCGTTCCCGCGGCAGAATCGACGAGCCCCAGCAGAACGTGCACGAGTGTCGATTTTCCTGCGCCCGATCTGCCTACGATCGCCACCATGCCCGGAATTAAAACGTCCATTTTGATGCCGTCGAGGATCCGGCGTTCTCCCAGATCAACGCAGAGGTTTCGGACCGCTAGTTTCGCGGGGGAGTCAATTTTGAGGACCGTTGCCTCCCCCGGCCGGTCCTGTCGTTCGGCTTCCGCCTCCGCGGCCTTCTGCAAGCTTTCGATAATCTCGACAGCAGGGACATTCCAGTTGAAATGATGCGCCTGGGCCTGCATCGCCGTAATACGAGGAAAAAGACGCCCGAACAGGGCAAGGACCACGACGACGTTGCCGGCCCCCACGCCCATCCATCCGCTGCCGACGGCGATCAGCGACGCCAAGCCCACGAAAGCCAGGAATTCGAGAAATGTGCGAGAAAGCCCGGGCAACGAATTCGCCACCGCGGTAGATTTGTCGAGCCTTTGCACGAGGTGCTCGATTAGCGCCACCGCGCGCTCATCGCCCGCACTCGCCTTGATGAACTTGGCTCCGGACAAATGCTCAGAGACCGTGGAAAGAAATTCCGCATTGAGCGGCGCCAGCCCCTGACCCAGCCCATAGGTCTTTCGGTAAAGCTGCGTCATCAGCAACGCGGCCGCCGCGGAAAATCCAACAAGGCTGAGCGTGACCTGCCACGCGATATCCAGGGAAAGAATTACATAGATCACGGTCACCACGGCGCCGGATAGAAGGGAGAGGGAAATGGTGAAGGCAGCGCCGGCGCGCCCGCATTCGATGATGATGGCGTTGGTCATCACACCCGCCTTGTGTTCCGTGAGAAACAGCCATTTGGCGCGGATGAAAGCGCGGAACAGATCCAACTGCCGCTGACCCACATAGCGCCGCGACAGTGCAGCCGTCCACCAATTCAGAAACATGGACAGGATCGCTTGAACCGTCGCGATCGCGATGATGACCGCGAGAACCTGCAATGGACTCGACGCTCCAATCCGAGTCAGACCCATATCCAGCACTTTGACGGCGGTGCCCTGATCGCCTGAATCCGCAATTCCGAGCTGCTTGAGGAGCGGCAACAGAAGGATTACGGAAACGCTCTCGCCCAAACCTACAAGCGTCGTTAATCCGATCAGCAGCGCGAATCGCCAGCCGAGGCGCTCGACGATGTCGCGGAACAGAATTCGATAGGTTTTCAAAGAGGACGTCCCTGGGAAAAACTAGTGTTTAAACGTGCAACCATTCTTGACCGCCGGTCGACCTCGCCAGTGCCAGAAGCGGACCGGCATATTCGGCGAACGCCTCCGCCGACAGGGCGCGTTCGACAGCTGTAAGCTCTTCGCGAACGCACCGAATTTCTTCGTCGCCCGCCCCGGATTCCCTCAACAGTGAAAACAACGCCGTCCGCTCGCGGCCGATCGAGAGGCGAGGACGTGTTTGCACGGCGCTTACAAGGCGAGGCAGCTTCCTGCGCAACGCATTCTTGATTCCGGCCGACGCACCATAAATGGTAGACAGATATCCTTCGAAATACGCTTCGAGTATCGCCCGCACATCTTCGGCGACCGCCCCACTGGAAGAGCCGTCGCCGGCGGCGCCGGACGCAATGTGCGCGATCATGGCCTGAGCGTCCGTCGTGAAGCGACTGCTCAGCAGATGAGTGGCCCAATCAAGCTTGGGCTGATAACTGATGCCGGTGAGGGCTTGACCATATTTGTTTACCGTCTTTTTGCTCATATGAACTTTGCCGAGCGTCAGTGCGCGCAACGCGAAGAAACTCTCTTGCAGCATTAGGTCTGAGAAATCGATCTCTGCGCTTTCTTGCCACAGAGGAATTGCCGCGTGCGTGCGGAAAACGGCGCTTGCAAGAGCATGACATAGCCCGCCCTGCCGCAGCCTTTCCGCAGCGGTCGGAGCGGTCACATCGACGTAGTTGTGATCGGCCCTGAGCCGGTTCAGCTTCCCGTGGACGCCGCCCGGACCGCCGCCTGACGAATAGACGAAAAATTCGGCGGTGCGGCCGCGCGCGCACGCGAAATCCGGATGCGCGTCGAGAAAATCGAGCGCATGTTCGGTGCCGACGAACCCGACGAAGTCATCGTTATCAATGTCCATGAAATAGGGCGTGCGCACGTGGGTATGCGCGTCAGCCATTTTCGCCCAATAGCGGGAATAACTGGTGTCATCCGGATAACGCAGATATTCGATATCAAGGTGCGGAAAAACAGATCGGCTGTCCTCAAGACTCCGCGCCACCTCTTCATGCACCAATCCGTCCGCAATCAGAAATCGGTACGGAATTCGCGCCTCATTGGCATGCCACAGGCAGCGGAATGTAAACAGGCGCCGCCCTCTCAAGGGCATGACAACGGTCAGACGCGGGCTCACGGCAAATGTTTTTGGTTCTGGACAGTGAAATTAGGGAGGGCATTTGCGATTCGGCGCGGCGGATCGGTAGAAGACCATGCTCACATCGTTCAACGGACCGGGCGCCTTTTTGTAGGTGACCGGCACGTCCTGATCGAAGATGAGCGTGAGCCGATAGCCTGCCTTCTCGATCTCGGAAATGAGAGACGCGCGATTGAATATCCATCGCGCAAGCTTGCGGTGCGGATTATTGAGCTGCTGCTGCGCGTAGGTCGGCGCGTCACTTACAGGGGTATGCGCTACTATGAAAATCTCCGGGGCTAGCGCCAACAGCGCCAACAAGACCGCCTGATAATTCGAAACATACTGTATCGAACTATTAGCATGGACGATGAGAGGATGAGGAAGACCTACAGGTATCTCTTGCTTCACTTTAATAAAAGAAGCGTTCTCGAATTTTTCCTTTCGAATACCCGCAAGCCGATTGCCGACCGCTTCGCACATCGCTGGCGTTTCGACCAAAATGTAACGAAGCTTCGTCGAATTGAGATTCGGCACATGCTCGAAAATGCATTTCAGTCCCGTGGCCGCACCGCCGCCAAAATCCAGCACGGTGACAGTGGCGCTATCGCCGCTTAGCAAGTGGGAAACGGCGGAGGGCAGAATGAGTTGAGCAGCCTCGTCGCCCATCGGACTGCGCGACACCTCGAATTTCAGATTTCCGACCTCTTTGGCGGCACTCGCGGCGTACCAGCCGCTATTCTGCCCTTCCGGGTCGCTGGGCACCTCAGCAAGCGTCGGATAGCAGCCATAGAACCTGTGCCAGCCAAGTCCGCGAGTGAGCAGATAGACTCTCAGCAAGAAGCGATGAACGACGGGAGGAAGCAGATCCTCGATCAGCTCAGCGCGTGTCATTCAGATGCCCGGCCGACCATTTCCCGCGGCAAGGCCGAACTCGTCTCGTTTCAGATCCTTGGGGATTCGCGGCAGCCTGTTGAAGCGGCGCCGAATTCGAAAACCGAGGAAGCCGAACAAGAAAAAGCTGAGACGCTCTCGGCGCTGACGGAGCCACGAGCCGAGGGATTGGACTCCCCGTTTTGAAGCGTGGTGGTCGAGACCGTGTCGCGCCAAAAGCCGCGCCGCGTTGCGACTCCACCTCCCCTTGGTAACGATATGGTCCAGATCGATGACCGGCTCCCAGACCGCAAAATGCCGTTCGTCAGTGACAGTAAGTTCAAAGTCCCAGACAGAACCCGGTTGCCGGAGAATCTCGCGCAAATGACTCCGCTTCCAGATGGAGGGTACCAGCGAGCAATAATACGGCTCGGTAAAGGCGATGGGACGAAGGGGCAATCTGTTCAACGTGCCCCGGAAACGCTCGATCGCCCGGCCGAGAAAACTTCGGGCGACGGGAAGCAGTTTCACGTAAGCGAGATCGTCCCGCAGAATGAGCGCTGCCACTGCGTTCAGTTTGCGGCCATCGATTGGGAAGGAAGCGAAGGCATCTTCGTCAAGCCGTAGCACGTATTCGATCTCAGGCGGCAAGGCGTCGAGCTGGTCGGCCAGCTCTCCCCGCCAATCCGACGGCCCCTTCGCCGCCACGGACGTGAAACCATAAAGATCGGGCTGTGCGCTCGTGAAGCCAGCAAAGCGCGGCCACGCACAATCTCGCCACATCTCTTCGGCGTTAGGGAACACGACCTCGAAAATATCGCGCGCGCGATCCGAGCTGTTGACCAGAATGCAAAAGCGTCCGTCAATCATCGCGACTGAGTCTGTCTGTCGTGGCATAGGGAAGAAGATTATCGCGCGTAGAACAAAAGTTCGGCCATGCGCTTGCGCAGATCGACCGGAAGAATTCGTCCTGTCGCTGTCAGCGCCCGATTGATCGCGCCAAATAAACGCCGATCGCGGGATAGGTTCGGCTCAAAGCTCTCGCGTTGCAGGGCAAATCTTTCCGCCGCCCATTCGTAAAGTTCCATGTCATGACGATTGCAATCCTCGATGATGCGCCGCAAATGCGGCGCGATTTCCTTCCGGCGCGGTCTGGCTTTCGTGCGGTTCTTGTATTCGTTAAAAAGATGCCGCATGGGCCAGCCGTAGACGATCCTGAGTATGAGACCCAAGTCCGTCAGTTGCTCGACCGGCGAAGCCGCCAAAAAGTGCTCCTCGATATTCCGCTTGGCGCGTTCGAGATGCCGTTTTTCCACCGCGGCGGAGGGTACCACTTCATCGCTCGGCAACAACGGTGCAGAAGCATCCAGTTCAGGAGCGCCGCTGAGAAGGCGCACCTGATAGTCATGAAGGTTGATATCGCGGCGGCTCTCCACGAACTCCTCGAAGCTGATGACCCGGCCGTCTCTGGCATAACGATTCTCAAACTGACTATTGAAATGGAAGATTGAGATCACCCGCTCAATCGGATGACGGATCACGGTGATATATTTTGCCGGACGTTCGAACAGGGTATGAACGCCGAATGGTAGATGGCCGCTGAGGTAACGAATTCGTCCCATCCCATCCGAGCCGCGAGCAGAGAGGCGCTCCCGGCAACATTCGAAAGTGACTAGGCCGAGTCCGCCATAGACCTCCTCACCCTCATTGATCGATTCGAAGATTTGCTCCTTGCGGAACGCGTGTTTCACCATGCTGCTCAAAGAAGTGCCGCCTGTTTTCGGGACATGGAACTGAATGAGCACATCAGGCGGAGACGACAGTGCCGGTTTCACGAGCGTACAATTCTGTTTGCGGTTATTCCGAAGAGAGCCTGAGCGCTTGACGCACGCCAAGGGCAAGCGCCAGCGGCGAGGCCGCGAGAAACAGTGTCTTTGCCCGCCAGCCCTTCAACTGACGCCAGACCTCTCCGATCGTCACGCCGCCATAGCGTGCAACGACAGGGAGCATCACCGCCGCTTTGATGAATGGCAGCGGCGCACGCGGGAAAAACGCCATCTCGTTATTGAGGATCCAGGCGTAGAAATACAATCGGCCGAGCGCCCCTCTGGCGATGTTGTCGCGGCCCGTCAAAGTCGCGCCGCCCGTTTCGTCTCCCACGTAGTAGATGCGGAACACTTCGTTGACGTAACGGCGCTTGTAGACCCTTGCCATTTGGAAGCCGAGCAGCGCTTCTGGAACGAAATTCGTTCCGTGGATGTCGGGAAACGGAAACTGGCGCAGAACATCCGTGCGCGATATGCCCCACTTTTCTCCGCCAAATCGACGGCGCACAAAAAACGACTCGCGGAAGTCCGCGTCGAACGGGCTGGTCGGAAAGGGAACGCCAATGATATTTCCCTGCTGGTCTCGGCATAAGGAGCCGATCCCGCTGTATCGCGGACGTTCCGCCACCGGTATTTTCAACCAGGTGCTCCGGATCCGCTCGAGGGCGTCCGGTTCCAGGGCGTCGTCAGAATCAAGCGGAGCAAAGAGAACACCGCGGGCTTCCCGAACGGCGATATTATGCGCGATATGTTTGCCTGAATTCGGCTGACGAAGATAGCGGATGGGAAACGTCGCCTTTCCGGTCCATTTATCGATCAGTTCTGGCGTGTCATCAGTCGAGCCGTCATCCACGACGACCCATTCAAAATCGCGAAGAGTCTGATTGCAAAGCGAGTCAAAAACGCGATGCAGCGTCTGCGCGCGGTTAAAGGTCGGCGTGAACACCGTGAAGAATGGCGCATCAGACGTTTCTCGAGCCTTTGTCGTCCCTTCATGCACGGCGGGATCAAGCATGTTGAACCTTCGGCGCAAGGTCGATATGAGTATCGGCGACCACGCACATCCCCAATGTCGGCGAGAACGTCATTGAACGACCTCGAAGCAGCCCAGAGTTTCGCTTCCCGCAAGCCTCCGATATTCGTGCACGCGTCGCCGCGCAGCAGTAGCACCTACTTTTTCAACGTGCTGCGCCGTGATCCGTCGCTGATGTGCTTCAACGAAGTGCTGATGGACGGGAAGCGCGACGCTCCCGAGTACAGAAAGCCTGACGAACCGGCGAACCCGGCGGTCAACAAGCCCACCTCGTGGAACGTCAACCATCACTTTCTTGACGTCCCCGACGACCAGGAATTCGTGGAGGCGTGGGACGCGATCCAGCACGTTTACCCACTGGCGCCGGCATTCCGCGACTACTTGCCCCGGGACGGCATGCTTTCGCGCGATGTGAAAGACTATTTTACCGGGCTTCGGGACTTTGCGAGCCTCAAAGGCAAACGCGCGGCATTTTGCGAAATCAATTCTCGCGGACGAGCCGGCGCGCTGCGTGACGCTTTCGGCGGCTTTCATGTCGCCCAAATCCGCGATCCCATCAGCCAATTCGGATCTTTTTACCGGCCCCTCCAAGAAGCCGGCGAGTGGGGCTTCCTGGTCCATCCGCTCAAAGAAATCGGCATCAGCGGCGATCACCCGCTTTACCAGGTCGTCCCCGAGGAATGGAGACCGCCGGTGCTGCCGTGGCCCGCCGACGACCGGACTCGTCGCTGGGCATCGGCGGTGGAATATGTCCTGTTGCTCTCGGACCAGCGGCCGGACGCATTGGCGCGGGCATTTCGCTGGCACATGTTCGCCTGGCTTCTCAGCAATCTTGCGGCGATCGCTTATTCCGACTTCGTTTTGGACATCGACAGGGCCCATGACGATGCCGCCTACCGAAGTCAAACGGTCAAGGTTTTCGCTTCCATTACCGGAACGGGAGTCGACTTCTCGGACCTCACTAAGTTTTCGCGCTATTATCAATTTGAAGCGTTCGATATGGCCGTTGTGGCGTTGCAGACTGTCAGTGCGGTGACGGACGCGCTGACGGACGGGCGGCTGGACAAAGCGTTGGGATTATTGGCGCGATCTCCGCTGAAGCTTTCCGCCGACGAGTCGACCGCACTGCTGTTCGCCAAAGTCGATGATTCATTGGCGAATTTTGCGGCGAGCACCGACCGCCGCTTCGTCAGCAACGATGATTGGGCACGCTTGGTCAAAAAGCATGAATTCCCGTGGGTGGTGGCGAGAAACCGGACACTGCGGGAGGCCGCCCGAAAAATATATCCTTTAGCCGCGCCCATCGTGCGGCAGGGACGAAAACTCCTGCGGCTTGCCCGCGGCGCCTGAGGTCGCGGCGCAATGAATACTGAAGACGGTATTCATGCCGGCGCTTTCGAGCTCGATTTCGTCCTTTAGCGCGCCCTCGGTCAGATCGTAGCGGGCGATTCGCGTCGGCGCGGGGGCCGTCCGGTCGCGGTCATGAAAGCCGCGCCGTACCCAGTCGATGTTCTGACGCAATGTTGTGTACCGGATGCGGGAAAATCCGACCCACACCGTGCCATCGTCGGCAGGTAAAACTCCGCGGCACCAGCCAAGCGCACAGTCCCGGCGCGAGAAGCGATTGAGGTCGAAATCCGTTTTCATCTCGGCTTCGACGTCAAAACGCATCAGAACGCCGTTAACAGCGGTGAAATAGACCTGCTTGCCTGACGCCACACCATCGTGAACCGGCTCGGTGCCAAGACTTAATCTCCGCTGTCCATGTGCATTTCCATCGAGGGGAATGGCATCACGTTGCTCGAAACGCGTCACCCAGGGTTCGCCCTCGAGGAAAAAAACGTAATTGGGATGGGCATGATGTGGCTTCGTCGTAGGCATTTTTCTGTAATCGACCTCGCGTGAGAAGCGGTCCCACACCGAGCCGCCGAGCACGCTTTGCAGCCGCATCAACTCACCTTCCGGCGTCAATTCGGCCACCGCGTCCAGACCCGTGACCGCAACGAATAAACGCCCATCCGGCGCCGGAGCGACGTGGTGGAGATCGTTGAAAAAGGGATGCGAGATCACTCGCCGGATGGTGAAGGAAGGAAAATCGCAGACCAGAATTTCCGTTTGCGTGCAGAGAAAGGCGCGATTTCCCGCCACTGACCCCGCCTTGAACACGATCGACGGGGTTTCGTCCGGGCAATGCTCGGGTGGCGTTTCATATTCGAGTACCCGCGTGGCGCGGCCGTTCTCGACCTTGACCACAAGTGCCGTGCGGTAGAGACGCCACTCCCGTGTCCAGTGTGGCACTCCGCGCTGTTCACCGCCGGTAACCCACAACGTGTCCGTCACGCCGCCAACTGCTTGAGCGCGGGGGAGCAGCCATCCAAAAACCCGCGGAATGCCTGCCCCGTCAGGACTTCCTCGATGGTCGCCAGTTCGTCGGCGTATCGCGCAAGGTACTCCGGCGTGGCACCATTGCGGCGCAATTCACGACGCGCCGCCACGCGCTCGAATATGACGGAGGTTCGGCGCCGCCGCCGCTTGAGCCACGCCACCAGCCAGGGTGCCCGTGCTCTGACTCTGTCCCTCAGTCCTGCCATGCCTCCATAGCAGTTGATCAGGACACGGCGCAGCCACACGGCGCATCCCTCTCGCACACGTGCTTGGATTTCGGGTTCACTGCCGCTATCGATTGCGGCCGCCACGCCAGAAATCCTTTCGATAATTTTACTGAAATCACCGTTGAAATCGTTTCGCAGCAAATGATGAACCCATTCGCGCGGCGCCGTATTTCCCGATGCTTCCCAATGCGATCCGGATGACGTCCAATATTGGCGCCAGTAGCCGATAACGGCGGGATCGGAACGCGCCTTGCCCAAAGTCATGGCGCGCATCGCGCAAAACCGTTCCACAAGTTGAAGACTCGCCGGACCCAACTCACTCACTTCATTCCAGATAAGAGCCAGATCGCCGGTCCTGAACACAGCGTAATAACTCCACGTATTGCGTAGTCCCGCCAGCACGCGTTCGGCTGCCGACGACGAGTTGTAATCGCCTGCTAGATCATTCGGCGCATAGCGATAAGCTACTTTGCTGATCGGACCGGCGAGAAGGCCAAGTGGCGCGCGAAGGGGCGCGTGGACAGAAAAACCTGCGATGCCGGTGCCGCAACAAACGTAGTCCGGATGCGCGTCTAGGAAATTCATCGCGCATTCAAGCCCAGCCGCCGCGAGGAAGTCATCGTTATCGGCGAGCATCGCGTAGGGAGTTGTTATGCGGCATAGCGCATCATGCATCTTAGTGTAAAACCGGCTGAGGCTGGTATCGTCCGGATAGCGGACATACGTAATGTCTATGTTCGGAAAATAATCGCGGGCGTTTTCCAGAATATCGGAGAGTGGCGGGCGCGCTTCGCCATCGGCAATCAAAAACCGGAAAGGCATGCGCGCGCGGTTGGCATGGAAGAGAAAGCGCAGTGTGAATAGCGGGCGACCCTTCAACCGCAGGAGAATCGTGAGGCGTGGCGGCACGGCTTGACTGACTTCAAATAACCGCGTGTTCCGCATGGTCGCATCGGCCTTTGGGCCACGCGTCTCCATTTATGCGGCCATCACTTCCGGATAACGAGCGAGGAACTTCGGGAGTTCCCTGCCGTTGAGCGCTTCCTCGATCTTCGTCAATTCGGATTGGAATGCGGCAAGATATATGTCAGAAGCACCGTTCTTGCGCAGCCGTTCGCGAATCGCTCTCTTGTCCAATATGACGGTGGGGCGGTAGCGCGTTTTCTGCCACTCAGTGAACCAGGGCGCATAACCGCGCAACTTCGCCCGCACTTTGTTTGGCAGGCTGTAATTATTGCGAAAAATACGCTCCATCCACGGTTCGGCAGCCAAACGCAATTCCTCGGCGACCTCTTCGACGTTGCCGCCGTCGGCCGCGACCACGGCACGGGCGACCATGTCGATCATCGCAGCAAAATCACTGCTGAACCGGCTGCGTAAGAAGTGATACACGAAACTCGCCGACGGTGCTTTTCCGCTTGTTGTCCAATGTCCTCCCAGCGAAGTGTCGAATTGCTTGAAGTAGATGGTGCTGGTTTGGTCAAAATGAGCCTTACCCTGGGCCAGCGTTCGGAGCGTGCTGAAATGTTCCAGCACGTGAAAATTGCTGGGGTCCATTTCCACGACTTCTCTCCAGACAGGCTCGAGCACCGTTTTCCTGTTCACGGAGTGATAAAACCAATGACACTGAAAGCCGGATAGGACACGGGCAAGTGTATTGCTGGAACTGACGTCGGGAGGATTCTCATCCGGTGTATAGCTGTACGTCATCCTGTTGATAGGACCCAACACCTTGCCAAGCGGCGCTTGCCGGGACGCATGGACGGAGAACCCGGCAATGCCGCCGCCACAACAGACGTAGTCCTGATGCGCGTCGAGGAAGTCCATGGCGCGCTCGAGACCGGCACGGGCGAGAAAATCGTCATTCTCAGCCACCAACACGTAAGGCGTACGTACGCGCCGCACTGCCTCATGCATTTTTGCGAAATAGCGGCTCCAACTGGTGTCGTCCGGACATCGGACGTACTCGATGTCGAGATGCGGAAATAACTCCTGGGAATTTTTCAGCATCCCCATAAGCGGTGGCCGCGCCTCACCGTCCGCCAGCAAGAACCGGAAGGGCATGCGCGCGCGATTGGCGTGCCAAAGAAAGCGCAAGGTAAAGGCCGGCCGGCCCTTAAGCGGGACCACAATCGTGAGGCGCGGAGTTATGGCTCTATCCCACTAGTTCTTTATGGCCCCAAACATTCGCGCACGGCCGTTAGCGCCGCCTCCACCTCGGTATCCGTAAGTTCGGGATACATCGGAAGCGACACGATGCGCGAAACCAGCTGTTCGGTTATCGGCAAGCCGCCGCGCGGAAGCACGGCGCGTTCGGCATAGCCCTTCTGCTGGTGAACCGGAGCCGGATAATGAATGCCGCAGCCGACGCCGCGCTTTGTGAGATGGGCGATGAGAGCGTCCCGCTCGTCGCACGCCGCCACGTAAAGATGATAGACGTGGGTTGCGTTACGCCGCTCCGCCGGGAGAGTGATCGGCAATTCAGCCAATCCTTGCTCATAGCGTCGGGCAATCGCAGCGCGGCGGGCATTGTCTGCATCGAGGTGCGGAAGCTTGGCGGCGAGGATAGCCGCCTGTAGAGGGTCGAGCCGAGAATTGAGACCCATTTCATGCGTAACGCGGCCGTCGTCCCATCCATATTGGCGCAAGCGGCGCAGGCGCGCAGCCAGAGGGGCATCTGAGGAAACAATCGCGCCGCCGTCACCAATCGCGCCAAGATTTTTAGTCGGATAAAAGCTGAAACAGCCGATATCGCCCATGCTGCCGAGCCGCCGGCCGCCATACACCGCACCCGCGCTTTGCGCGCAGTCCTCAACGACCCGCAATCCGTGCCGCCGTGCAATCTGGCGGATTGCGTCCATGTCCGCGGGCTGTCCGTAGAGATGCACGGGGATAATCGCTTTGGTTCGCGGCGTAATAGCCGCCTCGATCAGGGCCGTATCGATGCTGTAGAAGACCGGATCGATGTCGACAAGAACGGGAGTCGCACCGGTCGCCAGGATCGCCGCCGCTGTCGCCACGGCCGTATGGGAAACGGTGATGACCTCGTCACCGGCACCAATACCCAGCGCCATGACGGCGAGACGGAGGGCGTCGGTGCCATTGGCGACCCCGATTGCATGGGCGGCGCCGCAGTAAGCCGCGAACGCCCGCTCGAACGACTCGACCTCCGGCCCCAAAATGTAATTGCCGCTTTCCAGCACTCGCGCTACCGCGGCGCGGATATCCTCTTCATGGGCACGGTACTGAGCGAGAGGAGCGGCGAGCGAAATCACGCTTCGATCCCCACTTCCGGCACATAAACGATCCAGCGCCCGCCCCCGGCCAGAAACTCCTTCTCCTTTTCGCGAATTTCTGCGGCGTGGTTCCAAGCGAACAACAGCGCATAATCGGGACAGGCGCGCGTGAATTCCGTATAGGCGCGCACTGGAATATGCGCACCGGGCGAAAGCTTGCCCTGCTTGATCGGCGTGGTGTCGGAGATGAACTCCAGATGTTGCGCCGTGATTCCGCAATAATTAGTCACGGTCGTGCTTTTCGAAGTAGCGCCATAACCCACGACGCGCTTGCCGTCATCGCGTAGCTGCTCCAGTACCTGCATCAGGCGCGCACGGGAATTTTCGCAATTCCGCTTGAACTGCAGATAGGTTTCGAGGCGCTCGAGGCCCTGAGCCCGCTCCTTGGCCAACTGTTCGCCGACGCGAGGCGTGGCGGGGCGGCTTCCCTTCGGGGCCAGCGTGTAGCGCATCGAGCCGCCATGCGTGATCTGCGGAGCGACGTCGACAAGATCGAGCCCATGCGGGGCGAAGGCCTGCGCTATCGAAGTCGCCGAAAAGATGAAGACATGCTCATCATAAATCTGATCGTAAGATGTCTTGGCGATCATATCGCCGAGATACGGATCTTCGAAGGTGAAGACTCCGTCCGGCTTAAGCAAATAGCGCGCTCCGGCTGCAACGCTGGGAAGATCGGGAATATGGCACATGACATTGGCTGCGAGCAGGACGTCAGCGTGCCCATGCTCGGCGACGATGTCTTCGGCCAGCTTGCGATTGAAGAAGGCGCTTACGGTACGGATGCCGCGGCTGCGTGCCACCTCGGCAACGTTCTCGGAGGGCTCGACACCGAGGTGGCGGATACCCCGTTCATGGAAGTGGCGCAGCATGATGCCGTCATTACTGCCGAGCTCGACGACGAAAGGATCGGCACGGTTTTGCAGAACGCCGCTCATCACCGAGTTGGCAAAGACCTCGAAATGCTGCTGCATGTAGCGTGAAGTGCTCGAATAGAACGCATAATTCCCGTGGAACATCTTGTCGGGCTGCGGCTGTTCGATCAGCTGAAACATATTACAGCGGCTGCAGAAGGCTGGAGAAAGCTCGAAGAAATACTCTGTCGCAATTTCCGCCTCGGCGAGGAACCCATTGGCGATTGGCATGCGGCCAAATGACATAAATGGAGCGATCTCCGCATCGCAAACGCGGCATTGCCCAACGCCGTTCTGTCGCGTCTCGAATGTCATGCCGGTGAACTCAAAATGCGTTGCAGATACGCGCCATAATCGCTGCCGGCAATAGGCGCGAGCAAGCGTTCTAAAGTCGGCGCATCGATGAAGTTCATACGATACGCGACTTCTTCGGGACAGCCGATCTTCAATCCCTGGCGCTCTTCGATCGTGTAGATGAATTCCGAGGCTTGCAGCAGCGAGCGGTGTGTTCCAGCGTCGAACCAGGCGAAGCCGCGGCCGAGTTTCTCGGCATGAAGCCGGCCTGCTTCGAGATAAACTCGGTTCGCGTCGGTGATCTCAAGCTCGCCGCGAGCGGACGGCTTGAGCTTGCGAGCAACCTCGACGATGGAGGCGTCGTAAAAATAAAGTCCCGTCACCGCCCAATTCGACTTCGGGTCGCTCGGCTTTTCTTCGATGCGGACGGGTAAACCTTCACGATTGAAATCGAGCACGCCGTAGCGACTTGGATTATTGACCCAATGGCACACCACGGTAGCGCTTGAGTTGCTCCTGGCAGCCTCCTGCACAAATTCGCCCAATCCCGCACCGTAGAAAATATTGTCACCGAGAAT
>Ga0182024_10011728_pt1 | contig 17518 bp, 13 predicted proteins | sample P32metaG_FD_120480 | JGI IMG/M metagenome (GOLD analysis project Ga0182024, IMG submission 120480) | Permafrost microbial communities from Stordalen Mire, Sweden - P3-2 metaG (Illumina Assembly) | ecosystem: Environmental > Terrestrial > Soil > Wetlands > Permafrost | place: Sweden: Stordalen... | reverse complement strand
AGCTTTGGCGGGAAAGCGGCCGTTACGACGATTACGGCGCGGAGATGCTGCGGATCAGCGACCGCCACGAGCGCGACATGCTGTACGGGCCGACGAACGAGGAGATGATCACCGATCTGTTCCGCCAGTCCGTTCGCAGTTATCGCGAACTGCCGCGCATTCTTTACCATATCCAGTGGAAATTCCGCGACGAGGTGAGGCCGCGCTTTGGAGTCATGCGCGGGCGCGAATTCCTGATGAAGGACGCCTACAGCTTCGATCTCGACGCCGCGGGGGCGAAGCATTCCTACAACAAGATGATGGTCGCCTATCTGCGCACCTTCGCGCGGATGGGGCTGAAGGCGATCCCGATGCGCGCCGATACCGGGCCGATCGGCGGCGAGCTCAGCCACGAGTTCCAGATCCTCGCCGACACCGGCGAGAGCGAGGTCTATTGCGACAAAACCTGGTTGGAGACCGACATCCTCGCCGAGGAAGTCGATTACGACGGCGACCTCGAGCCGTTCTTCCGGCAATGGACCGCGCGTTACGCGGCGACCGACGAGATCCACGACGCCGCGAAATGCTCGGTGCCGGAGGGTGAGCTGGTGACCGCGCGCGGCATCGAGGTCGGCCACATCTTCAATTTCGGCACCAAATACTCGAAGCCGATGGGCGCGGTCGTCAGCCTCGCCGACGGCAGCAGCGTGCCGCTCGAGATGGGGTCCTACGGCGTCGGCGTGTCGCGGCTCGTCGGCGCGCTGATCGAGGCCAATCACGACGACAATGGCATCATCTGGCCGGAGAGCGTCGCGCCGTTCCGTGTCGGTCTCGTCAATCTGCGCGCCGCCGACGCGAAATGCGTCGCCGCGGCGGACGAGCTTTACGGCAAGCTGCGCGCGGCGGGGATCGCCGTGCTCTATGACGACCGCGACGAATCGCCGGGCGCCAAATTCGCGACGATGGATTTGATCGGGCTGCCCTGGCAGCTGATCGTCGGGCCCCGCGGTGTCGCCGCCGGGACGCTCGAAGTGAAGAACCGCCGCACCGGAGAGCGCCGGGACCTGCCGGTCGACGCGGCGCTCAATCAACTGACCGCATGATATTCGGCGCGTTCGAGCGGCTGGTCGCGTTCCGCTATTTGCGGGCGCGGCGCCAGGAAGGGTTCGTCTCGGTCATCGCGATCTTTTCGCTGCTCGGCATCGCGCTCGGCGTTGCGACGCTGATCATCGTGATGTCGGTGATGAACGGGTTCCGCGCCGACCTGATCGGCCGCATCCTGGGACTCAACGGTCATCTCGGCATCTACGCGCCGACCGCGACGATGAGCGATTTCGACGCGACCGCGGCCAAGGTGCGCGCGGTGCCGGGGGTGGTCAGCGCCACCCCGCTCGTCGAGGGTCAGGTCATGGCGACAAGCCCGAGCGGCGCCGCCGGCGCGCTGGTGCGCGGCATCCGTCCCGACGATATCCGCGCCCGCGAATTGATCGCCGACCATATCGTCGCCGGCTCGCTCGCCGATTTCGGCGATGACAATATCGCGATGGGCGACCGGCTGGCGACGCGGCTCGGGGTCAGGGTCGGCGACAAGATCACCTTGATCTCGCCCGAGGGCACCGACACCGCGTTCGGCACGATGCCGCGGCTCAAGACCTATACGGTCGCCGCGTTGTTCGACGTCGGCTTCTACGAATACGACAACACGTTCATCTACGTGCCGCTCGCCGCGGCGCAGGTCTTCTTCAAGATGCCAAACGCGGTCAGCTACCTCGAAGTCTTTGTGACCGATGCCGACCAGTCGAGCCATGAGGGGGTCCTGATCAACGAGGCGCTCGGCGGCGATGCGCGCATCCTCGACTGGCAGCGCGCCAATTCGAGCATCGTCAACGCGGTCGAGATCGAGCGCAACGTGATGTTCCTGATCCTGGCGCTGATCATCGTCGTCGCGGCGTTCAACATCATTTCCGGCATGATCATGATGGTGAAGGACAAGGGCCGCGACATCGCGATCCTGCGGACGATGGGCGCCTCACGCGGCATGATCCTTAGGATATTCATGCTGTCGGGCGCCAGCATCGGCGTGCTCGGGACCTTGTTCGGCTTCGGGCTCGGCGTCGTGATCACCGAAAATCTCGAAACCATCCGGCAATTCCTGCAGAACGTGCTCCATGTCGAGCTGTTCTCGGCGGAAATCTATTTCTTCACTCGCATTCCCGCGCATATCGACCATGGCGAGGTCACCGTGGTAGTGGGGATGGCGCTGGCGCTGTCTTTCCTGGCGACGCTCTACCCGTCGTGGCGGGCGGCGCGGCTCGATCCGGTCGAGGGGCTGCGCTACGAATGAGCGCGCCAGGAGAGGTGCCGGCCGCGCTCGAACTTGCCGGGGTCACGCGCATCTTCCGCCAGGGCGGGGTCGAGCTGGCGGTGCTGAACGGCATCGATCTGGCGCTCCGTCCGGGCGAGCTGGTGGCGCTGGTCGGCCCGTCCGGCGCGGGCAAGTCGACCTTGCTGCACCTCGCCGGGCTGTTGGAACGGCCCGACGCGGGCGAGGTGCGGATCGCCGGCCAGGAATGCGGCGGCCTCAACGACGAGCGGCGCACCCAACTGCGCCGCGCGACGCTCGGCTTCGTTTACCAGTTCCACCATTTGCTGCCGGAATTCTCGGCGCTCGAAAACGTGATGATCCCGCAGATGATCGCCGGGGTCGCGCGCGGCGCGGCGCGCGACAAGGCAGCCACGCTGTTGCGCCGGGTCGGGCTCGGCGAACGGCTCTCCCATCGCCCGGCGCGGCTTTCGGGCGGCGAGCAGCAGCGCGTCGCGATCATGCGCGCGCTCGCCAACGACCCGAAAATCCTCCTCGCCGACGAGCCGACCGGCAATCTCGACCACGCGACCGCCGAAAGCGTGATGGCGACGCTGATCGAGGTTACCCGCGCCACCGGGCTCGCCGCGCTGATCGCGACGCATAATCTCGACCTCGCCCGCCGGCTCGACCGCATCGTCGCGGTGGAAGGGGGGCGGCTGCAGACAATGCGGTGATGCCCGTGTTAGCGCTTGCGAGTCGCCGATCTGACAGGTTGTAATAGGCCTGCCGATATTCGCGCGGGGGCCAAATGAGAAACGGCGTGGCGCTGCCAATCGCCTGCGCTCTGTTGCTGAGCGCATGCACTCATTTCCACGCGGCTCTCGAGGGCCGGCCCGATTTCCCCGACGCCGGGATGTTGCCACCCGAAACGCAGAATATCACCGCGGCGGCGGCGGCCTCGGCCCCCAGCTTCAACTGGGGCAGTTCGATCAACTGCAACACCGCGATCGGTTGGGACAACAAAGGCGTCCTACCGGCCGATCCCACCTATATGGTCGCCCGAAACAACTGCATCGACGAGTTCATCGGCGCCATCGATTACCAATACGATCTCTACAAGGAAGAAGTCTTCAAATTGGCCAACGGCGTCAATGCCTCGTCCGACGCGCTCGGCACGATCTTGAGCGCGGGCGCCGCCGCCGCGGGCGGATCGACCGGGCAGATCCTCTCGGGAATTACCGCCGGGATCGGCACGCTCAAAGGCAATCTCAACCAGGATATCCTCTACAACCAGACGATCACCGCGATCATCGCCAAGATGGACGCCGACCGCGCCGACAGGCTGACGGTGATCCTTCAGGAGATGCACGCGCCGGCTCCCGGGGCGACGACACCGCCCTATACGATGTATGCCGCATCGATCGATCTCCTCGGCTATTTCGAAGCCAGCACGGTGCATCACGCGATCGTCGACTTGCAAAGCACCGCCGGGGCGAAGGCGGTGAACTGCCAGGCCGCGGTCAACAATCTCAAAACGACGGGCACCATGTCGGGCGCCGGCCCCGGCGCCCCGGCCACCCCCGCGATGCAGCAGGCCGCCGCCGGCTGTTGACGGAGCCCGATCGGCCGGTCGCGTATCGAGTCGCCGGCCCGAGCGCGTGTCGTCCCCGGGCAGCGCGCGCGAGCTTCGCGGATTTGCTGCCCTCGCCGCGTGGTGCTGATTTCGCCGCCGCGGCGTGCGATGCTGGAAACTCGCTTTAAATACCGAGAGCCCGATGCCGCTCGCCGATTTCATCCATCTTCGCGTCCACACCGCCTATTCGCTGTCGGCGGGGGCGATCAAGATCAAGGAGCTGGTCGGACTTTGTAAAAGCAACAAAATGCCGGCGGTGGCGATCACCGACAGCGGCAATCTGTTCGGCGCGCTCGAATTCGCCACGGCCTGCGCCGAGGCCGGGGTGCAGCCGATCATCGGCTGCGAGGTCGCGCTGGTCGCGCATGAGGCGAGCGAGGGGGCGCGGCCGCCACGCGACCCGGAGCGGGTCGTCGTGCTGGTGCAGAGCGAGGCGGGGTATCGCAATCTTCTGGCGCTGGTCAGCCGGTCGTTCCTGGAGAGCGACGCGGGCGCCGACCCGGCGATCGCGCTGGCCGATTTCGCGGTGCAGAGCGAAGGTCTGCTGTGCCTGACCGGCGGCGCCAAGGGGCCGCTCGGCCGGCTGATTGCCGACGGCCAGGGCGAAGCCGCGAACATCCTGCTCGGCGCGTTGAAGGCGGCGTTTCCGGGCCGGCTCTATATCGAGCTCACGCGCCACGGCATGCCGGAAGAGGCGCGCACCGAAACCGGCTTTGTCGACCTCGCCTATAAGCACGATCTGCCGCTTGTCGCGACCAACGACGCCTATTTCCCCGGCCGCGATTATCACGAGGCGCATGACGCGCTGCTGTGCATCGCGCAGGGCAAGTCGGTCGACGACAATGACCGCGCGCGGATGACCGCCGACCATTACTTCCGGCCGGCGGCGGAGATGCGCACGCTGTTCGCCGATCTGCCGGAGGCCTGCGACAACACGCTGGTCATTGCACGGCGCTGCGCCTTCATGCCGGTGTCGCAGCAGCCCATCCTGCCGGCGTTCCCGACCGTGGACGGGATCGACGAGGCCGGAACGCTGCGCGCGGCCGCGCAGCTCGGGCTCGGCGCGCGGCTGGCCGTGCTCGGCCTCGACGGTCAGGAAGCGGTGACGCCCTATCGCGAGCGGCTCGAATTCGAGCTCGACATGATCGTGCGCACCGGGTTCGCCGGCTATTTCCTGATCGTCGCCGACTTTATCCAATGGGCGAAGCGCCAGGGCATCCCGGTCGGGCCGGGGCGCGGCTCGGGCGCCGGCTCGGTGGTCGCCTGGGCGCTGACGATCACCGATCTCGACCCGCTGCGCTTCGGCCTGCTGTTCGAGCGGTTCCTCAACCCCGAGCGCGTGTCGATGCCGGATTTCGACATCGATTTCTGCCAGGACCGGCGCGATGAGGTGATCCGCTACGTCCAGCAGAAGTACGGCCGCGACCGGGTCGCGCAGATCATCACCTTCGGCAAATTGCAGGCGCGCGCGGTATTGCGCGATGTCGGCCGTGTGCTCGGCATGCCCTACGGCCAGGTCGACCGGCTGTGCAAGCTGGTGCCGAACAACCCGGCGCACCCGGTGACGCTCGACAAGGCGATCGCCGCCGAGCCGGTGCTGCAGCAGCAGCGCGACAGCGACGAGACTGTCGCTCGGCTGATGCGCATCGCGCTGAAGCTGGAGGGCCTCTACCGCCATGCCTCGACCCATGCCGCCGGCGTGGTGATCGGCGACCGGCCCTTGGCCGAGTTGGTGCCGCTCTATCGCGACCCGCGCTCGGACATGCCGGCGACCCAGTTCAACATGAAATGGGTCGAGCCGGCGGGGCTGGTCAAATTCGACTTCCTGGGGCTCAAGACCCTGACCGTGCTGGCGCGGACGCTGGATCTGCTGGCGGCGCGCGGCGTCACGCTCGATCTGGCGAACCTGCCGTTCGACGACCAGCCGACCTTCGACATGCTGACCCGCGGCGACACGGTCGGGGTGTTCCAGCTCGAAGGAGCCGGGGTGCGCGACATGCTGAGGAAGCTGCGTCCCGATCGCTTCGAGGACATCATGTCCGCGACCTCGCTCTATCGCCCGGGGCCGATGGAGAACATCCCGCGCTATATCGCGGTCAAGCACGGGGTGGAACAGCCCGACTACCTGCATCCGGCCCTCGAGGGGATCCTCAAGGAAACCCACGGCATCATGATCTACCAGGAGCAGGTCATGCAGATCGCTCAGGTGCTGGCGGGCTATACGCTCGGCGGCGCCGACCTGTTGCGCCGGGCGATGGGCAAGAAGATCCAGGCCGAGATGGACGCGCAGCGGGCCCTCTTCGTCAAGGGCGCGTTGGCCAACGGGGTCGACCAGCGCCGCGCCGAGCTGATCTTCGACCAGATGGCCAAGTTCGCCGGCTACGGGTTCAACAAGTCGCACGCCGCGGCCTACGCGCTCGTCGCCTACCAGACCGCATATTTGAAGGCGAATTGCCCGGTCGAGTTCCTCGCCGCGTCGATGACGCTCGACGTGGGCAATACCGACAAATTGAACCAGTTCCGCGCCGAATTGGGCCGTCTCGGCATCGCGCTGTTGCCGCCCGACATCAACCGCTCCGAGGTCGATTTCGCGGTCGAGGTGGATCCCAAGACGGGCAACCCGGCGATCCGCTATGCACTGGCCGCGGTCAAGGGCGTCGGGGCGCAGGCGATGCGCGACCTGCTCGTCGAGCGCGCCGCGAACGGGCGGTTCAAGGATTTGTTCGATTTCGCCCGCCGGCTCGACGCCAGGAGCTTCAACCGGCGGCAATTCGAAAGCCTGGTCAAGGCCGGCGCGTTTGTCGCGCTGAACCCGAACCGGGCGCAGTCGCTGGCGGCGATCGACCTCTTGCTGCGCCAGGCGAGCCTCGCCGCCGAGGAGCGCACCAGCAAGCAGGAGAGCCTGTTCGGCGGCATCGACGGCAGCATGGCCGAGCGCCCGAAGCTGCCGGTCGTCGAGGACTGGCCGCCGGTCGAGAAATTGCAGCACGAATTCGACGCGATCGGTTTCTATCTGTCGAGCCACCCGCTCGACCCGTACGGCAAGAGCCTGGAGCGCGCCGGCATTCTGCGCTTCATCGATTTGCCGGCGGCGCTGGCGGCGCATACCTCGACGCGCTTCAAGCTCGCCGGCATCGTCGTCGGCAAGAAGGAGCGCACCTCGGCGCGCGGCAACCGGTTCGCCTTCGTCTCGCTGTCGGACATGAGCGGCGTGTTCGAGATCACCGTGTTCTCCGACGTGCTGGCGACCGCGCGGCCGCTCCTCGACGGCGGCCAGCCGCTAATCGTCACGGTCGATGTGCGCAGCGAGGAGCAAAGCCTCAGGCTCACCGCGCAGAAGATCGAGCCGCTCGACAAGGTCGTCGCCGACGCCTCGGCCGGTCTCAAGGTCTTTGTCGGCGCCGAGGAGGCGCTGGCCCGGCTCAAGGGCCTCTTCCAGCGCGAGGCGACGGGCGGGCGCGGCCGGGTCACGGTGGTGCTCGACCTGCCGTCGAGCGAAGTCGAGATCACCCTCCCCGGCGGCTTCCGCGTCGACCCCCGGATCCGCGCCGCGGTCAAGTCGCTGCCCGGGATTGTGGATGTGCACGATATTTGAGGGCGGGCTTTAAGCTGGCTTGTCAACGACGCCGGTGTCAGACGGGATTTTTGGCCCGCTCTAGGTTCAGCCGGGCTTGGCGGCGCGGCGCTGTTTGATGTCGTCGATGTCCTCAACCATCCGCCGCAACGCGCGGATCGCGCGGTCTTCCGCCGGCGTCAGCTTGCCTTCGGGCCGGAAATGCTTGAGCAGCACGACGAGCGCGTCCTCGATGCGGCCGAGCTGCTTGCCGTAGCTCGCCACTTTGGAGATCACCGCCTTTTCGATGTCCGGGTCGGATGAGGTGCCGAGGTTGACGTTGATCAGGCCGACCTGGCTGCCGAAGGCGCTGAACCAGGAGGTCCACGGGTCGATGGTCTGCGTCACGGCGCCCGAGAGCGGCAGGTTGACGTCGGGCATGGAGGGCCTCGCGAGGGGATGGGGTTCGCGTCCCGCCTGTTGCAAGACCGACGCCGTTCGCCAAAGGCACTTCCTTCCTTGCCAAATCCCCCGCCAGCCCTTACGTAAGCCCCCACAAACCTCACGCAGGGTCGCGGCGCCGTCGGTGATGGCGTTCGCTCCGGTGTCGGCAATTTGCCGATCTCTCCTGCGGCGGCAGAACCGGAAAAGGATCGGACGATGGCTCTACCCGAGTACTCGATGCGCAGCCTGTTGGAGGCTGGCGTTCATTTCGGCCACCACACGCGGCGGTGGAACCCGAAGATGTCGCCCTACATCTTCGGCATCCGCAACGGCATCCACATCATCGACCTCGAGCAGACCGTGCCGCTGTTGCGGCAGGGGCTGGAGGCGGTGCGCGAGGTGGTCGCCGGCGGCGGGCGGGTGCTGCTCGTCGGCACCAAGCGCCAGGCGCAGGACGCGATCGCCGACGCGGCGAAGCGCTGCGGCCAGTATTACGTCAATTACCGCTGGCTCGGCGGTATGCTGACCAATTTCAAGACGATCTCGGCGTCGATCAAGCGCCTGCGCGAGGTCGAGGAGCGGGTTGCCCAGCAGGATATCGGCCTGACCAAGCGCGAGGTGCTGGAGCTGACGCGCGACCACGACAAGCTCGAACGCGCGCTCGGCGGCATCAAGGACATGGGCGGCCTGCCCGACATCCTGGTGGTGATCGACACCAACAAGGAGGCGATCGCGGTCGCCGAGGCCAACAAGCTGCGCATCCCGGTCGTCGCAGTGCTCGATTCGAACTCGTCGCCCGACGGTATCGCCTACCCGATCCCCGGCAACGATGACGCGATGCGCGCGATCCATCTTTATTGCGATCTGTTCGCCGGCGCCGTGCTCGACGGGTTGCAGGCCGAGCTGGCGGCGTCTGGCATTGACGTTGGGGCCCGGGCCGAGCCGGCCGTCGAGGCGGTCGCGGCGAACGGCGCCGACGAGGCCGAACCGGTCGACGGCGAGCCCGTGCCGACGATGGACGAAGCCCTGGGAACCGAGGCGACCGCAGGCGAAGCGACTGAAGGCGAAGCGACCGAGGCCAGCGCCTGAACAAGCGCGGCCCATAGACTAAAGGATAATGCGATGGCCGAGATTACCGCCGCGCTGGTCAAGGAATTGCGCGACAAGACCGGCGCCGGGATGATGGATTGCAAGCGCGCGCTCGGTGACACCGGCGGCGATCTCGAGGCCGCGGTCGATTGGCTGCGCAAGAAGGGTCTCGCGGCGGCGGCGAAGAAGGCCGGGCGCGTGGCGGCCGAGGGGCTGATCGGCGTCGCGACGGCGGACAAGGCCGGCGCCGTCGTCGAAGTCAATTCCGAGACCGATTTCGTCGCCCGCAACGAGTTGTTCCAGAATTTCGTGCGCGCGGTCGCCGGGCTCGCGGTCGCCGCCGAGCGTGATGTCGAGGCGCTGAAATCCGCCTCGTTCGCCGGCAACGGCAAGACCGTCGAGAGCGAGCTGACCGACCTGATCGGCCGCATCGGCGAGAACCTCGTGCTGCGTCGGGTGACGCGGCTCGCGGTGGCGCGGGGCCACGTCGCGTCCTATGTGCACAATCTGGTCTCGCCGGGGCTCGGCAAGATCGGCGTGCTGGTGGCGCTCGAATCAACGGCGGGCGAGGATGTGCTGGCGCCGCTCGGCCGCCAGCTCGCGATGCATGTCGCCGCGGCGAACCCGCAATATCTCGATGTCTCCTCGGTGCCGGCCGCCGCGCTCGACCGCGAGCGGGCGGTGCTGCGCGACCAGGCGGGCACCACCGGCAAATCGGCGGATATCGTCGAGAAGATGGTCGAGGGTCGGTTGCGCAAATTCTACGAGGAATCGGTGCTCCTCGATCAGGTCTTCGTCATCGACGGCGACAGCCGAGTCGCGAAGGTCGTCGAGGCCGCGGCGAAATCCGCCGGCGCCCCGATCAAGATCGCTGGCTTTGTCCGCTTCGCCTTGGGCGAGGGGATCGACCGGCCGACGAGCGATTTCGCGGCCGAGGTCGGAGCCCAGCTGAATAGCTGAGCCAGAGCGCCGCATCCGCTCGCGAAAGCCGGTGCGGCCGCGCCGGTTTGGTGTATCTTGTGGCGGCTCGCGGGACGGGCGCCAAAGGGGATGAGCTAGGCTCATGCCACCCGATCTCAAATACCGCCGTGTGCTGCTGAAGATCTCCGGCGAGGCACTGATGGGCGAGCGCGACTATGGCCTCGACCCGGCCGTGGTGGCGCGCATCGCCGACGAGATCAAATCGGTCCACGCGCTCGGCGTCGAGGTTTGCGCGGTGATCGGCGGCGGCAATATCTTTCGCGGCGTGCAGGGCGCTGCGGCCGGCATGGAGCGCGCCTCGGCCGACTACATGGGAATGCTGGCGACGGTCATCAACTCGCTGGCGATGCAGAACGAATTGGAGCGCCACGGGGTTCCGACGCGGGTGCAGTCGGCGATCTCGATGCAGTCTATATGCGAGCCCTATATCCGCCGTCGCGCGATGCGGCATCTGGAAAAAGGCCGCGTCGTGATCTTTGGCGCGGGGACGGGCAACCCGTTCTTCACTACCGATACGGCGGCGGCTCTGCGCGCCTCGGAGATGGGCTGCAACGCCCTGTTGAAGGCGACCAAGGTCGATGGCGTCTACGATGCCGATCCGTACCGGGTGCCCGGCGCGAAGCGCTTCGAGCGGCTCAGCTATCACGACGTGCTCGCGCGCGATCTCCAGGTCATGGATGCGGCCGCGATCTCGCTGGCGCGTGAAAACCGCATTCCGATCCTCATCTTCTCGATCTTCGAGAGCGGCGGTTTCGCCGACGTCGTGCAGGGCAAGGGCCGCTTCACGATCGTCGATGATGTCGCCTAGCAATCGCCGATAACGAGAACCGCAGGGAAGCGCGAGGCCATGGCAGACGACCCATTGCTCAAGGATATCCAGCGGCGCATGGATGGCGCGCTCGAGGTGCTGCGCAAGGAATTCGGCGGGCTGCGCACCGGCCGGGCCTCGACGAGCCTGTTGGAGCCGGTCATGGTCAACGCCTATGGCGGCATGGTGCCGCTGAACCAGGTCGCCAACATCAACGTGCCGGAACCCCGTATGATCGTGGTCAACGTTTGGGATCGCGGTTTGTCGAAGGCGGTCGATAAGGCCATTCGCGAGGCCGGGCTCGGCCTCAACCCGCAGACCGAAGGCCAGACCATTCGCGTGCCGATCCCCGACCTCAACGAGGAGCGCCGCCGCGAGCTGACCAAGGTCGCGGCCAGATACGCCGAGGCGGCCCGCGTCTCGGTGCGCAATGTGCGGCGCGACGGTATCGAGACGCTGCGCAAGCAGGAAAAGGACGGCGACATTTCGCAAGACGAGCAGAAGAAGCTCGAACGCGAAGTCCAGCATCTGACCGACGAACACATCAAGCGGGTCGACGAGACCCTGGCGCAAAAGGACAAGGAAATCCTTCAGGTCTGATGAGCTTGGATAGTTGCCCGCCGCGCGCGCAGCCGCGGCATATCGCGATCATCATGGACGGCAATGGCCGCTGGGCGCAGGCCCGCGGCCTGCCGCGCATCGCCGGGCATCGGCGCGGCGCCGAGGCGCTGCGCCGCGCGGTGGCGGCGGCGGGCGATCTCGGCATTCCGTATCTGACGCTGTTCGGGTTCTCGTCGGAAAACTGGAAGCGGCCGCTCGCGGAGGTCGACGATCTGATGGGGCTGCTGCGGCATTACCTGCGCGGCGAGATCGCCGAGCTGCACCGCAACGGGGTGCGCTTGCGGATCATCGGCGAACGGGGACGGCTGGCGCCCGACATCGTCACGCTGATCGCCAATGCCGAGGCGCTGACCCGCGATAATGGCGGCGTCAACCTGACGATCGCGCTCTCCTATGGCGGGCGGTCCGAGATCATCGCGGCGATGCGCGCGCTGGCCGCCAAGGCGGCCGCCGGGGAGTTGCCGCCGGAGGCGATCGACGAGGCGGTGATCTCGCGGCACCTCTTCACCGCCGACATTCCCGATCCCGATCTGTTGATCCGCACCAGCGGCGAGCAGCGCATCAGCAATTTCCTGTTGTGGCAATGCGCCTATTCCGAGCTGGTCTTCACCAAGACGCTATGGCCCGATTTCGGGCGGGCGGATTTGGAGCAGGCGATCGCCGATTACGGCGGCCGCGAGCGGCGCTACGGGGCCTCGATTGGCTCTCGCTGAGGCGGGTGCGCTGCGGCTGCGCATCCTGTCGGCGCTGGTCTTGGCGCCGCTGCCGCTCGTCGCGATCTGGCTCGGCGGCCCGTTCCTGCCGATCCTGACGGTCGCCGCCGCGATGGTGATGGCTTGGGAATGGGGACGGCTGTGCGGCGGCGGGCCGCCGAGGACCGCCGGCGGGCCGGTGCTGATCGGGGTTGTCGGCGTTGCGGTGGTCGTCGCGTCGCTTTCGGGGATTTGGGCCGGGGGGATTTGGGCCGGAGCGCTGCTGGCGATCGGCGGCGCTGTCGTGGTGTGGCGGATCGCCTTGCGTGATCGCGCCAGCGCGCCGTTATGGCTGGCGGCCGGCAGCCTGTGGGTGGCGCTGCCCTGCATCATCCTTTTATGGCTGGCGCAGAGCGGCAGCGCCAGCCGCGGCACGTTGTTCTGGGTGTTCGCGGTGGTGTGGGCGACCGATATCGGCGCCTATGCGGCCGGTCGCCAGCTCGGCGGCCCGCTGCTCGCGCCGCGCTGGAGCCCGCGCAAGACCTGGGCGGGGCTTTTGGGCGGCATAATCTGCGCGGCGCTGGCGGGCTGGGGCACCGCTGGAGTGCTCGGGGCGACGCCGGTGCTACCCCTGGTGCTGGTCAGCGCAGGGCTTGCGATTGTCGAGCAGTTCGGCGATCTTGCGGAATCCGTGGCCAAGCGAAGGTTTGGGGTGAAGGATGCGAGCAGCCTTATCCCGGGACACGGCGGCCTGCTTGACCGGCTCGACGGTCTCTTGGCGGTGATCCCGGCAGTGGCGTTGCTGACCCTTTTTGGCGGCGGAAGCGTGTTGACATGGCGGTGACGGCGCTGGGCCGCGCGGCGCACGCCCCGGACAAAGCCTTCGCGCGTCCGCGGCGCGTCACGATCCTCGGCTCGACCGGGTCGGTCGGTCACAGCACGGTCGACCTGTTGCTGCGCAATCGCGATGAATTCACGGTCGAGGCGGTGACCGCGAACCGTAACGCGACGCTCCTCGCCGAGCAGGCGCGGCAGCTTGGCGCGCGTTTCGCGGCGGTCGCCGACCCGGCCGAATATGCCGCGCTGAAAGACGCGCTTTCCGGCTCCGGCATCGAGGCGGCGTGCGGCCCGGACTCCCTCGTCGAGGCCGCCGAGCGGCCGGCCGATTGGGTCATGGCGGGGATCGTCGGCGCCGCCGGTCTCAAGCCGACCCTGGCGGCGATCCGCCGCGGCCGCATCGTCGCCTTCGCCAACAAGGAGGTGCTGGTTTGCGCCGGCAGCCTCGTCATGCAGGAGGTCGCGGCGCATGGCGCGACGCTGTTGCCGGTCGACAGCGAGCACAACGCGATCTGGCAGTGCTTCGATTTCGAACGGATCGAGGGCATCGAGAAGATCACGCTGACCTGCAGCGGCGGCCCGTTTCGCGAGCGCGGCGTCGAGGAGATGCGCGACGTCTCGGTCAAGGAGGCGGTCAACCATCCGACCTGGAACATGGGCGCGAAAATCTCGATCGACTCCGCGACATTGATGAACAAGGGGCTGGAGATCATCGAGGCGCATCATTTGTTCCAACTGCCCTCCGAGCGGATCGACGTGGTGATCCACCCGCAATCGGTGATCCACGGGCTGGTGACCTACCATGACGGCTCGGTTCTGGCGCATATGGGGACGCCCGACATGCGCACTCCGATCGCCTATGTGCTCGGCTGGCCGGGCCGCACGGCGGCGCCGATGCAGCGCCTCGACCTCGCCGCCGTCGGCCGGCTGACCTTCGAGCGGCCCGACGCGCAGCGCTTCCCGGCGTTGCGCCTGGCGCGCGAGGCGCTGGTACAGGGCGGGGGCACCCCGACGGTGCTCAACGCCGCCAACGAGACGGCGGTGCGCGCCTTTATCGAGGGCCGCATCGGCTTCCTCGACATCGCCGCCATCGTCGAGGAGACGCTGGTGGCGCTGCCGGTCGGGCAACTTGGTTCGCTCGACGATGTACACCATATAGATCGCGAAGCCCGGGCGCTGGCGGCCGAGCTGGCGGCGCGTCGCGCCCGCAATCATCCCGCCGCAGGCACGGACCGATCATGAGCTATCTGGCACCGTTTCTTCATGGCGGGGTGTGGTACGTCGGCGTCTTTCTCGTGGTGCTGACCGTCCTCGTCTTTGTTCATGAGCTCGGCCACTATTTGATCGCGCGGCGCAATGGCGTGCGCATCGAGGTCTTCTCGATCGGCTTCGGCCCGGAGCTGTTCGGCTGGAACGACCGGGCTGGCACGCGCTGGAAGTTCAGCGCGATCCCGCTGGGCGGCTACGTCAAGATGTTCGGCGACAGCGACCCGAGCTCGACCCTCGGGATAACGCGGCTCGGCGAGCTAACCGAGGCGGAGCGCTCGGTATCCTTTCACCACAAGCGGCTGTTGCAGCGGGTAGCGATCGTCAGCGGCGGGCCGCTGGCGAATTTCGTCTTTGCGATCGCGGTGCTGGCAATGCTCTTCGCCACCTATGGCCAGCCCTTCACGCCGGCAGAAGTCGGCCAGGTCCAAGCAGGCAGCGCCGCCGACACGGGCGGCATCAAGGTCGGCGACACGATCATCAAGATCGACGGCAGCAACATCGACCGGTTCGAGGACGTGCAGCAGATCGTCCGCCTCAATCCCGGCGAGCCGATGGTTATCACCGTGCGGCGCGACGGCGAGCCCGTCACGCTGAATGTTACCCCAGCGCGCACCGAGATGACCGACCGCTTCGGCAACCGCCACGAGATCGGGTTGCTGGGGATAGGTCGCAGCGGTGTGGAATATATCAAACGGAACCCGGTCGCGGCGGTCGGGCAAGCTTTCAGCGAGACCTGGAACCTGTCGACCTCGACCTTGCAGGCGATGTGGCAGATCGTCATCGGCACGCGGGCCAGCGACGAGCTGGGCGGCCCTCTGCGGATCGCCCAAATGTCGGGCGAAGTGGCTCAGGGCGGGCTTGTGCCGCTGTTGTGGTTCATGTCGGTGCTGTCGATAAATCTCGGATTGATCAACCTGTTCCCGGTGCCGGTGCTTGACGGGGGGCACCTGCTGTTCTATGCCGCAGAGGCGATCCGCGGAAAACCGCTGGGGCAGCGCGCCCAGGAGTACGGTTTTCGGATTGGGTTGGCCCTGGTGTTGACACTGATGGTGTTCGCCACCTGGAACGACCTCGTCCACCTGCGGATCGTGGAGTTCGTCAAGGGGCTCGTGACCTGATGCTTGGGTCGATCACGAGCTGAGAACACGTCTTGGGGTGGGGTCTTGCGGCATAGACGGGTGAGGAAGCGTTGGCCGATGCCGGTTGCCGCCGCGATTTTCGCGGTTGCGTGGCTGGTGCCCGCCATCGCTCAGCAATTGGTCGCGCCGCCTCCTCCCACGCCGCCGCCCGCGGCAACGCCTCTCGTTCCGCCGCCACCTCCCGCGCCGCCCCCTGCCGCCGCAGCGCCTGTCGCGCCGCGGCCGGTGGCCGCGCCCAGGCCGGTTGCTCCGCGGCCGATGCCGACGCCTGCTTCCGCCCAGGTGGAGCCCGGCGGCACGATCTCCGACATCCGCATCGAGGGCTTGCAGCGCATCGAGCCGGAAACCGTTCGCTCCTACCTGCTACTGCAAAAGGGCGATCCGTGGGACTCCTCGCGGGTAGACGCCTCTCTGAAGGCGCTGTTCGCGACCGGTCTTTTCGCCGATGTCAAGCTCGACCGCCAGGGCAGCACGCTGGTCGTCAAGGTCGTCGAGAACCCAATCATCAATCGTATCGCCTTCGAAGGTAACTCGAAGCTTGCCGACAAGGACCTCAATGGCGAAATCCAGCTCCGCCCGCGCGTCGTCTACACGCGGACCCGCGTGCAGAACGACGTGAAGCGCATTCTCGACCTTTATCGGCGGCATGAGCGGTTCGCCGCGACCGTCGAGCCCAAGATCGTCCAGTTGCCGGAGAACCGCGTCGACCTCGTGTTCGAGATCAACGAGGGCCCAACCACGGGCGTGCGCAGCATCAATTTCGTCGGCAACAAGGAATTCAGCGACTCGAGCCTGCGCGGCGTGATCGATACAAAGGAAAGCCGTTGGTATCGCTTCCTGTCGAATTCCGACACCTACGACCCCGACCGGCTGACCTACGACCGCGAGTTGTTGCGCAAGTACTATCTGTCGCAAGGCTATGCCGATTTCCGCGTGGTTTCGGCGGTCGCCGAGCTGACGCCGGACCGCGACGGCTTTGTCGTCACCTTCACGGTCGACGAAGGCGAGCGCTATAAATTCGGCAAGATCGACGTCGACATCAAACTCAAGGATCTACCGAAGGAAGCAGTGCTGCCGCTGCTAACCGTGCAATCGGGCGATTGGTACGACGCCAACGCGGTCGAGAGGTCGATTTCGACCCTGACCACCGCGCTCGGCACTCGCGGCTACGCCTTTGTCGAAATCAAGCCGCAAATCACGCGCAACCGAGAAGACCACACGATCGACATCACCTTCGATGTGCAAGAAGGGCCGCAAGTCTATGTCGAGCGGATCGACATCGTCGGCAACGTCCGCACGCTCGACAAGGTGGTCCGGCGCGAAATGCGGCTCGTCGAAGGCGACGCCTTCAATACCAACAAGCTGCAGCGCTCGAAGGAGCGCATCAAGAATTTAGGCTTTTTCAAGAAAGTCGAGACCACGACGGCGCAGGGCTCGGCGCCCGACAAGACCGTGGTCACGGTCGAGGTCGAGGAGCAATCGACCGGCGAGTTGTCGCTTGGCGTCGGTTTCTCGACGACCGACGGCCCGCTCGCCGATATTACGCTGCGCGAACGCAATTTCCTCGGTCGCGGGCAGGACATCCGCATCGGCACGACCGTGTCGTTCCGCTCGCAACAGATCGATCTGAGCTATACCGAGCCGTACTTCCTCGACTCGAACATCGCGGCCGGTTTCGATCTGTTCGAGATCAAGACCAGCCCGACCGCCTCGTTCTTTTCGGGAGAAACCCCGGCCTATCAGCAGTTTTCTTATGGCGGATCGCTGCGGGCGGGCTACCAGCTGACCGAAAATCTGCGGCAAACCCTGAAATACACCGCGCGATCGGACGATATTACCGATGTCCAAAGTGACGCCTCGCTGTTTATCGCGTTGCAGCAGGGGACGCACCTAACCTCGTCGATCGGGCAGGTCCTGCTTTATGATCGGCGCGACAACCGGATCGATCCGACCAGCGGCTGGTACGCCTCGCTCGGCAACGATCTTGCCGGTCTTGGCTTTGGCGTCGACTATATTCGCAACAAGGTTACCGCCGGTTACTACTATCCGGTAGCGCCTGGGTGGGTGCTGAGCGTCAACGGTGAAGCCGGTGATATTTTCGGCTGGGGCGGTCAGCAGGTGCTGCTGCAAGACCGTTTCTTTGTCGGTGGCGACAATTTGCGCGGTTT